>ENA-UOXV01001150-UOXV01001150.1-marine-metagenome-genome-assembly--contig:-NODE-1150-length-37581-cov-6.754703_pt1 | contig 37581 bp, 36 predicted proteins | sample MGYA00238165_ERZ766961 | MGnify/ENA primary metagenome ERZ766961 (study PRJEB28924, sample SAMN03173240) | marine metagenome | biome: Marine; feature: Water; material: Subsurface seawater | place: North... | reverse complement strand
TGCTGCTGCTGCGCCGCCGCCGGCGGCGGCGGCGACAAAGCGCTGAGAGGCGGGCTGCGCTGCATGGCGGACTGCGGGGAGCAGACCACGCGTTGGGGCATCTCGAGTTCCTCATGGAGATCGGCGACCCGGTCTCGAACCAGCCGATCGGCAATACCCGCGAAAACCTCACCTCCACCCAGGCACCTGCCGCTCCACACTCCAGCCTACGCGCCCGCGTAGGCTAGCGCTCTGGTGAACATTTAAAGGCACCTCCTCCTTCCACATCGCGTGCAGGATTTGAGGTCACAGCGAGGGCGGGCACCCAACGGACAGGTTGGGGAGCAGCACGACGCTACGGAAATGTACCCGCAGATGGCGGCGACCGCAAAGGCCGAGGGCCTCGAAGATGTCCTCCCCCCCCTCCCCCCTCTCTAGCAGCTGCCTCATGGATCCACAAAGCGCCACGGATTTCTGGCTCAATACCCCTTCATGTGACCAAGGTTTCCAGCTGGTTCGAGACGCTGGCGACGGCCGAGGCTACGCACCTCAAGATCGTGCAGCGCGTGCAGCAGGAGATGGACGATCTCGATGCCTCGCCGTGAGTGGGAATGTTACCCTGCGGCGCGGACAACTGTGCAGCTCGCAGCACAGAGACACGGAGCTTTCGAGAGTCTCATGCGTTTTGATCACATGGCGTGTGCATGTGAAGACATTGAAACTTGCGAACGTGGTCTGTTGGTGTAAAAATCATCTTGTGCTGCATTAGGTGAGAAAGCCAAAAAGCCAACGCCTCGTTTCATACATCACACGGGAACCCTGTTTCCCTTAAGCATGTGAATGCGTCGTGCGTTTTGGTCGCTTCAGAGACGGAGGATCCGTTGATGCGCGCAAGGATGCAGCTCTGTTTCGCGACGAGGTAGAGACCGGTTTTCAGAGACGCATTGGGAAAGTCTCATGGCTACGCGGCCGTGCAGATCTGTGGAATACCCGAGATGGCCTCCTCGTCTCACACAGCCGGTCGCGCGTCCTCGTGGTGTTCCCCGCGGTGAGGTTTCCGACCCTTGCTCGGACATTTGTAGGCCTGGTTTATACGAGTTTATTCAATAAACCTACTACTTTTCCGACCCTTGCTCGGGATTTTTTCGGAACCTTTCTTGAGAGTCACGGCCGGATTTTGGAACATTATTGCGACTGTTTGTGGCTCGATGAAGACATGTCACGTCCGGTTGCAGAATTTTCTGTGGTATTGTGTACGGACGAGACCTGGAGGCCGCCAACACTTTTCGAAACTAAAACTCGGACCCTGCAAAAGTGGCCAAATTTTGGCCACGTCCAGAAAGCATGAACATATTCAAGTTTAATATTTATTAAACTGGGGGCTGATAGGGGGGAATATTCAATATATATTATATAGTTTATTTCTTTTCCCTCTAAAACATTGTAAGAGATGAGAACCTATTTTAAATTCGAGTGCGCCTCCGAGTTCGGTCGCTTTGGGACCCACTCTCTCGCCTATGTGATTTGAGACCCCCGTGTGCTCTCATCCCCGCAGTCCACTCGTGAGCGGGCGAGGGGTCGGAGCGGAGCGCGAACCGAACTTTTGCACGTGGAGACGTGGACAATAGCGTTGGTTTGAGCATCTGATGCGCTGTCCCTGCTGAGCCGGATCGACTGTTCTCGAAAGGCTTCGGTGTTTGAAGAGCCCGAGTGAATTGACGTCGTGGGCCTCATCGTTTCCCGCTAACACGGGTGGCTAGTGACGATGGTGCATCAGGGGCGCCGGCTAGCGATAGGCTTGCTGGTCCTCATCTGTTCGGTCAACCAGGGGACGCTATCTGCAGACATTCCCCTGCTGCAGCCGACAATCACGGCACGGGGAGATGGCACGTCGCTGCTGCTGGGGGCCCGCTTCAGGGCCGCATCGCTTGGAGACGCGGCAGGTTTCATCTCTGCTCCTGGACTTACAACGGGCACTGGACCACCGCTGCAGATCTCAACGTGCGTCCCTCGTCGTTGTGTTCCTTCTCTGGGCCCCGTGATGCTCTTTGGCGACGGGCTCGGGGACGTGGTTGACATCGCCGGCGCTAATGCCCGACGCACGCGATCAGCGCCGTCGGCGCTGTCGCCGCACACCCTGTCGGCTGTAAAGGTACTGTCCAACTCGCGGTCGAAGCCTGGCTGCCCTACGCGAGGGAGCTTGCGCAACCCTGGGCGTGGTGTCGAAGCGGGCCCTGACCCTGCAGCACCCTAGCAGGCAACTTCCAAGGTTGCACGGGGGTCGGCACGGGCACAGGAGCAGCTAGACGACATGAGCTCCGAAGTGAGCGGAGCGACCCAGGAACAGAGCCCGTGGCTGCGTGTGGGATCACGGCGTGCAGGGCGCCTTGGATCACGACGTCCGGGAAGTGTGCTCGGGCAGCCCTCGCTTGTGATGCTCGCAACGGAGGCAGCTGCGGCCTCAAAGGGGCTTGTCAAGGGGAAAAGTGCGAGCGTTGTCGGTGTACCTGCCAATACGGCACGCGACAAGGAGTCAGCAGAGGATGGGTCCTGGCAGAAGCTCGCTGCAATGTCAGCGGCAGTGCCGCAATCAGCAGTGCGCGGTCTCGGGCACCTCTCGTGGCTCGCGCAGGCGTGGGTCAACCTTGGCAAGAAGCAGCGCGAGGGAAGCTCCAGGGGCGCACCACAGCCCAAGAATTCTCCGCCGCTCGGTAGCGCAGGTTCCGCCAGCGCAGGAGAGGGGCCAATTGATAAGGCACTTGAGGCGCGGATTGCCGAGGTGTGGCGATCGTACGAGAACTCCGCGTCACACTTCTACAACCATGTACAGCAACGAGCGTCATCGTCGCTGCCACAGCTCGACACCTCGTGGCTGCCACAGGTGCCGCAAGCGACCATGGACGCCCTGGCAGCGCTTCCGAAGACCTTCGGGGGTTCTGCGCCCGCGCGAGCGGTGACGGATGCGACGGGCCGAGCAGTCACGGGAGCTTCCCAGGCAACGCTAGGTGCGATGGCGCAGCTGGAGCGTTTGCGGGAGGGTCTGGGCGCGCTGCTGGACAAGGAGGTGCGGCTCGTGGTGCGCGCGGTGGAGCACGAGCTGCTGGCGCTGCAGCGGCAGGGCCACGAGGAGAGGGCAGACCCGGCGGTGTGCATGGTACTCGATGGCAAGGGCGAGGCGCGTGTGCTGCGGCTGGGCGACTCGGTACCTGAACTTCTTTACCCTGACGCGGATGTGCAAGGGGAGGCGCTGTTTGAGGCGCCCATGATGGTTTCGATCGACGCAGACGAGGACGGGAACGTCTTCCTCTGCTCGCCACGCCTGCACCGCGGCACACCGCTGCCCCTCGCATCGGACGTTCTTTGGCTGCGACAGATGGCGTCATATTCGGTGCCGCCATCACCTCATCCGGACAACGCCCATGGGCCAAACAAGTCGTGGGACGAGGAGGCGGCTCCTGTGACGGTGGCTGCCGTGACGCTCCCTGTCTCGGAGCGCGGCGACCTGCTCGTCACGCAGCGCGCGTTCCGCGGCATGTACGATGGGATGTGGGTATTCCCAGGGGGACACGTCGACGGCGGCGAAGGCTTGGCGGCGGCGGCCATGCGCGAGGTGGTGGAGGAGACAGGCGTTGAAGTGCTGCCGGGCACGCTGCGCCCTCTTGCTGTGTGGGAGGGCACAGTATCCTCGAAACAGCGACAGTTCTGCGTCGTCTTTTTCGCTGGCGACGTGTCTGCGGGCGCAGAGGACCCCGCGCAACTGCAGCTTCAGGCGCACGAAGTCCACCGTGCAGCATGGGTCCCGCGCGAACTTCTCCCGCGCCTCCTCGATACGCACACGCTGCACACGGCGGACGTTGTGCCGTCGTTTTCGCCGGGGGATGATGGCGGGCGCAGGCCCGCTCCTCCGCTCTCTCTCGCAGAAATCCAGGCAGGGCTTGGCGAGGGGCACAAGTTCGCGCTGAAAACGTACCTCGAGGCGCTGAACAGTGCTGACGGCAAGGTCCCGATGAAGAGTGCTCGTGCGGAGTGAGCCGCTTGGGATATGCAGGTTTTAATGCACCGCCGTCGCAGTTGTGGGCGACGGTATGCCGGTAGATGATTCAGGGTGTTGCAGTATCGCGACTGTAGGAGACAGTGTTGTGTAGGTACTGATAGATGAATGTTGCGACCGTACGCTGTTGAGCCTCTCTTTTTTTCAAGTTATCTTCCACATTGGTTCTGTAGCTGCCGTGCGTCGCTCTGTACCAGGGTCATAATACTAGGGCCCGTCGCTGTCCTCGTGGTGGAAATCCTGGTCTTTGTCATGGATCGACAGTCCGTCGCTGTCGAAGGGATGCGGCAGGCTGTGCGTGTAACACGCACTGCCGCACCGTGAAAATTCAAGATTTTCTGGGGCACCTTTATTAAAGGTGCAGACCACGAAGTAAAGGTGCCCCAGAAAATCCTGAATTTGCCTCCGGATAGATTTTAAGACCATTTTTGGACGGGTCGGCGTCTATGAAAAGGACCAACCGCTTAACCGCGGATCACTTAAAATCAGTGCTCTCTCTGCTCCCCCTCTTTAATCGTCTTTGATCTCAAGTCGTGAATGACCGCGTGTCATACTTGTAATGAAAGCTCAGCTTTGAGACCAACGGTAACTCCAAGCAAGCGCGACATTCAGATCACGAGTCTAGTCAAGATGTGTGGCTTCCAAATTCTGCGGACGCACGGAAACCTCTGCAGAACTGCTCAACAACACTACAATCCGATCGCCGCGCTGCCCGAAAATCATATATTCAGTCTCTCGCTGCACTACGAGTTCCACTCGCGGCTTGCGTTCTGACAGTGCAATATCAACCAACGAGCCAGTACGAATTCAGCTGACCCTGGCCACAATCAGGAGTACTGCTTACTTTGAGAGCATGGGACAGTCACCTCATTCAGGCTTTTCACCCTCCCTGTTTGGCCGTTTAGTTCTGGGCGCGAGGCCAAGCCAATGACCTTGACTCTCCTACCGATCGGGAAATCAGTTGCAAGGTCCTCTGCACTGCTCTGTGACGGCGCGTCGGCAAACCCGGACGTTCTCTCGGAAGAGTTCGGTTGCGAAGATGCAGTGCTATGACCAGCCCCTCCGTCGCCAAGATGTCCACGCGTAGCGTTGCTGGCACCACCCTCGATCCGTGCTGAGTTGGCCACCGCTCGGACCATCATGTAACCGGTGGAAGCGACGGTGCCGTAGAGAAGAAGGAGGTACGTGGCTACCATCGACGTCGCTACGACCGCAAAAACGCAGAAAGATACGACCGCAGTGACAGGGTCTGGTTGGTAGGCGCGAATCACGTCCCAGAGGTACCAGATAAAGGCTACAAGAGCGCCAATCAGGCCCATCGTGAAATTGATGAGCACATTGAAGATGATGCGGATGACAAAAGATGCGAGTCCCTCGTCGCGTCCCATCGAGTCGAGACCAACAAAGAGAAGATCCCACATTGAAGCACGCTTTGCGTACGCCTTACCCTTCGCAAAGGTCCCCCAGAAAAGGTCGCGGGCCTCCTGCACAGCGTACACGCTCCAGACCCCAACCTGGCTTTTGGCGGCGGAGAGTGCCTTGAATTGCGCTTCCTTTGCCGCGCGCAACTCTTTCTGCAATGCATCGTGCTTGATTTTCTCGCGTTGACACGCGGCGTTGCAAGTAAATCCCAAAAATCCCCGCGAGTTGTGGTAACGTGCACTCTGCTGCACGGCGCGCAGCTCGACCGCCTCGACCGCGCGGTTCTCCACCTGGGCGCCTTCGAGGAGGCGCCCGAAGGCCTCATCCGCTTCCTCCGAAACCGCGACCCCCGAGACAAAAAGCATCAGCGCAAGCCCAGCCGCCCAAAGGAAAGACGTAACCTGCCGCACAGGGTCCGATTCAGGAGAAGCAGTGGCCAAGGGCGGGATGGGCGGGGGGTCGGCGGGAAGGCGCACCGGAAATTTTTGGACAAAGCCCTTGGCACCACGGAAAATTGCTACGTGGACGGGCGGAAGGTCCAGCTGCTGCAGCGAGTTGGCAAACTCTTGGGCTTGCCGAGGATCTACCTGCACCTGTAGGCTCCGTCCAGCCCGTCAGCACTCATGCTGAGATGCATCATGTTTCCTGCCTGCCATGCTCCTATCCTGCTCTCTTCTTACAAACCACGCCAGCAATCCAGGGATTTCATGCAATGCCATTTGCGCCCGCAAGCTTTCTAGCTTGCAATCAGTTTGCCTGCTGTAAGCTAGGGTGCCTGCTTCCTGCGGCAGACCTGGCGTCCCGCGCCGCGACCGTACATCCCTCGCCGCATTTCTTGTGGATACGCTCGCAAGCTTGACCCTTTCTCTACAGTGAGATGATGCGTGTCGCACTTTCCTGGCTGGTCTAGCAATCGGCCTCGCAACGATGCAGGACCTGCACATACCCAACCTCACAATATGAGCGCAAGTTGATCGGTTGCCTTTTCTGACCGACCATCGAACAAATTTGGACAGGCATGGCAAGAGATCAGGGGCAACGCTCTACGTGTCAAGAAATCAGCCAAGCAAATGCTTGGAAAGGTGCAGCAGCCTACTCGCTCGCGCAGTATGTCCTTGCTGGCGCGACGATTTTTCTCAGACGTGGATTTCACAAAATTCACCCCATCTCACACGCTCCAAAACATCGTTTCTCAATGATTGACGCTTGGAATCGGAGCTGCTCCCAGTGTTGATGATGCATCGATGCAGGTCGCTAGCCATGGGTGGGCTGGCCTAGACAGTCTTGATCTCCACAGGAGTGTAAACTACTATCCGGGTGGCACAGATTCTATTTGATATGACGGTTCAGGGAAGGGTGCGCTGTGGGACAGGGATGGGGCGAGCGCTTCTCCTTCTAGCCCTATGGACGCAGATGAGCGGCTGCTCGGACTCTGCCCCGCGCAATGCAGATGGTGCAGGCGGCGCAACACTCCTTTCTGAAGCAGATAATGGACGTTTGCTGCTGGTTGGTGGAGAGCGTATCGACACCACCAAGGAGCCTGGGGTGGCGCCACTGTCAGCAGGGCGCCGACGCGGCAATAAGCCAAAAGGCCCCATGGCGCAGTACTACGTGCAGCTTGAGGACGGTGCAGATGCACAGCTGGTTTCTGCTGAAGCAGGAGTAGGTGTTTTTGGTGACTACGTGGCGAACAGCGCTTTCATCGTGCTGACTGACCTGTCGGGTGCTCAGCACCTTGCAGCGCAGCCTGGGGTCGCCTGGGTTGGGCGGCGCCCTGCACGACACAAGACGGTGACGAATCTATTGTCCCTGGAGCCAAAGCAGCGGCGGCGGGCTGGTGAAGCGCGGAAGGGGGCCAATGTGCTCGGAGCAGACCGTTTGCTCGTGCTCTTACTTCCGCGCGCGCAACTATGTCTGCGAGACGCGACTTTAGAGGGCGTTGACCAAAAAAAGTTGGCGGAGAACGTCGAGGTCGTACCGTGTGCTGATGCAGTGGAGGGGGTCCCTGGAGATGCTTCAGCGGCGGCGGCGGCGTGGCAGACTGCGTTTCATGCCAAAGGCCTGAGTGGCGCTGCCCGGGCGGCCGGGGAGGGGCTGGTGGCGGTGCGAGTTGGGGAGGAGGACGACGTGCGCGCGGTCGCAGAGCTGCTGGCTGACCGTGGCGAAGTCGCACACCTGGAACGGGATGGGAGCTATCAGACTCTCACCAATGCTGCGAATCGAATCATTTTGGACGGGGAAGAGGACGCGGAAGCGGCCATGGCAGACGATCGGAGCGAAGTGCATCGCAAAGGGCTCGACGGGCGCGGGCAGATGGGAGGAATGGCCGATACAGGTATTGACTGGGATTCGTGCTATTTCTGGGAAAGCGACGGGAACCCGACCTTCCCCGATCTCGGGAAGCCGCCTCCGGAAGCAGTCGACACCTCACGGCGCAAGATCGTTGCGTACACGCGCTACGAGAACTGTGAGGTCTGCAACGCATGTCCGGAGGACATACCGGAAGATTCGCAGCTGTTCGCAGCATCCAACGGTCTGATTGAGAGTCAGAAAGACCGTCGCTTCCTTTTCCCGGCACAAGAACTAGCTTCGTTGTCAGCGCTCCCTCCTCGCGTGTACGACTCTGCTGGTGCGTCTGTGCGCTTCAAGCTCAAGGCCCGCACCGAGGGGACGCCCTCGCAGTACCTTGCTCACGGAGCAGGTGCGTTTGAAGTCGAAGCAAACATCCAGCTCTTCATAGTGCGGGCAGCGGACCTCGATACCTTCGACGTGGACAACGAGGCAGCGTACGCTACTAAATGCTTGAACAAGAAGTGCAGCGAGAAGGCACCTATGCTCGAGGAGACGCGACTTGCACTGCCCTCTTCAGTGAACGGGTTTGGAATCATCATCGCGAATCGCGGTGCTGGAGCTACGATCGGCGAGTTCACGCCCCACATCATCATCGAGGGGGAAATCCAATTCATGACGGCTCTCAAGCCCTGTGGCGACTTGGGCGATGACAGGCGTGGACATGGCACACATGTTGCAGGCGTCATGACAGGCGCCGCGTTCACACCAGAATCACTGCGAGACCAGCAATTGGCGGCCGCCAAGTTCGACGGTGTTGCACCTGCGGCGCAGCTCTATTTCCTGGACGCGCAGCAGAACGCAGACCCCAACTGCAACACTCCAGGGCAGGCTTGCAACCGTGTCAACGACCTTCGCGTCCCGACTGACCTCCCAGGGAAGCTTTTCACACCGGCCTATGATGCGGGCGCACGAGTTCACCTCAATTCGTGGGGCTGCGAGCCTGTGAGCGGTGAGCGGCCTTCGAGCTGTAACACTTACTCGATCAGGTCGCGCGCCGTCGATGAGGTGATGTACGACCGGGGAGACCTCCTTGTCGTCTTTGCGGCGGGTGACCGAGGGCTGCTCGAGGCCGACTCCTCGCTTGCGGAGCCAGCAACGTGCAAGAACTGCTTGACAGTAGGGGCTTCTGAAGTGTGGAACGAGCACTACCGCGAGGCTGCGCTGCACCGCGACCCGATGGAGGACATCTGCCCGTGCGAGTTTCCCAACTTCTGCTCACGCTCCGACACCATCGGAGGCCAGGACGTCTTCACGCCTGAAGAGCGTCTAGCAGCGCTCGAGCCCATATTCGACGCACGCTCGTGCTGCAACGACACAATTCACGAGTTCCTCGCCGTCAAGGACGTAATTATCAATCCCGGCGAGCTCTACACTGTGCACTTCCCCAACATGTCGATCCTCTACGACGACCTGATGCCATACGTGAAGAATAAGTTCAGCTGGGATACGAAGGGCTCATCGGTGCATTATTCCTTCACTGCGGAGGAGTTTGGCTTCACCCAGGTGTCGTCGACGATTGAGAAGCCCGAGATCCAGGTCATGGTGATTCCCCGCGATTTCTTCATTCAGTACTTTGAGGATGGGCACGCACAATTTTGCGATGGAACGGGCCCTGCCAAACCGGGTTGCCGTCCAAATCCCTGTACTTCAGACCTAGACGGAGGCGACGACACGTGCATGTCGATGTTCGTAAGTGGTGGTGTTGCCCAGTACGAACCGCTCTCAGGCTGCGCTTCAGCGAAACACGGTCCAGGCAAGCAAAACACCGACAAGTTCTGTCACAAGGGCGGATGTCTCATCAACACGGTGGGTCTGTCGAATGAAGAAAAAGCAAATGATGCATGGACAGAGGGCTGCCCGCGTTACTCCGGTGGGGAGGAGGTCCAGACTTGCTGCAACGACGCATTTCTCGTCGAGCACTGCGTCAACAAGCCCTGCGACCACGCAGCCAGTACGGTCGAGGGTATTTTCAGGCATGAGACCTTGCGCCGAGGACAAATTGACCCGGCTGCCAAGATGGGCTATGGCCTTGTCGTGCGCAACATTGGCGACCGCAAGATTCGCATCACGGGGAACATCGCCTTCCACAAAAAGGAGTACCCCTGCACGCTGCTCGACTGCTGCAGCGTGGACCCGCCCGCGGCGTGCTGCTCCAGTAACTATAAGCGCCAGTTTGGTCTCGGCAACGCGTGTGCACAGTGTGGTCCTACAGAGCCGCTGACCGACTGCTTTCCCAACGAGCTCTTCCATCAGCCGCCGACCTCATCGCGCGGGCCTGCCCGCAACACCTACGCGCCGGATGCCGCAGCGCCGCAGCGCCGGCTCAAGCCCGACCTCGTCGCGCCTGGCACGATGGTGATCTCTGCGAATTCCGACGGCGCGATTCCTTCGACGGGACCGCCAGAGGAGTACCAGGTGATGTGCGGTAAGGGTGCACAGGCGACCACGGACGAGAAAACGTCATGCTTTGTGAAAAGTGCAGAGTTCTACTCCAACAAGACTGCGACTGCCGTCGGCGGTGGCACGTCGGTCTCTGCGGCGCTTGTGGCGGGCGCGGCGCTGCTCGTGCGACAGTACCTGGTCGACGGCTTCTACCCTGACGGCGCGGCCAACGCGTCCAACACGAGGTTCCGTATGCCCTCCGCGGCGCTCTTGCGCGCAGTGCTAGTCAATTCCGCCAAGGGCGTGACTGGTTCCACGCTGCGCAACACCTACAAGTACAAGCCCTTCTGCGACCCGACAGTTTCCAAGTGCCCGGAGTGGGTGGCGCCCCCGCCCGTCCTCGACGCAATGAGCCTCGCGGGCGTGCCCAACTTCATGCAGGGCTTTGGTCGCCCCGTGCTGCGCGATTCGCTCTACTTCCCGGACTCGCCGTTCTCGCTCTTCCTCGCCGATAGCGCCATCCCCGTGGATGGCTTCATGCACACTTACACGTTCACGATCCTCGGCGCGTCCGCTGAGCTGCCGCTTCGCGCCACGCTCGCGTGGACGGACCCGCCAAGCGCAGCGGGTGCAGACAGTGTGGTGGTGAACAATTTGGATCTCCTGGTGCAGCTCTCAACTGTGCAGACACTCTATGAGCCCAACCTCGGGATCTCTGTAACCCGCCAGGTGCCCCTGCCCCCGCGCTCCTCGCCTCCTGCCACGCTTTGCTCCGCCTAACTGGGACGGATGGGGCGCAACAGGTGATGACACGCTACTGGGGAAACGGCAAGGGTGCCGGTGGGCAGCCAGACACGGCGAACACGGTGGAGCGAGTGATGATCGCGTCCGAGACGCCGGAGACCAACGTCACGGTGGTGGTCACGTGCGCTAGGATGCCCAAGCCGCGGGAGGACGTGGGACAGGCGTACGCGCTCGTCTTGACCGGGAACCTGCGGCCGCGGTACCACCTCTGGATGACCACTGTCCGCGCGGCGCTGCTCGAGATTGCGGGCGAGACGGGAAACGCAGAGGGGACGGACGAGAGCGCCAACGAAGGATTTCTGTACGTGGACCTCTTCAAGCGGGGGACGATCTCGGCCGACAACGTCGCGCTGCAGCTCGAGATATCCAAAGCGCGCGCCTCGGCCCTCATCGACGAGGCCGACCTCGACGGCGACGGCCTCCTGCAGCCCGTCGAGTGGGCCGCGCTCGTCCGCGCGGTGCGCGCGCAGACGCGCGTCCCGCAGGACCCGGTCTTTTTCGAGGGCCCGATCGACACCTCGATCCTCTCCGCCCAGCTCTCCGACTACAACGTGACCTTCAGCGCTGCGCGGCGCCCCGCGTCCCCCACCCACTTCGCGGCCCTCGGTGTGGCCCTCGTGGCCCTTCTCGCGCTCGTGGCAGTCCCTTGAGACGACAACGTGTCGTACGCCCGCGTCATCCGCTGTGCAGAATGTGAGGATTAGGACCTTGTGGCCGCATGAGGTCCTCGTGTTGATGATTGAAATGACAAAACTTTGAAATAACACAGTGCTAGGGAACCCTCGGCCAGCATGGCAGCACTCGAGCGTGGCAATAGTGTTCAGCGGGCGCGCAGAGGGGCACCCGACTTTTGCCACACCATTCATTGACCGGAGGCACCCTCGACCTGCGCTGTCGGCTGAAGCGCGCCCCGCCGGTTTGTTCTCGACCTCGCGGCCCTCGCGGTTCCGCTTTTCTGCCGCACGTGCTGCTCATCCGCAATGCGACGGAGCGCGGCTTTGGACCTTAGGCGGACGCTGCGTGTCAGACGTCGCTAAATTCAAAGTGCGATGGGCCACCGTTGTCTGACGCGCGGTACTCGACCAGGCGAAAGCGCGGGCCGCCGCCCGTGCGTCGCCGCCTGAGCTCTCCTACCGCCGCGAGCCCCACCAGCGCCGTCAGCGCGAGGACCCCGCCCAGCTGCGCCCATCCGTTCGGTGGGGCAGTCGAAGGCCCAGCCTTCCGCCTGCCAGGCAAGCTGTCCTTGCGCGTCCCCAGCGCTCGTACACGGTCGGATCGGCCCGAGGCGGCGCCCGCGCGGCCGTGCAACCGGGCCGCCTTGGCCTTGAGACGCGCGGCCGCGCGGCTACGTGCGGCTTTGCGCGCCGCAAGCGCCCGACCCACGGCGCGATCGGGTGCAGCCACTGGCTGCTCAGTGCTGCGGCGGCGGAGCTGCGTGGCAAACGAGCCAGTGTCGAGTACAAGTCGCACGCGCTGCGGAGGCGTGCCGACTCGTGCCTCAACTGCGTAGCGCCGCGCGCGCCCCCCCGCGCCCCCCGCGCCCGGGAGATCGTCATCAGCCTGCAAGCGCAGCTTCACCGGCAGTTCGGTGGACGCGATTGACGTGGCGGGGTCCGCAGGCACAGTCGGCGGGGAGAGCGGGAGGATGAGGCGGGAGGCGTAGTCTGGGTCGAGGCGCCCGATCCCGAGTCGCGGCCGCGAGCCCGACAGATCGTGAAGAACGACGTAGCGCCGAAACACAGGGTCCCCCAGCACCAGCTTGTTGCCGCCGAACGGCGCGATGCATCCTGCAGGGTGCGTCCACGCTGCGTACGGCAGCTCCACTCGCACCCCCGCGGAGCCAGCTGGCCCGAGTTCGAGCCGCAGCGTCTGCGCGCCCATGCGCGCATGCGCCGCAAGCACCGCGCGGAAGGGCGACTCCGCAAAGCCCGACGCACCGCCTGCTGCATCGGGCAGCATGACACAGCTCGAACCCGAGTCGAACTCTGCCGTCATTTCGCCCATTCCGCCACTCCTGGCAGTCGAGCGCCCCCGCGCAGGCCCCCATCCGCCCAAGTTTTGGGCGCCAACGCCAAGAATCTGCTTGTCGCCGTACCACACCTCCCGCAGCGGCACCGTGTAAGATTCTGCATTTGCCAGCACGAAAAACATCTCGCCTCCGACGAGCGCCTTCTTGTCAACGCCCCCCAACTGCAGTTCACCCCCAGTCTCTGTCGCAAGCAGCGCGAACTTTCGCGGCTGCAGCTCGCGCAGACTCGCCGGCTGTATTATCCCCCAGGCCGGACGTGTCGGTGAAGAAATGCTCTTGAGAATCGAGGCAGAGTCTGACAGCGCAGAGTAGCCTAGTCCAAGAATGCCGTCCATGCCGTGCAGCGCCTGGTCGTCATTCTCTGACCCCCGGAGCAGAAAGCGGTGCACACAGCCGAAAGGTCCCAGACGCACTACATCCTGACCGACCATAACCGAGTCGTGCGGCGCATCGTGCCGCCCGGTTCCATCCTGCCACGGTGACGCGGCGGCCGATGCATGCTCCAGGAACTGCTGTCCTACCGCGGTGAACGTGGTCGACGAGTTAGGGGAAAAACCCGACAACAATACCCCACGATCGGCGCCGGCGCTAGCAACAGCGTTAGAATGGTCGCCGCCAGTAGTAGATGCGCATGCAGCCGCAATCGTTGCAAGCCACAGCCCGAACTTGGTCATGCCATGATGATCATCCCGATTTCATCACAAAAGTACACATTCTATCCACATTATTTGATCGTTTTTGATGATGTCCAAAATATCAATGATATTTTTGGGTTTGCCCAATGGGGTTTGACAAGTCGCTAAAAGGGGCGAGATTCGCGCGACGGATCCTGTCGCGGGTGCATCTCGAGGCCCTCCGCGATGGCGCGGCCCCGCGGTTCCCGCCCCTCACTGATTCCCCCACCTCATGTAGCGTGTTATCTGACTTCGTGTCTGCGCGGGCTGTGCGGAAATCCCTGCCCTGACCGACTGGGGCGGGCGAGGCCGCACGCCTCCGCTTCCATCTTCGGTAAGTGCCCCCCCTACTAAGTAAATTCACCATGGAGGCAGGTGCCAAGGCATCAACTCCGGTTGCCGATGCTGCGACAGTCAGCATCGCGGAACGCCGCGCCTCCGAGGACAGTCAACCCCCGGCAGGCGCATCTGGTTGGGAGCACGACGATGTGGAGGTTGTTGGCGACGAGGCGGCCGTCGCCATCGACGCATTGATCTTGCTCGCGTCCCGCGCTCCTCGCGAGACCTCAGTAAAACGACGCAGGCGTGCGCGTCCTGCCGCAGCGACGGGAGCACTATTGCCTGCGAATGCCCGCTCGCCTAAGGACGCAGAAGATCAGAGCGGAGGCTGGTCACCTGCAGCGGGGAACGAGAAGGCCTCGCCGCAAGTATCTGGCCCAGGAAGCTCGCCGGAGCCACTGCCAGGGATCGCTGCACGCCCAGCGCAGCCCGGGGGGGCGTCGGACCAGCACGTATCGCAAGGTGGGCAGGCGTCGCAAGGGTCGAGGAGGCTTCCTGCGATTGCAGAGCTGCAGCTGCCGACGCCGCTTCTGCCTAGGAAAACCGTGCAAGCAACCCCTGGTTGCATCCAGCACCTACTTTCCGGGCGCATCGACATGTCCCATGCGAGTGACGGGAGCGCGAGGTGCCCGACGACCGATGGCGGTGGCCACTTGGTTGCCGAGACCGCGGAGCCCCAGCGCGGTGCCCAGGCCAAGGACGATGCCAAGCTCACATCGGCAACGGTGGATACGAAGGTGACAGAATTAGTGTCGGGGGGACAAAAGGAAGCACACAGCATGGAAGACGGGACCTCGTCGCCGAGCAAGAAACAGGTGCGTGCCACCACATGCCCCAGGCAAGCGCACGCGATGCGTGCGCTTGCCTCATTTTCAGCCCGCGGAGAGCTGATCCAATGCTCCATGGTCGGCTGCAGGTTGGTGGTGCATCAGATTATGTGCGGGATCGGGAATGGGAAGATGGCCGAGTGCAGACTGGCGGTGTGGGAGAAGGGCGAGGCGGGGTTGGAACTGACGGCGCTGGGGGCCGGTCGTCGGCGACCGGGACGCCGATCAAGGCTGCAGCGCGAGGCAGCGACCCGCACGCCCGAAAACCATATCGCTGTGGCAAGTGTGGCGCGGAGAAGAAGGGTCATGTTTGCGCGGCGCGCAATGGCACTGCTGCTGAGGTGCCTGCGCCCGCGCCTATCAAGCGCGAAGACCTTGCTGCGCGCTTTCTTCAGCGTCTTCAAAGTTCCGGCAGCGCATCAGGGCAGCCGGATGCCGCGGCCGCATCACAGCGCGATGACTAAAGTAAATGGTCCTAAGTGCATCGGTGAGGCCAGCATACATCTGCACGGCAATCACAGATGCCGCACAGCGGTTTACTGACATCGCGAGGCTCAGCTGCCACCCGCGCCTGCTGCCTTTGCCTTGGCCGCCTTGCGCGCCGCCACCTTAGCCTTGAGCTCTTCCTCCGCGCTAATGCGATCTTGAAAATTCTTTTTGCCCTTGATGCCCTCGCTCACAAAACCGACAATCCCGAGGAAGTTGTTGTAGAATCCCGCAAGGAAAGACGTGAACGAAAAGAACGTGGTCGACTTCTTGCTCTTCACCATGCCCGGGCGCACGAAGATGCGCAGTTCACCCCCCTTTGCTACGTGCGGCACTTTGTGCACGCAAGTCCTCACCCACTGCCGCGCAAAACGGTAGCATTTACCAGTCAGGCCAGTGCCCTTCGCCGTTGCCGCTGCTAATGCCTCTCTCACTCCACGGACCGTTGAGTCACAGCGGGGATCCCTCGGGACTCTTGGCATGGCGGCGCCACACACCTGGCCGTCGATGCGGACCTCGCACGTCCCGCATTCGCCTTTCTTGCACTTGTATTTGACAAACTGGCCAGCTTGTGCTGCAACCTGCGCCACGTATCCGGTCGTGTTCAGCTATCTCCTCACGTCGGCAAGCGAAACCTCGCACCCATCGGGGCAATTTTGCGGCATATTGCAGACACTATTTCAGCGCGACTTTGTTTACCTCGCTCAGGCCCTGGCCGTTGAACGCCATCGTCCTAAGCTCCTCCATCTATCCTCGACAGGACTCCCCGTGTCAAGCCACACGTTTACCAAGGAAGCTTCACACAGCGCTGACCGAGCAGGCAGCGGAAGTGCAGCACAACGTGTCCAGTACAAAAGCCAGTAAGGGATGGACCATTCTCACCTCAGGGAGCTCCTTGTTTATGGCATCAGCTGCTGCAATTGCCTTTGCGGACGGTCCACGCCGAAGGACCCTGCGCCAGAGTGACTTCTTGGGCTGAACCTTCACCGAAGCTTGCTCAAACACCACAGGAATATCGCCCACGAGGCCAACGGATTCAAACCCCTGATCACAAGCACACACACATCCACGTAAGGGAGGCTACCAGCGGTCATGCAAGGGCGTGTCAGGACGGCGTCGCGGAAATCGGACATCAGAGGCTTTGAGTGTCTGTAGCGCAGCAGCCTCCCATCGGATGGCCGCTGCGAAACACAAAAGCATCGAAGGCGACCACAAAAGGATTTGACCTTGTCGGCTGCCCCGCCGTCCTTCTCCGCCAACGTCTGGCGCTTCGACCAGTCCTTCATATACAGCCTCCCGAGAACCGACGTTGAGCCACGTCCCCGGCAGCGCTGGGAAGAGGTGATCGCAGCTCGGCTCCCGGTGCCTGACAGCCATGATGCAGAAGTCGAGAAGCCTGCAGCGGCGGCAATCGAAACTAGCAGAAGTAGACGGCGCAGCATCAGCCGCATCTCGGCGGCCGCTGGGTGCAGGAATTGGAGAAGGCAAAACCAGTGGACGCGACCTTTTTCGTACTGCGGACGCGGTCGCGTCCAAATTCGGTGCCCGCGGCTGCGAAAAAGGTCCCGGGCGGCCCCTTGGTGCCACCCAGGGGCTCTTAGGTGATATGGTATGAGAATAAGGTACCTCTTACGGAGCGGAGCCATCGGGGGCGGCGGGCCACAGCCCCAAACAGGGTCTAATTGGCGGCCCCCCTTTTCGGCCCCAAAGTCCTTCTAGTGGGCGCATCGACGAGGCGGAAAGGTGTCACTTCCCAATCTCAAACAAAGACGAGACAAGAGCACGTCGCGTCACGCACCGACCTCAACCCCAAGCATGCACTCGTCCGCAATGGGGCGCAGGGCGCTCCTGCTGGCTCTTGTCGCTGCAGCTATCGCGCCCAGCGCTGGTTTCAAGTTTATGACCAACTGGAAAATGCCTACGCTCGAATCCTTCCGCGACTCGCAGATTGCCCAGGACAAGTTTGGCGACAAGAAACTCGTCGTCGTCACTGGCACCTCCTCGGGGCTCGGCAAGAAGACCGCGAAGGCCCTTCTGCGCACAGGACAATATCACGTTGTCGGCGCCGTCCGCGATCTAGACAAAATGGAGGTGGTAGCTGAGGAGGAGGAATTCAACATGGACCTCTTTACGCCCATGTATTGCAACTTGAACAATTTCTCCAGCGTGCACGAGTTTGTGGACAACCTGATGGAATGGAAAGCTGCGAAGCCCCTTGATCGCCTCATCTGCAACGCGGGGGTACGCACCGCACCTCAACTGCATGCCGCGCTTCTCCGGCCCCCATTCTTGCGTCTCATCACGAGGCCCTGGTAAACCTCCTCAAGCTGAACCTTCTTAGCGTGCAGGTTTACCAACCTTCTTTGCCGTACGCGAAGTGGTCCGTCGATGGGCACGAGCAGCAGATGCAGACCAACTACCTTTCGCATTTCTTGCTCATCTCGAGGGTCATTGAGGATCTTGCAAAGGCACCGGACCCACGCTGCACCCTTGTCGGCTCGGTGACAGGGAACGACAATACTGTAGGCGGCGGCGGTGTATACCCGATTGCAGATCTGAAGGAGCTGGACGGCCTCAAGTTGGGAGCCAAGAATCCAATTTCGATGTTTGACGGGTACAACTTCGATGGCGCCAAGGCGTACAAGGACTCCAAGCTGTGCCTCATGATGACGTCCAATACGCTGCATGACAAGTATCACAAACAAACAGGGATTGCATTCTCTTCCATCTATCCCGGGTGCCTGGCAGAGTCGCCGTTGTTCCGCGAGAAGCGCCCTTGGTTCCGCAAGAACTTCCCAATCTTCATGAAGTACATCACCGGCGGCTTCGTTTCTGAGGAGGAGGCTGGCCAGCGCCTCTTTCAGGTCGCGCACGACCCGCGCTGCTCCAAGTCAGGTGTTTACTGGTCGTGGAATGGTGGTCCACGTGAAGGGCGTGGCGCAGAGGCGCTCGAGAAGGACGGGCAGATCCTCGGCGGGGGTGGGGGCGGGGGCGGTTGGGACTCCATCTATGAAAACGACCAGTCCGACAAGGTTCTCAACAAGGAACTCGGTCTGGATCTCTTCAAGTACTCGTCCATCGTTACAGACGCCAAGTGGCCAGTGCCCAATCAGCCTAAGTCACCGTGCCCGACGCTCAAAGTTGTCGGTGCCGTGACACAGGCGCTTAACGCCAAGCAGGAGGCGAAGCGTATGGAGGCCCAGCCAGGTATGGTTGGTGGGCTTTCGGCCAAGATTAAGAGCGGGGCAGTTTCGCTCACGGACAGGATGGTCGTGAGCACTGTCGGTGCCGGTGTGAGCAAGGTTCAGGCGCTTCTCCTGGGCGAGCTGCCAAACGATGCAATCCATGGCTCCTACCAGGAGGAGAAGAAGCAGAAGAAGCCCAAGGTGACTGGCCGGAAGCGCGCGTGGGTCAAAGCAAAGGCAAAGGGCCTGGTTCGCTTTGTTCTGCGACGTCCCGATCCCGAGATGGTTCTCGCGGAACAGGCGGCAGCGAGGAAGGAGGCTGACAAGGAGGCTGAGGAGGATCAGCTTCTGGAGCTTCAGTACGAGAAGCTTGCTGCCAAAGATCTCGGGGAACTCGAGCAGGAGGCGGGACACCATACAGGCTCCACCACAACTCTCACAAGGGCAGGCACTGAGGCCAAGCAGCGTCGCACGGAGACGCTGAAGCGCTCGGACAGCAAGGAGCTGGTCAACGCTTGAGCCATTTGTAAATCACGGGGCGGCGTACGTTTGTAGAATGTTTTTGGAAGCTCGCGGGGAGATGTCGGATTGGCGTTTTGCTAATGGCAGTACCGAGTCGGAACCCCGGAGCGCCGCACAGAAAATAAAGCGATGAGTCAAAGAAGACCCTGGCGCGCTACAGCGGTCATCTATTTCCTTGCTGGTCGTGGAGTAGGCAGTGGTGTTGGCAGCCCAGTATAATGCATCATGCTGTGAACACCACGTCCCTGGCAACTGCATGATCGCCAGGCCTCGTGCACTAATCTATTTATTTTGTTGAATGAATAACCACGGCTGATGCACATCATCCTGTGCGGCTTCCTACACTGGCTCGCCCATTACCCCATTTTGCCTCGGATTCTGCTTGCCACTTTGCCACACGGGCAGACCCTGGTGTGAGCGGTTGCTGTTCGTAGGCGCGCACTGTTGCGGCGAGGGATGCTGCTCCAGCCGAGGCCTGCGAGTCGGACGAGTCTCGTCCCGCAGAGTCGCACGAAGCATCGTCCGAGTCCAGAGCCGCCTCAATTGGGATCTCAAGAAATTCTCGCAATTCAGGCGATCCTACAAAGGAGTCTTCCCGCAGCAGCTGTCGCAGGTATGCGTCCAATGCCTTCTGCCGTTCGAGAATGCGCGAAGGCGACATGGATCCGAAGAGCGACTTTGATGGTAGCTTGTCAATTTTATACATCCGCTTAGGAAAGCGGTTTTGCAGTTCCTGGTCAAGGAGACCAAATTCCGAATATCTGCGCACCAGCAACATATCAGCCCGCTGACGGTCAGAGAGGTATCGCTTGGTCCAGACCACGGACCGCTTCGAAGTCTTTCGGTTACGTGAACCATCAGTGTGCTGGCACAACTTCTCACCGCTTTGATATCGACCACTTGTGATGACCGTCGCTGAGACAAAAGTGATACACCGTGTGCTCCACGTTTACGACAGCGCAGCAGGAGTGCCTGATTCAAGGTAGAGTTGTCAGCGCTTGTGTCAGCGCTTGCTCCTTTCATTGCCTCATCTCAATTCAGATCGCGATTTCTAGAAGGCCTTAGCGATCAAGCATGCTGAAGGTCCAGAAAATACAAACTGCTGAATATCAGCATGTCCTGTTCCTACAATTTGATCATGTACCCAGTTGTAGTGTACGTGCATGACGTTTGTGGTCGCTTCTGAGTCTAGCTCTCACCGTTGGGTACATTCTTTTTGCAACATGAGGACAGGATATGAAAAGTGCAGATTACCTGATCGCCTCGTTTCCTTTCGAGAAGCACTGGATGCGCCCGCCACGGAGCAGCTCGCTCGCCGGGTGAACCGTCATCACCCCTAGAACCCTGCGTCGTCTCCCTCGCACCGCCGCAGTCTTGGGACTGTCCGGGCGCCTGGACCCTGCTGGCCCAACCCCTGTTATCCTCCCTTTTACCGCTTAACAAATGCCGTCAGGCAGGCGCGGGTCTCCACCAGCCTCTGGCCCTCGCTCTGGAGCAGTCGCGGAACACTTCGTGAAGAGTGTCACTTCGCGCTACAGCGATTTGTCAGGCTAAATGGGGGGTTAGATGGTGTTTCGTTTTCGGCCGGTTTTTTCATTTTGACCATGCGCAGAGGCCTAGCTCTCTCACGGGCAGTGCACGGAGGCTTGCAGAAGCACGATTCTAATTTAATGTCTGGCCCAGCTTGAAAACCATGATACTCGTCACAACCGTATCCAGGCATCAAAAATCAAAGGAGAAGGTGGGCTTGTCGGCGTCGGGCCCGCCAGTGTGCGTAGAAAGAGCCCCAAAGAGCGAAGCAGCGACCCCCGGCCGTTGGCACGGGCGCTTTCGTGGTAGTGGCAGCGGTGATTCTGCGGCAGCAGCAGCGGCGTGCTCAGCGTAGGTGAAGGCCACCGCGATGTAGCGTATACCGTTGGTGACAGGGTCACCGCCGTGCAGGAGGTTGCCCTCGAACGAGAGAAGATGCCCACGCGCAGGTGAGATCGCTGCGCCGAGATCGCACAAGTACGTGCCGCCACCCGTGAACTCCTCTCCGGGCGCATTGAGCGCGATGGTGAAGGAGTGTGTCGACTGGTCGCGATGCACGGGGAGGTGCCGCTGTCCACGGCTCGAATCGTACTTGACGATGAAGGCGTCAAAGGTGCGGCAGCCGCTGCCGCGCTCGCCGACGCACGCGGTACCCCACTGGCGCTCGAGAAGTGGCCCCAGGCGCTGGCGCATGAGGGACCTGAACCAGCGAAGGAGCACCGGGTCTTCGTGGACTGGCAGATCTGTCGTCGGCACCGCATAGTGGCGCGCCGTCGTCCACCCGCCCCTTCGCGCTGCCGCCTCCTCTGACGCCGCAATCACCGCTGCGCACTCGACATCACTCAGCACCTGTGCAGGACCCTGCCGCCCAAGAGTGTGAGTCGCCACCACTACCGGATCCACCGCTCGCGCCACGCTGCGAGGCCTGGGTAGAAGAGGTCGCGCGCCTCTGTGAGGAAGGCGCGGCCGCCAAGGAAGGAACGGAAGGGAACTCCTCCGCCCGCCTGCGACTTGCCCGCCACACTCTCCTGTGCCTCGGCACAGCGCACCTCGGCTAAAAGGCGTGTGGCGCCCGGGCCCAGCGCGACACTATCAGTATCATGATGGTCGATGTGGCGGCACTGGTACGCAGCTTCCTTGTCGGCCTGCGCCGACAGCCCCGCGTGCGTATTCGCTGCACGTTGCCCCTCGCGGAAAAGCGCATGTGCTTCGAGCCACCGGCCGGCTTCCAGCGCAGCTGCCCCACGTGCGTGCCAGGCCTCGCCGTCCCGCGGCTCGCGGGCAACCATAATCGAAAATACAGCAGAGGCGTCTTCGTAGCGCCCATGCCGCATGGCAACGTTACCAACATGACGGAGTTCTTCGAGGCTCACTTCAGCCGACCGTCCGCTCTCCACAAGACAGCGGCCACACTTACATAATTTGTGGCCTCGCTGCTGCAGAGCGCGCCGGCGCTGGCCCAGCGGCAGAGCCGATGCTCCCGAGCGGTCAAGGGTTAGGGGCTCTCCCGCCGCGATGTTCCTCTCCGCCACCAGCGCCACGCGCAGCGCACAGAACCTACCGTCCCCAGCAGCAACGAGCACCGCATCCGCCCGCATGTTGGGGGCGCATGAGTGTGCCGCGCGCGCGGAGGTCGGCAGGAGTGCCATGGCAGCACTCGTGTTGGGGCCGAAAGGGTTCCCGTGCGCCCCGGCGTCACGCTGCTGTGCAGCCTGCGCCAGCCGCGCGAGCCCCCGCTCCGCTCGCAGGGCGTCGTCTTCTCGCAGCTCCGCGGTACCCGCGGGCTGCGTCGCGTCGCCTGCCATGGCCTCTGCCACGAGCGGGGCAAGTGCCGCCGCGGCGACGCGTCGGACCGCCGCGGGAGCCCCCCACACGTCGGTGCAGTGCCCTACGAGGGGCGAGGGCACGCCGACCCGTACCATACTGCGTTCAACTCTGCCAACACACCTACCATCAGCCCTGCGTAACCGGTGCGCAGACTCTAGGGATCGGGGGCAAGCCGTGGAGAACGGTTCCACCCGCGCAGCAGAGCAGCGTAAACGCTCGGCGCCAGGAGCGTTTGCGCCTCCACGACTAGCTCCGACGCCTTGGCCCCTTCATCTTTTGCTCGTACTTCAAGCAGCGTCTGCAGTGCTGCTATCCCTAGCGATACCGCCTCCTCCAGCTCCTCGAATTCTGCCTCCTCGATTTCTCCTCTCGATTTCTCGGCTATCGTACCCGCCGATAGCTCTCTCGCAAGATTTAGCGCACCGCGATCATCGCTTGCTCGTACGACAAGTTTTGGTGTAATCAGCAGCGCATCCAACTCGCCTCTTTTTGCATGCCGCCGCAGCTCGCACGATAGCTCGCCGCACAATCCATCTGAATGACCGCATACGGGAGCGTGCGTTCGCCTCCCCGCCACTTGGCACACGTCACTGCAAAAAATATCATCACATCCCTCGCCGCATACTACAGTCGCCCCCTCCGAGCTTTCGTCCAGTGCTGGGATCTCTCGTGTATGTGTGGCCGAGCATGCAGCTCGCCGGGTCTTCCCGCGAAGGATGGCGAAGTTTGCTGACAGGGATCCTGCTCTAGCGCCACAATGCGCACACAAGAGACAGCGCCTTTTTAATCGGACATCGTCATGGAATGCTATCGGTATCTCTTCCAAGATGGTTTCTCCCTTCTGGTATGCAGCCGCAGCCTCCATTGGTTTCCCTGGACTCGAAAAGTGAACGAAGAAAACTTTGTTCCCTCTATGTATGCCTTCTCACTGCTCCCGGGATCACCACTTTTTTGGACCGTGCACCCTGACGAGGTCCGCCACCATCGCATTCTCCTCCTTGCTCCATGGGCCCTTCACCAGCTCCGGATTTAAAACTTTCTGTTCCGACCAAGCACCCCGCCTCAGACTTCTTCTGTAGTCCCAGATGTATTGCGCTAGTTGCGGCACAGATTGTGCCCTCGATGAGGCAGCCAGGCAGCCAGGCAGGCCCGCACGGGGACACAGGCAGGCAGGCGCATCATGGGCTGTGGTTCCAAGCGCTAGCAGCGGAGAAAGCACGGCGACACGCAAGAATGTTGACTCCCCAGGAGAATACTAAGTGCATGGTTTGGGTCGAACCTGCCATCGGTGAAGACACTGCACGTCCGTCCGGCCCGGGAGACCTTCAGCAACCTTCTTCCAGTTCTTTCCTTTGTACTGCGGTACATCGCTAGCAAGGTCAGATACTCAGCGCCATCGAACGCGACAGTGGAGCGAAGGTCGTGCAACGTCGCCGGCTAGCCTGCGCCGGGTGCAACGTGCAACGTCGCCGGAGCGAAGGTCGTGCAACGTCGCCGGAGCGAAGGTCGTGCAACGTCGCTCGGCTTCGGATGGGTGTCCTGCTGTAAAAGCCCCCGGGCTTCAGTCGCAGGTCTCCTCAAAACTAGCGCTGACTCCGCTGCCTGAGAGTCTGCTACTCGTTCGGCTGAGTTGGTCTGTCTGGGACTCGTGTGAAGTCTCGCGTGAGTACGTCAAGTCTCTTGACCTCAGAAGCAGCTGGCAGGCTGGGCAAGAGAGCAGAAGGAAAGAGAGGATAGGCTGGCGAAGTTCTAACCAACGCGGTCGAATGTACAATGTACCGATGGGGCATTGCAGGAACGAGGAAAGAGGCTTGTAGAAAGTTCGTTCGGCTCACCAAACTGGTGCACGCGAGTGACCTCCGAGGTATTACTAATCTATGTTATGAATAATTGGAATCGGACGCGCGGTCACGCACTCTTATACAGCCACGCACTCTTGCCCTCCCACTGTGCTCCAATGCTTGGAGCCCTTGCTTCGCCCTTCCGGCAACACAAGCTTACCCACCGCGTTCCTGGAAGTATCGCACACCACCGTGGTCGGACCTCGGAGATTAAGCTTCGGTCATCTTGGGCGTCGGGAGCGGCGTTTTGGAGAGAGGAGCGATGAGCGGAGATATGAGGGGAGAAGGTAGCGGCAGGATCCTGCCGCTCGCACCGGGCGTCGCGAGCCGCAATTCAGGGGACTTGAGCACATCAGACTGCCACTCCTTCACTGCAGCCACCGCCTGGTCGATCATCCCGCCGGCGCCCCCTGTGTCACGTTGCGGCGGATCAATGGCCAGGACCGCCGACAATCCAGGACTCTCGTGCGGCCTCAGTCCTCCTCCTGCATGCTGCGAGGTCGCCGGCCGATGACCTCTGCTGTCAGCTCCCGGCATGTGCAAGTCAAATTGACTGCTCGCCCCTGACGCACCGATGCCACCCATTTCGCCAGCGCCCTCGCCGCCGTTCACACTGCCGCTGCCTCTGTCGCCACTGCCGCGTGCTGGGGCTTGAATCATGGCACCGGCGAATGTGAACGAAGAGCCTTGGGCGGACGATGCGCTAGCGCCACTCAGCAGTGGGGCGCTCGCATCACCCGGCGCAGGCTCGCTCGGGAGCGGGTCTTGATGCACGTCCTGATCCGACAGCATAGCAAACCGCCCGCCCGGCCGTGACCCTTCCGGCTGCACAGAGCTTGGCAATGCGGCACCGTCCTTGCGCGCACGCTTGGGTCCTGCGTCTTGCCCTGTGCGATTCGAAAAGTTGAAGGCGGGCTGCTGGAAGCCCTGCAGCGGCGAGAGCGGCGGAAGGACCTTGCGCTTGCCCCCAGAGTCGAAGGCGACGAGCATGGGCGAGACCTGTGGCGAGAGCACGCCGCCCTCCATCGGCGAAGACTTCCAGTTGATGCACGGCGAGTCCTTGGCGGCAAGCAGCGGCGACAAAAACCACGACGATGCTGAGAGAGGCTGCGCCATCGATAAGTTCGGAGTACGCTGCGGCCCCGGCAGCCGGCAGGGCGCTCCGAGCTGCAGCCCCGGCGCATCGGAAATGCTGGCTGCATTGTGTCCAGCAGGGTATATTCCCTTTGGAGTATCCGGGTTGGATGCCGGCTGCAAAAATGGCGAATTTGCGAGGAAGCTCCGTGGGCTTGTTGGCGCCTCAAGCGCGATTTGTTCTCTGCCCAAAGCCTCTGCGCCGTCTGGGCCCGGCCACATCTGCAAGTGCTGGTCGTCTCCCTGGTCGAGCCCCGCGGACACCACCTGATCTTCCAGCTCCCCCGCCATCCCAACCCCGGCCCGCTGCCCCATCCGCTGCTGCTGTGTCAGCCAACCACTTTCGCCCCCGCCATCCCAGATACCCGCCGCTAGTGCGGCCACGCTCCCTTGCCAGCCTTGGGGTCTCGCCGCAGCCCTGCGCCGGGGCCCGCTGTTTCCGGCTGGGGACGCAAGGCCTAGCTGAAGGACCTCGGCCGCAGATCGCGGCTGCGAGGGGCGTTTATGGTCCCCGCCCCCGTCGCGCTCTCCCACGCCTCGAGCCTCCGAGTGGTCAGAGCTCTTGCCGCGAATCACTGCTCGCGCACCCTTACCGGCCTGCTTTCCACGCGAAGAGCCGCTCTTCCGCCCCGGCGCGGCGCCCAAAGGTGTCGGGCAAACAAGCGGGTAGTGCATGTGCGCGGGGTCGACACGTCCCACTCCAGCTGCACGCGGTAACGGATACATGTGCATCCCAAGGTGAGCACGCTGCTGAATAAGCTGCTGTTGCATCATCATCATGACTTGCTGCTGCTGCTGCTGCTGCTGCTGCTTCTGCTGCTGCTGCTTCTGCTGCTGCTGCTGCTGCTGAGGCAGTACATTGCAGCGAAATGAAGATGAACCTCCCACGAGTATCGGCGGCGTATCCACGAGCGACTCCTCTCGATTTCCGGACCTGCCCCATCGGCTATCAGCTCTGCCGTGCGCTTCGCCCTTTCCAGCCCCCAGCGTAACGTGTGGCCGTGAAGCCCATTGAAGCGATCCACCAAGCGACCCGACGGGGCCAGCGGGTGGTCGAGCGGGTCGAGCGGCCGGTGCTGCGCCCGCGCTGTCAGATTCCGGCGCATGGGCCCCAACCAGTGCTGTGCCACAGTCCTTGGAGCCAGCCATACCGCAGACAGGCCCGTCACCAGCGCCACCGGCGGAACCCCCTCCCATTTGATGGTGACTGTCAGAGTCGAGAAGTGCACCGGTAGTACCCGCCAAAGTGCTGCAACTCTCAGACATTGATGGGGCAGCCGCATGCTGCTCAGCGTGAGCCATCTCAATTACCCGGACGAACTCCATCGAATGCTCGAACGTTCCGTTGATGGCTCGCAGCACCTCCTCATCCACATCCTTACCCATCCTGGCGTCAGCCCCCTTCTGAAAGTAACGTCGCTTCATCGTAGAGTTCCAGTGGTTCTTGATGGCATTGTCTGTCCGGCCCGGCAGCAGTGCAGCGATCTTGGCCCACTTCTTTCCGTACGCGCGATGCGCATTAATGATGACCGAGTCCTCGTGAGAAGACCAGCCCTCCTTGCGGATGTCCGGATTCAGATGGTTGTGCCACCGCTCACGACATTGCTTTCCGATGCGGCCGGGGAGATATGATGCGATGAGAGACCACTTTTTTGGACCGTGCACCCTGACGAGGTCCGCCACCATCGCATTCTCCTCCTTGCTCCATGGGCCCTTCACCAGCTCCGGATTTAAAACTTTCTGTTCCGACCAAGCACCCCGCCTCAGACTTCTTCTGTAGTCCCAGATGTATTGCGCTAGTTGCGGCACAGATTGTGCCCTCGATGAGGCAGCCAGGCAGCCAGGCAGGCCCGCACGGGGACACAGGCAGGCAGGCGCATCATGGGCTGTGGTTCCAAGCGCTAGCAGCGGAGAAAGCACGGCGACACGCAAGAATGTTGACTCCCCAGGAGAATACTAAGTGCATGGTTTGGGTCGAACCTGCCATCGGTGAAGACACTGCACGTCCGTCCGGCCCGGGAGACCTTCAGCAACCTTCTTCCAGTTCTTTCCTTTGTACTGCGGTACATCGCTAGCAAGGTCAGATACTCAGCGCCATCGAACGCGACAGTGGATGAATAGCGCTGCGACTAGACCTAACAAGGTCCGACGCTGCACGCAGAGAGAGTGCAGGGTTGCTCAGATCCATTCATACGCTGTTGTGGGGACCCGGGCCGGAGGCGCTCCTGTTTGACCAGCGCAAAAAGCCGGCCGTCCTCCTCCGCTGTCCACTTGAAGCGCCCCTTGCCATCTGCAGCTCCATCGGCCACTTCATTCGTGTCACCGTGCTCCCCGCCGCTATCTATATCCAAATCTGTAGTCGGCTGAGGCACGTCCGCAGTGGACCCTGTGTGAGCTGGCTCGCCGAAAGCCGTCTGCCCGGAACCCACTGACGAGTCCACCACCTCCTTCCCATCGCCAAGATCAATCTGACAGGATTCCCCCATGGAGGGACCGCGCGCCCCGCGCGAGGAAGCTTCCCCACCCGCCTCCACCGGCCTCAACCCTGCCCGTCGACCAACTTGGCAGGCCAAATTTTACATAGGGACCCTATGGAAAAATGTGAAAAATCCCGAATGATTTCAATAACTTTTTGCAGGTTGGGTGAATCGTTCAACCAACCAGCAGAAGAATTCAACCTCTGTTTGATTTCACACGTTCTCACCATGGCCGGTCAGCGCCTGCTTGTTGCCCCGCGCCCCCAAGTTGCACTTCGCACTATCCACATAGTAGCTGGGATCGTATCATAGACTTATACTTGATGCTGTGATCGCCCTTCGGGTGGAAGGTTCTCTACCGTCTTAGTTTGCTGCGACGGAGAAGAGAAGGGGCGCACCGTCACAGGCTCTCTGGGGCGTAAAGCAGATTCGGTGTTCTGTTGCTGTTTCGACAGTTGAACACGGCTCAATTGATCAATAGAAGGTTTATCGCTGTCTTGGGGTGATCTGCGGGGATCTGGGGACCAAAATGACCGTCTCGGTGGGACTTGATCGCGGAGGGTCGCAGCGACTGCACCAACCCGTCTCTACTGCCGCCTGTGCCTCCTTTTGGCTGACGAAGAATACCCTTCGATGTGGGTGCAGACCAGCTTACTGAGGAGCAGATCGCTGAGTTCAAGGAGGCCTTCTCCCTTTTCGACAAGGATGGCGACGGGACTATCACCACCAAGGAGCTTGGCACTGTGGGTTCCCATTTGAATTATCGAAGCTGGATTCTGCTACTTGCACTTTTTTCCCGAGCTGGCTCACTCTGTTGTGTGATTGTCCTTATGATATCGTTTCTCGTGAGCAGGTCATGCGTTCACTCGGCCAGAACCCGACAGAGGCGGAGCTCCAGGACATGATCAACGAGGTGACCCATCCGACTGTCAGATTCCAAATTTCAGACTGCATCTTCGCAGCGCCTGTGCCTGTGGGAACCATTCGACGAAGTGCTCCCCAGACTCCACGAGTACACGAGCGCGTTGCAGCTGCTGCTATCGCAGAATTACTCATCATTTTCCCCGTAGAGGCAGCTTTGAATCCCGGTTGCGGTTGCGCGCGGGGCCTGGCTACAGCAAGAGGAGCGTGTGTACTGCAGCAGCTGCACTGGCGCCACTGTATTTTCGGACACTTTCGGGCCATGCATTGGTTCTTAGTCACCAAACGGGCTGGGGTGACCGTGAATAGGCAGTAAAGGGGCTGCGTTAGCTTTGTGGTCGTACGGTGTTGGGGTTGGGTGCGTGACGAGGTGGTTGCACAGGTTGATGCGGACGGAAACGGGACCATCGATTTCCCGGAGTTCCTCACGCTGATGGCGCGCAAGATGAAGGACACCGACTCCGAGGAGGAGATCCTCGAGGCGTTCAAGGTCAGCGTTTCCCTGATGCGCGCGACCAGTTGCTCCTCCGCGCACACAGGCCTCGCTCTTCAGTGAATTGGGCGCGAACAAGGTCAGTGCGGCCGTATCGGTAAGCTGATGCAGTAGGTGCGCCCTGGTGCAGGTGTTCGACAAGGACGGCAACGGGTTCATCTCGGCGGCGGAGCTGCGGCACGTGATGACCAACCTTGGCGAGAAGCTGACGGACGAGGAGGTCGACGAGATGATCCGCGAGGCGGACATCGACGGCGACGGGCAGATCAACTACGAGGAGTTTGTCAAGATGATGATGGCCAAGTAGACACGTGTGCTGAGCTGCCAGGAGGGGCTGACATTGTTGTCGTCCTCATGGCAGTGGGGCCACGTGAACAATCACGTGGGAAGCTTCCGACGCGGAGCTAGTATTAGTCTCGGCTGACGGTAAGCTTAAAACGAAGTTTTTTCAAGGTCTGATTTTATGCGACTATCCTGCGCGAGGCCACACTGACGTGTCGTCATGCATCGTTGCCACTGTGGCGAGCGCTGGTTGCACAGTGACAGCCCGTGTGCTTCGACAATATTTAGAGGTCCATGCCGGCGTAGGGTTCAGAAATTGGCAAAGTCGCCGCCGAAGAGAGCATCATCGAGTGCGTGGTCGACTGCGTTACTGACGTCATCCACTTCCCCAGAACTCGATTCTGGCCCGTCGCTTAGCCCGCTCTGGTCTCCCAGCGCCCCGACGAGCTCCAGCCCGCCAAACTCGACAAACCCACTGGCCGGTTCTGTTTTTTCGCGCGTTTCAACAGCGTCTTGGCCCCACTGGAGTTCAGTCCTGCAACCCGGGCCTGTCGAGCCTGCCCCATGCGCACACCAAGCGAGCATTGCAATTATCTCTTGGTCGCTCATTTCCGACCCTTGCCCTTGCCCGTTTCCCCCGATTCGCCCGCTGTCCTCAGGGCCCGTATTCCGGTGGCAGCACGTGTGGTCCTCATCATTCACCTCGTGCGTCAATCCGGGCCGTTTCTGCGTGCCATGGGCGATCCCTGTCGTCCATAGATCGGAGTTGCCGCGCTCTGCAGCCGACACGGTAACCCAACCGCGCTGGGTCGCGGATGATCTGGTGGGAAGGTCTGAAGGCTGGGTAATGATAGCAAACTGCAGGCTGGCTGCAGGCGAGTTAGCCGGTGACGAAGACGGCGTGCCGATAGTTGAGGCGCCGGATGCCTGCACCGTGCCACGGCAATCACTGGGCGGGCACTGCAGCAGACGGCTACACTGGCGGCAAGCACCCGGAGACGCAAGAAATTTCAAAACTTCCACGGGTCCTGGTTTTAGAGTACCTCCGACGGCGAGCTGCTTCGTGCAACGGCGACAAGCCCCCTTGCACCCTCTTCCCGTGAAAGCTTTTTGAGCGCGCTCTTCATCTGCAGCGCAGAAACAAAATTCAGCGACACCGGACATACGCTCACACAGGCCAAAATACCGCAGCTGCCGGAAGGAATCCTTCGCAGGTTCACACCTTTCTATACGGCCAGCGGTGCACCCCGGCCGCACGGCAAATCTTCTTGAGGCTCGTAAGGCAAACACCAAGTTGCACAGCCACCTGCCAGCGCGAGGCCAGCCTAATGTCAGAGTCTAGCCCACCTCGAAACTATATACACGGGACCTTCAAAGAAGCAAATATGCTACATGGCCGCCGTCGTGTGTCCTGGGAATCGCGCCGGGGTTCTTGGCCACCGGGATGCGATCCCCGGTGTCGCTGAACTTTGTTTTTGCGGTGCATTTTGATGAAACAGTGGCCATTACCTCTTTTTCGGGCATCGAAAAGTATTCTCGAAGATCATCGATCCCGATCTGCCTGGGAGCGACCATGGCAGCCCCAACGCTGCGCAAACCAAGTACTCCCCAATTCTTCTCGGTTAACCGAGTGTCTTGCAGCGACAGCGCGTCCTGACCGCCCTGCAGCCCGTCCCCGCCGCTGACGGTTCAAGAGCTTCAGCGTACTCGAAAACGGCTGTGGCGTTCCGTCACGCAGCAGCAAGACTGCCCCTGAGGTGCCCCCGACGAGACCTTGGCTCGATGGAAGTCTCGGAGCCCAGAAGAGAGAGAGGTACTATTGATTTGTCAAAATCAGCATCGGCAATTCCAGCGGGAGTGAATAGATGTGTTTAGGTGTATTTTTCCGGATCGCAGGCGACATCTTTGAACTCATAACCTCTTGAAGGGGACGTAAGTCAACTATGCCAGCGTCGCGGCGCAACGTTCGCTCGACTCCGGATGGAGATGCCCACCCGGCAGACGCCTGGGCAGCACCATCGGACGAGGACACGGACCGCTACCTGACAGTCGAGAAACTGCAACAAGCCGCGCGGCGATCCAAACGCGGCGGTGCTGCAGACTCCTCGGAGGACTTCCTCGACCTGCTCACGCAAGGCTCGACGGAAGCCAAAGAAGCCTTCCGAGTGTACATCTGCAAGCCATACTACACAGGCACCCAACCACAGGGCTCGCCTCCGCCGAAAATACTCCACGTCGGCACCCTGCTGGCGCTCAGCAAGAGTTGGGCTTGCAAAACTTGCCGGGTTTCGGGCACGGATCAAGAAAAGAAGCTATCGAGAATCATCCCGACACAAAGCAAAGCCCACCGCCCATGTGCTTGCGTCCCGTTAGTGGTGTGGGCCTGGGACTTTTTGTTATGCGGCTTCCTTGCCGCGGTCTCCCGGCCCCTGCTCTCCCACTGTTTTTCGCTCTGCGATCTGCGACTGTTTGTCAATAAACGGATGGTCTTCTCAGTCTCTCCCACCTCCCGCTGGCACCCTCCGCTTCCTCTCTCTTCGTCTCGCTTTCTCTGTCTCTCTTTTCACCTCATGCTCGGAATTTTTTGTTTGTCCAGTCGGTGTCCTTCGCTGCGCCGTCGCGCTCGGGCTGCCGACCCTGGGGGAGCCCTGGCGCAACTCATTTACTGAGTGCACTTCGTAGGTACTCGTGTTGTCTGTACTGCAATCCATCGCACCCGCCTCTTGATCTTCCACTCATCCGCCCGGCACGCGGGGCTCATAGCCGAGTGACCGGCGCACTTCCGCGTCCGTCAGAACACGCCACCTGCACGCGCTCTCTCAAAAGTGACACGCGTCACGTGAGCGCGCGTGGACGGGTGATTGGAGGGGTTGCAGGAGGGCGAGGGAGCGCACCGGCCCTCATCGACGTCGAGCAGCACGTCCCCAACCGCAACACGCGCGAGGCGTAGCACCTGGGAGCCGACTGCCAGAAGCATTCGGCGGACCTGGCGGTTCTTTCCTGCGGCGCGGGCGCGCGGTCATGGCGCGGCCCCGGGCGGAGGTTGGGGGTGGGCTCTCACCTTCTGATATGACGATGCGCAGCAACGTTGTGCCCTCTGCCGGGCGCTCCTCCAACACATCCACCTCCGCTGGGGCCGTTACGCCCAACCCACCAGTCAGCTGCACGCCCGTCCGAAGTTGCGCCACGTCTCCTGTGCTCAGAGATCCCCGGCACTCCGCCACGTAAGTTTTGGGCACTTTTGTTCCGGGCTGCGTCGCGTGATGAACAAGCGCGCCATCGTTTGTCAACAGGAGCAGTCCAACCGTATCTCGGTCGAGCCGCCCAATTGCATGCCACCGATGCTGGCGCAGGTGCTTTGGAAGTGTCGCCAAAACGTCGTCGTACACAGTGTCGCGCCCCAGCTCATCTGAGTGCGTCGTGACCAGCCCGGCCCGCTTGTGATACGCCAGGACAACAGTCTCTTCTACACGACCAATACTGTTGTCACGGCGCTGTTGCCTCTGACCACGTGATGTATCTGCACATAAAGGTGCTTTTCTGCTAAATCGCTCCACCGGGGTAACGAGGACTGGCCTTCTGTGTCCATGGAGGCTGCAAGAGTGGAGGAGCGCTGGAGTTGATACAAACATAGACTGCCGCCAGCTGGAGACTGGGACCGAGAACTTCGAAAGGAGCTCACACACTAGCGTAAAGTGAAGCCACCGGCAGAACCGCCTTCTGTGAATCGGGGCCCAGCGCTGTGAATCGGGGCCCATCGGATTGTACAGTTCCTGCTCTCGTGTAAAGTGGCAACCGACCTGTCAAATCAACTCCAACTTGAGATAGCGAAAGCCGCCCGTTGCTGCTGGCAGCAGCGCGTAAGGCCGAAGCTAAAAATAAGTGCTGTAAGCGGTTGCATCTACCTTCGCAGAGAGTGAAGGGTCGAGCCCGATCAGCGGTTTCCCGCATATTGACTGGGCTCGCTTGCCAGATGGATCGCGCATCATCCTTGGACGTGGTTGACGACTCTATCACTAATGAGGTCAGGGGAAGCGAGACAGGCGCGACCACGTCTCTACCAGTGGTTCCGCTGCCAAGTCAAAACTCCCCTGTGGACGGAAGGCCGCGGCTGTCATCTTTGAACGGCTCGGAAAATGGAGCTGGGTCCGGCGGGGTCTCATCAGCACCAAGCTTGGACCCTGCACGCCGTTCAAGCGGGGCCTCCGGTACAACAGCCCATGCTTCCAGTACGCCTCGTAGCCCGCTTGCTGATCAAGGTCGTGGAAAATCAAGTGGGAATACCTCAACGGGGGCGGACGCCAAGTCCGCGAACACAGGGTCAGGGGGTTTAGGTTCTGGAGGTGCCGCAAAACCGCAGGCGGCGAGTGTGTCGGGTGCTCCGCCCGTGGGCGAGTCGCCTACCGCCGCGCGGCCCGGTACGCCGGAGAGCGGAGCTGCCTCGGAGCTAGATCGCTCGCGTGGATCAAGAACCGCCTCACCGGGCCGGCGTGCAATCTTGGTCTCGTCTAACTCCCCCGGGACGGTAAGCCTCTTTTTCTCCGTCTGTCACGCGTATTCATCACCCTCCTTCCTGCCTCTTTTGCGTACATTGCACTTTCGATTTCGATTTCGATCCTTCATGCGAAAGTCCTTGGAACCCAAACCCAAACCCAAACCCAACCTCCCCTGCCCTTTCCTTTGCCCTTGCCTCCTATCTTCGATTCTTTCGCCCCCTCGTGTGTGCCCAAACATTACGTTGCTCTCCAGCGCAACTTGAGCGGGAACTGAAGCGTGCCCGGGCTTGCGAACGCAGCAGGCCCCGGCACTCTTTGGCTCGGGTGCGACGGCCGGAGGCGTGTACGGCTCGGGAACAGGCGTGTCGCTGCCGCGCACGTACGACTCGAAGCGGCACCCGAAGTCGGCAGGCGTGGACGATGTGGCGCGCGAGGGCAAGGACAACTCGTGGTGGGACCGCATGTTCCGGCGGGACGGCACGCAGAGCGACCAGGCGCTCGACGATGAGCGCGCAGAAGGCCTGCAGGGCGGGATGGTGCGCGACTCGCTGCAGCGACGCTTCAACCTTCCGCCGTCGGAGATCCTGATCGAGGACTACGCGTGCGCGTTGCACCATGGGATCCTTCTGCAGGGGCGTATGTATGTTTATCCCCGGCACGTGTGCTTTGCTTGCGACCTTATCGCCAAGACGCGCACCATCTGCATCCCGTTCACGGACGTGACGGACATCCGGAAGGCAACAACCGCCCTGATCTTCCACAACGCGATAGAGATCCACACGACGGAGCACAAGTACCTTTTCGCATCATTCCTCTTCCGCCGCGAGGCGTACAAGGGGCTGACCAACTTCTGGACCATCTCGCGCGCGATCGTGTCGGCACTGCGGGACGCGAAGTCGCTGGAGGAGGAGGAGGAGGAGGACGAGGCGCTCAAGGCCGCCGTCGAGGCTGCGCAGACCGACGGCAGCGCGTGCCCCGAGGCGCCGGGCGCGCTCGAGGCGTTGCACGCGCGCGGAGACTCTTCAGCGGGAGCAGTCGGCGCCGGGGGGGGGGGGCAGCAGCGGCGAAGCCCTGGAGCCCCGAGCGCCTCCTGGCGGGGAGGATGCCGCGGGAGGCGCAGGCTGGAGCTCACCGAGCCGTGTGCGCATGTAAGTCCCCCCCCCCTACTGTTCACCCTACGCGTCTCCCTACTAGATGCGTCCGGCAGCGCCGACCCCGCCCTACCTGGCGCCCCCCACACTGCTCGCGCACCAGGCCGTGTTGCCGCGCCTGCCAGGCGCCGGCCGGCCCGTGAGGTGGCGCCGGGGCGCGCGCATGCGCAGGCACCTGGACGTGAACAGCTTGGAGCGCGACCGGGCGCTGGCGGACGACCCTGTGCTGGTGGCGCAGCAGGCGCCCCCGACGCCCGCAACCGAGGCCCTGCGCCTCGGTGCGCTGCAGGTCCAGGACACAACGGGGCAAGACCTCAGCCTTGTTCCTGACGAGTCGCTTTATTCGATCCAGGTCCGAGCCTCCTCCCCTGCACCCCTTTCTTCGCGCGCGTGCGCTCGCGGCACGCCTCGCTGCGACCGGGGCAGCGGGTGATGCGCGGGCGGGGCGCAGATTGTGGAGCCGCCCGCGACGCTGCCGACGGACGCGCTGGGGTTCTACCGCGCGTTCTTTTCGCAGGGGAGCAAGGCGAGCAGCTTCCGCGACAACATCCGGCAGCAGCTGGGCGAAACGGACGTCAAGGAGTCGCAGTGGAACAAGCTGGGCGCCGCGAGCTTCGCGCGCGAGCTGCAGTTCACCTCCAAGATAAACTCGCCGCTCCCGTCCTTCATGTCCCGAAAGTACACACGCGTGCGCGAAATGCAGCTCTGCCGCTTCTCACCGGATCGCACGCACTTTGCCGTGGAGACTTCGTCGACGTTCCTCGACATTCCCTACGGCGACTCGTTCGTGGTGAACGGGCGCTGGGACGTGACGCCCGCGGAGGGGGGCGTGGAGCTGCGGCTGCGCGGGGAGGTCAAGTTTCACAAGCGGTGCCTCTTCAAGAGCAAGATCCAGGTAGAGACTGCCAAGGAGCTGCGCGCCACTTTCGCGCACTGGCTCGCGACGGCGTGCGAGGTGCTCGAGGGTCGCCTGCAGCTCCCAGAGACGCCCGCGCCCTACCTCCGCCGCCAGACATCGCTGGCAGGCGCCCCCTTTGAGGCCTACCTCACCACCAGCACCGCGGCAAGTGCCGGATTATCGGGAAATGTGGTCTCGCCCGCATCGACAGCGGAGGCGCCGGAGTTTGTGAGCCCGCACCGCGGGGCCGGGCGGCACCACCTGATGCACGAAGCGTCGTGGGTGACCACCGCCTCGACGTTCGACCGTGCGCCGTCGGGGCGCTCGGCCTCCGTCCCGGGCGGCTGGGCGGCGGGCCTGCCGCAGGGCGTGGTGACGGCGCTGCTGGCGGTTGCCATCGGTACGGTGCTCGTGCTCGCCAGCGGGCCTCTCCTGGGCAAGGCCTGGTTCGCCCGCAAGCCTCTCGAGGGGCTCGACGCGCGCGTGCAGGCGCACGTGCGGGAGGCCCTCGCGCAGACGCAGCGCGGAGGGGCGGCTGCGCGGGGCGCGGGGCGGGGAGAGGCAGGGCTGGCGGGGGCGCTGCTGGACCTCAAGATGGAGATGTGGGAGCGGGTGGTGGAGGAGTCGGCGGCGCTGGGGGTGGAGCGGGGGGGGTCGTGCCCGCACTCGGAGGTGCTGGCGATGCGGGCGGCGCACCAGGAGGCGCACGCGGAGCTGTCGCAGCGGGAGGTGGACGCGCTGGAGGCGCGGCTGCTTGCGCTGAAGCGGCAGCGCGACTGGCACCGCGCGCAGGTCGCGGTGCTCCGCCAGCAGCTCGCCCAGATCGACGCCGCTGCCCGCCCCGCCTAGCTCCTGCTGCCCGCGGGCGCGGTGCGGCGCGGCGCCCGGGTGCCCGGGGAGGCGCACTGCCGCTGTGGAGGGAAAGAGAAAAATACGTTGAATGGTAACGACCAGAAACTGCGTGAAATGCAGACTAGGTATCACGTAAAGCACGGCCCGCGCGCGTGCGCCGCGGGGGAGGGTGCCGGTCAGCGGGCGGCGAGGAAGCGTTGGAGGAGGGCGCGGTCACGCGCGGCGCGCTGGAGGTCCACCGCCCGGTCGACGGCATAGCGCCGCCCGCCCTCCACCACCGCGTCCCACCCACCTCCCGCTTCCACCACCGTGTCGAGCGCAACCGCCGCCGCGCCCACCGCGCCTGAGCCCAGCGTCTCCCGCCCCAGGCGGTGCAGCCAGCTCAGTAGCGCCTCCAGGCTGCCCAGCATCGCGTCTGCTGCCGGCTGCGCCTCCAGCAGCGCGTCCACTCCCAGCGCTCCTTCGGTCGCCAGCGCCGCCAGCGCCTGCAGCCGCGCCGCGCGGTGGTGCACCACCAGCATATGCGCCGTCTGCGTCGCGTAGTGCGCTGGCCCGAGCGCGCGTGCGCAGTCGGCGAGGGCCGAGTCCAGCGAGCGCTGCGCCTGCTCGAGCGCCCGGGCGTCCCCG
>ENA-UOXV01001144-UOXV01001144.1-marine-metagenome-genome-assembly--contig:-NODE-1144-length-37672-cov-6.387697_pt1 | contig 37672 bp, 27 predicted proteins | sample MGYA00238165_ERZ766961 | MGnify/ENA primary metagenome ERZ766961 (study PRJEB28924, sample SAMN03173240) | marine metagenome | biome: Marine; feature: Water; material: Subsurface seawater | place: North... | reverse complement strand
CGTCTTCCCCCCTTCTGAGGCACAAAGTGATAATTGTGGTGCTGTTGCTTCCGGTGTTCATCGAGCTGTTTCTGCTGCGATGCTTTATGCGCGCTCATGGTACGCCGTGGTCGCCCACTCCCATTGGGCTCAATTTCATCCACAAAGTCGAAGGGCGAGGTATTGTCCTGTGGTCGCGTGCCTCGAGTCTCCGCTGCCCCGGGTGTCCTCGCCGCGCGCTCTCTGTCAATCTCGCTCTCTCGTTCCTTGAGGGGAATCAATTCTTTCAAGAGCTGGATGCGATCTCTCAGTCGATTGCCTCCGTCGATAGCCAAGTTCGATACCGTCGATAGCGATTTCTCGTGCTGTGTCAACTGCTTCTGCAGCTCCTCCACGCTCAGCGGAATGTACTTGTCGTACAGGTCGTGAGAGTCAGTCCTGTCGAAACTAGCTTGCTGGACCTCCTCGAAGCTTTTCTCGAGAGAAACTTTCTTGATGGTATGCAACTGGTCGTCTTCTTCGAGATCCCTTGACCTGGGCGCCATCGCGATCTGGAAAAGAGCCCGCGAAGATCGCCCCTTCTTCGGCACCGTCAACCGATATCACTGAGGTGCGAGGGTTCAGCCGAGCATGCTGGTTCTCGAACACAGCTGAAACGACACCCTATCGCGAGTGAACTCGGGTCTCCCGTCTTGGAGCGGTGAGGAGACCGCGCCTCGTGAAGTGCGTGGCAAGAGTTCAAAAAAGTTTGGAGGTGCCGAGGCGCCATGGCTGCATGGGGTGCACGTATTTTAACTGCTTCACTTTTCTCGTTCGCGACCTCTCGTTCGCGACCCCGCCACACTCGCTCCTCCATGTCTTCTTACCTCCTTCAAGTGAAATCAGACTCCCGCTCCACTACCTGCGAGGGCGCATGCAACGGCCCGATTCACAAAGGTGGACCCGCGAAACCACAACCCGCGCCTCGAGCGACGCGACTACTTTTTCTCACAGCCTCGTCTTCCCCCTCGCCCGAACCCGACCCGCAGGCGATATCATGTTCGGCAGCCGCATGGATCCCTACAGGAGCCACCCTATGTCTGGTATGACGTTTTGGAGGCACCTCTCGTGCGTCACCTCTCGCCAGGTCGATCCATCTCTCTCCTCCGCGCACAGACACTCGCGTTCTCACACGTTCGTTGCAGGTGAAGAACTTGCGAGACACGTACGCTACTCTCATGGAATGCCCCGGCTGCGAGGACCCGGAAATTATGGAAGCGTTGCTCTTGCAGATTGAGGACGCTGAAGCCATCGCCGAGCAGGCTATTATCGACAGGGCTGTTGCGAAGGCCGCCAAGAAGCTCGCTGTGAAGGCCGAGAAGTTGGCTGCGAAGCCCCCGAAGAAGCGTGCCAAGAAGGCGGCTCCCAAGAAGGCTCCCAAGAAGGCTCCCAAGAAGACTGCGAGGCAGGTCAAGTCCCTCGCCATCAAGACCGAGTCCAAGAAATCAAAGAAGACGCCCACTGCCTTCCAGAAGCTGAAGGTCGCGTCCAAGGTCAAGGTCAAGGCCCGCCCCAGGCGCAAGCAAAAGGCGGAAGTTCCCGAGCTCAACGTCTACGCCATGACCTACAAGCCGGTGCCGCGCAGGGTTGCGCCCGAGGGAGTTCGTCGCTCCGCTCGCAACAAGCCCTGCGACGACAACGCCGTTGCGCAGACCCCTGTCGTTGCCTAAGCGACACACGGATGAGGCAAAATACGAACGGCACGTGCGTAAACACAGCTGTGTACAAAACAAGCAGAGCACCACGAGGCGACACACAAACACACACAAACGTTGTAATATACACATCAATCATGCTTGAGCACTAATCGAAGATGCGGGAAACCGCTGCTAGCTTTGTACCGCTCGAAAAGATCCTGGATGCGCCGGTAATACTCGTCACACGTGTGTTCCACGTCCTCATCTAACGCGGTTCCTTCCGGTCCCGGCTTTGGGACTTTGAAGGGCTCACCAACCACGAAGCTCAGCGGTAACGGCGCCGGAAACGGCAGGTAACCCTTAAAGCCACCAGGAAGGAACGGCATGGGGAAACCGAGGCGTTTGTACGTCCATCGCTGCGCAGCCTTCCACTTGATGAGGTTCCGCGTCGCCTGGGACTCTCCAAACACAAAGACAGGTACCAGGTCTGCCTTTTCCTCAATCGCGATTCGGATGAAGCCCCTGTGTCTGGTGCACAGCGTGACCTCGTCGTCGAAATCCCCTCCGACGTGCTCCACGAGCTCCGCCTGCCCACCGGGACACACAACCACGGCGCCCTCTTCGCGAAGGCTCTTCAAAAATACGCCGCGCGATACGTTTCGTGCGCCAGCCCACATTGCGACATCCCTCAAAATGGGTACCCTGAAGATGACAGAGGCGCCGAGGGTCACGGGAGGGGGAACCGACGGAAACAACGAGGCAAATTGCGGCGTGAGGTGGAACCAGCACGCTGCGGCGGGATACATCCCGTGTGGATGGTACCCAAAAATGTACCGACGCTCCTCACGATTACTTTTTCTCCACGATCCGTCTCGCACGACTCGACATTCGCCGTGCCATCGGCGAGCGGCATCTTCCACGACCCTCGTCGCCCACAGCTGAAAACCCGTCCACGTTCTAAGTCCTGTGGCTCCCGGAGCCCCTATACATGTTGGCGAGTAGGCCACGCCAATTATAGCAAACGTCGTGGCACTCCAAGCCAAACTGGGTGCTGCGACGAGCACGGTGGCGATGATGGCAATCAGAAGGAGGTGCGGGGCGTGGATGACATGCAACACAAGCAGCATCTCGAAGAAGCCTAGCCAAGAGGATCGAGTGGACGGCGTGTCATTTCCCGACGATTCATCCGGACCAGAAACGGACTCAGCAGCACTCGCGGGTGCGGATGCCTGCGGTTGAAAATGCAGCAGTGAACACGCCAATATAATCTGAGCCGCGAAACCGGCGCCGCCCGCCACTCCCGACGCGACAGCAATCACTCTGAGGTCATCGTCGCTGATACGCTCTCCATTTCGGCCAAAAAGAGCAGCCGACCCGCTTCGAATCATCATACCCGCCGTCACAGCACATCCTGCGACGCTAAAGGCGAAAGAAGCCCAGCCGAACCCCTGCAGCAGCATGAAACGCATTCCTCCTCGACCCGGATTGCAAAACGACCACGTCTCAGTCAGAGCAAACTTAAGTCGGCCTCCAACCCCGTGCGTGACCGGCACGGCTATAGCGAAACAAGACAGCGCCAGCGCAACAAACATGAGCTGGGCGACAGGAGACTTCGCTTGGGAGTGATGCGCCGCCATCAGAAGCCCGAAACCGACCAATGCTAGGATGAAGCACAACACGGTGATGATTGCTGTTCCGCTCGTCTGCAGCACTTGTGACATCGCGGAGGGGGTCCGCCTGTGACCTTGCCCAGGCTTAGCGTGATGTCCGCGATGGTACGTGAGCAGGGATGAAACCATGAGAACTTCGCTGATGAGAGCCGAGCAGATGGATCCCCCGAGCAACGAACGCTCGTTGACGTGAGTGCGCACCGCAGACATCTGCTCGATGTGAAGAAACATCCGACCCAGCGCCAAAACAAGGGCGACGACGAAGAAGCTCCAGCTGAAGCCTTGGAAGGTCATGAACCTGTATCCACCGCTGAAAAATATGTTCCTGAAACGCCATGAGTTTGTAGCATCCTTATGAAGGCGATGTCCTGCAACGCCGTGGGTGATGGGCACCGCGGCAAGGGCAGTCGCGGCTATGACCTCCATCCCGGTTTTATCTCCGCGACCTTTCGAACGATCTGAGGTCCGCTTCCTAGCACCTCTTCATCAGGGTTCTGGCTCCCTGAGCGGGCTATTGGGCGCTAACTATGTACTCGGCCCGTCCAATGGAGGGCACTAATTCACAGCAAAGCCAACCCCGCGCTGTGCCTTGTGACGAGAGCTTGTCTGTTGAACATCGTGAAATATACCTTCGTAGCAGACAAGACTTACGGAACCTGAAACTTGAGGTGACATCACAGACGTGAGGTGACAGTATTCCTTGCGCCCGATGCTGCGCTCGCCGACGGGTGGCGCATCCCATATTATTCGTCGTAGTGTCCTCCCCGTGAGACAAAAAGCGAGGATTGTTCTCGGGCGCGCGTCGAGCATGGCTCCTTCGATGGGTCTTCGTCGGTCCACGATCCTCGTTGGCGACGTCCATGGGCACCTTTCCAAGCTTACGTCGTTGTGGGGTGAGCTGGAACAGGAGCTCGGACCCGAGAGATTCGAATCATCGACGGTCATTTTCCTCGGGGATCTGTGCGACCGGGGTCCAGACACATCGGGGGTCTTCAGCTTTTTGGCGTCGCTAAAGGACAAGCACCCAGGTATGCTTGCAAGGCATCTGGCTGGAAATCACGACCTTGGTTTCGCCACGTTCCTCGGTCTTATACCAATCAAGGGTGGTGCTGTAGCAGAGGGAGAATTTAAACCTCGCCGAGCGGAATACCCTTTATGGCAAGATGTCTCCGAGAAACAAGCACACGTTGGGATGCATTTGCAGGGTCGGCGTTGGGGCGCCTTCTCGAGGGAGGGTTCCGAAGACGGTATCAACGCTTTCGACAGCCACGCTACGTTCGCTTCCTACTCCGCTGCTCCTGGTGACCGCGAAGATCTCCTGAGGAAGATGCCGGAGGAGCATAAGAAAATACTGGCGTCGCTTGAATTTGTGGTTGAGGTTGAGGACGTAGATGAACATGGGAAAAAGCTGATCGCCGTGCACGCAGGGTTGGAGGAAGGAGAATGTCCGTTTGATGTTCAGATGACAGCACTGCGTGAGAGGAGAGTGGACCAGGCTTGGATCGAGGCACTTCAGGGGAGAGCAAACGTCATGAATCTTCCCAAAGACACGCCGGATGACGTAATAATCGCTAGTGGGCATCACGGCGTGCTCGAGATCGGGGACAGGCGGAGAATAATCGTTGACGAATGTGGAGGTCGGATCGAAAGGCCACTGGCCGCGTTGATACTTCCGGAGAGGAAGGTCGTGAGGTCTACGTGATCTCTGAATGTCAACTCATCTAACACTTAGTTCTAGAGCACTAGCTAGCTAGCTATGAATACTATGCCATTCATTTGAACCACCTTCCCTCGCAGGCAGATTCTCCAGGTACGAGATGAGAGGCGCGAGCTGAGCAGGTATGGGCTCATTGCAAGCCTCTCTCCATACTTCATCAAACTTCTCTCCAGAGGCCAGCTGGATGATGGCGACGAGACGCTCAAGGGTAGACCGAAAACGTTCAATCATCTCGGTTCCTCCGCGAGCATCAGCCTCTGTGTAAGCGCGGGAAATGTCTGGCCAGAGAGAAGCAGCGTGATTGGGAACACGCGGCCAAGTCATCGTGCAAAGAAGTTCAAGGCAGGAAGCCGCACCAATCGCGGTTGAATCATCTCGTGCATGAAGCCAGTCGAGAAGAACAGGGAACAATCGTGGAAGATGCGCGGCGGCACTCAGCTTTACAGCGGACAAGAGCGTGGGGAACTCGATTACCCACGCCTTGGCGACGCCAACCTCATGGTTGCGTGAACTAGCCGCCTGTATCATCGCCTCAAGGGCCGACATCAGCCCGGGGTCTCTAGGATCATCAGCGCACACTGCAACTGCTACGCGAGTGTGAGCCGCTGCTGCCGCCCCGAACACCTCTACTGTCGATCCTGAAAACGTTAAAGAAGCCGCGTCGAGTAGTGCAGCACCGTGCCAGCGGAGCTCGGTGCGATTAGTGGCTGAGATCAGAGCAACCAGAGCTGCGCATCCCTCACGACGAACGACAGAGCTGGTGTGGTCCATTGCACGAAGCACACACGGCACGACGCGGGAGACCATGACGTTTGCATCTTCATTTCCGGATTTATCAGCTTTCCCGAGCCAAGGGTACCCAGAAGATTCGATCATCCATCGGAGACGCACAGAAGCGACGAAAGCTGATTCTGTTGTCGGTTTCGCAAGCTGCTTTGGGAGATGCGGTGGAAGTTCAGGCGCTGGTGGTCGAGGTTTGCGGTCATCACGACTTCCAGCAGAACCACCCCATTGTGGCTCGGGTTCGATCGCTAGGGAAAACGCAAGAGATGCGGCTGTCTCGCCCAGGCATCTGGCTAAGCAGTCACGAACAGCGTCGCCGAAGCCTCGTGGTGATTCACCGGCACCAACGTTTGCACCGTGATCGAACATTAGCTCAACCAAACTCCTGGCAGCCGCTGAAGCCTCATTCGAGCTCCACTTTGGCAACCCACCTGCACCGTGCAAATCACCACCTCTGCAATAAGCAGCCGCAGTCATCGCAACACCAGCAGCAAGACTCATGACTTCATTCTGTTCATCTAGCGTTTCATCCTCGTCGTCATCTGCAGTGGGTTCTTCGTTCTCATCATCAATCAACTCAATGATGAGAGGTCTACGAGACACCGTCTCGGCCTTCGTAGTTTCCGGCGCCTTATTTTTCCTAACTTGCCCGTCATCCTTATGTGATTTCGAAGGTTGCTTGTCCTCCGCCGGTAGGACACTGATTATCGCTGACAAAGCGCGTATGCGAGCTGTGGCAACTTCAGCGAGCTGTGGCGCGGATGCCGCCGCTAAAGGATCAGCAATCAGATCCAACGCTGGATCTCCCCGGGCAGTGGATGCCACAATATTCGAAGGTGGTTCCAGCTGCTTGATGAGGGCGTGTGCAACGGCGTTGAACACGCGGTGATGCTTCTTGCTCCCTGTTTCCGTCTGTCCTGAAGCGATGGATTCAGCAAGAACCGTCACGCCCTTCAGTATCGCCAAGACCTCATCACGGGACGTCTTTTCTTCGTCTCGATTTTCCAATCCTAACACGGCTTCTCTCGCAGCGCATCCAACACATGTCAGGCCATCAGGGAGCAAATGCGAAGCCTGGGCAATTCCACTGAGAAGTCTGCGGCAGTCGCGGAAGACGTCCGCGTCTCCTCCACCCTCAGCCGCACCCATGATGACACACGTTGAGAGAACCAGCTGCGGCAGCACTTTAGCGACAGGAAGTCGCCGACCACCGCTCGAGACACTCAGCACCAACAGCCCGATACCCGTCTTCACGGCTTCACCAGCAGTCTCTGAATGTATCGCGAATCCCCGAGCACCCGAACTTCCCCGCGCGCCGTCGCCGCCAAGAAACTCCTTTACCCTTTCACAGGCATTCGCGACCCGACGTGCGACGCTATCGGCGATCTCAGGCGATTCCGTCGAGGTCAGTAAGTCAAGGGCATCAATCACAGCCAAAGACGCATCCCGCTCATCTTCGTCGACCAGGTCAGCATCCTCCCATGGATACCTTCCAGCGGAGGCAGCTGCGATCAGGGAAGCGGCATCCGTCGAGATTCCCGAATCGAAGTTTTGCAGCTTGCTCCTCCAGCGCACGGCGAGCACCTCTGCGGCGACCCGGAGAGCCACGACGCGGATATCGGACCGGTCATCGTCGCGCGCTATAACCAATAAAAGGTCAGCCGTTTCTTGGATAGACTCGTCCCCTGTCACGCACGGATTTTGCTCCAGCACCAGCGCCAGCGCCAGCTCCAGCGCTGCTGATCTCGTTTTCCCCGCCTTTGCGAGCATCCCGAGTGTACCTCGAAGAGCCGACCAGAGGGACGCGTATCCAGAGGTCGAGGCATGTTCGGCGATCGCGGCGGCTTCCTCTGCATCGCTCAAACTAACCCAAGCGCTCACAGATGCAGCTACGCTCAGCCGCCCCATAGCACCACCCCGTGCGGCTCCGTGTGCTCGTCGATTTGTTAACGGAGCTGAGAGGCCTGCCGTCGTGAACTTATTTTTTAAAGCTCAGGCAACAACGGAGCATACACGGGCGCGCAGGAAGGTACAATGGGAGCGGGGTTGCCCGTTCCGCGAACCGGGGGGACCTCGTGTCGTCTCGCGTTATGTTTCTTGCTGGTACTCCTCCTTCCCGGCGGGCACGTGCCCAAGCCCGCGCTGGCTTCGAACGTCTGGGCCAAGGTGGAACCGCTGGGCGATCGCGGTTTTCACGGCGACTACGGCCCCCCGGGTCGAAGCGGCCACACAGCGATGGTGTCCGATGAGTCCAGAATGTTCGTGTTCGGGGGCAAGGTGAGGGTACCGAACGGCGACTACCTCAACGACATGTGGCTGTACGACTGGAACACGGGCAACTGGACCGCGTACAATCCCAACGAGCTCGTTTGCGAGGAGTGTTCGGTGTGCTCCAGCGAGCGCGCGAACCAGGAGGACGGCCACAGGTACATCAAGGCGGACGACGGTACGTTCATACCCTGTCCGGATGAAACCAGGGCACAGTGGGAGGCTCTGTCGGTGACATCGCGCAAGTTTGGTGCCACGTGCGAGTACCACACGACGTGTTTCGACTGGACCGGGCTGAGGCCTTACGCCGAGCCCAACCTCGAGAGCGGGGTGAATCGCGCGTACCGCGACCTCCCGAGCGGCCGATGGGAGCATCAGACGTCGCTGGTGCTCAACAGACTGACGGGAGAGCGCGATACAATCGTGCTTTTCGGAGGCTACAGCGTTGACTGCATCGACTACTGCGATGACCTGTGGCACTACAACGTGCCGAGGAGCAAGTGGGTGAAGATTTCAAACTTCACCAAACCGATCCCGGCCAGGCGATGGAAGCACGCGATGGTGGACTACCAAGACGTGATTTTCATGTTCGGCGGTCACGGTCAGAGGTTACAGCCGCCGGCACCAGGTCAGCCTCGCATATCGCACGAGATTTACGACAGCCAGAACAAGTACGAGCCCACCGACCCGCTGTACTACGACGACCTGTGGGCCTACAACGTGACCGAGCGAGAGTGGGAACAACTCAAGCCGTTCTGCACGACGTGCCAGAACCAGTCAGAGGTTGACGGGACAGCGGAGCGCGACGTGTTTGGACCCAGAGGCCGCCACAGCCCTTCACTCGCGAACTACGATGACTCCGTATACCTTTTCGGTGGGTACGCCTTTGGAGGTGTGACAAACTTTGTCGGCATCTACCCGACGGGCACGCCGACTGACTACCCATCACTGAACTCGAAGTACTACCTCAACGACATGTGGAAGTATAATATCACCGCGAATGAGTGGGAAGAGTTGTTCCCTCATCCTAGGTACCCCATCAGGCCGAGCCCGAGGTTTGGACACTCAACCGCAATCAGCATCAAAGGCGACCATGTAGTCATGCTTGTGTTTGGCGGATACACGTGGGACGATGAGATTGGCGATCTTTGGTACTACAACATCTCGGGCGACACCTGGATCAAGGTTGAAGGTGAGGGTGAGTATCCTTCGCGGCGTTACAGGTCCACGATGGTACCCATTGGCCACACTTCTCAGCTCCGAACTGGCTCCACGCAACAGGCTGGTCGTGCCCTTGTTTTCGGAGGACACGGGTGTCTGAAGGGTGCGAGTTACGTGGAAGCGACGAAGAGCATGGTAGTGTCAAACATGGACCGCATCAACAACGTCGACAGACAATGGGACACGCAGTACGACGCGACTGGAGACGGTAAGATCACCGTTCGTGCCATTGACGTGGATGAGTATGGCAACCCGATCCTCAGTACGAATCCAGACCTTTGGATCCAAACTCCAAACGACTACGGCGAGAAGTATTGCTACGAAGAGCTGGATGATCTGTGGCAGTATTTCCCCACGTCCTGCCCGAAAGATTGCTCGCGACGCGGTGTCTGCGAGTACAACTTTTGCGTCTGCGATGATGGATTCACGGGCGTTGACTGTTCCAACGTCTCCTGCCCTGACGATTCCTGCATCTTTGATTACTTTGGACACAATCAAGTTTGCGAACAATGCAACAATCGTGGATCATGCAATGGATACACTGGACAGTGCGACTGTCAATTTCCTGCGTCGGGAGAGTCCTGTCGCGAGTACGATTGCTTGAACGACTGCAACGGCAACGGTATCTGCGATCACGCGCGGAACAACTCCCTCGGGTATGGCATCTGCGAATGTTTCACAAAAGATGGTAGACCAGCATACGAAGGCTTAGACTGCTCCATTCCAGTGTGTCCGTGGAATCCTGCAAACGAGAAGAACTTGACGTGTTTTGATCGAGGTATCTGCGTGAACGGAACGTGCGTGTGTCATCCAGGATACGGTGACAGTTTTGTGCACATGGAACTGAGTCCACCAGATGGTGGGTTGCTCGGCATCAGGATTCCAACAGATTGGGATGGTACCCCGATACCCGGCTGTGGCTACGATGAAGAAAACGATGCATACAGCGAAGCCTTCCGTGGACCAAGGCCGGCAGATCCCATCTCGGGAAGACCCGCTTTGCCAGAGTGTGAGCCCCTGTGGGTTTCCGATTGTGGCGATGTATTTTTCACTTTCGCTGGAGCACCAACACTTTACGGGATGCCGCTAATCATCGCGCTTGCACTCACCTGGATGGCTAACGAAATTCTAGACATCAACAATAGACCGTAATGTTTGTGATATACAACATCGAGTAGCGTCTAACCGTACTCGTACTAGCTAAGCTACGAATTCGACCTCAGATGGGAGAGCAGCCATCACATTTCCGAGAGAACGATTCGTATTTCCCTTCTCCGCATGACATGATCGTCGAATAAACAGTGAGCTTGTTCAGGATGGGATCCAAGGAAAGGACGTTCGAATATATCGCCGAGGCCAAAATTGCGTCAGTGCCCACCTTCTTGAGGGCTTTCTCCGCTGGTATTCTCCTATTATCCCATATCGGCATCGGCAACCAGTGGTCGTAGTTTGTCTGCACGAGAAACCATTCCCCTGATGCGGCATCCATCTCCCACGCGTTCAACAACGAGTTGTGATCGCGGGTCAGGACCACGCCCTCGCCCTGCGCGGCTCCTCCGATGATCAAATATATCTGTGTCGCCAGCGGGCGTTCGCTGAGCATTTTGACCACAGATTTGAACGTCGTTGCATCGTCCTCGAGAGCCTCTCGCGTTGCCCAGGTCACCGGGTACGCATCCGTCGTTTCGAGTGCGTTGATGAGGTTCAACACGCCTTTGAGCAGGTTCGGGATTGGGAGGGGACCGGTCATCTCCCGCTCGTTCACGGTCACCGAGAACACCCCGGGTCGCATTCCAGTGGCCGCACCCACGTAACCGGCAAATGTTGTCACCATGAACGCCGGTTCCCCGCCCTTGATGAACTCCACGTCCATCGCGAGGTCCCTCAGGTTGTCCGAGAATGAAGGCATGCCAAAGCCAAAGTCCAGGTTCCGGGCGTGAAACAGGTGACCTGTTCTCGAGTTCTGCGCCAGTATAGAGGTGCAGAATGGCGTGATTTCGAAAAAGAAGTTCACCAACAGGACATCGCCGAAAGTTACGTTCAAAGCCGCGGCTATCCCCTGCATCTCCTCCCTCGCCCAATCTGGCAGACGAGCCTCGGCGTGCAACACCAGCTTGTCGACCTCCGTGTGAATCTCCTCGGGAAGCAGTGTGAAGAGGCCTGTGATCGTCTTGTGCGCAGCGGCCCGCTTATCTTTCATCACATCGTTCCAGCGAACCCCCGGGGGTTGGTCCAGGTCGACTCGATACCTCGGGAGAGGGGCGCCATCCACCGTACTTCCGAGGGGCGCCAATTTCCCGCGTCGAGGTCCTACGCTCACGCTCCCACGACCAGGGCGCGCTGGAGCCAGCGAAGCGACCTCACCGACGACGAGGCTGAGACACAGGAAGCATACAATGGGTACGCGCGACCAAACCCTCATCTTACCGCTCGAGTGTTTCGTGGCGGCAGCGCTCGCGTTGAGTGAGCTGGCCAAGGTTTGCAAGTTTGGCTGAGTCACATCAGGGTGCCGAGCAGCCGAGCAATATTCCTTTTCCCGAGCAAGGTTCCTTCCTTGTCGTCAGAACCTGGGTCGCGGGTCAGATGGCTTCAATCGGCGAGGATGCGAACCGGACGTCTACGTATCCCGCGGAGGTGGAGGCCGGAGGGAATGCGGCCGCTGGATCCAAGAGCGAACTCAAGGCGCTGTGGCCGTTCATCATAATCACCATCACATACCTGCTGTTCACCGTCACCGACGGCGCAGTTCGCATGCTCGTTCTGCTCCACGCGTACAACAAAGGCTTCACCGCGATGGAGGTGGCCATCATGTTCACGCTTTATGAGCTCATGGGTGCCGTGACGAATCTTGCAGCGGGGGTGGCTGGGTCGAAATGGGGCATACGCGCCACGCTAATCAGCGGTCTTCTGCTCCAGATTGTTGGATTGGGGATGCTCTACGGTTGGAGCGACGACTGGTCGAAAGGGGAGGCCATCGTGTACGTCACAATCGCGCAAGCTATGTGCGGAATCGCCAAGGATCTCACCAAACTCGGCGGCAAGACAGTCACGAAGCTCGTCACGCCGGAGGAGAAGCAGGTGAGGCTATTCAAGTTGGTGTCTGCGCTGACGGGATACAAAAATTCCCTGAAGGGTGTCGGTTACTTCATGGGAGCCGCGCTTCTGGACTGGAGCTACGAGGCGGCGATATCGGTGAATATCGGATTCATCATAGTCGCTCTACCGTTCGCCATCTTCGGTCTCACCACCCAGCTCGGGCGCGTGGCGTCCAAAAACATCACGCTCGCTGCGGTCTTCAAGCAGTCCGACAACATCAACTACCTCAGCCTCGCGCGTTTGTTCCTGTTTGGCAGTCGTGACCTCTGGTTCGAGGTGCCTCTGCCCTTCTATCTGCGATCGCCGGAGGGACTGGGGTGGCCCCGGGCGGCTGTCGGTGCACTTCTCGCGTCGTACATCATAATTTACGGCCAGTGTCAGTCTTACTCGCCCCAGCTGGTGCTCGCGCCGCTGAAGCAATCGCCCCCAAACAAGTGGGCGTGCATCCTGTGGAACGCGGTGCTCGCCGTTTGCCCAATCTTCATGGGTGCGATGGCGCTGACTTCCATGTATGACGAACCAGGAGACTCGAGCACGGGAAAGGTTGCCACGCTCATGATCGGCGTGTTCAGTTTCGCAATCATATTCGCCATCAACAGCGCTGTACACTCGTACCTCGTGGTGAAGTACGCGGAGGGCAACAAGGTTGCGATGAACGTGGGGTTCTACTACATGGCCAACGCGTTCGGACGACTCACGGGTACCATAATCTCTGGCGCGTTATACTCGTACGTGGGATCGAACGTCAACGACGGGCTCGCGGCTTGTTTCCTGGCGTCGCTGGTCTTCGTGGTCATCAGCACGGTGGTCACGTTTTGGCTCGACGACGACGAGGGAGGACTGAGGTGCGGCGGGAGCCTCGGGTGTCTCGGGGCGCCGCCGCTGGAGGACAGGGATGTAAACGGAGAGACGGGGGGTGGAACCGATGTCGAGGCTCCCGTCGGACCCTCCTCTGGAGTTAGGCAGTGAGCATAGATTAGATAGACTTCACGTAACACTACTGGTCTCTGTGTCGATGAGTAAAAGTTCTTTGTCCAGCAGGCCAGTCCCGCAATTATATTTCAGCTCTCGCGACCTTTGAGAATGCTTCGAAAAAGGACCGAAAAATGGAAAAATCAAACTGCGCGGAAAAACGCTTTTCGGAACTTTCAGACTGTTTGATCGATTTGGTGATGATAGCGCTGAGTCACAGGTTTTGTTTGGGACGGGGGCGCCCCCACCCACGAGCACGCCTGGGCACGGAGCGTTTGGTGAAAGTGTGCAAGATAGGTAGGTGTGCACATACTGAGGGTAGCATAAGGAACCCGCAGGAGATTGCGGGAACCCGCCTGCAATCATGGGGCCGTGCCTGAGCAAAGCAGGGTAAGCGCTTCTCCATCCCCGATGTTTTCGGGTTTCCAGGAACTTTCACGCAATGAACCTCCTCCGCGTGTGGTGACTGGAGGAGGCAGGAATCGCGGCGGTGAATGGGTTGTGTCGTCCAGGCGCTTCTGTATCTTCTCTTTGGGCATCGTGTCTATCGTATTTATGTCTCGTCGTGCTCGTGCACGTGACCCGAACGACCTTCAAGCGCGCAAACTCACGGTTTTCGCCCATCGTTTCCGCAGGGATGGGTCTGGCAACGCTTCAACAGGCGATATGACCAATCGCACGGCACCCGGGGATGATGATAGGAGCGACGTGCCGGCCGAAATGATTCCGACGAGCGCTAAGATATCCAGCGGGACCACGGAAGATCGCGCAAAGCAGGCCAGCGACCCGGCTGTGACAAAGAGCACTGCAGATGATTCGCGAGGGGCTGGTTGGCCTCCCGGCGACGGGCAAGCAAAGCCGAGCGAGTCAAAAACTGTGAGCCAGGACAGTGTGAAAATATCGTTGGGTTCGATGGGACAAGCCAAGCCAGAGGTCGACGTGTCGGCTGCGGCTGGGCAGCGACTCAGCAGGCTTTCGACGGCGTCGGATGATTCGTTTACCTCAGAGGCGTCAACCGCGTCGCGAAGGGACGAGCCGACGAAGCACACAGACTCCATCACGAAAACTTCCGTGAAGATGGGGGAGCAGGAGTACAAGCAGCTCAATCAGTACATCATCGTCAAGGACCTAGGCCGCGGTGTTCACGCCAAAGTCATGCTTGGCCTGAACGCCGCCGACAACCTGCTTTACGCGATCAAGGCCACAAACAGCAACGCAGCTGTCGCGGAGACTGCGGTGAGGAAGGAGATTGCCGTGCTGAAAAAGCTCAAGCATCCCAACGTGCTGAAGCTCTTCGAGGTTATTGACGACGCGAAGACCAACGAACTTCTCTTGGTCCTGGAATTTGCCAGCTCTGGTCCTATCTTCACAAGGTACAACCTTGTCCCAGTGAAAGAAAAAACTTTGCTGTCCTACATCCGGGACATAATTCAGGGCTTGGATTACCTTCACCATGTGGCGGGAATCGCTCACATGGATTTGAAACCAGAAAACCTTTTGAAGTCTGGCGATGGTACGGTGAAGATCGCTGATTTCGGGGTTTCTTTCATCGGAAAGGCCAATAAACAGAATTCCAACAAGCGGATTGTCGGGACTCCAGCTTTCATCGCCCCTGAAATGTTGGGAGAAGATGGTTACGATCCATTTGCCGCGGATATTTGGTCACTTGGAATTTGCATTTTTCACATGGCGACAGCAAGACTGCCTTTCATAGGACGAACAATTTTCCAGATCATCGCAATGGCGAAGCGGCAGGGATTGCAGTTTCCTGAGAAGCCGGAATTATCAGCGGAGTTGAAAGACTTGCTGACGATCGTTCTCCAAATTCAGCCTGAAAATCGTGCGTCGATAGAGGATGTTATGACCCATGCTTGGACGACAAAGAACGGTACAGATCCATTACCACCGTCTCTCAAACAGTCCGACATGCTTACGGTCACCGAAAAGGAGATCGCAGATGCTGTCCGCAAGGATCCACTGGCCGCTCTTCTTCGTCCCAATTTCAAGACGGAGGAATTCAAAACAGGAGACGTTATCATGCGCAAAGGAGAAATCGGGGAAACATTGTACTTCATCAACGCTGGAGAATGCGAAGTCCTTGTCGACGCTCTGCATGATGAAATCGCCGAACAAGCTAGTGATACAACCTCACAAGATGAAGCACAGCACCTCGGTGTCCTCGCGGTGCGCGGTGAGGGTGTGGTTGTTGGAGAAATTGCAGTTCTCGAGACGATTCTGAGGATGCAGGTTGATGGGGACACAGATTACCATGGAAAGAGAACTGCTTCAGTAAGGGCTCGTGGAAACGTTGAATGCCTTTCCGTCACTGTTGAGGAGCTTTTCGCCGCGTTAGAACAAGACGAAGAAGGAAAAGATCGTCTATTTCGCACTGCGAACGACAGGCTTGAACAGAATACGGAAGTTCTTCTCCAAATCGCGGAGTCAAAGAAGGACAGTTTGCACCCAGTCATTGACTCGTTTTCTCCTAAGAGAAAAATCCAAGTCTTATACGCCGAGGACAGCGTTCCGACGCAATTTATTGTCAAACGACTTGTCAATCGCATCCACGACATAGAGCTCGTGTGCGTGAATGATGGCAAGGCCGCGCTGGACTATTGCGTGAACGCGAAGAACGAAAATGTGCGCCCGGACATCATTTTAATGGACTGCCAAATGCCTGTTATGGATGGTTTGGAAGCTACCAGGGAGATCCGTAAGCTTGATGATCCAATTGTTTCAAAGGTTCCCATCGTGGCAGTGTCGTCGGGAATCAAGTCCATGAATGAGAGGGACTGCATGGAGGCTGGAATGGACGACTACGTCGCGAAGCCGCTAAATCAGCAGATATTAACGGGCGTTCTTTCACGGAACATTCCAACCTCGTTGATGAAAAACGCAGTCGACCCTAACGACGTCAAACTAATGCAAGAGTTGATGATTTCGGACGAGATGGTCTAGGCAGATCAGTAGGATTTTAAATCGTAGTTTTGATTTCATTTATCGCGGGATTCGAGCGTAGAACGGGTCACACTCTACTTGGACTTTTGTCTTTTGCTAATCGGAATCTCGCATGCACCGGTGTCGCAGTTGTTCAAATCGATTGGACGAACTCGCTCCTTACTTTCGCCCGTCGCAGAGAACTGGTTCTTCGCATCTTGAACAAAAACGACTTGTTCCGGTGCGGTGGCGACCGCTGGTAAGTTCTCGATTATTTCGCCAATCCTGCAGGTTGAAGGATACCCAGCCTGACGAAGAGCCTCAATACAAGCATCCGCATTTTCTTTCGGAACTGTAGCCAGCATACCTCCCGCGGTTTGCGGATCGTAAATCAGCGGATACCTGGGATTATTCGCAATACCACCATCTTGATTGGCAACAGCCCTCGACAATCGAAAATTTGCAGGTTGAAGCGAAGATGTTATTCCCATTTTCAAGCATTCTTCCGCTCCATCCAACACTGGAATTTCGTCAAGGTCCAAAACTGCAGCCAAATTTGCGCCTTTGCACATTTCCACGAGGTGTCCGAGCAAGCCAAATCCCGTGACATCAGTGCAAGCCTTGGCACCATGTTCAACCAGTAATTGAGCAGCAACCGCACTGGGCTGTCGCATGCTGTCCAAGGCTTTGGTCACCCATCTTCCCTCAGCTTTCGCCCGCATGTCTGCGGCAAACAGCGTGCCCGTGCCAATAGGTTTGGTGACAATCAAAACTTGGCCCGGTTTCATGCCTCCCTTTTTCATCAGATTTTCTCGCTTGGCCACTCCGTGAACTGAGAATCCCAAGGCCAGCTCTGCCCCTTCACAGCTGTGCCCTCCCGCCAGAGCACACCCAACTTCCTCGAGCACCGCTGTGGCTCCAGACATCATCTGCCACAGCTCATCCTCGACCTGAGATTCGAGACCGTACGGCACCTGCGCGACTGCGAGGACGGCGTGCGGCTCGGCTCCCATGGCCCAGCAGTCACCCAACGCGTGCACGACCGCGACTTGACCGAAGATGTACGGGTCATCTACGAACGAGCGGAAGAAATCGACGGTGTGCACAGCGACCATTCCGGGAGGAACCGTGATGACGGCCGCGTCGTCTGGCTGGTCGAGTCCGACTTCAACCTCAGGGCGAGTCGGAATGTTGAGGCGGGCCATCACTCGGCTTAGTACGCTGGCCCCAACCTTAGCTCCACAACCGCCACAACGCATGGGGACAGCCTGCAGGGCGGCAATAGTTGCAGGGCCAGACGCGAGAGCAACCTCAGATACATCAGGTACTGGAGATTCCATTACTGGCATCTCTTGATACATCTTCATCCACTTCCTGTCGATGCGGTCCTTCCACTTCCAAAGCATCGCGCCTGTTGATGACGCCCCACCGAAGCTGACGGAGCCGTACGAAGCCATGGCGTGTTTTGAACCGGTGCTTATGAGCCCGAGGAACACCTTCTGAGGACTGAAGTCCACAAGCTTCTCTCCGAGCAAATATCGGCGGAGGTTATCGTGCAGTGGAGGACCCTGGCGCACCGCAAACACTCCCGCTTTTGGGCGCGGATGGCCAACCACGGAGGCGACATCGCCGGCGGCGAAAACCCCAGGATGGCTGGTCGATTCCAGAGTTGGAGATACCTTGATGAATCCGTCGTCGGTTTCAAGACCGGCGTCTCCGGGCCAACCTTGAGGTGCCGCTTGAGTGCACCAGATGCACTCGTCCGCGGGAACTTTTCTGCCGCTCGAGAGAACCAGTTCGCCCTTCAAGACGGACTCCACGCCGTCGCCCTCGATGACTTCGATACCCCGGTCGTGAAATATGTCCAGGAATGTCTTACGAATTGAGCTCGCATGCGTGGGCATGAGTGTCCCGCGGGTGATCAGCTTGAAGTCGGCGCGGTCGGCTGACTGTCCAGCCTTCTCGAGCTCCGCCTGAAGCCGGTGCTGCATCGCCAGCGCGAGTTCGACTCCGCCGGCTCCACCTCCCACCACCGCGACACGGGTCTGCGTGGACGTCGTGAGAACTCTGTCCAATATCGCTTCCCAGCGCTCTCCGAAACCGTAGATGGGTTTGACCGGTGTGGTAAAGTCGGAAGCTCCCTGCACAGCCTTGGCGGGGGTGATGCCGATGTCGATGGAGAGGGCGTCGTAGGAGATCGAAGGGCGACCCTTCAGGATGACTCGTTTATTCTCCAGATCGATGCTTACGGCCTCATCGTGGATCAGTCGATGTCCGGCGAATGTGCACAGGGGTCTCAGATCGACGTGACACTCGTCCCAGGTGTAGTGTCCGGCGATGTGCCCAGGGAGCATTCCGCTATAAGGAGTGTTAACCTCCTTCGCCACGAGGGTGACGCGCACGCCCGGCAGTTTGTTCATCCCGAGCATCTTCAGGACGTAGACGTGGCTATGACCGCCGCCGATGAGAACGAGATCCTTGACGACCGGTCCGGTGTCGTTCATCTTGCCCCCCATGGCTGCCGTCGCGGGTGCCCTGCGGGAGCGATGCGGCGGTGGGGCAAAAGTACTTTTTCGGCGGAAGTCGCCTCGTCGTCCGGTGAACGCGGAGACCTGTGCTGCGGTGCTGTGGCGCGATGGAAGTGTCAACGAAGAAGCCTTGCTCATGCACGAATCGATCACGATCGATAGCTCGAGCGACGCCCCACCTGCGTTCCGCCGAGTGGTGACGTCGACTTGGGTTTGGTTGGGCACGTGGCGAACCAAATAGAAAAATTCGCTACGCTGTTAATGACTAATACAAATCGCGTGTAACTGATTACCATACGATTCGTTTGATTTACGCCTTTTCATCCACGTTTATTTGATCCAGAAGCCGGGTTCTCGTTCATTCACAAACGCCGACGCAAAGAAAGATGGCCAGCGTGTCGTCTTGTCGAGCGACGTGGCCGAGGGTGCCGATATCCAGGCGATCCAAGGCATCCGCCTCGTCCCGTCGTGCGTCTCGCTGGTACGCGAGCTCGAGCGATGTGGCCACCAAGGGCGACGCCGAGCTGGCGACGTATCGGTGGAACGGCATGGAGTGCGCGTACAGGCAGCGCGGGAACAGCGGCAAGCCGGTCGTGCTGATTCACGGCTTCGGCGTCAGCTCGTTCCAGTACCGCGAGCAGCTGAGCGCGCTGTCCGAGACCAACAGGGTGTACGCGCTCGACCTCGTGGGGTTCGGCAAGTCCGATCAGCCCGATCTGGAGTACTGCATGGAGTTCTGGAGGGATCAGGTGGTCGACTTCGTGGACAACGTCGTGAGCGAGCCCGCCGTGCTGGTTGGCAACTCCATCGGCAGCCTCACCGCCATCCACGCCGCTGCGAAAAAGCCTGAGTGCACCACGGGCGTCGTGCTCCTCAACTGCGCGGGCGGGATGAATAACAAGGTTAAGCGCATGCCGGGAGATTTCGACGGGTTCGGATGGCAGTACAAGGCGGTGGTGCCCATCTTCAACGTCGTCCTCGCCATCATCGACTTTGTGCTGAAAACGCCGGTGGCCAAGCCTCTGTTTGACAACGTTCGCAACGAGGAGAGCGTGAGGAACGCTCTGCAGGGGGTGTACAAGGATCCTTCAAGGGTCGACGACGCGCTCGTGCAGTCAATCTGCACAGCTGCGGAACGGGACGGGGCCTTTGGCGCTTTCGTGAGGATCCTGACGGGACCCCCCGGACCTCGCCCGGAGGAGCTAATGCCGGGCGTCAAGTGCCCGATGCTGATCCTCTGGGGCGACGAGGACTCGATCACGCCCCCGGATTTCCCCCTCGGGCAGTACTTCATGAAGCTCCCCGAGAACCGTCCGAAAACCACCCTGAAGGTATTCCCGGGGGAAGGACACTGCCTGCAGGATGATAACCCGGGAGCGGTGAACCCGGTTATCCAGGAGTGGGTCGGCGCGCTGTGAGTGTTTTTATTATCAACTGTATTGCAAGCTCATCCGAGAAGCCAACCTTGCGAGCCCACGTCCCCGTACTCGGAGGCGACCTTGTCTCTGTTGACCTTCTTGCCCCACTTCCCACCCGACTCCTTCATCTCTTTGACGCGCTTAACGATCTCCTTCGCCGTGTTGAACGTGCCCCCGGTTGGCTTGTGGCACACAAAACAAGCCTTCGCCTTCGCGTTGTGTCGGAGAGCGCAGTGCTCGCAGAAGTAATGCTTGCATTTGGTGACCACCGGGTCTCTGATGGTGTCCCAGGTGTTTTCACAGATGGCACACGCGGGCGGGATACCGTCGTCGTCCTCCTCCTCCTCCTCCTCCTCCAAGGGCACGCACACGCCGTCCTCCCCCATGTTCCTCTCCAACTGCTCCAGCTTGGCCAGGGCTTCTTTTCGCTGTTTTTCCTTCTCCTCCCACTCCTTGTCGAGCTGCCAGCCTTGCTTGTAGTCACCGCGATCGTGCAAGAACTTACAGGAGTCACCGAAGCCGCAATATCCCGTCTCCTTGTAGTCCTTGCAGATGTCGGGCTTGTAATCCATGATGAAAGTCATCCTCACGTTCGACGAAGCTCGCATCGGGCCGTGCGCTCCGCCACCCTTTTCGCTCGCGATTGAGTGCTCCTTGCGGAACCCCGCCCTGTAGTCCACGTAGCTGTTCAGGCCCCTGTACTTCTTATCATCCTCGAAACCTTCAGCTCTGTCCGCAGCGGTCTTCAGTACCTTCTCGCGGAGCGCGCGACCATCCCTGTCCTTCTCGGTGTCGATCTCGAGTTCCTTCGTAGCGCCTGCGTTTGGAAAGACGGGACGGGGATTCACTCAGATCTCGTCTCGGTGGAGTCGAAAGAGTCACAGGGCGTCGTCGCGCACTCACCTCCGTCGCCGCGCTGTTGCATCGACCTATCACCTTCGAAGGTGAAAACCTTGAGCTTATCCTGCGAACGAAGGGGAAGAGCGTTCAGTCTAGCGGCGAATCGAGAGGGCACGTTTGGAGCGAAATATGCCCACCTTCTCGTCACGCGCCGTGGAGCCACCGAGAGCCATGGTCTTCTTCTTCTTTTCTACTTGGGCCATCCCACCGGACGCACCCGCCGCGTCGTCGTCGGAGGAGTCATCGTTCGTTCGCTTCCTTACGTTGCCACGGCCGAACTTCCCTTTCTTCTTGAACCCACCGGCTCTGAACGAGGATGCGGAAGGGAAGGGGACGTCAGCGCATGATTCGATGGGGCGCGAGGATATCGGTCGACAGGCCGCGGGAATGAGACGTACCGAGGAGCGTTCGCCTCCGTCCCGGTCTCTTCCGGGGATTTCTCGTCGTCTCCCATGGGGCAAGGACGGCACCCTGCGCGGGTACTTTTGGCGAACGGTGAAAAAACTGAGAATGTTTTTGAGCGACCACGTCATTGTACGACGACGCACACTGACGTGCGTGTGAAGACAAAGATGGCATCAAACAGTGGAGCCAGGTTGCTCACACTACTGGGTAGAGCTCGTCATACCGTCACGGGCTCTCTCAGCCAGGGTGCCCATTCGCAGCTGACGGCGTCGGGTCGTCGCCTCGAGTGGGACGTCTCGCGATGCGTGGCGCATCGATTCACGACGGGCGCCAACGCGTGGATGGCGAACGGTGGCGAGGCGAGTGGGCCAGGACAGCTTATCGAGCACATGAAGGCAAAGGTGAGAATGAGATTGCGACCCATGCTGAACCTGTCTCCTCTAGCCGGCGGCTCTGTGGCGCGTCAAAACCCTCTGACCTAAACGATCCTTTTCAATCGCAGATTCGCGACGGGCTCGACGCGCAGTTCGTCGATGTGGTGGACATGTCCGGCGACGCCAGGCACGTCGGTATCCAGGTAGTGGCGAACGCTTTTGAGGGGAAGAACGCAATCAATCGCCAGCGCATGGTGTATAAGTGTATCTGGGAGGAAATGCAGACGGACAAGGTTCACGCCGTGCAGACGTGCGTGACCAAAACTCCGGCAGAGGCGGAGTCCAAGTAGCGCAGCTTTGCTTGTTGTATTCACAATTCGTTCACCTAAAGAATCTTCGCGGGCTGAAATTTGCAGCTCTTGCTCACTTCCTCACGCCACCGGTCTCGTAGTTCTCGAGGAACCACTTGACGGTGATGTCCATCGCCTCGTCGAAGGGGGTGAACTTGAAGTCGGGGAGGTACTTCCTGAGCTTCTGGTTGTTGGCCGTCTTCTTGAACTGCCCGTCCGCCTTGGAGGTGTCGAAGGTGACCTCCAGGGGGGTACCTCCGATGTTGGCGTCGAGGGACTTGGCCACGGCGTACGCAACGTCGGAGATGGGCACCTCGTCCTCCTCGCCGACGGAGAGGATGATAGGGTCCGCCTCGTCGTAGGACCTGAGCGTCCAGATCATGAGCTTCGCCAGGTCGATGGAGAAGATGAACTGGCGGAGGGGCTTGCCGCTGCCCCAGATGTCGAAGGATTTGCCCTCCTTCTTGCAGTTGAAACCACGGTGGATGAGACCGGGGATGACGTGGGAGTTCTCCAGGTGGAAGTTGTCGTGCTTGCCGAAGATGTTGGTGGGGATGACGGCGGTGTAGTTGCACCCGTGCTGGGACTTGTACATGCGGTTCTGGACGTCGACCATGCGCTTGGCGTAGGCGTAGCCCTCGTTGGAGAAGTGAGGGGGACCGTCGTGAATCATGGTCTCGTCGATCGGGAAGGTGGTTTTATCGGGGAAGATGCAGGTGGAGAGGCAGGACACCAGCTTCTGCACGCCGCGCTTGTGGCACTCCTGGAAGATGTTGTCGTTCATGTTCACGTTGTCCCTCCAGAACTCCACCTTGTACTTCATGTTGGCGAAGAGACCGCCCACCTTGGCCGCGAGGTGGATGACATGGGTGGGCTGGTACTTGTCGAAGATGGCAGCCACGGCGGCGGGGTCGCAGAGGTTACCGTCCTGCGAGGAAAAGAGAGACGGCGGTCAGCGCGAGAGTTTCGCTTTTTCCGGCGCCGCGACGCGTCGCAAAGGGTGGGGTCGGGCACGGACTCGAAGGTCACCCGCGAGGTGATGGGCGCGGGTCATCCAGCGTAATCGTACGATACCGATATCGACATCGACGAGTGTTTCGGGTCCAACTCACCTTGCTGCTCAGGTACACCCACTTCTCCTCGACGTTGCCCTCGGCGTCGATCACGTCCTTGATGGCGGAACCGACGAGGCCGGTGCCTCCGGTGACCATGACGACCTTCTGTGCGCTCATTGTGAACGGTTTAGTTACGCGTCCGATATAAACCCAACCCGATGGTTGTGGGGCTGTGCTCTTTCGCCGTGGAAGAGAGCGCGTGTCGTTGTGCGCGCACCAGACGGCGAGCGCTGTCGGGCTAAAGATTGGTGTTACACACCCGAGTGTACAGACTAGCACAGACTGATCCTACGAGTTAACTGACACAAGACTGAAAACATGTGTGATTTACGTAATTCACATGAAATAGCAGCTTTCAAACCATATTCTGAATGGTGGTACTACTGAGTTGTTGTCACGGTCGTATTTGGACCCAATGCACTGAACTCCAGGAACCTTGATGACGAGACGACGACGACGATATCGCAAGATGGTTTGAAGACGCTCCCCGTCACCGTCAGTTGGACGAGCACGAGAGGATCGAGAGAGTCGCCATGTCGATATCGTCAATCTCTTCGATCGTCGTCGCGCGCGCGACGAACCTCGGAGCGCGTCCGTCACTCTCGCGGCGGCAGTCCCCTCGTTCCGCCCGCAGATCGCAACCACGGGGAGGAGAAACTCAGCCTCCGCTGCGGTTGGGAGCAAGCTCGAGTCTGGAACGTCGGAGCCGCGTGGTGGTGCGTGCGTCGTCCTCCGAGGATGACGCGAAGGTTGAGGGGAATGCGGCGGCCGAGGCGGAATCCGCCAGTGGCGGCGACGAGGCGATGGAGTGCGTGCTCGTGGGGCAAGACGTGTCGTGCGTGCTTAGCGAGGACGAGGGAGACCAGCTCGTCGGGGCGAAGGAGGAGGAGGAGGATTCCACGAGCGGGCTCCTCGCCGTGCTCGGCGGTGTTGCGCTGGTATCGCCGTTCTTCCTGTGGGGCACGTCCATGGTGGCCATGAAGGAGGTGCTCCCGGCGACGAGTCCGCTCTTCGTCGCATCCGTCAGGCTGGTGCCCGCCGGAGCGGTGCTCGTCGCGTGGGCGGCGTCCAAGGGCAGGCCGATGCCCTCGGGGGGTATGGCGTGGCTCGCCATCGCGATCTTCGCCCTCATCGACGGCACTGTGTTCCAGGGGTGCCTCGCCGAGGGCCTCCAGCGAACGTCCGCGGGCCTGGGCAGCGTCATCATCGACTCCCAGCCCCTGACAGTCGCCGTGCTCGCGGCGATCATCTACGGCGAGAGCCTGGCACCCGCGGGCGTCTTCGGGCTATTCCTCGGGGTCGTCGGTCTGTTGATGCTGGAACTGCCGAAGGAGGCCCTCGCGCAGATCGGAGGAGGCGACCTGGGTGGCGCGCTCGCGTCGGTGACCGCGGGTGTCGACGACGGCGGCGGCCTCTGGGACAGCGGCGAGTGGTGGATGCTCCTGGCGGCGCAGAGCATGGCGGTGGGCACGGTGATGGTCAGGTGGGTGTGCAAGTACGTGGACCCCGTGATGGCGACCGGATGGCACATGGCCCTGGGCGGCGTGCCCCTCCTGGCGTACTCCGTCGCGACGGAGCCGGCGGTGTACGAAAATCTGGACAAGCTCACCACCGGGGATGTGGGCGGCCTGTTGTACACCTCCCTCCTTGGTTCCGCGCTGGCGTACGGCGCCTTCTTCTACTTCGCGTCAAAGGGAAGCCTCACAAAGCTGAGCTCGCTCACTTTCCTCACCCCAATGTTCGCGGCGTTGTTTGGTTATCTACTCCTCGGGGAGACGCTGGACGAAGTTCAGCTGGCGGGTGCGGCTGTGACCATCGTCGGCATCTACCTGGTGAACACGCGCGCGTCGGAGGGACAGGAGGAGAAGGAGGCATGAGGTAGCAGCGTCGCACATCGTAGTCGTGTTGATGTTGAATCAAATCTTAATTAGAGTTGCAGAACGACTACGCGTTGCCACCATCGGCATCGCCGGCTAAGAAATCTACTGGACTACTGAAGAATTGAAGGCCCCGACCCTGCCTTCACCGCCGCGCGGCTCTCGCCAAACGCTGAAGGTGATGGTTGATCGTGTTCTTCTTCGTCGGCTGTTTCGCCTGGAACATCAGGCACGCGTCCAGCCTCTTCCTCTCCCCCGCGCACTTGCTCTCCGTCCCCGCGAAATCGCACTTCTTGAAGCACGCGAGCAGCGCCAGCATCTCCTCGTTGCACGGGATGATCTTCCTCCCGAGCTTCTTGGTGTTGATCCATAGCTTCGGATCTTTCTTGGTACCCATGGCGACGCCTCACCGAACTTCGCGGCCGCTCTTCGCCCACCCTGGACCGAACTCGCGCCTCAGGAAGTGCGATCGCGCGAACCCTATTTTACAAGACCTCTCACTGTCAAAGTATCCCGTGTTTGTTTTACGTCACACAGCTGACGGCACGTGCCGGCCCCTGGCCTCACCTGAAGGGCGCTTCGACATGGAGCAGACCGCCCTCCTCGAGGCTGGGGCTTCTGGGCAGGGTAGGGTGGGTCTATCTGTGACGATAGCGCGGCCTAAGTTCGGGGAGCGCGCGAGGAACAGGCTGAGACGGATCGCCGATGGCGCGAAGATACGCGGTGGACTAACCGTGAGGGAGGGTGGGCGATCTGAGGCGCAGGATGTGTCGCCTGGGGGAAAATTCAGAGGGGTTCGTCAGGATGGAGCGTTTCCAACCTCATACGAGCGACCGGTGCCCGCGGAGACGAGTGGAAGGGAGCTCGGCGGGAGGGGAAGCGGGAGCCAACTCAGCGCCAACGCTGTGGCCGGAGCCATCGCGGGCACCCTTGTGAGCATCGTTCTCCACCCGGTCGACACGATCAAGGTCACCATCCAGGCGGACAGGAAGGTGCGAGAGCCAATCGCCAAGGTGGTCAGCAGAATCATACGGCGGCGGGGCGTGTTTGGGCTGTACTCCGGCCTGTCCACCAGCCTGGCGTCGTCGGCGCCAATCAGCGCCATCTACACCGCTTCGTATGAGCTAGTGAAGGAGAGGCTCATGCCGGGCCTGCCGGAGGAGAAACGATGGATCGCCCACTGCATCGCGGGTGGATGCGCCAGTGTCGCGACATCTTTCGTGTACACACCGTCGGAGTGCATCAAGCAGAGGTGTCAGGTGACCGGCGCGACTGGCGCCTTTGCGGCGGCGAGGAGCTTGGTCCGAGCGGACGGCGTGCTCGGGTTGTACAAGGGTTGGAGCGCGGTGTTGTGCAGGAACATACCCCAGAGCGCCATCAAGTTCTTCGTGTTTGAGCAGCTGATGCGTGCGGCGGGCGGGGCGCTCAGCTCGAGCGGAGAATCGCCGGGTACGCTCCCAACGCTTGCCATCGGCGGCGTTGCTGGATCCACCGCGGCGATGTTCACCACGCCGTTTGACACAATCAAAACGAGATTGCAGACCGCGGGGGTGGTGAACCAGGGCGGATCCGCGGTTCGAGGGCTGATACCGACGATGAGAGACATCGTGGTCAACGAAGGGGTGGGTGGACTGTACCGCGGCGTCATACCGAGACTGTTCATCTACGTCACGCAATCCGCTGTTTTCTTCGCAACTTACGAGGTTGCGAGAAACACTCTGCTCGACGCGGCTGAAAAGAGGAGAGAGGAGGACGCCAAGGCGGCGAAATAGACTTATTATTCCTTAGGTGTTCCGTACTTCTCCCCGATGTACTTTTCCCACTTGGAGTGGTTCAGCTCCATGAATTGGGCATCCTGCAAGGGGCGAAGGCGTATGTAGTGTCAGCAAAATAAATTGAAACGCGTTGGTTGGATCGAATCGAGCGACGCGCACCTCGAGCTTGGCGATGGCGAGTAGGTATTTGGTGAGGCCCACGAGTTCCCTGTCCGTGTCTCTGTTCAGGTGCGCCTTCCTGAACGGTCGAATCTTGAGTCCGTTCTGCGGGTTCATCACGAAGTTCCGTCGAAGGTCGTCAAACATGATGGTGTTCTTCTCCGAATACTGCTCGTATTTAGCCCAGAGCCATCCGAGGGGCTTGCAGTCGAACATCCCGTACTTCTCCGTCTGCACCGTGATCATCGCGCCGTGGTCCACGAGCTGCATGATCTTGAAGTTGGGCGAGCCCAGCACCCCGAGCTCCCTCATCTTCACCTCGATCCACTTCATGCCCGTCGCCGACCAGATTACAATGTCGTACTCTTGGTACGCCTGGGTCAGGAACTCGTGAAGGTACGGCCGCATGAGCTCCTCGGGCACCTCCGCGGTGCTCCTGTGATCGAACAAGGTGTAGTCGATGTCCAACACCAGCAGTTTCTTGCCCTCCCTCGGCGGGTTCAGACCGTCAACCTTGTACGTATCGATCCTCTTCCTGAGTTTCAGCTGGTTCTCCTCCCGATCCCGGCAGTCCACCTCCTCGTTCACCCCCACGTCGAAGTCGTCCACCACCTCCGGCGCCGCCTCCGCCGCCTTAGCTACTGTCGCAATCGACTGTTCGGTGCTGCCCATCATCATGACCACCTTGGGCAGCTTGACGGAGGACAGGAGCACGTCGTCGTCCGCGGGCTTCGGGCCAGATTTGACGTTCAAGAGCTTTTGGCGACTGGGCAGTACGTTCGTCTCGGCCTCGATGCATCGCTTCAGACACGCCACGTCCGCATCATCCGGCACGGAGACCGAGAACTGCTTCCCCTGCCACTTGACCGCCACCGTAGTCTTAGCCTCTTCCGCCATTTCACCAGGTATCGCGCGCCCGCGAGTGATTTCAAACAGACGCATGCAAAACGTCGCGTCAGCCTGCGAAAAGCGTGGCGGTACTTGTAGGTCCGAGGTTTTTCACAGTGCGGGCCGCCGCCGCTCCCGCTCGCCATGGGGAAAGGGAAACAGAAGAATGCGGACGTAAAAATCAACCCCCCGATGGGTACGGTGGGTAAGAGCGCTACATCGTTCATCGCGGGGTCGACAGCCGGCCTGGTCTCCAGCGGCGCTCTGCAGCCGCTCGAGGTGGTGAAGACGAGGATGCAGGCGCACAGGCTGAAGGCTGGCTTTTCCATCAACAAGAGCGCGTGGGCCACCGCTGGATGCGTGGTGAGGGACGAGGGGATCCGTGGGCTGTGGGCGGGAGTATCGGCGTCATGCGTGCGAACCGCGTGCGGCGCCGGGCTGTACTTCCTGCTCCTAGAGAGGGTGACGAGGGAGCTCAACGCGAAGTTCCCCGTGTCGAAGGATTCCTCCCAAACCGTGCAGGGCGCGAGGACCTTCGCCGTCGGTGCCGCGTCCAGGGCCCTGGCCGCGGCCATGCTCTGCCCCCTCACGGTGGTCAAGACTAGGATGGAGTACGCGTCGATCAGCGGCACCACGTACACGGGGGTGGCCAACGCCCTGTACACCATCGGCGCGAAGGAGGGAATGAAGGGACTGTTCTCGGGACTCGGCTCGACGCTGCTGAGAGACGCGCCGTTCTCGGGCCTCAACCTGGTGATGTACACGCAGATGAGGACGGTGATGGGCGAGGTGGCGGTGGCGCAGGGCCGGGAGACCGACGCGATGGACACCTTCTTCGCCGGTGCGGTCGCGGGCGGCGTCGCCACGTTCCTGACGCACCCGCCGGATGTGCTGCGCACGAGGGTGCAGCTGGGTCGACCGTCCACGTCGTTCGTCAAGATCGTGACCGAGGAGGGGGTGCGCGCGTTGTGGGTCGGATCGTTCCCGAGGATACTCAGGAGGACGCTGCAGCAGGCGATGACGTGGAGCCTGTACGAGCACGTGGCAAAGTTGTTGGGAGGGACCTCGCTTTCGCCAAAAGCCGAGTAAACGCTCGTCAAGAAAGCCAACGAGGCGTTGGCTGACTGCGTACGGCTCATCGTTCATGGGTAGCCATTAATATAGAAGCGCTATAGATATTCAACGTCGCTCGCTCAGAACCCGACGTACAGGTTCGCCTTGGAGATGTCGCCGACGCCGAGCTTCAGGCGCCAGTCGCGCTGCTTCTTGTTCATCCCCTGTCCCTTCTTCGCCTGCGGCCTGTTCTCCTCGACGTCCGCCAGCTTGAACGTGGGCGATCCGTCCGCATCGATATCCTCCACGTCCAGTACCTTGGTGAGCGCCCCTTCCGCGCCCTCCTCCTCCGCGCTCGCGGCGTACGTCACCTTCATCGTCAGATCCCTGAACCTCTCCAACTCGTGCGGCAGCCGCAGCTGTCGCTCCGCGCCGGGGGACGCAACTTCCAACGCCACGTCGTCCGGGAACCCCTTCTCCTCGAGCACGTTGTTGTAGCTGCGACTCACGGCGCCGAGCTGATCGAGCGTGGGTGAGCCGAACTTGTCGTTAACGGCGTCGATGCTGATGTAGATCCTCTTGCGCTCGGCGGAAACCTTGTACGAGAAAATCTCGAGCTCGCCGCCGAACTCGTCATCGCCGAGAACCTCCTTGAGGACGTCGAGCCCCGTCTGGCCCCACTCCGTGCCCGCGGTGAAGAACACGTCATCCGTCTCGATCTCTTCCTCGCCGCTCTCCTCGATCTCGGCCAGCTCGGCATCGTCGAAGTCCTCGTCGACGTCGAGCTCGCCGTCGTCGTCGATGGCATCGTCAGCGTCCGCCTTCTTGCCGCCCTTCTTCTTCGCCGACGCGGACACGTTCCTCCGGGTGTCGACGCGACCGGTCATTGAGAGTGAGAGACTGGTGCCGAATCGTGCGTCGTGGTCATCGCGGCGGAGGGATCCCCGGGGCATGGACCAAGCGTGCGCCCCGCATCGAAACTTCCGCTGCGGCGCGGTGGGCGATGGTTGGTGGAGCGAGGAGGACATCCCGCGCGCCAGGCCGTTGACGCAGCGTGACGAGGACACCAGCCTCGGCCTGGTGGCCAGCAGAGAGCGCGACAGGTGAGTTGCGAACATCGGCATCAAGCTCGAAGTCGTCGGTGAGCTCCGGTCTGTGACCTAAAACCTCGGATGAATCGGCACCAACTAACTTTTCCAATGCTGTCAAAGAAAAGCAACGACCGGTCCTCCCCGTCAGTTCCCATGGCGCCAGGCAAGCACGATGAGATCCGGGAGCTCCTCGCACCCGGCGACGGTGGCGTGGTGGAGCTCTCGACGGAGCGTCTGGAGCAGCTGTATCTGGAGGTCGCCCCGCAGGTGAGACAGATCTCAAGCACGACCCTCTCACCGAATCTCTTTTTGAAACGACGCCATCACGCTCACACCCAACTCCTCCCTCTGCGTCCCCTCGTAGATCCTCGACGGTCCCGCGATAGAGCAGCAGCTCAGTAAGCTCAATTTCCTGCCGACGGGCTGCGACGGCATCGACGACCTGCTCGAGGGCGGCCTCCGACAGGGCCAGGTGACCGAGCTCACTGGCGAGGCGGGATCGGGCAAGACGCAGCTTTGCCTGAGCGCTGCCGCGTCCGCCGCCGCGTTGGGTCACAGGGTGGTATACTTGGACACCGGCGGGGGTTTCAGCGCGAAGAGGATAAAGGAGTTTCACCGAGGGTTCGTCACCGCGGATGCGGATAGCGACGAGGTGGAGCAGCACCTCTCGCTCACCCTGGACCTCATCACGGTGCTGAACGTGCACGACATCATGACGCTGTTCAAGGTTCTGGAGGAGCTGGCGCTTGGCCTGGCGGGGGACCCGGGTGTTCCGGGCGATGGTGGATTGGAGGGTAACCAGGACGTGGTGGACATCGGGCGGGACATGGGTCTGCTCGTGGTTGACAGCCTCTCGTCGCTGCTGTCGCCGGTGATAACGCGGCTGCACCACCAGGGATACACGATCATGGCGTCCACGGCGTCGCTCCTTCGATCGCTCGCCCCCGCGCACAACTGCGCGGTGCTCTACACGAACCATACCGTGAGCGCGGGAGGTGGCGACCGGGGAGGCGCGTCGATCAAACCGGCGTTGGGCACCAGGTGGACCAGCACGCCGCACAGGAGGGTGTGCCTCGGGAAGGGACACGGGAAGGATACGCCGGGGTGCACGGCGGAGGTGATATACGGCCCGGGAACGGGATCTAGCTGTGCCTTCCAGGTGGTCGGCGACGGCATTAGGACGCTCTAGCTAGCTAGGTAGGAAGAAATAAAGCATTAGTGATAACATCAGCGGCGACGTGTCGAGAAAAAAATGCTCTGCCAGCTGGTTTTTTTCTGTTTTCGACCCCTTCAGAATTTATCTGAGGCCATTATCTCATGGCGGCTGCCACGTGCGCTGCCCCTTGCGGCGTCTACGCCGCCGCTGGCGCGTCTCATCGCTCCCTCAGGAATCGAGATGGCGCGTCTTTCCGCGCTAGGGTCGCGTCTCGCGTTCGTTCCCGCGGCCCGGTCACGGTCCGTGCGGCCATCACTGACCCCCCGAGCAAGGTGACCCCCCCGACGGTCCAGGGACCGGCGGTGACACTGCCCCAGATCCCCATCCACTCCACCGCGGGAGACATCATGGACGTGTTTCCCGAGGATATGATCCTCGAGCCCGGCGAGTTGGGTACCGTGAGCCGCGGGGTGATGCGCGCCGAGGACGCCGAGCGCCTCAATTGGTACCTCAGGGCCATCCTCACCGCGAACGTGTACGACGTGGCCGTCGTGTCGCCGCTCGAGGCCGCACCGAAGATCACCGAGAAGTACGGGGTGAAGATCCACCTCAAACGCGAGGATCTCCAGCCCGTCTTCTCGTTCAAGCTCCGCGGCGCGTACAACCGCATGGCGCAGATCTCGGAGGAGGCACTCGCCAAGGGAGTCATCTGCTCATCCGCGGGCAACCACGCGCAGGGCGTCGCCCTCGCCGCCAAGCAACTCGGGTGCGACGCCGTGATCTGTATGCCGGTCACCACCCCGGGCATCAAGGTGGAGGCGGTCAGGCGGCTCGGGGCCACCGTCGCGCTGGAGGGGGAGAACTACGACGCGTGCCAGGCGTACGCCAAGCGAAGGGCTGAGGAGGAGGGGAGGACCTTCGTGCCGCCGTTTGACGACCCGCTCGTGGTGGCGGGCCAGGGCACGGTGGGCATGGAGGTGGTGCGCCAGCTGCCCAGCGTGGAGTACGTGTTCGTGCCCGTCGGCGGCGGCGGTCTCATCTCGGGTATCGCCGCGTACATCAAGTCCATCCGACCGGACGTGAAGGTCATCGGCGTCGAGCCCGAGGGTGCCAACGCCATGCTGCAGTCCCTCCACCACGGTAAGATCTGCAGGCTGAACAAGGTGGACGGGTTCGCCGACGGCGTGGCGGTGAGGCAGGTTGGTGACGTGTGCTTCGACCTGTGCCAGCAGCTCGTGGACGGGGTCATGACGGTCAAGACGGATGAGATCTGCGCGGCGATCAAGGATGTCTTCAACGAGACCCGATCCATCTTGGAGCCCGCGGGGGCGGTGGCTGTGGCGGGGGCCAAGCTGTACGGTCAGGTCCACGGGATCGAGGGGGACGTGGTGGCCATCACGTCGGGCGCGAACATGAACTTCGATCGCCTGCGCGTCGTGTCCCAGCTCGCCGACGGGGGTCTCAAGAAGGAGGCTACCCTGCTGAGCGTCATCCCGGAGCGCAACGGCTCGTTCAAGCACTTCGTCGAGCTCGTCGGCGCGGACGTGAACTTCACCGAGTTCAAGTACAGGGTCACCGAGTCCGCGGATGCGGTGGTTCTCTACTCCGTCGGGGTCGACGACGAGAAGGAGCTCGAGAATTGCATCAACAACCTGAGGGAGAACGGCATCAACACCGAGAACCTGACCGAGGACGAAGCCACCCAGATGCACCTCAGGCACATGGTCGGCGGCTCGACCGGGGTGAGCAACGAGCGATGCTACAAGGTTGAGGTCCCCGAGCGCACCGGTGCCCTCGACACCTTCCTCGACGCGGTCTCGCCCAAGTTCCAGATCACCATGACGCACTACCGCTCGGACGGCAGCGCTCAGGGTAAGGTGCTCTTCGGCATCAAGGTGCCCGAAGCGGAGCGGGAGGCGCTGACGCAGGCGCTCAACAGCACCGAGATGCAGTGGGAGGACATGACCGACAGCATGGCGTTCAAGCTGCTGTACGGGTGCGAGAGGTCGGGCGCGTGCGAGGTAAACTTCGGTGCCGACGAGAAGCTCACGCCGCCTTAAACGCGATGAAGTTAATTCGACTTTCATATTCTTTCATCCCGGACTCCAAATCAGTACTCGTCCCGTAGTTGTTCCTTCGACGTGAGGTCCACCTTGAGCTCAAGCCTCGGTACCGCGACGTGGTACGTGCCTAGGTCCAGGTCGTACCCCTCGTTCCCGTCACCGATACCGCCCTCAGCCTTGGGCGGCTTCACGTCCAGGTCCCACCGCAGCGCCGCCTTGATTCTACCATCCGGGTCCACCGCAACCTCCGCTCGACGCAGCGCCATCAGCGCCGGTGAGCTCTCCCAGAACGTGGTCTCGATCTTCCACCGCGCGTTGAGCCTGTTGGTCGCGGATTTGTACCCCCCGATGCCCTGGAGGCTGAGGTAGCCAAACTTCAAGGGCTTGGTGAAGACCTCCACGTCGCCATCCTCCGGTTGCACCTCCACCTTTTTAAACCATCGCCAGAATCTGAACCCCTCCTTGCCCTCCCGCCTCGGCGCGCTCTTGACCTTGACCCTGCAGTCGCCGGACTTGAAGTCGAACTTGGCGCCGATACCCCATCCGTCGAACCGTTTCTGCAGCTTCAGCCTGTACTCGGGATCCAGGTCGAAGGAGTACGACTCGTGGATGTCGTTGAGGAGGTCCTCCGTCTTGCCGCGAACCCGGTCCGCCTTGTTCAGCACCCTGATGAAGAGGTTACCCCGGACACGATCGCTCGAATCGCTCGAGACGCTAGACAGGTCGCTGTAGGGTGGGATGTCATCGTCGCTGTCGCTCATCGACGCCATCACGCCGCCCGTCTGCGACGGTGCCTATGCCTCTTTTTTGAACAGTTTGAAGTTTTTCCTGGGACGAGACAAGAAGTTCGGGTATTCTTGGACTGTGCGTTTACTGCTTCCTCCGAGCCGCGCTCACACCATACGCCCGACACGCACGACATCCACGTCACGCAACATGAAGGGCACATGGTACATCGCAGTGACGGTGCTGCTCGTCGCCTTGGCAGCCTCGAACGCCGCCGCGAGCACCTCGCGTGGTGCCAACTCCGCAGCCAAAACGTCGGAAGAGACTATTTCTCACTCCGAGCAACGAGCCGTCGAAGAACCCTCACGCACCGCAGCCATCCGAGACCCCGACGCACCGCAGGGCCGCTGGTTCGGCTGGTTCGGCTGGGGACACAAGTATCCTTACTATCAGACGTACCACTATCCTTCATACAACTACTACAACTCATACTACTGCAAGCCCAAACCGTATTACTACGGCGGCTCGTATAACAACAACTACAACAACAACTACAACAACAACTACAACACCTACAACTACAGGGCCGCAGGTGGCGACACCGACGACGAGATCAAACCGAGACAGGCCACGCCGCGAGACCAGCTCGGTGTCAGAGCCATGCAAAGGCAGACGGTAGCGGCGAAGAGACAGATCGCGTCCACCTGCGCGGAGTGGCTCGGCGTCAGTCTCGACGAAATAAGTTCAGCCCCCGACGAAGTCAAAGTGCAGGACGATGCGTGCTGCTACCCCTCGGGCTGCGCGCTGGCACCGTCCGCTGGATGCATCGCAAAAGACGGGCAGCCGTGTTGCGTGCCGGATTCCGAGAGGCGGGAAGTTTGCTGAGGAAGGAAGCGCTGAACCAGTACTTGTACAAGTAGCAAACTTTGCAACTTTTTTTCGCTCACAGACCAATTTTTCGGCGCCCGAATTGTCTCGCTTCGTTCTCTGCCTTCTCAGAGGTACCAGCGCGCCCGCACGCTTCGCCCCTCACTTTTCGAACCCGCGCGGGTGTCTCCTAGCTAGGCCCACGTAAAAGGTAAAAAGACGGATAACCCGCCTGGTGAACCCGCCCGGTGAACCCCGACTCAGAGAAACGGAGATCCAAATGGGGTCCGAAAATGGTGCCGTCGCCGAGCCAGCGGTCGAGGAGCAGCAGATTGACCGCATCGACGAGGTGATGCAGCGGCCGTCGCTGCTGGACGTGGTGCAGGAGAAGATCGTCACTGCTAAGGGAGACGCCGCGTGCAAGATCCCGGGCGTCATACCCGCGCGGATCGTGTTGCTGTGCGAGAACCGCGAGAAGGTGACCGGCAAGGATGAGGCGGAGGCATTCTGGACGGAGATCCTCACCGCGGCGGGGTCCGGGGATGGCGACGCTAGGTGCGCGGTGCTGGCGTACCCGGAGGCGACGATCATCGCGATTGAGGGGACCACGTCGACGGTGGGTGACGTCGCGAGGGAGATCGAGAGCGCGCACGACAGGGTCGCCGCGGACAAGGGGCAGTACGCGAGCGTCAGGGTGGTCAGCACCACGGAGGACATGGCCAAGTTCGTGCTGCCGGGTCCCGGGGTGTTCGCGTCGTTCGTCAACTCACCGACGGCGGAGGCGTACGAGGAGCTGGAGCCGGCTAGGGTATTCAAGGCGACGAGCGCGGTGAACATCGCCGTGCTGGGTCTGGGCATGAAGCTCCGGGGGATGAGCTCGGGGGAGAGGGAACTCGCTTTGAAGGACATATCCGCGGTGGCGCCCGAGCTGCCAACCTTGAAGCAGCTCATGGGTCTGCTGAAACAGCCGGAGGGTGCGCCGACGCTGAACGAGTTCCTCGAGGTGTACGACTCGCCGCTGGACGTGGATCTGGACGGAGAGAACGTGTGGCCGATGCCCCCGACGCTCAAGTTTTAGCCTTGAACGTTGTAAGGATGAGAACACATCAATCGTCACGTCCGTCTACTTGAATGAATCGTCTATGGGTGCTACTCCGTCGTGTTTCCTCTCGGTGTGTGCGTGCCGCGGTCGCTCCTGCCTCGTATTCGTGCCGCACGTCGTTTCGTTCCGTCGAGTGTTCTCCCCGTGAACCCACCTCCGTGCTCCAAAGAGAGTCGCCTCACTTGAGCCCGATCTCGCGCAGGCGCTCCTGCAGGTACTCGTCCGAGGTGATGGGCGTGGGGAACCGGTTGGGGTACTTCTCCGACACGCACGTCGCCAGCGTGTCAATCAAGAAGTCGGGGTTCGGGTGGAGGAAGAAGGGCATGCTGTACCGCGGCAGGTGCGCCCGGTCCGCCGCGGGGTTCACCACCCGGTGCGTCGTGGACGGCAGCCTCTCGTTGCTCAGTCTCTGGAGCATGTCGCCGATGTTGCACGTGACGCACCCGGGCGGCGGGTGAACTGCCAGCCACGTCCCGTCCTTGCGCTGGATCTGCAGCCCGCCCTCGTCCGCGCCCAGCAGCAGGGTGATGAGGTTGATGTCCTCGTGCGCCGCCGCCCGCACGTGGCCCGCGTTGGCCAGGGCGGTGGCGCCGTCCTCGCCGTCCCTCGCCAGGGGCGGGTAGTGGATCACCCGCAGGATGGAGTTACCCGCATCCACCTTGTCACCGAAGTACCCCCGCTCTTGGCCCAGGTGCACCGCGAGGGCTTCCAGCACCCGTCCGCCCAACGCGTCCAGCGCCGTGAAGATCTCCTTGGTCACTCCGCTGAAGTCGCCCTCCTTGACGTCCACGTTGGGGGGCATCTTGTCCTGGTACCTGTGCCCTGGGGGCAGATCCCGGCCGAGGTGCCAGAACTCCTTCAGGTCGTACTTGGTGGAGCCCTTGGCGGTCTCCACGCCAAAGCCGGTGTAACCCCGGGCGCCTCCCAGGCCCGCCAGGTGGTACTTTCTCTTCTCCTCCTCACCGAGCGCGAAGAACTTCTTGCTGCCGTCGAGCGCCCTCGAGATGAGGTCCTCGGACACGCCGTGGTTCTGGAGGATCACGAAGCCGTATTTCTCATACGCGGCACCGAGCGCCTGTGCGAAACGGGAAGGGGACGGTCAGGGGAGGAAGGGGACGACGAATCTGGCGCCCATCTGACGAAGAAGCTGGGCACCCCATCGAAAAAAGGTGTTCTGGTCCGATATCGGCGTCGAAGCGGGGACGAACGCACCTTGACGAACGCGTCGAAATCTTTGTGGTACAGCTCGGTCGAGACGACCGGCACCTCTTCGTCCGCCGCGGCTCCCATCTCGCGTTGATTAAGGTGAGGTATCGGCGCGGGTCGAAGTGAGTCGTGGCTTTTCGCGGGTGAGATTTGAAAAGACTTGGCACAAGTTGATGACTCAAGAATATAGACCGTCGATAAAAGGAGAGCAAAACGCGGATAAACCTGGGCGCTTTTTGCCATTGACGCTCCCCTCGAAACCCAGGGCAGCGACATGGCGATGAGCACGAGCGCAATGAT
>ENA-UOXV01001143-UOXV01001143.1-marine-metagenome-genome-assembly--contig:-NODE-1143-length-37694-cov-8.824969_pt1 | contig 37694 bp, 28 predicted proteins | sample MGYA00238165_ERZ766961 | MGnify/ENA primary metagenome ERZ766961 (study PRJEB28924, sample SAMN03173240) | marine metagenome | biome: Marine; feature: Water; material: Subsurface seawater | place: North... | reverse complement strand
AGATCGTCGAGGGGGGCGTCGGTGACGATGCGGCCCTGCTTGATCATGATGACGCGGTCGCACATGGCTTCGACCTCTTGCATGATGTGGGTGGAGAGGATGACGGTGCGCTGCTCGCCAAAGGAGCGGATGAGCGCCCGGATGTCTTTGAGCTGCAGCGGGTCGAGGCCCGAGGTGGGCTCGTCGAGGATGAGCAACTCGGGGCCGTGGAGGATGGCTTGGGCGAGGCCCACGCGCTGCTTGTATCCTTTGGACAGTGCGCCGATGGTCTTGTGGGCTTCGGGCGTGAGGCCCACCCTTTCGACGATTTCCTCGACTTTTTGCGCCCGTGCGGTTCGGCCTTTGATGCCGTGCAGTCCCGCGATGAAGTCCAGGAATTCCCGCACGTACATCTCGGGATACAGCGGGTTGTGTTCGGGGAGGTAGCCCATGCGCCCTTTGAGTTCGTCGCCACCGGCGCGGACATCTTGCCCATCGAAGGTCACCGTGCCGGCATCCGTGGGCAGGTAGCCGAGGATGGAGCGCATGAGGGTGGACTTGCCGGCGCCGTTGGGACCGAGCAGGCCGACGACCTGTCCGCTGGGCACGGAAATGGACACATTGTCGAGGGCCTTTTGCGGGCCGTACTTCTTGGTGACGCCGGATACTTCGAGGAGCATGAAACCGCAAGGTAGGATGCGCGGATTTCAGCGAACTTGCATCCGTGCAGGAATCGCATTCAGGAATCGTATTTCGTTCGACGGGCAAATGGGTGGATGTCCAGACCCCCGCAGGGCGGCGCGTGGAATGCCGGTTGCGCGGCAAATTCAGAATGGAGGGCCTGCGGACGACCAACCCTGTGGCGGTGGGCGATGGGGTGACCTGGGTCGAAGAGGAAGATGGCACCGGCGTGATCACCGAAATCGCGCCGCGCCGCAACCGCATCATCCGCCGCAGTGTGAACCTCAGTCATGAGGCGCACGTGGTGGCAGCCAATGTGGACCGCGCTTGGCTGGTCGTGACCTTGGTGGAGCCCGCTACATCCAGCGGTTTCGTGGACCGCTTTTTGGTGACCGCCGAGGCGTATGGTGTGCCCACGACGCTGTTGTTCAACAAAGTCGATGTGCTCTTGCAGTTGGGCGACGAGGCCGAGGAATTGCTGGCTTCATGGATGACGATGTACAGCGAGGCGGGATATGATTGCCTGCCGATTTCGGCCAAGGAGGGCATTGGGTTGGAAGATGTTCGGCGGCAGATGAAGGGGGGGATTCACTTGGTCAGTGGCCACAGCGGCGTGGGAAAATCCACATTGCTCAACGCTTTGATTCCAGGTTTGGACCAAAAAACGGCGGAGGTGTCAGAGGTCCACGACAAGGGCAAGCACACGACCACTTTTGCAGAGATGTTTCCGCTTGATGATGGTGGCTTCATTATCGATACGCCCGGAATCAAGGGGTTTGGCCTTGTTCGCATTGAAAAGGAGACGCTCCACCACCATTTTCCCGAAATGTTCCGCCTGTTGCCAGACTGCAAATTCCACAACTGCCGGCACCTCGATGAGCCGGGCTGTGCGGTGCGGAAAGGGCTGGAGACCGGCGCGGTCGACGATGAACGCTATGGCAACTACCGCAACATGGTGGAAGAGTTCGACGAAGGTCCCTACCGCGCCGGTGGCACACGCAGCCAAGGCGGGACTTAAGGCCGGTTCATCGCCCTTCGGGAACCCGTGAGGCGATCAGGCCCCCCACGCGCAGTGTGGGGCCATTGTAGGTCAAGGGCCGCCCTGTGACGAGGTCGCGCACCGATAGGCCTTGGGCCCTGAACAAGGCATCGCCCGCAGCGCAATCCCACTCGAAGTAGCCCGTGGATCGGGCGTGCAGTTCGGCCTTTCCCTCGGCGACAAGGCAGAACTTCCGTGCGCCGCTGATGGGCCGCATCCGGACTTGGGTGGGGTCTACCGTTCGGGCGATGAGGTCGTTGAGGGTGCCCGATTCGTTCCAGCTGATCAGCAGTTCGTAAGGGGGCGTCGCTTCGTCGTCTGCCCGTATGGGCAGCGGGGGCTTTTCGGATGCGACCAATTTGTCTTTGAATACACCCAAACCGTTGCCTCCGAAATAAACCTGTTGCAGGTCGGGCAGGGCGACGACCCCGAGAATGGGGACCCATTCCTTGCCGTCGTTTTCGATCAAGGCGATGTTGACCGCATATCCCGCGCGCATCCGGATGTAGGAACCGGTGCCGTCGAGGGGATCGACCAACCAGAACCGCTTCCATGTTTTGCGCTGGCTCATCGGGTGCACCACGCCTTCTTCGCTGATGACCGGCCAACCTGATGCGGAGAGGTCCGAGAGTATCGACTTGTGGCTGGCATAGTCGGCATTGGTGACCGAGGAGCCGTCTTTTTTGGTTTCGATTTCCAACGGTCGCGTGGCGAGGTCTGCGAGGAGTTGACCGGCCTTTCGCGCTGCGCTCAATGCCCATTCCATCGCCTGTTTCCGCTCGCTGTGCTCCATGCCCGAAAGATACCGCCTGCGGGACAAGGCCACCACTCAATCCGGGTTGTGACAGGGTAAGGAAGAAGGGGCGGCAATGGATATTCAGCGGATGGAACTTCGGGATGTTCGCAGTAGCTTTGCCCTGTACGCAGGGGTGCCGCAAGGCTGAGATTACACCCTCCGAACCTGCCCGGGTCATGCCGGGAAGGAAGCGAAGCACCGCACATGCGGTGGGGTCCAACCAAAGGAACCCTGCGTGGCCACAAATGAATCGCCATGCGCTACGCCCCCCTCTTTTTCCTGTTGATGTTGCCCTTTGTGGCAGCTGCACAAACACCGGTCAATACCGCGGTTTCTGACACCCTGTCCCGCTTTTTGGAGCCGGCGGCGGTAACGGCTGTGCGGGCCACTGAGCGCGCGCCGTTTGCGGCGGAGACCTTGGACGCGGCGGAGATTGCCGACCGGAATACGGGGCAGGACTTGCCGTATGTGTTGCGCTATACGCCTTCGGTGGTGGTGACCTCCGACGCCGGTGCGGGGGTGGGCTACACGGGATTGCGGATCCGTGGAACGGACGCCACGCGCATCAACGTCACACTCAATGGCATCCCGGTCAACGACAGTGAGTCTCAGGCCGTCTTTTGGGTGAACATGCCCGATCTGGCCAGTGGCACGGACGACATTCAGGTGCAGCGTGGGGTGGGCACGTCGACGCTGGGCGCGGGGGCGTTTGGGGCGACCATTTCGCTCAACACCTTGGGCATGAGTGAAGAAGCAGGAGGGTCCATGATGGTGGGCGGCGGCAGCTTTCAGACGTTTCGAACCAACCTTCAGTGGAGCAGTGGCCGCAGCAAGAGCGGCTGGGCGGCAGAGGGCCGGGTGAGCGCCGTGAACAGCGATGGATGGGTGGACCGGGCGTCCAGTGCGCTCTCCAGTTTTCAATTGGCACTTCACCGCGCTTGGGATGGCGGCGGGATGACCTACACCATCCTCAGCGGGAATGAGCGCACCTACCAGAGCTGGTGGGGCGTGCCGGAAGTGGTGCTGGGGGGCGACCGCGCGGAGATGGAGGCTTGGGGCTTGGCCAACGGCTATTCCGTCCAGCAGATTGAGGAGATGAAGACCTATGGGCGTCGGTTCAATTACTACAACTATGAGGATGAGGTCGACAACTACGGCCAGGACCACCAGCAGCTGCACCTGGAGCAGCAGTGGCGCGATTGGCGCTTCTCGGTGACGGGCCATTTCACGCATGGCGAAGGCTACTTTGAGCAGTTCAAGGCAGGGGATGACCTGGCCGACTACAACCTGCCCGATGTGGTGCTGGGCGGAGATACCGTCTCCTCTACCGACTTGGTGCGCCGGCGTTGGTTGGAAAACGATTTTGCCGGAGGGGTAATCGGAGCCGAGCGGCGCTGGGACCGCGCGGCCCTGACCTTGGGTGGGGCTTGGAATGGGTATGAGGGGCTGCACTTTGGGCAACTCACCTGGGCGCGCTACGCCTCTGCCGCGCCGGATCCCAATTACTGGTATTACGAGAGTTTGGGGGTCAAGACGGACCACAATGCCTTTGCGCGCTTTGTACAGCGTTCCAAAAATGGCCGGTTGCAGGCCCAAGGAGAACTGCAGTACCGGGGGGTGCGCTACACGGCCAACGGCACCGACAACGATCAACAGGTGATCGACGTACCGCGAGACAGTGCCACGTTTGATTTCCTCAACCCCAAACTGGGTCTGGACTACAGGCTCAACGACGAGGAGCGGTTCTTCTTTTCGGTGGCTGTGGCGCACAAGGAGCCCGGCCGCAATGATTTTGTGGATGCCCCAGCGGGTGCCGCGAACCGCGCAGAGCGCCTCACCGATTTTGAGTTCGGCTGGCGGCGCAATACCGACACCTACGCTTGGGGATTGACGGCGTATCACATGGCGTACAAAGACCAGTTGATTCCCACGGGGGCGCTGAACGATGTGGGGGCCGCCCTGCGCCAAAATGTGCCCAAGAGCAGCCGGACGGGGGTGGAGATGGAATTCGGTTGGCAGGTATCCGACGCCGTTGAAATCGGTGCCCAGGCGACGCTGGCAGGCAGCCGCATTGAGACCTTCACGGAGATCATTTACGATTACTTGGACTACACTACGGTGGAGATTGACCACCAAAACACGCAAATCGCCTTCAGCCCGCGCGTCCTGTGGGGCGGACAGCTCCTGTGGCATGCGGTTCGCCCGGCGGATGCGACCCAGCCCAAGCTCGACCTGGAGTGGGCGACACAGCACGTTGGCGAGCAGTACATGGACAACACCGGCAAGGCGGCCCTTTTGCCGGCCTACACGGTGTCACAGCTGCGTGCGAGCCTGCACTTGCCGACCTCCAAGAACGGAGAGGTGGTGGACCGGACGCGCCTTGATGTGTGGGTGGAGAATGCGCTCAATGCCGAGTACAGTGCCAACGGATACAGCTACAGTTATTTCTATGGCCCGGATGTCTACACCATCGAAAACTTCTACTACCCGCAGGCGGGGCGCCACATCAACTTGGCCCTGACGTATACATTCTGAGCGAGGTGAATCAGCCTTGGCGCTCGGCCTCGGAGGCGAAGGCGCGCAAGAATTCGGGGTCGTGCTCGATGGCGGTGCCCACCACGGCGAGGTCGGCGCCGGCGGCCCAAGCGTCCATGACGTCGTCCGGCGTCTTCATGCCGCCGCCTGCGATCAGGGGACAGGGTACGGTGTTGTGCACGGCCGCGATCATTTCTTTGGAAACGGGGTGGTCTGCGCCACTGCCGGTGTCGAGGTACATGCACTGCTGGCCCAAATAGTGACCGGCGAGGGCAGTGGTGGCTGCGATGTCGGGCTTGTCGCCTGGAATGGGCAAGGAGCCGCTCATGTAGTGCGCGGTCGTGGTGCGTCCACCGTCAATGAGCATGTACCCGCATGAAACGGCGTCCAATCCCAAGGCGCGAACGCGCGGGGCGGCTTCCACTTGTTTGCCGATGAGGGCTTCGGGGTTGCGGCCGCTGATGACCGAAAGAAAGAGGAGCGCATCGGCCTCTGCGGTCAGTTGGCTCGGCGCGCCGGGGAACAGGACGATGGGCCTGTCGGTCCGCTCGCGGATCCACGCCGCGACATTGTCCATGGAGCCTTCGGTGACCAAGCTGCCTCCAAGCAAGACCGTGTGCACGGCATTAAAACCGGCTCCGCGCATCCAATCGAGGTCGTTTTCGGCCTTGATTTTGTCGGGGTCCACCAGCACGGCAAGCCCTTTCCGGCCGGCGGCGCGGCGGGCTTCCATATCGGAAATCCAACGGGTGGAGAGGGTGGGTCCAATTTCCTCGTTCACGACTTCGAAGATGGGGAAGCAATCCTTTCGATGATGTCCGGACGCAAAAGTCCGTGCCCGCAAGGGTGAAAATGCACGGGACATACCCCCTTCAACCCCTTGGCATTCTTGGGTTTGACCACTTTGTCGCGCTGGCCAAAGTGGGCCTCGAGCACGCCGGGGTGTTGCGCTGAAAGGGCGCGCAAGGGGCGATTTCCAGCGGGCCACATTGCGCGAAGCGAGAGCCAGCAATCGATGACCATGGACCACATTTCCGCCGTTTCGAGGTGGAAAAGGGAGAACTGATAGAAGTGTTCAGGCAGCCATTTCCTGCGCCGCATCCAAGAGAGAAAGCGGACCATCTTCTCGCGTTGCCGGCCACTTTGTTGCAGCCAGGTGCGCCCCAACAGGGTCTCGACCGAGAACCAATAGCCGGGATTTTTGACCAATCCATCGGGGGCGATGAGGAGCACGCGTGTGAAGCGATGCGGCTGGTGGGACCACCAGTTCAACGCCAGCCTACCCCCGAGGCTGTAGCCGATTAGCGTGCCGCCAAAGGCCAGTCCTTCTTGCGCGAGGATGCCATCGAGGGCTTGGAACCAATCGTCGGGACTGAGGGGCCGGTGGTGGCCCGAGGAACGGCCGTGTGCGGCCAGGTGGGGCATGACCAATGCCGTGTTTTCGGCCAACAAAGGGCGCGCGGCGAGCATGTCTTCGAGCGGACGGCTGAAGCCGTGGAAGGCCAGGGCGGCCTGGTGCACCTCGGCTGCCGGTCGCCAGACGGCGTACTCAATGGTCAGCCCATTTTTATTGAACAGCCGCCGTTCCACGCCTTGAGGTGTGCCTTTGGGGATGGAATCCGGGGACAGTGCCATGGGGCAAAGGTCGGTTTTCCGAGACGGGTTTCATCCGGGAAAGTGTGTGGAAAACGGGGTGCGGTAGATTGAAGGGCGCAGGGTAGTTTTGCATCGGGTTTCCCGGACGGTATTGTTGCCGTCCGGAAAAAAAAAATGCCGAAAGACACGAGCATCAAGTCGGTCCTCATCATCGGAAGTGGGCCCATCGTCATCGGACAGGCTTGCGAGTTCGATTACTCTGGATCGCAGGCCTCACGGTCGCTCCGAGAAGAAGGCATTGAGGTGACCCTCATCAATTCCAACCCCGCTACCATCATGACCGACCCGGTCGTGGCGGACAACATCTACTTGAAACCGCTCGAGCCGGAGTCCATCGAGGAGATTCTCCAACTGCACGATATCGATGCGGTGCTGCCCACCATGGGCGGGCAAACGGCGCTGAACCTGGCCATCACGTGCGACGAGATGGGGATTTGGGAGCAGTACAATGTGAAGCTGATCGGGGTCAACATTGACGCCATCGACGTCACGGAGAACCGCGAGCGCTTCCGGAACTTGATGGAGGAAATCGGGGTTCCGATGGCGCCACAGGCGACGGCCAAGAGCTTTCTCGAAGGCAAGGAGGCGGCGCAGAAATTTGGTTTTCCGTTGTGCATCCGCTCTTCCTTCACCTTGGGGGGAGCAGGGGCGTCCATCGTGCATGACCCGGCCGAATTTGACGGGCTGCTGACCCGGGCCTTGCACATCTCGCCCATCCACGAGGTGATGATCGACAAGGCGTTGCTCGGTTGGAAGGAGTTTGAGTTGGAGCTGTTGCGCGATGCCAATGACAACGTCGTCATCATCTGTTCCATCGAGAATTTCGATCCGATGGGGATTCACACTGGCGATTCCATCACGGTGGCGCCGGCGATGACACTGTCGGACACCACGTTTCAGCGGATGCGCGACATGGCCATCCACATGATGAATTCCATCGGTGCATTTGCCGGCGGATGCAACGTGCAGTTCGCCGTGTCGCCGGACGAGAAAGAGGACATCATCGCCATTGAAATCAACCCGCGCGTGAGCCGCTCGTCGGCGCTGGCCTCGAAGGCCACGGGTTATCCAATCGCGAAGATTGCCGCCAAGCTGGCCATCGGTTACCACTTGGATGAGCTCGTGAATCCGATCACCGGTTCGACGAGTGCGTTTTTCGAGCCAACGTTGGACTATGTGATCGTCAAAATCCCGCGGTGGAACTTCGACAAGTTTGATGGTGCCAACCGTGAACTCGGCCTACAGATGAAGTCTGTGGGCGAGGTGATGGGCATCGGCCGGAGCTTTCAAGAGGCCCTGCAGAAGGCTTGTCAGTCGCTTGAGATCAAGCGGAACGGCCTCGGCGCAGACGGCAAGGAGATCCGCGACCAGGACACCATTCTTCATTCGCTTGAGTTCCCGTCGTGGGACCGCTTGTTTCATCTCTACGATGCGATCAAGTTGGGCATTCCCATGAGCACCATACAGAACAAGACCAAGATTGACCCTTGGTTCTTGCGTCAAATCGAGGACCTGATTGAGGTGGAGGGCCGGATCGGCGCGTACCGTTTGGAGGACATTCCATTCGAGCTGATGAAGGAGGCCAAGCTCAAGGGTTTTGCGGACCGCCAGATTGGCCACATCGTTCGGGCCAAAGAAAGCCAGGTGTTTGAACGGCGCGTGGAACTCGGCATTGAGCGGAGTTACCGCCTTGTGGATACCTGTGCTGCGGAATTTGTGGCCCAGACGCCGTACTACTACAGCACGTTTTGTGAGGCCAATGAGTCCCCCAAGACCACGGGCCGCAAAATCGTGGTGCTGGGCAGTGGCCCGAACCGCATTGGTCAGGGCATCGAGTTTGATTATTGCTGCGTACACGGCGTGATGGCTGCCCGCGCGGCAGGCTACGAGGCGGTCATGATCAACTGCAACCCCGAAACGGTGTCCACGGACAGCGATACCGCGGACCGGTTGTATTTCGAGCCTGTGTTTTGGGAGCACATCTACGACATCATCCGCCATGAGCAGCCCGAGGGGGTGATTGTACAGCTCGGCGGTCAGACGGCCCTCAAGTTGGCCGAGAAGCTCGAGCGTTTTGGCATTCCCATCATGGGGACCAGCTACCAAGCCCTCGACATCGCAGAGGACCGCGGCCGGTTCTCCACGTTGCTCAAGGAGCTGGAGATTCCGTATCCCAAATTCGGTGCGGTGACCTCGGCCCAGCAGGCCATCGAATTGAGCCGTGAGTTGGGCTTCCCGCTCTTGGTGCGTCCCAGCTACGTGTTGGGTGGCCAGCGGATGAAAATTGTCATCAGCGAAAAGGGCCTTGAGCACCACGTGGTGGACATCCTCCGCGACATGCCCGACAACCAGATTTTGCTGGATCATTTCTTGGAAGGGGCCATCGAGTGCGAGGCCGATGCCATCTGCGACGGTGAAGACACGTACATCATCGGTGTCATGCAGCACATCGAGCCCGCCGGCATTCATTCAGGTGACTCCTACGCGGTGTTGCCGCCCTACAACCTCGGAGATTTGATCCTCGCCCAAATTGAAGACATCACCAAAAAGGTGGCGGTGGCGTTGGAGACAAAGGGGCTGTTGAACATCCAGTTCGCGGTGAAAGACGATACGGTTTTTGTCATCGAAGCCAATCCACGCGCCTCGCGCACGGTGCCGTTTATCGCCAAGGCTTACCAGGAGCCCTACGTGAAGTACGCCACCGAGGTCATGCTCGGCGAAAAGAAGGTCAAGGACTTTGATTTTCAGCCCCGCAAGCGCGGCTACGCGATCAAGATTCCGGTCTTCAGTTATTCGAAGTTCCCCGAGGTGAACAAGGAGCTCGGCCCGGAGATGAAGTCGACCGGTGAGGCCATCCGCTTCATCGACACGTTGCGCGATCCGTTCTTCCGCAAGGTGTACTCCGAGCGCAACCTTTACCTCTCTAAATAAGGCAGGTGGGGCTGTTCCGCACCTTGGTTGGCCTTGTGGTCGCGTGGATGGTGTTCCGCGCGCTGGACCGTTTGTTTGGTCGCGGCCGGGGTGCTGGAAGGCGTCCGCGGGGTGAAAGTGGGGGGCGCAATGCTGCGGGATTTGGAGGACGTGGCGGGCCTGATGCGCCGGGTGCCAAGGCCAAGGACGATCACCTGGGCGAGTACGTGGATTACGAGGAGGTGGAAGGGGACGATTAGGTCGTCCGCGGTTTCACGCCACCCTTTGCGGGGGCTAACTTGGGCCCATGAGTGCACGTCCAACCCTTGCCCAGCTGTTGAGACCGTTGCTGCCACATTTGCTCGCCATCGGCGTGTTGGGTGTCGTGGCCTTCTCTTTCTATTCCAAGTCATTTGATGATTACCGGCTGCGCATGCCGGACATCGAGCACCACATTGCGACCACCAAAGAGGTCATCGACCACCGCGCCCGGACCGGGGAGCAGGCGCTGTGGACCGACAGTCAATTTGGGGGGATGCCCACCTTTCAGCTCGGCATGCGGACTTCCGATGTCAACGCTGGCTCCTGGATTGGACGGGCGATTCGGTTTGGGTTTCCGCGGCCAGCAGACCATTTGCTGGTGGCCTTGCTCTGCGCCTATTTGCTGGCGGCGGTGCTCGGCTGTGGGCCATGGATTTCGGCCTTGGTGGCCATCGGTTTTGGATTGAGTTCGCTCAATATTCTATACCTCGGGGCCGGTCACGCGGCCAAGGTGATGTCCATCGCGACGCTGCCTGGCATCCTCGCTGGCGTGTTGGTGGCGTATCGACGCAACCTGTGGCTTGGTGCGGGTTTGGCGGCGGCCTTTACGGCCACCAACTTGGCGGCCAACCACTTGCAGATGACCTACTACCTCGCCTTTCTCGTGGGCGGGATCGGGATAGCGGAAACGGTGCGGCTCGTCGTGGCGGGTAAGGCGCGACAGGCACTCATTACCGGTGGTGTGCTTTTGGCGGCTGCCGGAGTGGCCATTTTGCCCAATGCGGCGCTCATCCAACCCACGCTCGACTACACGCCGCACACCACACGGGGCGAGGTGTTGCTCTCGCCAACGGGCGGGGTGGAAGTCGGTGAGGCGGGTTTGGACAAGGAGTACATCCTGCAGTATTCAATGGGCCGCGGGGAGTGGTGGAGCATCCTTGTGCCGGACATCAAGGGAGGCAACAATCCGCTGTATTGGGGCGAACAGAATTTCAGTGGCGGGGCCTTTTATTTCGGGGCCATCCTGGTGGCGCTGTTCATGGTGTCGCTCATTTTGCGGCGGGATGTGTTGCGCTGGCCCATGCTGGCGGTGGCGCTGCTGGCCATCGTCCTTTCGTGGCGCGATGCTTCAGGCCTCACCGATTTCTTTTTGGACAACGTGCCGGGCTTTGCCAAGTTCCGCGACACCAAGATGATGCTGATGCTCATTCAGTGTATGCTGCCCATCGGGGTGGGGCTGCTGCTCAAGGACGTGGTGGATGGAAAGGTCGAATGGGGCCGCAAGCTGTTCATCGCCGCGGGGGTGCCGGTGCTGTTGCTGCTGTCTTTTGCCTTGTTGCCCGAGGCGCTGTTTGGTTTTGAGAGCCACGTGAGGCCGGACCGTGCCGTGGAGCAATTGGGAGCCAGCCGGGCCTTGGACCAGCGCTTGGAGGTATACAGTGCCGATGTGTGGCGCAGTTTTGGGCTGGTGTTGCTCGCCATGTTGGGGCTGCTTGCCGCCGTGAAATTGCGGGCCAGTGGTGCCCGGCCGATGGTGGTCAACGGGGTCTTCGGCGTGCTCGCTCTTGTGACCTTGATGGAGATGCAAGCGGTGGATCGCCGCTACCAGCCCGCCGACAAGGGCTGGGTGCGCAGCGTCGAGTATTCTCATCCTTACACCGCTTCGGCTGCTGACAATGCCATCTTGGCCGACCGGGTGCGCCGCAACCCATCGGTGCAGCAGGTCATGGATGCGGAAGTAGAACGTGCGCGCGCGGCATATGATGGCCGCATCGGAAAGCGCGAACAGCGTGTGTTGGAAGCTGCCAAATTCGCGGGACTGCAAACGGTCGACCACTTCAGGGTGCTCAATTTGCGCGGTCCATTTAGCGATGCGACCACCAGCTACCATCACCGCAGTGTGGGTGGCTATCACGGGGCCAAGCTCCGCCGCTATCAGGACATCATAGAGCGGGTGTTGCAGCCCGAACAGCAGCGGTTTGCTTCCTTGGCGAATTCGGCGGGCATGGAGGCTGCGCTGGCGGCCATGCCGGTGCACCACATGCTCAACACGCAGTACATCATCTATGATCCGGCGCAGCAGCCCATCCCAAATGCACAGGCGCTGGGCAACGCTTGGTTTGCTTCCGGCTGGACGCTGGCCGAAGGCGCCGATGCCGAAATGGCGGCTTTGCAGTCACTGACCAACCCCAGGGAAGCGGTGGTTCCGGAGGCATTTTCTGATGCCCTCGCAGGCGTGGTGCCCGGCGCCGCGGATGCTGGCCGTGCTGAGCTCGTGTCCTTTACCCCTGACGCACAGGAATACCGTGTCTCTTCCCCGGCCAATGGATTGCTGGTCTTCAGTGAGATTCACTATCCGGAAGGATGGCAGCTGATGATCGATGGAACGCCCGCCGACTTGTTGCGCGTCAACTATGCTTTCCGCGCCGCCGTGGTGCCCGCTGGAGAGCACACGGTGGAAATGGCGTTTGTGCTGCCTTCTGTGCAATCCGCCAGGACGTTGGCTTCGGCGGGAAGCGGCCTGCTGTTGTTGCTTGTTCTCGGCAGTTTTGCCATGGCCTTCCGTGGGAAAGGCCAAGTGGAGAGGTCCAACCCCTTGAAGGGCGGCTGAAGGGCGGTCAATTGACCCGGTAACCCATTTTTTGCCAGCGTTCGCACCATTCGGCGCGCCATGCGCGGCGGGGCTTGAAGGGGTGTGGCGGTGCCTTTCGAATCATCCACCGCAGGAAGGGCATCGCCAGCGGAAGGTTGATGTGCACGAAGGTCGACAAGGGGACGGGGAAGGCCCCCAAGGTGCTCTTGATCTCCAGCGCCGTGCGGCCCATGACCACGCGCCGGGCACGGTGTGAGATGCCCCAGGTGATGAATTCGAAGAGCATGCGCTGGTAGAGGGCGCATTCCTTGTTGATTTCTGGATCAAAGCCCACGTAATAGGCCTCGATGGTGCCGCTTTCCTCGTGGTGCATGCCGCAATGGAATCCCACGAGCCGCTCCTCTTGGCGGTAGGTGACCAGGGTGAATTCTCGGTCGAATTGGGCAGCGAGCCGCGCAAAATCCCCGGCTTCCAAGCCACCCATGACGATGCTGGCCCGTCCATAAACTTGGTCGTAGAGTGCGATGAGGTCGGGGCCGAGTTGTTGGAGCTCCTCTGGATCGGTAACGCGCCGGAGGGTGAGGCCGGCGCTGCGGCCGAGGATGCTGCGCACCTTGGTGCGGGCCTTGGTGCGGAGGGCCTCCTGCCATTGGTCGGTCGACGTCCAGGTGGGGTCGAGGGGGACCTCCATGACGGGGTCAAAGCTGGCGCGGGCCCAGCGGCGGCTCCAGTGCGGCGCGAGGAGGGCGTCGCGTTCGGGCCCAAAGTCCTTGGCCATCCAAACGCGGATGCCCCATTTCCTTGCACACGCGTCAAAGGCCTGTTCGGTCCATTTGACCTGCCACTTGGCGGGGATGTCCTCGCGCCAGAGAAAGGTGTGCTCTCCGCTGCCCAAGCCTTGCCCAGCGACAAGGGTGCGGAAGCGGAAAGGCCGTCCACCGGGCTGCATGATGGCCGTAGCCAAGCGCACGCCAAAGGAGACGTCCATGTGTTCGGCGGGCGAACGGGATTCCGATTGGACGGCCTGCATGAGGATGCCGCCGAGCCAAGGGCCATCATCGGTGCGGATCATGCCCACGCAGCATTGGACCTTGCTGTGGCCCGACATGGCGGTCAGGTAACGCCGGTCCAGGTAGGCCGTGCCGCCGGGGAGGGCGTCCCAAGCGTCCCAAGGCACATCGTCTGGCGTCTCAAACCAATGCCATTGCGCCCGCTTGAAACCGGCCGCAGGTTCCCCTTGATCGACAGATGCAGACACGGATTTGAAGGTGGCTGAAGGCGCAGAAATGGCCATGAAGGTGCAATTTACGGCGTGTGCCATCACCTGAATTGCAGGTTCGCAAGCTTTGGCACTTTCGGGGGATGGGCTCAGGGCTGCATGCGGCCAGGCGCTGCCGGGAAGGGGCATTCGGCAGGGACGCGACCAAACCAGCGGCTGCGGTTGCGGGCGATGAGCCGGTAGCCCGCTTGTCGCAGGGGTGGGGGCAGGATGCGGAAAGTGCGCGACCATCCGCTGCGTCCAATGAGGTTGAGGGCATGGGCCACCGCGGCTTCACCGGTCCACGTGCCTTGGGTGGTGTGCAACACCACCGCCTCTTGGTCTTCGGGCAGTCGTCTTTGGGCGCGCAGTGCCACCGCGGTCGGACCATCCAATGGCGCAAAATGCAAGGTGTTGTGCGGGGCCTTTTCCCAGCGAAGGAGGCGGCGCACAGCGCCGTGGCACAGGGCGCAGCCCCCGTCAAAAAACAGGATGGGGTGGTCTGTGGCGGTATGATCAGAATTCTCCGCCATCGAAACTGCCCCCGCTCCCCCTGTCGTATCCGCCGCGCCCGCGTTTCTGCTGGCCGGGTTCGAGCTTGCCAAACGACCACGTCAGGCTCGCGTAGACAAAGCGTGACTGCCTCTTGAAGGTGCCGTCTTGAAAGAAGTCTCTGCCTTCGGAGGTATAGGACCACTGCTGTTGGTCAAAGATGTCGCTCACGCGCAGGGAAGCGCGGAGTTTGTCGTCGTAGAAGTCCCGGCTGACTGCCGCGCTGTGGGTGATGTATCCCTGAAAGGTGCCTTGCGTGTATTGCGATGGCGCACGGAACCGGCCATTCAATTGCACCTTCCAGTCGCCCTTGACCAAGGCCGACACCTGATACCCTGCACTGCCTTGGAACCCGTTGTTTCCGAGGTCTGGCGCCAGGTTGGAGCCATCGGTATTTTGGTAATAGACGCTGCCGTTGAGGCGCAGCTGCAGGGAGCGCCCCTTGCGCCACATGGCCACGACCTCCAGCCCTGAATTGCTTTGGCGGGCCAGGTTGACATAGGTGCGGTAGGCGATGCCGGCATCATCCACCTCGATGAAACGCCGGATCACATCGCGCGTGGTCTTGTAAAACAGCGAGGTCGTGATGCTCAGGGCCTTGGTGGTCAATTGATGCCCGAATTCCAACCCGTCGGTGTACTCGGGCAGGAGGAAAGGGTTGCCGTACCTGAGGTTGCGCGGATCGGCATTGTCCACAAAGGGGTTGACTTGCCGGCCGCGCGGGCGGTTGACACGGCGGTTGTAGCTCAACACCCATTGGTTGCGGTCGTCCACTGTGTAGCTGAGGTTGGTGGAGGGGTAAAAGCTGGTGTAGTCGTTGACGAAGGTGGCTTCGGTGCCTCCGAGTTGTGCCAATGCAGCGGCGATATCGGCGCTGTCACCCTGTAGCTGGGCTGTGGTGTAGACGACTTCGCCGCGTCCACCGACCTGTATGCCCCAGGCGCCAAACTTGCGGCCCCAGGTGGCGTAGGCCGCATGGATGTCCTCGCGGTAGCGGAAGTCGTAGGCCTGGGTGAAGGGGTTGTCGAGGGTGTCCCGCTGCCAGAACTGTTGGTCCTCATTGCTTTCTCGCAGGATGGTTTTGTAGCCGAGCTCGAATTTGCCGTCGTTGTCAAGGGGTTTCTCGTAATCCACCTGGAGGGTGGCGTTCCAACTGCCGCCGTCGTTGAGGTTGGCATTGGAGAGGTAGGCGGGGTCCGGAAGGGTGGAAGGCAAGTCCTGCCACAGTGAATCGTGCGAGGTGCTGGTCTGTTGAGACCAGCGGGCAAAGGCTTGGAGCACGTGGCGCTCACCGTACTTGTGCTCGTAGCCGAGGTCCAGGTCCGTGGAGGCATTGATCCGTTCAGACAGGCCATAGCGCGTGAACCCACCCAGGGCGTCGGTGCTCCAGGTTTCGAGATTGACCACATCCTCTATGCCTGAATTGCTGCCTTGGTTGGTGCGCACGCCGATGTTCCACGTCGTTTGGGATGAGGGGGTCCAATCAAGGCCCGTTTTGAGGTTCCAACTCGAGCGCAGGTTGTCCGAAATGCTGGTCGAATTCAAGACGCTCAAGGAGTCATAGCTGCCGGCCAATTCGCCTCCAAAGGACTGCTGCCGCAGGCTGTTTCCGCTGCGAAAACCAACACGCTGGTTCCACCCAGCGTTGAGCGAAAAATTCAATTTCTGCCCCCGGATGTTGCCGTTGAAGGACCCGCTGTGGTTTTCGTTGGTGCCCCATGTGACGCTGACCTGGCCGTTTTTGCCTTCGAGCTTGTCTTTTTTGAGGATGATGTTGAGGATGCCGGCCACGCCTTCCGGGTCGTACTTGGCGGTGGGGCTGGTGATGATTTCCACGCGGTCGATGCTGCTGGCGGGGATCTGCTCAAGCAAGCTCTGGGTGGCTGAACCGGTCATGCCGCTGGGCCGTCCGTCGATGAGGATGGTGACATTGCCCGAGCCCCGCAGGCTCAGGTTGCCGTCGATGTCCACGTCGATGCTGGGGACGTTGCGCAGCAATTCGGTGGCATTGGAACCGGCGCTGTTCAGGTCGTCGCCCACCCGGAACACCTTGCGGTCGATCATCATCTCCAAGGTGGAGCGTTGCTCTACCACTTCGGCCGCTTCGAGGGCCTGTACGTTGGGCTCAAGCCGCAGGGTGCCCAAGTTTTGCTCGGTGCCGCCGCGGGGCATGAGGCGAATGTCGTCGACGGTGATGGAGTTGTAGCCCATGAAGCCGATTTGGGCGCGGAACCGGCCAACGGGAATTTCCGTGATGCGGAACCTGCCCTTGCTGTCGGTCACGCCACCTGTGATGACCTTGTCTGCGTCAAAGGCCAGGATGCTGATGGTGGCAAATTCAATGCCCACGCCCGAGGCGGCATCTTCTACAGTGCCGAAGACCACGCCGATTTTGGGGCGCTCTCCCATGGGGCGTCCGCCTTCTGGCCGCTGACCACCGGGCCGCTGTGCTGTCAAGAATCCCGGAAGCAGGACCCATAGGCTGAGGAGAACAAGACGGTTCGGCATATCTAAACAACCCTTTGCGCGCTGTGAAGTTTAACGGGGGGGGTGCGCGCTGCTTCGGTCATGGTTGAATGGGCCGCAAACTGAAGGCAAAGGCATAATTCTGGTAGGGCAGCCGGTATTCTGGCAGCGGCAGGGCGCCCCAGCTGTTGATGCAGGCCACCCCCGCTGAAAATCCGTCGATGTCGAGGTGGGTTTCTTCCACGGGGTCGAGCAGCCTGAAGTGCGCCTGCGTGGTGGTTTTATCGGGTCCGGAATCGAGCTGGTCAGGGCTGAAGTGCAGGGCCGTGAAATCCATTTTTTCCTGCGCGTTAAACGCCAGGCCACGCCCTTTGCTGTCCACGATATGAAACCAGCGGGTGTCTGTGCGTGTGCCGTTGTATTGCGGCCGCGCATAGGGCGTGGCGAGGTCGGCCACGGTGCTGGTGTATCGGCCCACAAAGGCGGCGGCTTTTCGGTCGGCGGCAGATTCCATCGGGCCGCGTCCGTACCATTCGACGGCATCCATGCCTTTGGGCAGGACCCAGTGCTGGCCGAATCGGTAGAGTTTGGTGTGCTCGCCGGCTTCCCGCCCCTTGCCGTTGCCGGAAATGTCGGGGTTGGCTTTGCCGCCGATGACGGTCATGGATTGCGTGACGTCTACAGCGCCGTCGATGGCCACGGTGTATTCCACAGTGACCACCGCATCACCGCTGAGGATGGGGCGGGCAAAGGTGAGCCGCATGCGCCCATCTTCCAGCCGTTCATCGGTGAGTTTGGCCGCTTCCGTGCCGAAGGGCGCGCGCCATTCCGCCTGGTTTTCTGGGCTGTTTGCGCCGTAATCGTTGTCGACGGGGGGGCGCCAGAAATGGGGGCGGGCACCGCTGATGATGAGGTCGTGCTTGCCCAAACGGTATCCCGTCAATTCTCCCGTCAATCGGTCCACGGTCAAGGTGCCCCCGTCGAAGCCCAGGACGACGTTGCCGTCTTCGACCTTCATGGACACGAGGCCGCTCGATGCGGTCGCTGCGGCTGTGGCGGCTTCTGCGGTGGTTGACCCCGCGGATTCCAAAGGGAATTGGGCCCGTGCCAAGATGTGCCCGGCGGGCAGCAGGGGTTCGGCTTCGGTGAGGCGGGCTTCGAGGTTGAGGAAAGCTTCGTCCGAAAGGCGGCCCGCACTTTTGAAGGGGAGGTCCAGAAGAAGGTCCTCCATGGGGTTGAACGTCACGGCTGGCAGCATGCCCCCTTCAACTTCGCGGCCGTCGATCAACACGCTCCACGCGATGTCTACGGTGGCGGTGCGGAAGCGGTATTCGCTGGAAGCCTTGACCGCAGTGCCGTCGGCCTTGCCGAGGCGAAACTGCAGTGGCTGCTGCACCTGCTTGGCTTCCAGCATGAGGGGCTGGGGGGTACCATCTGCCATGACCAGGCCATTGTTGAGGAAGTTGTGGTCGCTCGGTGTGCCCTCCGGACCGTAGTCACCGCCATAGGAAAGGAAGCGGCGTCCCTTTTCTTCCTTCCACAATCCCTGGTCCTTGAAGTCCCAGATGAAGCCGCCCTGCAGGCGCGGGTAGCGGCGGTAGATGTCCCAATATTCTTTGAATCCCCCCAAGCTGTTGCCCATGGCGTGGGCGTACTCGCATTGGATCAGGGGCCTGCCATCCTTGTTTTGCCGGGCGTAGCGCTCCAAATGCATGTAGTCGGCGTACATGGGCACGTAGACATCGGTGTTGGGGTCTTGTTCGGCGCGCTCGTAGGTCACAAACCGACTGGGATCGGCCGCTTTGAGGTAGTCATAGGTCGCCTGGAAGTTCACGCCGTTGCCGGCCTCGTTGCCCAGCGACCAACAGAGGATGGATGCGTGATTGCGGTCCCGGGCAAACATCCGGGCGGTCCGCACCATGTGGGCGCGTTCCCAGGCGGGGTTGTTTCCGAGGGTGCGGTCCAAGGCATAGCCCATGCCGTGGCTTTCGATGTTGGCTTCGTCCACAACGTAGAGCCCATAGCGGTCGCAGAGGGTGTACCAATAGGGGTGGTTGGGATAGTGCGAGGTGCGGACGGCGTTGAAGTTGTGGGCCTTGAGGGTGCGGATGTCCTGCTCCATGGTGGCCTTGTCGATGACGTGGCCGTTTACCGGATGGTGCTCGTGGCGGTTGACGCCCTTGATGAGGATGGGCTTTCCGTTGACTTTGACCAGGCCTTCTTCGATGCGGATGTCGCGGAAGCCGACCTCCAAGCGGGTGGCTTCAAGGAGGTTGGCGTCACCGTCTTGGAGGGCGACGGTGAGGTCGTACAGCGCGGGGGTTTCGGCCGTCCAAGGGGTGACCGACGGCAGGCTGTGGCGCCAGGTGCACCGGGCGGTGTCCCCTGGGGTAACTTCTACGGGCAGGGCCGCAGTGCCGACTTCTTTGCCGCCTCGGGAAAGGGTGCAGACGAGGCGGCCGCCGAAAGGCGCCTGTCCGCTGAAGACCACATCCATGGCCACGGCTACATCGCCCGAAGTGAAATTGTCCTCCAAACCGGCGTCCACTGTGATGTCGGCGAGGTGGGCTGCGGGACGGGCGTGGAGCCAGACTTCGCGTTCGATGCCCGACAGCCGCCAGAAATCCTGGCACTCGAGGAAGCTGCCATCGCTCCACCGGTAGACTTCCAAGGCGAGGGTGTTTTCTCCCTTTTGCAAGGCTTCGGTGATGTCGAATTCAGCCGGCAGCTTGGACCCTTGGCTGTACCCGATGCGCTGTCCATTGACCCACACGAAGCAGGCGGATTTGACCGCGCCAAAGTGCAGTGTGATGCGCTGGTCCTTCCATTTCTTGGGCACTTCGAAGGACCGGACATAGCTGCCCACGGGGTTCCAACCGTCGGGGATGTCGGGTGGATTGGGTGTTTCCTGCCAGTAGAAAGGGTAGGGGTGGTTGGTATAAATGGGGGTGCCGAAGCCTTCGATTTCCCAGTTGGCGGGCACGGGGATGTCGTCCCAATCGCTCACGTCGTAGCCCGGCGCTTCGAAGCCCACGGGGCGTGATTCGGGGGTGCGGGACCACCGGAATTTCCACGTGCCATCCAAGCTGAGGTAGCGGTCGCCGTATGAGGGCCCGGTCACGTCAGTGGTTGCTGCGGCGGAGGCGGTAAAGAAACTGGCCCGGGCGGGCAGTTTGTTTTCCTCGACCACCGCGGGGTCTTCGATGTAGGGCAGCAGGGTCTGGGCGGTGGCGCCTTTCCAAGAGGCGGCGGCGGCGACGAGGAGCAGGGTCCAATGGAAGGTCTTCATGTCGCGGTATGGCATGGGGGTAACGGGGGTTGAGCCAGGCCAAATGTAGCGCCGGGCTGAGGGGAGTGGTGCCGCAATCGTGTACTGTGTACATTGCTTGCGCAGGCCCGGTCAATGCTACGGGGTCCCCAACACCTTACAGCATCATGACCAGTACTTTTTCGGCGCTCGATTACGCCATTTTCATAGGTTATGCCATCCTGATTCTCGGCGTGGGTCTCTGGGTTTCCCGCGACAAAAAGGGCCACCAGAAAAATGCGGAGGACTATTTCCTCGCCAGTAAATCCTTGCCGTGGTGGGCCGTTGGCGCTTCCTTGATCGCGGCCAACATCTCCGCCGAGCAATTCATCGGCATGTCTGGTTCGGGCTTCAAAATTGGCCTGGCCATCGCCTCCTACGAGTGGATGGCGGCCCTGACCCTGATCATCGTCGGCAAGTACTTCCTGCCGATTTTCATCGAGAAAGGCCTGTACACCATTCCTCAATTTGTCGAGCAGCGGTACTCCACCAACCTCAAGACCATCCTGGCGGTCTTCTGGATTTCACTGTACATCTTCGTCAACCTCGCTTCGGTGCTCTATCTGGGTGCGCTCGCGCTGGAGACCATCATGGGCATCCCCATGCTGTATGGGGTGCTGGGCCTCGGCCTCTTTGCTGCGGCCTATTCCTTGTACGGCGGGCTTTCGGCCGTATCGTGGACGGATGTCATTCAGGTGGTCTTCTTGGTGATGGGAGGCTTGGTGACGACCTACCTCGCCCTGGACGCCGTCTCGGGCGGCGGCGGCATGTGGGCGGGATTCCAGACCATCTATGAGGCGGCGCCGGACAAGTTTGCCATGATCTTGGACAAGGACCACCCGGAATACATGAACCTGCCGGGCATCGGCGTGCTCGTGGGCGGCATGTGGGTGGCCAACATCTACTATTGGGGGTTCAACCAATACATCATTCAGCGGACCCTCGCGGCGAAGTCCCTCAAGGAGTCCCAGCGCGGCATCCTCTTTGCGGCGGGCCTCAAGTTGATCCTCCCGCTGATTGTGGTCATCCCCGGCATTGCGGCCTATGTGATGACGCAGGACGCTGCGGTGATGGCGGGCCTGGGCGAGGCTGCGGCCAACAAGCCGCCCACGGGTGCCAATCCCGACTACGCCTATCCGTGGCTGCTGCAGTTCTTGCCCAATGGGTTGAAGGGCCTGGCTTTTGCCGCCTTGGCCGCTGCCATTGTTTCGTCGCTGGCCTCCATGCTCAACAGCACGTCGACCATCTTTACGATGGACATCTACAAGCCGTACCTCAACCCCGGCGCCGACGACCGCGCCACGGTGCGCATGGGCCGGATTTCCGCTGCCGTCGCCCTGGGCATTGCTTGCGTGATGGCGCCGCTGCTCGGGGGCATCGACCAGGCCTTCCAGTTCATCCAGGAGTACACCGGGGTGGTCAGCCCCGGCATCCTCGCGGTGTTTATCCTCGGCTTGTTTTGGAAGAAAACCACCAACCGCGGTGCCATCACCGGCGCGCTGGTGTCCATCCCCATCGCCATGTACTTCAAGGTGGCGCCCAAGGGATGGTCAGACAGCGCGCTGTTTTTGGACCTGCCCTTCTTGGACCAGATGGGCCTTACTGCCCTGCTGACGATGTTGGTGATCGCAGTGGTGAGCCGCTCCGAGGGCAAGGGCGCGGATGACGCGAAGGGCATCAGCATTTCCCGCAGCACGTTTGCCACTGAGCCGCTCTACAACATCGGCGCTTTCGCCGTGATGGTGATCTTGGCGGTCCTCTACGCCTTCTTCTGGGGTTAATCCACAAGCGATGGAGCAAGACCCCCGAGACTTGGAAAAGGCCCAGGCCTATTGGCGAGAGAATATCCGCTATGTGGCGATTCTGCTCGCGGTGTGGTTTCTCGTCTCTTTCGGTGCGGGCATTTTGTTTGTCGATGTCCTCAACGGGGTGCGCATCGGTGGATTCAAACTCGGCTTCTGGTTTGCCCAACAAGGGAGCATGTTGGTGTTTGTGGTGCTCATTTTTATTTATGTCTGGCTGATGAATCGGCTGGATAGGAAATACCAATACGATGAGTAGCATGGATCCGTGGTCCGTACAGACGTGGACGTACATCCTCGTCGCCATCACATTTACCCTCTACATCGGGATTGCGGTGTGGTCCAAGGCGCGGTCTACCCGGGATTTCTACGTCGCTGGGGGCGGTGTGTCGCCCTGGGCCAATGGTATGGCTACGGCGGCGGACTGGATGAGTGCAGCTTCGTTTATTTCCATGGCCGGCATCATTTCTTTTGCCGGATACGACGGCGCTGTTTACCTCATGGGTTGGACGGGTGGCTATGTGCTTCTGGCCCTGTTGCTGGCGCCATACTTGAGGAAATTCGGAAAATTCACGGTGCCTGATTTCATTGGTGACCGCTATTACTCCAAGCAGGCCCGGTTGGTGGCGGTCGCCTGTGCCCTCTTGGTTTCCTTTACTTACGTGGCGGGTCAGATGCGCGGGGTGGGCATCGTGTTTTCGCGCTTCTTGGAAGTCGACATCACCTCAGGAGTGCTCATCGGCATGGCCATCGTGCTGTTTTATGCTGTCCTGGGGGGGATGAAGGGGATCACATATACCCAGGTGGCGCAGTACTGCGTGCTCATTTGTGCCTTCATGATTCCGGCCATTTTCATCTCGATACAGATGACGGGCAACCCGATTCCGCAATGGGGTTTCGGCAGCACCCTTTCCGACGGGTCGGGGATGTACTTGCTGGACAAGCTCGACGGGTTGAGCCAAGAGCTGGGTTTCTCTGCCTACACCGAGGGTTCCAAGTCGCGGGTCGATGTATTGGCCATTACGCTTGCCCTGATGGTGGGCACGGCGGGATTGCCCCATGTCATCATTCGGTTTTTTACGGTGAAGCGGGTGCGGGATGCCCGCAAGTCGGCCGGCCTGGCCTTGCTGTTGATTGCCGTGCTGTATACCACGGCGCCTGCGGTGGCCGTCTTTGCCCGCACCAATATGATTGAAACGGTGTCCAACCGGCCTTATGACAGCATGCCGGAGTGGTTTGGCAAATGGGAAGCCACGGGGTTGATCGATTTTACCGACCGCAATGGGGATGGGGTCATCCAATATGTGCAGGATCCGGAGCGCAACGAATTGCGGATCGATCGGGACATCATGGTGTTGGCCAACCCCGAGATCGCGCGCCTGCCCAATTGGCTGGTGGCGCTCGTGGCTGCCGGCGGACTGGCGGCTGCCCTTTCCACTGCGGCTGGACTGTTGCTGGTGATCTCAGCGTCGGTTTCCCACGACTTGATCAAAAAGACCCTCCGCCCGGGCATCAGCGAGAAAGGGGAACTGCGGGCGGCGCGGCTGTCGGCGGTGGTGGCGGTGGCCGTGGCGGGGTATTTCGGCATCCATCCACCGGGATTTGTGGCGGCGGTGGTGGCTTTGGCCTTTGGCCTTGCCGCGGCTTCGTTTTTTCCCGCGATCATTTTGGGGATCTTCCACAAGCGCATGAACCGCGAGGGGGCGGTGGCGGGCATGGTGGCTGGCGTGGCGACCATGATATTCTACATTCTGAAATTCAAGTTTGGCGTGTTTGATGGCGGGCAGGCTGCGGCGGCCGGCTTGACGGGCGATTGGTGGTTTGGGATTTCTCCCGAGGGCTTCGGCGCGGTGGCGATGCTGGTCAATTTTGCTGTGGCCTTGGTGGTGATGCGCTTTACGGCACCTCCCCCTGCTGCAGTCCAGGATTTGGTGGAGGACATCCGCATACCGGGCGGAGCGCGGGAGGCTGGTCCTGCACCGCACTGAGCAAAAACGCCGCAATGCGCTATTTTTTTTGAAGGCCTGTCAGCGGCCCATTTCGGGCCAGTGGGCGTGGACGACGAAGCCGCGGGAGATTTCCTCCCAGCCGGCGTCCCCTTCGATCACCACGGCGCACATGAGGGCGCGGCGGGTGCGGGAGAAGTGGTCGTCGAGTACCTGTTCCAACCGCGTCCAGTGCAGCGGCGGGTCGCCGCCTTCGGGGTGGAAGCGGCCCAGCCATCGGCCTTTGGGCAGGGGCAGGATGCGGACGGCGTCGTTGCCCATGACGTGGTGAGCCTCATCGGGCCGGCACCACCACCCGGCTTGGTAAGCGGGGTGAGCCCAACGCGGGGCGCAGTGGCGGTGCAGCAGGCTGAAGTGGTGAAAGAACCACCCTTTCATGAGCAATACTGGGTCGGGGTCGGAAATCCGCCGCTCCTGCAAGGCGGCGCGTCCGGCGGGCAGGCGGGTGGCTGCGAGCTGTCGCACCAGCTTGTCCATTTTGACGCCCAGGGTATCGTGGCGCCCGGAAGGTCCCACCCAAGACGTCCAGGCGGCGCCGTTTTCTTCGGCGAGGTAGAATTTGCTGGCCACTTCCAAGTGCAGGGTGCGGCCGCGGTGGAGGTCGTCGACGAGGAAGTCGAGTTCGCCCACCGTCTGTCCCCCGTCTTGAAGCTGGACGCTGTGGGCGCGGAGGGCAAAGTGCGGGCTGGCTTCCAGCCAAAAGGCGATCAAGGCTTCGAAGTGTTTGCCCAGCAGTTGTCCGCCGGGTTCCAGGATGTCCGGAGGAAGCGGACTTTTGCCCATGGCCAATTCCGAGGCCCATTGCTCAAACAAAGGCAAGTCAGCGGCCAAGGCGTCGCGGCACCACCCATCGTCGAGGACCTGGAAGTCCATGTCGGGGTGGTGGGCCATGAGTGGTGCCGAGCCCACAGCCCAACGCAGCCGCATCAAAGCGGCCAGCGCCTGCGGGTGTTTGGCCAAGGGACCACGCCATCGTTCGAGCCAAGGGTCTTGCACGGCTGCGAAATTCTACCTTCGCGGTCGATTCTCATGCGCACTGTTGCACAGATTTCTCACCGCGCCATGCGCATCGTGATCCAGGAATGGAACGAGAAGTACCATGTCCAGTACGTCTGGGGTCCTTTGGAGCAGACCTATCGCCTGCCGGTGGAAGGCGCTGGCGGACTGGCAGCAGTTGAAGCCTTTGCCCAGCGGCTCATCCCCCAAGTAGAGCAGCAGTTTTTGCAGATGAAAGCGGCCCGCGCCGAGGCGTTGCAGGCGGGCGACAGCACCCCCCCGAAACCATGACGACTGCGGAAGAGAAGCGGGAACAGCACATCGTGGAGTACATCCTCTACGTCTGGCAAATGGAGGACCTGGTGCGCGCCGTGGGGCTGGACCTTGGCGGTTTGCGCAACCACCTGTCTTCGGCCTATGCCGGCGACCGGCTCGAGGCGGAGCTCGTTTGGTTTGGGGAGTTGATCCGGGCCTTGCGCAGTGAAAACAAGACCGGTTCGGGCCATGTGTCATCGCTGGATGAGGTCATGATTGAATTGACCTATCTGCACCAGACGCTGCTCAATGTGCTCAAGGATGAGGAATACCGCAGTGCGGTGGAAAAGGCCAAACCGCACATCGCTGCGATGGCGGAACGCGGGGCGGAGCAGCGCACGGAATTGGACGCCATGCTCGTGGCCCTCTATGGCTGGTTGGTGCTTCGGATGGGCGGGAAGTCCGTCTCTCCCGAAACGGAGGAAAGTTTGGCCGTGATCCGGGACTGGGCCAACCTGTTGGGCGGCCGCTACATTCGGATGCGTGCGGGTGCGCTCTAATTCGGCGTTCAGCTGGCCTTTTTGCGGCCGGCTGCTCTGGAGCCGCTCACTTTTGTCACCCTGAAGGTTCCTTGCTCTTTGTTGCGCTCGCACTGCGTTTTTTCATCGATGCGCAGGGTGTAGAGGAAGCGGGCAAAGCTGTCGACCCAGACGTTTTTCGGGGTGTTTTTGGCCACCCAACGCGTGTGGCGCCCTTCATCGAGAAGGTTGGCCAATGACGCGGCGTTGGGATTGGGGTCGACCAAAAAAATGGGACGAGAATCCGCGAGGGCTTGGGCCACATTGGCCGTGATCAGCACTTCCGTAGCGGGACCATCTTCTCCTGACCACACTTCTTCAAGTTGGATATCCAAGGCGGGAAGGAGGTCATCGAGGCCAGCAAACAACTCCGGCAAAGCCGCCAAAGCGTTGGGCAGAATCTCAATGTTGAAGGTGGGGGTTGTCAGCAGCATATTGTTCCATACGCAAGCTCTTCAGAAAGGTTGCACTTTAAAATTGAAGAGGGACTTGGGCATCCACCGTCCAACGTGGATAAGCTCCGTTGTTCGGTGCAGATGGTCGGCCTTAGCGGCAGAATTTCACTTGAATGTCCGAGGTCAACTTCCGAGCAGTCAAATTCAACCTCTCCTCTACGGCGGGGTTGGACGCTTGGCGGGCTTTTTCCAAGGTGACGAGCGCGCCATTGGATGCGAGCCACCTGTCTGCGCAGTGGTACGAGTGGCACCGTTGTGTGCAACCCGAGGCCACACCTGCTGAAGCCTCGGCTGCTTTTTCGGCGCGTGAGGGCAGCAGTCCCACAGGCCGATACGGCACGGTGGCGTGGTACCCCTGGCGCCAGAAGGCCATCTTGATTTTGGAAGAAGCCGAATTCATCGATGTCCGGACCAACCGCAACCGCAACAAGATCAGGGGCGACGAACAAGGGCAGCTCGGCTCCCGATCGGTCGGCGTGGTGGGCATGTCGGTGGGGCGCAGCATCGCCATGGCTTTGGCCATGGAGCGCGTAGCGGGCCGGTTGCACCTGGCCGATGCCGACACGTTGGAATTGTCCAACCTCAACCGCATACCCGCCTCGCTGTTTGAATTGGGGGGGTCGAAGGTGATTTCGGCGGCGCGTGCGATTGCAGAGGTGGACCCGTACTTGGAAGTAGAGGTGTGGCCCGAAGGTTTTGCGCCTGAGGTCATGTCGGATTTTTTGGGCGGATTGGACCTGGTGGTCGACGCGTGCGACGCGCCTTCGGCCAAAGCCTTGTTGCGCCTCGGTGCCCGCGACCGCAGGATGCCGTTGATCATGGAGACCAACGACCGCGGTTTGGTGGACATCGAGCGCTATGACCAGGAGGAGACCCAAGAATTTCTCCACGGCAGGATTTCGGTAGAGCAATTGACGGAGTTGGCCAACGGGGGAGCCTGGACGCCGGAGTTGCTCGACGCCTTTGTGGACCTTTCGGCCATCAGTGACCGCGCCAGGGAAAGCCTGGCAGAAGTCGGCAAGACCCTGGTGGGTTGGCCGCAACTCCACAGCGATGTGGCCATGGGGGCTGGAATGGCCGCCACGGTTGCCCGCCGTATTCTCCTCGGCGAAGATCTCGAGGACCAACGCATCAGATTTGATTTTAATGAGCACCTCACCATCGCACATACCGCGTGAGTCGGTAGACGTCGCGCGTGGACTGCGCGCAGCGACGCTTCATGTGTTTGCCTCGGCCGATGACCCTGACCTGTCTCAGCGCTTCGCCGATGGTCACAGGGCGGTATTGCAGGCTTCGGGCATCACCAACCTGACGTCTTTTGGCGAAGACTGGGTGGGCGATGCCGACACCACCCTTTTTCTGCTCACCTGCAACGACGATGAAACCCTGCTCAGCGGGATGCGGCTCCAACGGAGGCGCGAGGAGTACCTGTTGCCGATGGAGCGTGCAGTCGGAGGGGACCACCCCGAAGTGAGCCAGCGGCTGGACAGCCAAATGCAAGAAGGGTGTGGCGAATTTTGTGCGCTGTGGAGCCGCCGCGAAACCGCCATGGCGGGCATCGGTATGCTGCCCATGGCCTGCGTCGGTTTGGGGCTGATGCCCCGGCTCGACATCCGCCACGGCTATGCATTTATGGGGACCAACATGCGCCCCATCCAACGCGAACTCGGGTTTACCATCCTCGAGGAGTGGGGTGAAGAGGGCCAATTCTCATATCCTGCTCCACCGATCCGGTCTGAAATTGGGCATTTCCAGTACCCGGAGAGCATCGATACGGCCGCAGAGGATGTGCAACAGATCATCAGGCGCACGGCAGAGGAGCCGAGCCACGTGCACATGGTGGACGGCCGGTTCCACCGCATCGCATACCGCATAGAAAACCACCTTGGCTGATGCGGTGTTGCCCGCCATATGGACGGGTGCACCTGCGTCGTTGGGTCTGGGCCTTGTTGGCGCTGCCCTTGTTGACGGGCTGTGGCAACACGGGAGGGCAAGCCGTGGATGCCCTCACCTTGGAAGCCTTCGAAGACCCTACGAGCATGGTGCGGCCGGAGCAGGTCCACCTCAAGGTGGCGTCGCTCGAACGGCTGAAAGGTGAACGTCCCAATTTGGGGTCCTCGGAATCTGCACATTGGATACGGGTTTCGGGCTGGCAGGGTGCCCCGCGCAACGTCCGCATCCTGTTGGACAACCCCACGCTGGACTCCATCGATGCTTTTGTCTTGGATGGCCCGCGCGTCCTGAAAACAGCCTCAGCCGGCGCGGCATATGGCCGCCAAGAAGACCTGATTCCCACGTTTAACCTGCCAGTGAATGAGGACCACGCGCTGTGGTTTCGGGTCAGAAGCACCAAGCCGGTGCTGCTGCCCTTTGTGTTGACCCAAACGGACAAGGCGGAGATGTTGCGCGAAAGACGCGATTTGGCGGTGGCCTTGTATACCGGGATGGTACTGGCCATCCTGATCTACAATTGTTTCTTGGCGTTTAGTACGGGCCAGCGGGCTTACTTCAGCTACACCTTCGTCGTGCTGACCGTGGGCCTTGTGCAGTGGGGTTTCAATGGATATGACCGGCTGCTGTGGGGAAGTTCACCCTGGATGGCGGTCAATGGCTTGACGGTGATGGGGGCGTGCAGCGGCTTGGCTGCGCTGACCTTTGCCCGGCATTTTTTGGAGGTCAGGCGGTATACACCCAAGTGGAACCGGCTCATCAGGGTGCTTTTGGGTATCTACTGGGCGGCCCTCTTGGCGGCCCTGGCGGGCTTGCCTATTGTGGCCTATAACTTGGTCAACCTCGGGGCGCTGTCTGCTCCGGCCATGCTGGTCCTGTCCATTGTCAGTTGGAGAAGGGGCCACCCTTCGGCGCCCTGGTACTTTGTGGCGTGGCTGATTTTTCTGATCGCCGTGACCATGCAGGCCTTGCGCGATTTCGGCCTGTTGGCCTCCACCCCGATCACGGCGACGTTCATGCCGATCGGGACGGTGTTGGAAATGCTGTTGCTCAGTTTTGCTTTGGGCAACAGGATCAATGTGCTCAAGCGTTCGAGCGACCAGGCCAATGCCAAAGCCCTGGCCGCCTCCCTGGAAAACGAGCGCATCGTCAAGGAGCAAAATGCAGAGCTCGAAGCGCGCGTGCGGGAGCGGACCGATGAACTCGCCAAGGCCAATGCCGGATTGTCCGGTGCCCTGGAAGAATTGAAGGGGGCCCAAGACCAATTGATCCAGACCGAAAAGCTCGCTTCTCTCGGACAGATGACGGCGGGCATCGCCCATGAGTTGAACAACCCCATCAACTACGTGCAGTCCAATGCCACCTCGCTGCGCCGGGATTTGGAGGAGTTGATCGAGATCATTGAGGCCCATGCTGCGGCCCTGTCGTCGCTTGCGGAAGGGGCACCGGGGGCGGAGGAAATGGTGGGCCGGGCCCGAGAGCGGGCCCGTCAATTGGATCTGAACTTCTTGGTTGAAGAAAGCCGGCAGTTGATCAAGGGCATCTTGGAAGGTGCGGACCGCACGGCGCGCATTGTGGGCGGGTTGCGCGTGTTTGGCCGCATGGATGGCGATCAGTTGGTGGAGGCGTCTTTGGCTGAGTTGCTCGAAGCCTCGATCACCGTGCTCGGCAACCGCGCGCGCAGCAAGGCCAACATCGAGGTGACCTTTGATGAAGAGGCGCCGCCGCTGTGGTGCCAAAGTGGCAAGCTCAGCCAGGTCTTCATGAACATCATCATGAATGCTGTCCAGGCCACTGAGACGCGCTGGCCCGAAAGTGAGGACCGCAAGGTGGACGTTCAGTTGAATGGGGTCTCGGCCCAAGCCGGTGAGTTCACAGCCCTGGAGGTGCGGATTCGCGACAACGGCACGGGCATGGACGACCTCACACGCCAGCGGATTTTTGACCCCTTTTACACCACCAAGGATGTGGGGATGGGCACGGGCCTCGGCTTGAGCATCGTCAAGGGCATCCTCGATGACCACGGTGCCGATGTCACGGTGGAGAGCACGCCTGATGTGGGCACGTGCTTTGTGCTCACCTTTCCCCTCGCAGCGGAGAATGCTGCAGCCTCCAAAGTCGCATGAACCCCTGAACCCAGAGAAGCATGGCAGAAGAGATCATACGCGTCCTCTACCTCGATGACGAGGAGCCCAACTTGTTTTCGTTCAAGGCGGCCTTTCGTCGGGAGTTTGAAGTGCACACTTGCGACGAGCCGCACAAGGCGGTGCGCCTGCTCGACGAGCACAATTTCCACGTGGTGCTCAGCGACCAGCGCATGCCGCGGATCAGCGGGGTGGAGTTTTTTGAGTTGATCATGCCGGACCACCCGGATGTCAGCCGCATCCTCGTGACGGGATATGCCGATACCGATGCGGTCGTAGACGCGATCAACAAAGGGCAGGTCTACCGTTTTGTGTCCAAGCCGTGGAATGAGGAAGAACTGCGTGGTGTCATCCGTTCGGGTTACGACCTGAACCGCTCGAGGGTGAGGAATGCTGAGCAGGGCACGGAGGTGCTGGCCCTGCTGGAGGGCCTGGGTGCGCAACTCGGAGGCTGTGCAGATGAGTTGGAAGGCGGTGGGGCCGCCGCTGCAGGGGCCGTGGCAGAAAAACTGCGGGAAATGAAAGTACAATTGGCGGGGGAGCACGCCCGATACGAGCGGTGGATTCAGCGCTCATCCAATTGAATATCAGAAATCTGTAATAGAAGAAGTTTCTTACATTATATGAAAATTGACGTGTCGATATTGAGAATGGATGTCCAAAGCGCTTGAATTTTGGTTGGTCGATGACAACGAAATCGACCGCGTGGTCAATGGCCGGCTCATCGAGGCGGCCTTTGGTGCGTCCGTCCGGAAATTCAAGGATGGTCCCACTTTCTTGGAGGCATTGTCTCAAGATTCCGGGGTAGAGGAGGACGATTTGCGGCCTGGTTCTGCGTTGGCCAACGCCGGCATCGTGGTATTGCTCGACATCAAAATGCCGGGGCTCGATGGATTCGGTGTCCTCGAGCGCATGGAGATGTATCCCACCACCGCCTTGTCCCGCACGACGATGTTCATGCTGAGCGCCACCCTGGACCCCGAAGAATTGCGCCGCGCAGAGGGCCACCCCATTGTGGAGGCCCTGCTGCCCAAGCCGCTCGACATCCACCAGCTTCGCGGCTGGCTGGAACAGGTCCGCCGCTGATTCCCCTTGTTTAGAGGTACTTGAAGTCCTCTCCGGGCTTGATGTTTTGCAGGGTCTCGTAGATGAGGCGGATGCAGTCTTCGACGTCCTGCTTGTGCACCATCTCAACGGTGGTGTGCATGTAGCGCAAGGGCAGGGAAATCAAAGCGCTCGGCACGCCCTGGTTGGAGTACGCAAAGGCGTCCGTGTCGGTGCCGGTAAAACGGCTGGCCGCCATGCGCTGCAAGGGGAGTTTGTTGGCGTCTGCCGTGTCGATGATGCGTTGCAGCAGGTTGTTTTGGACCGCGGGGCCGTAGGTGATGCCCGGGCCTTTGCCGGCAGCCACATCGCCCTGCTCGATCTTGTTCATCATCGGGGTGTGCGTGCAGTGCGTGACGTCGGTGACGATGGCCACATCGGGCTGGATGCGCTCGGCGATCATCTGGGCGCCGCGCAGTCCGATTTCCTCTTGCACGCTGTTGGTGATGTAGAGGCCAAAAGGCAGGTCCACTTTGTTTTCCTTGAGCAAGCGGGCCACTTCGGCGATCATGAATCCACCGGCGCGGTTGTCCAAAGCACGTCCTACGTACCACTGCTTGTTGAGCAGCATGAAGGTGTCCTCATAGGTGACGACGCACCCTACGTGGATGCCCATCTTTTCGACCTCGGCCTTGTCTTTGGCACCGACGTCGAGGAAAATGTTTTTCAGGGTGGGGGGCGCCTCCTTGCCTGCTGTGCGGGTGTGGATGGCGGGCCAGCCAAAGACGGCCTTGACGATGCCCTTCTGGGTGTGGATGTCCACGCGCTTGGACGGGGCGATCTGGTGGTCGCTGCCTCCGTTGCGGCGCAGGTAGATAAAGCCGTCGCTGGTGATGTAGTGCACGAACCAGCTGATTTCGTCGGCGTGCGCCTCGATGACCACCTTGTATTTGGCCTCGGGATTGATGACGCCCACGACTGTGCCATAGGTGTCTACGATGTGCTCATCGATGTAGGGCTTGACATAATCGAGCCACATCTTCTGACCGGCACTTTCGAAACCGGTGGGCGAGGGGTTGTTGAGGTAAGCCTCCAGAAACTGCTCTGAGGCGCGCGTGATGATCTTTTTCTTGGCCATGTCGACCGCGAATTTAGGGACGGCGCCCGTCCTGTTGGCTCTGGAATGCCGGATAATTTGGGCGGGTTTTGGGCCAAGGCGGGTCGGATTTTGTGCGGGGGGGATGGCCTCAGGGCGGGCGGGTCATGCCGACAAACCGACAGTTTTTCCTGGTGTTTTAGTGTGGCCAAGGGAGAGGATAGATAAAAAACGGAGGGTCGGTGATTTGGAATTGTAGGATAACATCCGGTACTTTGTAGGAGTTATCCTACTCGTACAATCTATGGTGGAGTTGAAGTACCCGAAGACTGTGCGATGAAAGTTGGGTAATGAAAGCACAGAATGGCCACATTGTAGCGATGTGGTCTTCAGACAATATTCAGAAGATCGGCCAGCCCAGGGCGGCCCGAATTCAACTCTTCTCTTGAAGACACGGCTTATGATTCTATTGCCGTTTCTCGCGGGAAGCCCGCCTCAACGGAGGTGGGCTTTTTCATGACCGAACAGGAGAGATTGATGCGCGGTAGCCTTTTCGAGAACGGGCAGTCTGGTGACTATTTCGGCTCGGTAAAGACGTACAGCAAGAGGTGGGTTTTCTTTTTGGAATTCAGCTCCGAAGGGCCCGTGTAGATGTAGCGCACACGCAGCCCTGGATGCCCTTCCATAAAGGCGTTGACGGTGGCCTCCCACGTGCGCTTATCGGCGAGGAAGGGAAAGTCAAACTTGTAGATGTCCTCCACGACCTCCTCTCCCACGACGGGGGCAGTGGCCTGGGCAAACGTGGCGTTGGAGAAATTCCAAATGGAGAAGGCCGTCAGCATGGTGAGCGCAGAACCGGTCAATAGGGCGATGCGTCCGGCCTTGGATGGTGTCCACGTCACAGGTCCTTCGTCGGAGATGGGGGCGTGCTTGAACACGATCCAAGAAGCGATGAGCACGATCCAAAACAGCCCGTGTTCCAGCAGTTGGAACCGGTCACCAAAGACCTGATCGGCGATGGAAAACAGGCTGAACAGCGTCACCGAAGCGAGGATGGCCCGAAAGAACCACGTATCGGTGATGGCCTCGTCCCCATTGCGCAAGCTGAGCAGGGCGATCAGATAGAGGGAGAAGTTGATGGCTTCGAGGCCGGAGACCCCTGCGAGGGCCACCGTCGCAAAGAGGGGGTCTTTGAGTCCAAGTGAGCCAAAGAATTTGATGAAGAGGGCAAAGAAGTCCTTGCCCACCCACAAAAACTGGACGTCAGGGATGATTTTGTCGACCACACTGAGGCCCCAGAAAAGGGTCCAGAAAACCAGGATGGCAGAGCGGAGGATGGCGCGTTCTTTCATGGCTGGTCTTCGGTGATGATGTAGAATATGAGGGCGTCGGCCTTTTTCAGCCGCAGGGGATTCGGCACCGTGTAGATGTGCTGAATCGCTTCGTCGGGGTGGGTTTTCTTGAACTGCGCGAGGGTGTTTTCAAAGACGGTGCTGCCGCCCAAGAAGGGAAAGGCCACCTTGTAGAGGTGGTCTCCAACGGCCTCGGCCGCAACGGCGTCGGAGCGCAGGTGGAAATCGGTGGTGTTGTGCCGGAAGATGGCCGTGGCCGTGACCAAAACCAAGGTGGCCGCGACCGCTGCGGCGGTCATGAATTGGCGCTTGGGAAGGGTGACAGGATCCGCAGTGGGGGCCGCTTCGAGCCGGATGAAGACCACCCATGACATCAGCGAAATGAACCAGAAAAGGGTGTGCTCCAACAGTTCGAAACGGTCGCCAAACCAGTGGTCGCCGATGGAGAAGAAGGTAAACGTACCCAAGGTGAGCAACGTGCCAAAGAAGGACCACCGGCGTGAAGCGGCCGTGTTGCGTTGGACTTCAAAGAGGAGCGCTCCGGCAAAGAAGACAAAGGCAAAGGCTTCGAGTGCCCCGGCAAAGGCCAGGGCGGCGTTGGCGACGTCTGGAGCGCCGAGCCCGGTGGATTCGAAGTACTTCTGGAATTGCGCAAAGCGGTCTCGGCCCACCCAGAGGAAGTGGGCGCCACCGACAATTTTGTCGACGAGGTTGAACAGCCAAAAAATCGACCAGTACAGCAAGATGGCGTAGCGCACGAGCTGCTGGGTGGCGTTGGGCGGGGGAGGTGATGCCATTGACGGGGTTCCTTGCAGGCCAAGCTAAGTTGTCCTTGGCCTTGGGTTGCGGGGGTGCGCTCTCCTTCCCAACAGGGCGATGAGGAGGACCGCCGCCCGATGGAAGTGGGTGGAAGTCCGGGCGGGCGTGGACGGTGATTGGGAATGTCGGCGGTTGGGTGCCACCTTGACGGCATGCAAATGAGGGGTGACAAGCCTGTGATTGTGGTGCTTTCGGGGGCGGGCATCAGCCGGGAGAGCGGCCTGAAGACGTTTCGCGATGCCGATGGATTGTGGGAGGGCTACAGGGTGGAGGAGGTGGCCACACCGGAAGCGTGGGCGGCAGATCCGGAGCTGGTGCTCGGGTTTTACAACCAACGCCGGCGGCAGCTCGATGAAGTGATGCCCAATGCGGCGCACCGCGCTTTGGCCGCGCTCGAGGATGCTTTTGATGTGCGCATCGTGACCCAAAACGTGGACGACCTGCACGAGCGCGCGGGCAGTACCCAGGTGCTTCACCTGCACGGCCAGCTCCGCGTGGTGCGGCCAGAGGACGATCCGGGCCTCGCGCCCGACCGTTGGATCACCGTGGGCGAGGCGGCGCTGCCGGGACCCGATGTGGTGCTGGGCGACAGAGACGACCGGGGCGTGCAGCTGCGGCCGCACGTGGTGTGGTTTGGCGAGGCGGTGCCCATGATCGAGCGGGCAGCCGAGACGGTGGCCCTGGCGGATTTCCTTTTGGTGGTGGGCACGTCCATGCAAGTCTACCCGGCGGCGGGCCTTGTGCACCATGCGCCACCAGGCTGCCGCGTGGCCATGGTCAATCCGGACCCCGAATCGGTGCGCGGTTTTGAAAATGTCGTCCAAGATTTCATCGCCGCCCCAGCATCTGTCGGTGTTGCGCAGTGGGCGCATACAGTGCGGTAACTTCTTGAAGCGGATGTCTTTGGGTTGCGTTATCTGTTGTGCGAATTCGCCTTTGTCCAAGGCGAGACCCGCATAGAGAATTTTGAATGAAACACGGATGCTACGTGGCTTCTATTGTGTGAGAACACTTCACAACATTTATGGTCAATATTGCTGTAAATGAGTTGGTTAATCTACATTTTCCAAGCATAACATGTGTTTTCAAAAAGGGGTGTTGACGGTTGGTCTTTGCATTGGTTTATAAAGACCCTTCGATTGGGTCGTTCGTTGCTTTCTTGACACCCAAACCTTTTTCCTTTTTCAAGATGAAAACACAGTTCTTGCTCATTGCGGCATGTGTAGTGCTTGCTGGATGTTCCTCCACTACACCTGCGGTGCAGACACCGCCGCCATTGCCGCCAAAAGCACCTAAAAAGGGATGCACCGATAAAAAAGCAGTCAATTTTGACATCACCGCTGAAATAGACAACGGGAGGTGCCGCTATGATGAGGTGGTGACGGACTACTTCTGCTCAATTCGGGAAATGGCGCAGGTCAGGATTGGAATGGGTAAGAATGACGTGAAGAACAAACTTGGCGTGTTCCCTTATGACATCTTGGGTGCGGATGACGGATGCGAAATCCACGTATACAATGTGCGGACGGCGGCACAGGAAATGCAGGTCAAGGACTTGGAGGTCAACATGATCAACAATGACGGTTTCAGGGTCTTCGAAGGTGGACTCAAGGAGTACCGGTTGTTTTTCAGGAACGGCCGTCTGGAGAGCATATTGAGTGACCACTCATCAGGGCGGCTTCCCCACGAATTGGCGTGCCTGGTCAACAGCATGCCCTCCATTTGTGCAAGCGATGAGGATTACGTTGTGTGCTCGGGCTGTACCGACCCTGCTGCGCTGAATTACGATGCTGGTGCTGAGGAAGAGGATGGCAGTTGCCAATACAACACAGGTTGTACGGACCCTTTGGCATCCAATTACAGCCGGAGTGCTGTTTTTGACAATGGTCAATGCTATTACATCGGCTGCACGGACCCACAGGCGATCAATTACAACCCCCAGGCACGCCACAAACAGAGTGCCTGCGAATATTGCCCTTGCGATACCGAGACGCACTATTACGTAAAGAGCGATAACCCTCGGTGCACGGAGCCTTGCGTAAAGATGAAACGCGCCGAACCGCTTTCTGAAAAGCCTGGATGTAGTTGGTGTGAACTGCTCGGCGAGTCGGGCAAAGCCACCCTGCAGATTGTAGTGGACGGAGTGAATATGAATGACCAATGATCTTGACTATGAAATTCAATTGTATTTCGGCCAGTTTGGCTGCATTGATGGTGCTTTCTGTCTCCGCGTTGGCGCAGGAATCGAAGACCGTTGTGGATTACCACACGACTGTAGAACACCTCTTTAATTTAGAAGATGGAATGACTTTGTCAGAAGTCAATCAAACCCTCGGCTCGGAGCCCCACGACCTCTTGCAGAATACAGCGGGCGGATACATGATGTTGGAGTACCGCTATCTAAAGGCTCACCGCAAAGTGAAGTCCAGTGAACGGGACACAGAGTCGGGGCGAGTGGTGGGTACACCGCACTACATGGAACCCGCTTCTGTCTATCTGATGTTCAACAATGACCACCTCCTCGTGAGCTATGTGACAGCGGATGCTTTAGGCAGTATAGAGCACCAGTACAAACTGGAGGCCACAGCCCGCCGATTGGGAGCTGTCGATGCCCCTTGTACACGCAATTGCAGCATAGCGATTCCAGGAACCGAAGTTGTGGAGGCAGGTGAGGCAGAGGTAGAAGAGGTCGTTGAGGAGAAGGTCGAAGCGACCTCCACAGGGTTGGCCGGATTGTTTGGTTCGTCCCGCACCAAGGTTGCGGCTGTGTTTGCCCAAGGCGATCGTGACGCCAGTGAACCTGCGCTGGTTCCAGTTGCAGAACTGGAAAAGAAGGAAGTGTATACCGTGGGTGATCCGGTGTGGCTCGAAGTGGACGGTCAGCGTCTCAAAGGCCAAGTAACCCAAGTGATGGGGAGCCGTGGCCTGAGGGTCAAATATGTGGATTCGCAGTTGGGAATGAGGACGGTGTTGCGTTCGGTTTCTGATGTCTACGTGCGTGATTAACCGCTGTTGAGCGATGTGGAAAAGCCCGCCTTGAGCGGGCTTTTTCATGTTCTGGATGCATTGGGAATTTTGAATGAATGGCCTAAGCGGGATGAACCGGGCCATCCTTCGTAATCTGCGGGATGCGGAAACTGGGACTCGGGGCAAGCACTGCGCTG
>ENA-UOXV01001140-UOXV01001140.1-marine-metagenome-genome-assembly--contig:-NODE-1140-length-37781-cov-7.596936_pt1 | contig 37781 bp, 33 predicted proteins | sample MGYA00238165_ERZ766961 | MGnify/ENA primary metagenome ERZ766961 (study PRJEB28924, sample SAMN03173240) | marine metagenome | biome: Marine; feature: Water; material: Subsurface seawater | place: North... | reverse complement strand
AAGTAAGACAAACACCACTTCAAATTTTGAGCTTGTACAATGCTGTTGCCAACGATGGTGTATTTGTGAAGCCGCGCTTTGTAAAAGAAATTAAGCAGATGGGTAAAAGCATTAAACGCTTCGAACCGGAAGTGCTCAACCCAAAAATCTGTTCAAAGGCTACCATCAAGAAGCTGCAATTGATGCTGGAAGGTGTAGTTGAAAACGGTACAGCAGTGAATTTGAGAAATGCTAATTATCGGATCGCTGGAAAAACTGGAACCGCACAAATAGCCAATGACAAATATGGATACCGCTATAAATCGAAAGTTAGTTACCAAGCTTCCTTTTGCGGTTATTTCCCTGCGGAGAATCCGAAATACTCTTGCATCGTAGTAGTTAACGCCCCTTCCCGTAATGTGTATTATGGAAACCTCGTTGCAGGACCAATCTTCAAAGAAATTGCAGACAAGGTTTATGCACAGAGTGTAGAAATCCACCAGAGCGTTGGTCAGAACCAACAATACGCTTCTAGTGATCGACCTAAAAACCCAGTTTCAAAAAACGGCTACACCAAAGACCTTGAAAAAATCTTCAATGAACTCAATGTGCCGTATGAATTTCGTTCAGCAGGATCTACTTGGGCGGTCACTCGCACTGGAGACAAAAAAGTAGAGATCTACAGAAGAGCTTTCAAGAAAGACTTGGTGCCAGATGTACGTGGAATGAATGCTCAAGATGCGGTGTTCATTCTTGAAAACCTTGGACTATATGTCGAAATGAAAGGAAGCGGAGCGGTTAAAAAACAGAGCCTTCCGCCAGGGGAGAAATACGCATCTGGTCAAAAAATCGAATTACGCCTATTATGAAACTGCTCAAAGATCTCATATATAAAGCGGGCATAGAGGAAGTAGTAGGCTCTACCAATGTTGCAGTGGAGAAAATCTGCTTCGATTCTCGAGAGGTAGAAGAGTTTGCGATGTTCGTGGCAATTCAAGGTGGAGCCCATGATGGACACGAGCACATCGAAAAAGCAATAGAAGCTGGGGCGAACACTATCGTTTGCGAAGTTATGCCTGACCACTTCTTCCAAAAAGTAAGTTATGTCAAGGTAAAAGATAGTCGCACCGCCCTCGCACAAATTGCCTGCAACTTCTACGACAATCCTTCAAAAGACATCAGTTTAGTTGGGGTAACAGGAACAAATGGTAAAACCACCATTAGCTCACTTTGCTATCAACTTTTTAAGTCGCTAGGCTATAAGGTTGGACTGATAAGCACCGTTCGTAACCTCATTCACAATCAAGAACTTCAGGCAAGCCATACCACACCCGACCCTGTGAGCATTAACGCCTTACTGCGCGATATGGTGGGCTTTGGATGCAGTCATTGCTTTATGGAAGTTAGTTCGCATGCTTTAGATCAGAAACGAACTTACGGTTTAGACTATGATGTCGCGATTTTCAGCAACCTTTCTCATGATCATCTAGACTATCACGAAACTTTCGACAATTATATCGCGGCAAAAAAGATCCTATTCGACGGATTAGCGGAAGATGCATTTGCCTTGGTGAACATTGACGATTTCCATTCGGAAGTAATGGTTCAAAACACAAAAGCGAAGGTTAAAACTTTTGGCTTGCGCGGTGCTAGTGATTTCAAAGCGAAGATTGTAGAAAACCAGTTTTCTGGAATGCAGCTTCAAGTTGATGGACAAGAATTATGGACTAAACTGATAGGAGACTTTAACGCAAGCAACCTGCTCGCTGTTTATGCCTGTGGAATTCTCTTGGAAGAAGATCAATTAGAATTACTTACCAGCATAAGCAATCTTAAAACCGTTGACGGACGATTTGAATACATCAAAACAGAACAGAATATCACTGCGATAGTTGATTATGCTCACACACCCGACGCGCTTAAAAATGTCCTAAAAACGATTAACAGCATTAGAGCTGGCCAAGGGAAATTGATTTCTGTAGTTGGTTGTGGTGGCGATCGCGATAAGCTAAAACGCCCTGAAATGGCCAAGCTGGCTGCTTCTCTGAGCGATAAGGTGATTTTAACTTCTGATAATCCGCGCACAGAAGATCCTCAGGTAATCATTGATGATATGAAAAAGGGCTTAGATGCGAACATGAAGAAAAAGCATTTAAGCATTGTTGATCGACGCGAAGCCATTCGTACGGCTTGCAGCTTGGCACAAGAGAACGACATCATCCTTGTTGCAGGAAAGGGTCACGAGAAATATCAAGACATCAATGGTGTCAAGAATCATTTTGACGATTTGGAAGAATTAAATGAAGCACTCAACCCAATTGGAGAATAATGCTGTACTATCTATTTAAATACCTGAATAAACTAGACTTTCCTGGAGCAGGAGTATTCGAATACATCTCATTTAGAGCTGCTTTAGCTGTAATCATATCACTACTCATTTCATTGGTATTCGGAAAACGAATTATCCAATTACTTCAGAAAAAACAAGTTGGTGAAACCGTTCGCGATTTAGGACTTGAAGGACAATTAAGCAAACAAGGCACGCCTACCATGGGTGGGCTGATCATTTTAGCTGCCATTGTAATCCCTACCCTACTTGTTGCCAAGCTCGACAATATCTACATCATCTTAATGCTTATATCGACTGTGTGGTTGGGAGCCATTGGCTTTATTGATGACTACATCAAAGTATTCAAGAAGAATAAGGAAGGTCTTGCTGGACGTTTCAAAATCATCGGACAGATTGGAATTGGCTTAATCGCTGGTCTGATTCTTTCCTTCCACCCCGATATAGTTATCAAAGAGAAAGCGGCTACCGTTTTAGAAGTTGGTGAAAAACCAGCAAATGAAGTTGATCAAGGCATCGTTTGGAGCGAGTCGAGATCAAGTAAAACCACCATTCCTTTCGTAAAGAACAATGAGTTCGATTATCGCTGGCTGATTGATTGGATGGGAGATGGCATGTCGGGTTTAGTATGGCTCATTTTCATACCTGTAGTGATCATCATAGTAACGGCTGTATCCAATGGGGCAAACATGACCGATGGACTCGATGGCTTGGCTGGGGGAAGCAGTGCTATCATTGGGACTGTCTTAGGGATATTCGCCTACCTCTCCTCCAACTTCGTGTTCGCCGATTACCTGAACATCATGTACATACCTAATGCAGAAGAACTTGTAATCTTCATTGCTGCATTTGTAGGAGCCTGTGTAGGGTTCTTGTGGTACAACTCATTTCCTGCCCAAGTATTTATGGGAGATACCGGAAGCTTAGCCATTGGTGGCATCATCGCAGTTTTTGCCATTGCGATTAGAAAAGAATTACTGATTCCAATATTCTGTGGAATCTTTTTGGTCGAGAATCTATCTGTCATACTTCAGGTGGGATACTTCAAGTACACCAAAAAACGACTTGGTGAAGGGAAGCGTGTCTTTTTGATGGCCCCTCTTCATCATCATTACCAGAAACTAGGTTGGCATGAATCGAAAATTGTATCCAGGTTTTGGATCGTCGGAATCATGTTGGCAATCATATCGATCGTTACGCTCAAATTGAGATAGGTGGAATATGACATAGCCGTACTTGGTGGAGGTGAAAGTGGCGTGGGAGCAGCAGTGCTCGCACAAAGCAAAGGTTTGAAAGTCTTTTTGAGCGACAAAGGGACTATCAAACAGGAGTATAAAGACGTTCTTTCACAACACAGTATTCCTTTTGAGGAAGGAAATCACGACGAACCGTTAATTCTCGCTTGTAATGAAATCGTGAAGAGTCCTGGAATCCCCGACACTGTCGAGCTAATAAAGCAGGCGGTTTCAAAAGAGATTCCAGTTATTTCAGAAATCGAGTTTGCCTATCGGTACACTCAAGCAAAGATTGTTGGGATAACGGGCACTAATGGCAAAACCACCACTACTCACCTTGTTTTTCACATCATGAAAAAAGCGGGATTGAATGTAGCGATGGCTGGAAATGTAGGCGACAGTTTCGCCTTATCCGTTGCCAAAAACGATTTCGATTACTACGTATTGGAGTTAAGCAGTTTTCAACTCGATGGCATCGTGGAATTCAGACCCCACATTGCGATCATCCTGAACATAAGCCCAGATCACTTGGGTCGTTATGAGGGAAAAATCGAAAACTATATAGCATCGAAGTTTCGCATCACCAAGGCACAAGATGAAACGGACTTCCTGATTCTAAACAGCGACAGTGAACTCGTTGAAGATTACCGCACTCAAAAGAATTTTAAAGCAAAGCTCCTCACTTTTTCTTGGAACCAGAAGGAAGAGGAAGGAGCCTGGATAGAAAACAATAACATAATCATTAACCATAAACAGAAACCAGTAGCTATGTCAATCATGGAACTAGCCCTTCAGGGCAAACACAATGTGTATAACTCGATGGCCTCAGGAATTGCCGCGAGAATACTAGAAATCAGAAAAGAAGTCATTCGCGAAAGCTTGAGTGATTTCCAAAATGTTGAACACCGACTAGAGCAAATCATCGATATTCTAGGCGTTACTTACATCAACGATTCAAAAGCAACCAATGTTAATTCAACTTGGTGGGCACTTGAGAGCATGGATCGTCCGGTTGTTTGGATCGCAGGAGGTGTCGACAAAGGAAACGACTATCGCATGCTTCAAGATCTTGTAGGAAACAAGGTGAAAGCGCTTGTGTGCTTAGGAAAGGATAACACAAAACTTCAGGAAGCTTTTGCTGACGATGTAGAGTTGGTATACGATGCAGATAGCATGCGTGAGGCAGTTGGTCTTGCTTATCAACTTGCCAAAAAAGGAGACGCAGTATTGCTTTCTCCAGCTTGTGCGAGTTTCGATTTGTTTGAAAACTATGAAGACCGAGGACACCAATTTAAAGAATGGGTTCGTCGACTCTAATCAATGAATCGGGTATTTAAAATATTAGAGGGAGATCGCGCCATTTGGCTCATCACTTTCTTCCTAATGCTAGCCTCGCTGCTATTGGTTTACAGCAGCATCGTGACACTTGCTTATAAGTATCACAGTGGCAACACCACCTTTTATTTGCTACGACATGGTTTCTTTTTGGTGGTTGGCCTTGGTATTATTTACCTGATTCATAAAATGCGCTATACATACCTATCGCGCATTTCACAGTTATTGTTATTTCTTGCTGTGCCTCTTCTATTATTGACCCTCTTACTTGGGGCAAACATTAACGAGGCAAGCCGCTGGCTGGTAATTCCAGTGATTAACCAAAGTTTCCAAACATCCGATTTGGCCAAACTTGCGCTCATCTTGTACGTGGCTCGTATGCTTTCCTTAAAGCAAGCCGACATCAAAAGTTTCAATGTAGCTTTTATTCCTATCGTTCTGCCAATCATTTTGGTTTGCGGGCTCATTTTCCCTGCGAACTTTTCTACTGCTACGGTGCTCTTCACCGTGTGTTTGGTTCTAATGTTCATCGGAGGAATTCCTGTAAAGTACTTGCTTGGATTGGTGGGAACGGGTATATTCTTGGTCATTTTTGCCCTTCTAATTGGTAAGGTTGTTCCCGACTTAATCCCACGGGCAGGCACTTGGGTGAAAAGAATTGAAAGCTTTTCAGAACCTGATTCGAAGGGAAACTATCAAGTAGAACAATCGAAAATCGCCATCGCTAAAGGAGGTTTTTTCCGATTGACACCAGGGAAAAGCACCCAGCGAAATTTCCTGCCTCACCCCTACTCAGATTTTATCTACGCAATTGTGATTGAGGAATACGGCTTTGTGGGGGGAGGCGTCATCTTGTTACTATACCTCACTTTATTCTTCCGCTCCATGCGCATTGTGGCCAAAAAACCGAATTCGTTCGGATCCTTAATGGTCATTGGTATTTCATTTAGTCTCGTATTTCAAGCCTTAATCAATATGGCGGTAGCTGTTAATCTACTCCCTGTTACTGGGCAGCCACTTCCTTTAGTAAGTATGGGAGGAACCTCCATGTGGTTCACCTGTATAGGAATTGGGATTATTTTAAGTGTAAGCAGAACTATAGAAAGTGAATACCCTTCCGACCTATCTCCAAATCTTCAAAACAAGAATGAATATGCAGGAGCCTAGAATCATAATTAGCGGAGGAGGAACTGGAGGCCATGTGTTTCCAGCAATAGCTATTGCCAATGAACTAAAAGCGATCAACCCCAAGGTGAAAATACTTTTCGTGGGTGCCAATGGTCGCATGGAAATGGAAAAAGTCCCAGAAGCTGGTTACGAGATTATAGGTCTGAATATAAGTGGTCTGCAGCGCAGTTTGAGTTTGAAAAATTTGAGCTTTCCATTTAAGCTCCTGCGCAGTATCATGAAGTCTCGGGCTATCATTAAACACTTCAAACCACAAGTTGCCGTTGGTGTTGGAGGCTATGCAAGTGGACCTCTGCTTTATGTTGCTTCAAGAAAGAAAATTCCTTGCCTAATTCAAGAACAAAACAGCTTTCCTGGAATCACCAATAAGCTATTAGCCAAAAGAGTAAGCCGCATTTGTGTCGCTTATGACAAAATGGAGCGCTTTTTTCCAAAAGACAAACTACACTTTACCGGCAATCCAGTTCGGAAAGAGGTGATTCAGTTAGAAGGTAAACGACCTAGAGGTTTTGAGCATTTCGATCTCGATCCGAGCATACCAACAGTCTTAGTAGTGGGTGGCAGCTTAGGAGCTAGAAGTATTAATCAAGCCATTGCTGGAAGTTTGGATCAATTTGTTGAAGCAAGCGTTCAGCTCATTTGGCAAACTGGCAAGGCCTATTGGGAAAAAGGTCAGGAGGAGGCCAAAGCGTATAGCGATAAGGGAATCCGTGCGGTTCAGTTCATTAAAAAAATGGACTTTGCCTATGCAGCAGCCGATCTAATTGTTTCTCGTGCCGGAGCTATTGCCGTTTCAGAATTAGCCAATATTGGTAAACCCGTTATTCTAGTTCCTTCACCGAATGTGGCAGAAGATCATCAAACCAAAAACGCACTTGCCTTGGTTAATCACGGTGCTGCTTTAATGGTTAAAGACATTGAGGTTAAAGAAACACTTTGGCCTAAAGTGAGCGAAGTTTTAGGGAATTCTGAAACACAAGAACAACTATCGATTAAAATCAGAGGGCTTGCAAAAAATGATGCAGCCCATACCATTGCTCAGGAGGTGCTTTCAATGATCAAATGAAGGCACTAAATCAAATAAAAGAGGTTTACTTCATAGGCATTGGCGGCATCGGCATGAGTGCTTTAGCGCGCTATTTCCGACGCCAAAACAAATTGGTTTCTGGCTATGATAAGAGTCCTTCTCCCCTCACAGAAGCTCTTGAAAAAGAAGGCATCAACATACACTACCATCCTTCGGTGGAACTCATGGGTAGCCCTGACCTCATTATCTATACCCCTGCAATTCCGGAAGATTTTGAAGAACTAAAGGCTGCTCAAAATATGGAAGTTCCCTTGTTAAAGCGATCTGAAATGTTGGCCGAAATCACTAAAAACAACCCGAGTTATGCTATCGCTGGAACTCATGGCAAAACGACAATAAGTACCATTTTGGCCCATATACTTTGGCAAAGCAAGCTTAAATGCAATGCTTTCTTGGGAGGCATAAGCTCAAATTACGAAACGAACTTCTTGTTTTCGACAGCTAAGTCGGCCGTTGTTTTGGAAGCTGATGAGTTTGATCGCTCTTTTCATCGATTAAGCCCTAAAATGAGTTTAGTAAGTTCAGTAGATCCCGATCACCTCGATGTTTATGAGGACGCGGATCGAATGACTGAAGCTTTCCAAGAATTTATCGACTTGAACCATGAAGATGGAGTAAGCTTTATCCATCATTCCTTAGTTAAAAAGATCAAACCGAAAGGCCGCTATTTCACGTACTCTTTAGAGCCTGGAGGGAAATTCAGTGCTCAAAATATCAAATTGGCAGAGGATGGTTACTATGAATTTGACCTCAAAACTACCACCGTTCCAGTGCAAGGCTTAAAGCTTGGGATGCCGGGAATGCACAATATTGAAAACGCTGTTGCGGCTTCTGCCATGGCTATTGAAGCAGGAATTACAGAGCTTGAACTAAAAAAAGGACTTGAATCTTTTAAAGGAATCAAACGACGTTTTGAATTTGTGATTAAGAGTCCAAAACAAGTCTTCATTGACGATTACGCTCACCACCCAAAAGAACTCGATGTTGCCATCGCAAGCACACGATCACTTTATCCGAACAAGAAAATCGTTGGAATATTCCAACCGCATTTGTTCAGCAGAACAAGAGATCAATTTGATGGCTTTGTTGAGAGTTTATCTAAGCTTGATGAGCTCATCTTACTCGACATATACCCAGCCAGGGAAACACCGATAAAAGGAATTAGCTCAGCTGCATTACTTGAGAAAATCAAACTCAAAAAGAAGCAATTACTCAGTAAGGAAGCATGCGTAGAGTACATCGCTAAGAAGAAACCAAACTTACTCTTAAGCCTTGGTGCTGGTGATATTTCGGAGATTGTAGCCAAACTTAAATCCGCCTTAAAGTCATGAAAAGCTGGATAAAAATAAGCCTCTGGACATTGAGCATTTGCTCAGTAATTGCGCTGTTCGGATTTGTAACACAACGAGAACAGCAAGCCATGTGTGAAGGCATTGATATTAACATCCAGCGCAAGAACAAAAGCAATGAGTTCATAAGCGCAAAAGAAGTTGAACAAACCGTAAGAAATCTTGGATATAGTATCGAAGGTCAGTACATGTCGGATTTCGAATTGGCACACCTTGAACAGGTGTTTAAGTCGAAGCCTAGTGTGAAAGATGCAGAGGTTTATACCACTGTCGACCACAAATTGAAGTTAGACATCACTGAAAGAACCCCAATTGCAAGATTATTTAACATGTACGGCGAAAGTTTTTATTTGGATCGAGAAGGCACCATCATGCCTCTTTCTAATAATTACACAGCGAGGGTTATGGTGATCAACGGAAAGCTCAACATCCCTTATTCCACGCTGTTTTCAGAAGAAAATGAGCAGAACAAATTTTACAGAAACAAGCTCAATGAGCTGTTTGAATTGGTACAATTTATCCATAAAGATCCCTTTTGGAGGGCACAAATTTCACAAGTCTTTATTGATAAGTATCAAGAGGTGGTGTTGATTCCTAAGGTAGGAAATCACAAAATTGTTGTAGGAGAATGGGTAGACCTTGCTGAAAAGTTCGGTAAACTCAAGATTCTCTACAACAAAGGTTTACCTAACACAGGCTGGAATGAATACCACACGATTAATCTCAAATTCAAGAACCAAATAGTTTGCTCTAAAAAATAATTCATGGAAAAAGAGTCAGAAATAATCGTAGGTCTCGACATCGGAACCACCAAAATTGCCGCCATGGTTGGGCGCAAAAACGAATACGGTAAACTTGAGATTTTAGGCATGGGAAAAGCTGAATCGAAAGGTGTTACCCGAGGCATGGTATCTCACATCACTCCAACTGTTGAAGCTATTCAGGACGCCATTGCTGAAGCCGAAACCAAATCAGGTGTTAGGATTCGCGAAGTGAATGTGGGTATTGCTGGTCAACATATCAGAAGCTTGCAACACAGCGGTTACAAAACGAGAGAAACCTTTGATGATGAAATCTCTCAAGCAGATGTTGATGAGTTAACCTCAAGCATGTACAAGCTAGTGATGATGCCTGGTGAAGAAATCATTGACGTATTACCTCAAGATTTCGCTGTTGACAATGAAAAGGGGATTTTAGATCCTGTTGGCATGTCGGGACAACGTTTAGAAGGAAACTTCCACATCATCACTGCTCAAATTGCAGCAGTAAAGAATATTACTAAATGTGTGCAACGAGCAGGTTTAGAGATTTTAGGAATCACTTTGGAGCCTTTAGCTTCATCGGAAGCTGTGCTTACAGAAGAAGAAAAAGAAGCTGGAGTTGTATTAGTCGACATTGGAGGTGGTACCACGGATGTTGCCATATTTCAAGATTGCATTATCCGACATACTGCAGTAATTCCCTTTGGAGGTAATGTAATCACAGAAGACGTAAAGGAAGGTTGCTCTATCATTAAGAAGCAAGCTGAATTATTGAAAATCAAATTCGGTTCGGCTTTAGCAAGTGAAAATCAAGAGAATGAAATTGTTGTCATCCCTGGATTAAGAGGAAGAGAGCCCAAAGAAATCACCATTCAAAACCTTTCGAGCATCATCCAAGCAAGGATGGAAGAAATCATCGAGCAGGTGTACTATGAAATTAAAAACTCAGGTTTTGCCAATAAGCTCATCGCGGGTATCGTGGTAACTGGGGGTGGATCACAATTAAAGCACATTTCACAACTCTTTGAATATGTGACTGGCATGGACACTCGTATTGGATACCCAACCGAACACCTTGCATCAGGATCAGAAGAGGTTACTTCTCCGATGTTCTCTACTGGTGTTGGGCTGGTTCTTAAAGGCTTTGAATTGGCTAAGAAAAAAGGTGGTGAATTCGAAAGAGAACAAATACCAGAAAAAATAAAAAAGTCAAGCTTTTGGGACCGATTGGTGAAAAAAGGAACCGATATGTTAGACGATAGCTTAGAATAAACAAGAACTAAAACCAAGTGATATGAAATTTGATCTTCCAAAAGAAAAATCATCCTTAATCAAAGTGATTGGGGTAGGTGGTGGTGGCGGAAACGCAGTGAACCACATGTATGATCAAGGCATTAAAGGAGTTGACTTCATTGTGTGCAACACTGATCAGCAAGCGCTCGACATTAGTCCAATTCCGCAAAAAATTCAGTTAGGGGAAACCCTCACCAATGGACTTGGAGCCGGGTCGAATCCAGATACTGGAATGAACGCTGCCATTGAGTCGATTGAAGACCTCAAGGAAATGCTAAATAAAGGCACCAAGATGGTATTCATTACTGCAGGAATGGGTGGAGGAACTGGTACAGGAGCTGCTCCAATCATCGCTCAAGCTTGCCGTGAAATGGACATTCTTACAGTTGGTATCGTAACCATGCCTTTCAGCTTTGAAGGAAAGAAACGTAGAATGGCTGCTGAGAATGGTATTATTTCTATGAGAGAAAATGTTGACACCCTCTTGGTTATCAATAACGACCGACTCAGAGAGATGTATGGTAACCTCACGCTTGACAATGCATTTGCTCAAGCTGATGATGTGCTTACCACCGCATCGAAAGGTATTGCTGAAACCATCACTCGAACTGGTAAGATCAATGTCGATTTTAACGATGTAAACACCGTGATGAAAGACAGTGGAGTAGCCATCATGGGATCTGCATCTGCAAAAGGAGAAAACAGAGCACTGAAAGCTGTGAGCGACGCACTTGCTTCACCACTGCTTAATGACAACAAAATTGAAGGTGCTAATTACGTATTGCTCAACATCACTTATGGTTCAAGCAATGTGTTAATGGATGAAATTTCTGAAGTTACGGACTACATTCAGGATGAAGCTGGACTTTCCGCAGATATCATTTGGGGACATGGGCTTGATGAGAGCATGGAAGACGATGAACTGAACATCACCTTGATTGCTACTGGATTCAAGAAAGTTCCAGATACTGGACTTCAATTAGAAGAACAAAACCGAGTAGCGGCAAGAAAGCTTGTGAATCTTGAAGACAAGGTTGACACACAACTAACGAAACCTGTGGAAACTGTTCAGGAAGAACCAAGTCAAGCACTTGAGGAGCCTGTATTGAAAGATGAGTTAAGCACAGAGCAAGAAGAAAATCTTATCGAAGAAACACCGGAGATCGAAGCTCCAAAAATGCGTTTCCAACTAAATAGTGAAGATTTTGATGAAGCAAGAACTGAAGAACCTAGTTATCAAGATCAAAGTCCTGAGCTAGAAAAGCAGGAGCTATCTGAACCTGTAAGCGAGCAGCAAGAGGAAATTCAAGCGAGTTCAACCGAACTAGAAGCGGCAGCAGAAGCAGAGGAACTTGAAGCTGAAGAAGAAGATGCAGCCCAAACTACATTTGAGTTTACTGTTATGAATCAAAATGCTCCAAGCACTTCTTTGAGTGTTGATGACAGCGAAGCAAATCAGGCAAGAGTTTATCATTTAGATGATGAAGCAGAAGCAGCTGAACAAGCAGAAGGAGAACCTTTCATCGCTAAGAAAGAAGAGCCAAAGCAGGAAGAAATTCGTCACGAGCTAACTGATGCATCTGTAGATGCCGGATTAAGTGAAGACGAACGTCAAGAACGCGCGCAGCGCAGAATGATGAACCTGAAGAATTTAAGCATGCGCTTAAAGACTCCTTCTGGAATCAACGATCTTGAAAACGAACCTGCTTTTAAAAGAAGACAAATCGATTTAGACGAAACTCCACATTCATCGGAGTCGCAAGCATCTCGATATACACTCAGTGAAAAAGAAGACGAAGACGGCAAAAAGAGCACGGAGATTAAGCCGAACAATCGTTTCCTTCACGATAATGTTGACTAAATGAGTTTAAGCGACCAGATAAATACAGACATCAAAGAGGCCATGAAGGCCAAGGACAAAGACCGCTTGAATGCATTGCGAGCGGTTAAGTCGGCGCTGCTACTTGCTGCTACTGAAAAAGGCAACGAAGGTGGGGTAAGTGATGATGTTGCCATGAAAGCGCTTCAGAAGCTACTTAAACAGCGTCAGGATAGCGCTCAGTTGTACACCGAGCAAGGAAGAGCTGATTTGGCAGATGAGGAGCTTGTTCAGGCCAAGATTCTTCAAGAGTATATGCCGGAAGCGGCGAGTGATGAAGAACTGGAAGCAGAAATCAAAAGGATAGTCGCCGATACCGGAGCCCAAGGAATGAGAGACATGGGTAAAGTAATGGGAATCGCTTCTAAGAAGTTTGCTGGACGTGCTGATGGTAAGGCTATCGCAGATAAGGTGAAGAGCCTTCTAGGCTAGTGGTTTTTGTCAATACCTTAGCCTCTCTTATTATTTTCATATGAAAAGAGTTGCTTTATTTCTGCTAATAATTTCTTTTGCTATCGTCGCACTCTTTGTAGGACTAAACTACCCAATTTTGAGCTATGGATATGGCCAGTTGCAAGGACAGATGAAGGTCATTTCCAATGCAAGACCATTGGAGGAATACCTGAATTCAGAAGAATTCCCAGATTCTCTCAAACAGAAAATTGGGATCATTCAAGAAGCGAAGCGATATGCGATTGACTCTTTAGGACTTAATCCAAGCAATAATTATCAGGATCTCTACGATCAAAAAGGCAAGGCCATTCTTTGGGTAGTCACTGCAGCTCCTGAGTTTTCACTTGAAGCCCATCAGTGGGATTATCCATTTTTAGGAGAAATGGAATACAAAGGTTTTTTCGATTCTACCAAAGCTGTTGATGAGGCCAATCGATTAATTGAAGAAGGCTTTGACGCCACGGTTGGAGAGGTGGAAGCATGGAGTACTTTGGGCTTTTTTAACGACCCCATTTTAAGCAATATGTTGGATCGAGAAGACGGCATGCTCGCTCGCCTGATTATTCACGAACTTACACATAGCACCATTTTCGTTGCTTCTAACTCCGAGCTCAATGAAAACCTCGCCACCTTCATTGGAAACGAGGGAGCGTATCTCTACCTGGAAGACAAGTTTGGAATTGAGAGTGAAGAATATGCGGCTTATGAAAACCGGATGCGCGACATTCGACTCTTTTCAAGCACTGCTATGGAGATGCGAAGTATGCTCGAAGCTTTCTATGAAGGAATGTCGGATAGTTTAAGTCTGGAGCAAAAGCGGGCTAATAAAAAGCTCTTTTTTCACTTTGCGCTTGATCAATTTAGGCGATTGCCTTTCACAAACTCAGAGCGTTTTAAATTTCTAGAATCCGATACGGTCAAAGCGAGCAACACCTTCTTCTCTGGAATGAATACTTATCATGCCCAACAAGATTCGCTACAAGAAGTCTTTGAGCAAGAATATAATGAAGATTTGAGGAGCTTTATTAATGGAATGAAACAGGCTTATCAGTGATAGGTTCAGAGCCTTACTAATCCAACTCAATGTGGACGGTGTCAATGAAGGGGAAGCCTGATTGAACGAAAGTTTTTCGATTATAATCATCAGGAATAGAATCTATTCTTGAAGAGTAAAGTGCTTTTTTGTAGTCCTCAATAGAAGTGCCATATCTCAGAGTACTTTTATTCAGTAGCGGATCATAATCTTCAGAGAGATTCCCAGACCAATTATGCGTGATTTTAAAATTTAGATTGCTACCGATAAGCACTTTTCCCGCAAGACTAAATCGGGTATAATTCAAAATATCAACGTCATGATAAGCTCGTTGAGATGAACTCACAAATAAAAATGTATCCCCTTCTAATCTTGAATTGAATCGAAGCGCAAAATAGGTTCTTGACATAGGGCTAATAGTAATCGAGCGATTAAAATCTTCATTCAGACTGATGCCATGTAACATTGCCTCAGAAACGATGGCTTGATTCTTTTCCCTTTTGCTTGCATCTTGCTGAATGGCGAGAAAACCTTCCTTTTTGGATGAAAATTTTGAGTATTTAAATTCAAAATATCCATCCCCTTCTGTAACGTAGCGATCTACTGTTTCCTCAGCAACCCACTCATTGCGCCCATTTATTTCATAATAAATCAACTCTAAGGGAAAGTCTTGAATTGCTTCAAGTTCATAGTCTTCAAATAGACGCCCTGCTATGACATACTTTTTTGCCACTGGATTGTTGAAGCGTTTTTCGCAGGCGGAAATGAATAATAACAAGCTCAAACATGTCAAAAGAAAGATTTTGCGATTCACGATAAGCTCTTATTGAGCTGTAAACCTACAGGAATAATCTTCATCATGGCTCTACATAGTTTCAAAAGCTTGACATAAATATATTCTATATCACTACAGCTTATGCAACAAACGAGGTCATAGCTGCAGCTCTCGGATTCTTTACATTAAACAAGAAAAAGTGCGAAATGATTGGCCTTCTATAATACCATTCCCACAATGGTAGCCGAAAATAAACTCGCAATGGTTCCACCTAAAAGAGCCCGCATCCCGAATTGAGATAGGGTTTTGCGTTGTGAAGGAGCGAGTGAACCGATTCCGCCAATTTGGATTCCGATAGAAGCGAAATTCGCAAAGCCACAAAGCATATAGGTCACCATGATGATGGTCTTCTGAGAACTAAAGGCTCCAGCTTGTTTGAGCTCAGCTAAACTCGTATAACCAATAAATTCAGAAGCAATGAGCTTCTCTCCAAGTAACTGCCCAGCAAGGGTTATGTCTTCTGATGCGACTCCCAAAAGCCACATCAATGGAGCAAAGGTGTAACCTAAAATAAACTGAAGAGAGAGTGCATCGTATTGACCATTCGTAAAATCGGCAACCACGGCATTTAAACCCGTTAAGGCTCCAATTTTTATGAATCCAAAATTGATCATCGCGATGAAGGCAAAAAACACCAAAAGCATAGCGCCTACGTTGACAGCCAATTTGAGTCCTTCGGTTGTTCCATTCGAAAGAGCGTCTAAGAAGTTTGAACCAATCTTGTCCATACTTACGGTAACCTCACTACTGACTTCTTCCGTTTGAGGAAATAGCATTTTAGCGGCTACAATTGCGCCTGGAGCAGCCATGATGGAGGCCGCCAATAGGTGTTTCGCAAAAATGAGCCGTTGTGCTGGGTCGTCGCCACCCAGAAAAGCGATATAAGCTGAGAGCACCCCGCCAGCTACGGTAGCCATCCCTCCTATCATCACCAAAAGGATTTCCGACTTATTCATTTTCGGGAGGTAGGCCTTAATCATCAAGGGGCTTTCCGTTTGTCCGAGGAATATATTACCTGCTATCGATAAAGACTCTTGTCCTGAAATACCCAGCAATTTGGTAAATACCATTGCGAAGAGCTTTACTACTCTCTGAATAATACCGAGGTAAAAGAGCACAGAAGTAAGTGCCGAGAAAAAGATGATAGTGGGTAAAACCTGAAAGGCGAAGATGAAACCATAGGAATCTACAGCCATAAAATCACCAAAGAGAAACTCTGCTCCTTCCTTGCTAAAGTCGAGAATCTTGACAAAGATTTTTCCTACGAACTCAAAGATGGCTTGAACAAAAGGTACTTTTAGAATCGCGATGGCCATGATGGCTTGAAAACCAATACCTATTCCTACGACTCTCCAAGAAATGGCTTTACGGTTGGCGCTGAACAACCAAGCGATTGCAAGCAACACCACCATCCCGAGTAATCCTCGCATGATCGAAACCAATCCTATCTCCAAGAGCATGTTTCAAAGAAAGTCTTTTTTCAGAAAGTCTTATGATTCTATTTCCGCTTATTAATCTCGTCGCGGATTTTAGAGGCACGTTCGTAGTCCTCATCGGCGATGGCTTCTTCAATCATCTGCTCCAGCTCATCGAGGCTCATTTCAGCCATACTTTGAGGGGCAATGCTTTCCACCAATTCATCATCTTCAATATCGTCATCTACACTGGTGATTTCTTGCTCTTCCTCTAAGATGATTCCTGCTTTTTCGAGAATAAACTCGTACGTGAACACCTCACATTTAAATCGCACGGCTAAGGCTATGGCGTCAGAGGTGCGGGCATCAATTTCAATTTCTTTGCCTTCCCCTTCACAAATGATTTTCGCGTAAAACACCCCTTCAATGAGGTTGTAAATAATCACCTCTTTAATGCTGATCCCGAATGATTCAGCAAAATCTTTGAAAATATCGTGGGTGAGCGGCCTGCTTGGCTTCATGCTCTCCAATTCAATGGCTATGGCTTGGGCTTCGAAATTTCCAATAATCACTGGAAGGCGTCGCTTCGCCCCTACCTCACCCAGCACCAGCGCATAGGCTCCAGTTTGGGTTTGGCTGTAAGACAAACCAAAAATTTCCAGCTTTATCTTCTTTTCCATAGGCGACTTATGCCGCGTTCAGCTTCTTAACAGCTTCCAGCATCTTTGGCACTACATCAAATGCATCACCTACGATTCCGTAGTCTGCTGCTTTGAAGAATGGCGCTTCAGGATCGGTGTTAATCACCACAATCACTTTTGAGCCATTAACTCCTGCTAAGTGTTGTATTGCACCTGAAATTCCAATAGCGATATACAAGTTTGGTCTAATCGCAATTCCTGTTTGTCCTACGTGCTCATGATGAGGTCTCCAACCTATATCGGCAACCGGACGTGAGCATGCGGTAGCAGCTCCTAATTCTTTGGCAAGCTCTTCAACCATTCCCCAGTTTTCAGGACCTTTAAGCCCTCTTCCTGCAGAAACAACCATATCAGCTTCTGTAAGTACAGGACCTGATTCGTTGACTTGCTTTTTAACTTCTTTAATTACAATTCTGCTATCACCAAGATCAGCATCGAAAGCGCTTACTGAAGCCTCTCCAGATCCTTGCTCAATGTTGATTGAGTTAGGAAGAAGCGAAAGCATTTTTAGCTCTGTTTTCACTGAGTAGTGGGCAAAGGCTTTTCCTGAGAAAACTGCTGATTTTACTACAAATCCGTTTGAAGTGTCTGGGTAATCTACAGCTCCAGTAACAAGGCCTGCTTTTAATTTGGCAGCAGCCATTGGGGCAACCGCTTTTCCTGTGAAGTCATGAGAAAACAGCACACAATTAGCGCCAGTCTCATTTACCGCAGCAGCAACTAGTCTGCTTAGTTTCACCGGGTCGGCTTGATTAAGTCCTGCATGATGCAAAACAGCATTGGCGCCATAGGCTCCCAGTGCGGCCAAGGTTGATGAATCTACTTCACCATAAGCAAGCGCATGAACTTCAGAACTAAATTTTGATGCGTAAAACACTGCTTCAGCAGCTGATTTTACGAGATGTCCGTCTTCAGAATCTACAAATACTAATGTCTTCATATTCCAATATTTTAAAGCGCTTTGGCTTCTTCTTTTAACAATCGAACGAGCTCTTCTACATTTTCCGGGTCTACTAGTTTAACCTCAGATTTCTGTGGTGGTAAACTGTAAGAACTTACTTCCGTCAAGTTTTCAGATGCAGCTGGAGTAATTACTTCTAGTGGCTTGGTTCGAGCGGCCATTATGCCTCTCATGTTTGGAATACGCTGTTCGGCCATTCCTTTAGCAGCAGAAATTACGAGTGGTGTTTCTACTTCCAAAATTTCTTTCCCACCTTGAACATCTCTTTCAATGATGGCTGTATTTCCTTCAACTTCTAACTTAGTGGCGAGAGATACATAAGGTTGATCCATAATGGCTGCGATCATTCCACCTACTTGTGAACCATTGTAATTAATGGTTTCTTTTCCAGTAAGAATCAAATCGAAATCATTCTCTGCAGCATAGGCAGCAATCATATTAGCCACTGCAAATGCATCCTGTGGTTCAGCATCAATACGCACTGCATTGTCTGCTCCAATTGCTAACGCTTTTCTAATTACAGGCTCGCTGGCAGCGGGACCAACAGTTATAGTGCTCACAGAGCCACCTAAACTTTCTTTTAATTCTAGTCCTCTTACTAAGGCATACCACTCATCGTAAGGATTTACAATGAACTGAACACCTGTCTCATTAAACTTGGTGTCGTTGTCAGTAAATGAAATTTTTGTGGTAGTGTCGGGGGCTTTGCTAATGCAAACAAGTATCTTCATATTCGTACACTAATTATGCTGCAAAGGTAATGAAAAAGCGCAGCCGATTTATAGAGTTTTAGTTCGTGAAACTGGCGTAGCTGCTCTTATTCGGAGACGTTCACTCCTACCCATTCGTCAACCAATTCACGGTTTTCCTTCATCCATTGTTGAGCCATTTCAGCTACTTTCTCTGGATTGCGATTGTCTTTCACCATATTCACAAAAGAAGTGAGTTGATCTTCCGACAGATAGATTTTCTTGATGATTTCTGCGAGCTCTGGATTTTCTTCAGAAAAACCAGGCTTTGCCATTTTCTGAATTTTATCTCCTTTTCCAAAGAGTCCGGTAGTATCCGTCAGCCAATTCAAATAGAAGTGATCGTTCTTCCAATCCGGTTTCCATGCAGCGGTCACAAAATTGTTTCGCTGTGCGGTTGATGCATCAAGTTGTTTAGAAAGCTCATTTGTTTCTAAATTTTTGATTTTCACATTTTCCCAAGCATAATCTTCAATAATAGAAGCAGTTGCAATCATAACTCCGGCGTCTTCTCTGATTCCGTAAATCATTCCACCAAAAGAATCGGCAACAGCACTCAATTGAGATACGGAGTCGATATTGAAATACTCTGGAACTGCTAAGCCGATTTCACAGTTGTCGTAAACTGTTCCTAGGTCTTCCAGGTTTGGAAATTCGTAGAGATACACACTGTGTCCTTCATACCAAACATCCATAAAGAGATCGATACGCCCTTGATCCATATCGGCAAGGATGTTTTCAATTTTTTTGTTCTTTACCTCGACGGTATAGCCTTTTTCTTCCAGCACGGCCTTGGTGAGGTATGTTAAACACATACTCGAAACCCAATTTTCGTTTCCTAAGATTAGGCTTTCTTTTTTCGGTGCCGAACATGATGCTATGAGCAAGATGAGCGTCGATATGATCAGGATATTTTTAAACTTCATATTCTTTTCTTTTTAAGCCGGAGGCCAAATGCACTCTACTTTTTTTGCTGACGAAAGAACTAAGTCTGTATTTTAAATCAGAGTTTAGAAATAAAGTCCTGAACCTCAGAAGAAGACCAGTTCGTCATACCAACTGACTGATGAACCAGAGTGTTTTCGCGATCGATGATATATGTGCTTGGAAGGGCCTCTGCCTTTAGCTGCACCGGAACTGCTGTCAAGGGAAAATAAACAGGCAAATCCCAATTTTTCTTTTCTAAAAAAGCCCTGACTTTTTCAGGATCTTCATTAGTTACTAAATACATCTGGAGTTTATCGCCCATTAATTCGTTCAACTCAATTATTGAAGGCATTTCTGCCTTGCAGGGAGGACACCAAGTAGCCCAGAAATTGAGAAATATTGGCTTATCTGTTTCCTGACCGAAACTAATGGTGTTTCCTTCCAAATCCTGGAGCATCCATTGCGCTTCATCTGAACCTAAGGCCCTGTTTTCATTCGATTCAATACTGCTCATTAAACCTGTGCTCAGAATCGCTCTTTGCATCCAAACCCTTCCATCAGGAGTAAAAGCGCCAATGAGAAGAACTACAATCAGTATGTCTGATGCCTTTCCGAGAAGGGATTTAGCCTTGAATAATTCCCACTGTTTTTGAATGTACTTAATCACAGCACAAACATAGTTTGAATAGCAGTTCACACTTGTGTAATCTATCTTACAATGCATAAAGCTATTTGGCTAAATTTGCGCCTCACTAAAGTTTAGCTATGCGAGTAATTCAGTTTAGAGAAGCCTTGAACGAAGCGATGTCAGAAGAAATGCGTCGTGATGAAAACGTTTTCCTGATGGGTGAAGAAGTTGCCGAATACAACGGCGCTTATAAAGTGAGTCAGGGAATGTTAGATGAATTTGGCGAGCGAAGAATCATTGATACTCCTATTGCTGAATTGGGTTTTTCAGGAATTGCAGTTGGAGCCGCTATGAATGGCTTGAGACCAATTGTTGAATACATGACTTGGAACTTTGCAATTTTGGCTGCAGACCAAATCATTAATTCCGCAGCGAAAATGTTGCAAATGAGTGGTGGTGCCTACCATGTACCTATCGTATTTAGAGGAGGTAACGGACAAGCAGGCCAGTTGGCAGCAACCCACAGTCAAAGTTTTGAGGCGTTTTACGCTCATGTTCCTGGATTAAAGGTAGTTACACCATCCAACCCTTACGACGCCAAAGGACTTCTTAAGGCTGCAATTCGCGACGAAGATCCAGTACTCTTTATGGAGTCTGAAAAAATGTACGGTGACAAAGGTGAGGTTCCAGAAGGAGAGTATTTGATTCCGATTGGAAAAGCCGATGTTAAAAAAGAAGGAACTGATGTCAGCATTATCTCCTTTGGGAAAATCATGAAAGTTGCTCTTGCTGCAGCTGAAGAACTTCAAAAAGAAGGAATCTCTGCAGAAGTAATAGACCTTAGAACAGTACGTCCATTGGATATGGAAACCATCATCCAATCTGTTAAAAAGACAAATCGCGTGGTAGTTCTTGATGAATCATGGCCAGTTGCTAGTATGAGTTCAGAAATTGGATTCAGAATTCAAAGAGAGGCATTCGATTACCTCGATGCTCCAGTTCATCGTGTTACGCAATCTGATACTCCTTTTCCATTTTCTCCAGTGTTGATGGATGAAGCACTTCCGAGTGTAGCGAAGGTAATTGAGGCTGTAAAGGCAGTAAGTTATAAGTAAGATTTTGTCGACTAAAACGACATTCAAGATTTTAAAGGGCGCGCTTGTTGCGCTCTTTTTTGTTTTCAGCACTTCGCTTTTTGCTCAAATTGATATTAGCGGAAAAACGGTTGATGCAAGAAATGGTGAAGACCTTCCATTTGTGAATGTTCTAGTAATCCCTTTAAATTATGGAACCAGCACGAACCTTTCCGGCCGTTTCTATTTACCTCAACTAAAAGAAGATTCGCTCCAAGTGGTATTCTCTTATGTAGGATACAAACAGGATACTTTCATCTATCAAAAAGGGATCAATACAAGCAACTTGCTGATTAAAATGGAGCGAAATGCAGTGAGTTTAGAGAGTGTAGAAATCGTAGGTTCAAGCAACCAGGTGATGGAAATAAAAAGCATCAGTCAAATTAGCTTAAATCCCAAGGCAGTTTCGTCCGTTCCCAATTTAGGAGAGGCGGATATATTCAGGACATTACAGCTGATGCCTGGTGTAAGTGGTGCGAGTGAAAGTTCGTCTGGACTCTTCGTAAGAGGAGGCACCCCCGATCAAAACTTAATCTTGTTGGATGGCATAAACATTTATCATGTAGATCACTTTTTCGGGGTTTTCAGCGCTTTTAATTCTGAAGCTATTAAAGACGTGCAACTCTACAAAGGAGGCTTTGAAGCAAGGTATGGTGGAAGAGTTTCTTCAGTTGTTGACATGACTTCAAAAGCCGGGAATAAAAACAAACCCGCATTAAACTTTAACGCGAATATGCTCAGTGCCAATCTGGTCGTCGAAAGTCCTCTTCCCAAAAACTTCGGGTCGATATTGGTTGCGGCACGACGTTCTTATACCGATGTTTTAAAGTCGCCGACATACAACAGCATATTTGACAACATCACCGAAGCAGATCAGGCAGATGACCCTGGCTTTGGTATTGGAGGAGCAAATACGGTGGAACCCGACTTCTTTTTCTACGACATGAATGCTAAGCTGAGTTTAACTCCGACTAAAAAAGATGTGATCTCCATTAATTATTTCCAGAGTGGAGATAACCTTGACAACAGCTCCATTCAAGACTTAGGTTTCGGAGGAGATGCTAGCCTCGAAACAACAGACCTAACCAATTGGGGAAATCGCGGAGCGAGTTTGAAATGGCTTCGCCAGTGGAATCCCAAAGTATTCAATCGTTTTGTAGCATCCTATTCTCGTTACCAAAGCGACTACGAATTGCAAAACCTATTTAAGTTCGACACCCTCGAATTTAACTTCAGAACGGTACAGTTTAATGAGATTGAAGATTTCAGTTTAAGAAACGATCTTGAAATAAAGCTTGGAAAAAAACACGAAGTAAAAACTGGTTTTTGGATAACCAACAATAGCATCAAGTATACCAATGTGATTGACGATACCGTGCAAGTACAAGATCAAAATGATCAAGGAAATACCTACGCCGCTTATATCCAAGACGATTGGATTCTCAACGACAAAATGAAATTGAATGCCGGATTGCGATACAGCTACTTTGATGTGACCGAGCGCTTTTATGCAGAACCACGCTTAAGCTTCAGTGCATTTTTAAGCAAGCGGATTAAGTTTAAAGCAGCATGGGGTATCTATCATCAGTTCGTGAACAGGGTGATTTTAGAAAATATCTTTGGGGGCAGTCGAGATTTCTGGTTGCTTTCCTCTCAAGACCGAATCCCAGTTCAATTTAGTCAGCATTACATCGCTGGACTTTCTTGGGAAAACAAAAACTACCTCATCGATGTGGAGTTTTACAGAAAAAATATGGGCGGCCTTGTAGAGTATTCCCTTCGTTTTGGGGAAGAGTTTGACCAAGAGCAAGACTTTGACGACTTATTCTTCAATGGCGTTGGTCAAGTGAACGGAGTTGACCTTCTCCTACAGAAGAAGTTTGGGAAGTTTAATGGTTGGATTTCATACAGTTTAAGCAAGGTAGAATACAGCTTTCCAGATATCCAACTCAACCCCTATCCTGCCCTTCACGACCAAAGGCACGAAGCCAAGTTAGTAGCCATGTATAAGTGGAAGCGTTTTGATTTTTCTACAGTTTTTGTCTACGGAACTGGAAGGCCATACACAGCTCCGGTAGGTTTGTATGAACTAGAACTAGTGAATGGATATGAGCAGAAGTATATTCATGTAGGCGACAAAAACTCAAGCAGACTGCCTGATTATCATCGTATGGATATTGCTGCTTCTTATACTTTCAACATTTGGAAGATTAAGAATAAAGTGGGGATTTCCGTTTTCAATCTTTACAATCGCAGAAACATTCGATACCGCAGGTTCCAGATTCAAAATTTCGATCCAGAAACCTTACAACCAATCGACGCTAAATTGATTCAAAGCGACATTCAGCTCTTGGGAATTGTACCTAACTTCTTTATAAATATCTCCTTTTGAAAGCCTTTAAATACATAGCGCTATTCATGATTGTTTCGCTTTTGGGTTGTGAAGACAATGAACCTAATCCTGAAGAAAAAGTGGTGATGCAAGCGTACTTGTATGCCAATGAAAAAGTTGAGGATATCCGTTTGACCCAGCTGATCGCTTATGGTGGAGATGATAGTTTGGCAGAACCTGTGAATGATGCCTTGGTTAAAATTGTTTGGAGGGGAAAAGACTACTTTTTAGCACCTAGCAATAACGATGGTTACTACCATTATCCAGGAACCGACTTGCAGATTCTAGAAGGAGAAAGCTATCGAATCGAATTCGATTATTTCAATAGAAATACTTGGGCTGAAACTACGATTCCACCTAAACCTGAGAACTTTAATATGACTGGTGACTCCATCATATTTAGCCCTGATACTTTTGGATTCGACACCTTTTTCTTTTTTGTAGACACCCTTAGTTTTGACATTATAGGCGTCCGTTGGGATAATCCAATGCAAGATTACTATTTCGTGAGTGTTGATCGACTGGATAAATCAGCCCGTAAAATCAGGACTGGTTTTTTCGGATTTGACATTGACTTTGCTGCCTTCACTGAACCTACTCAAGACAACACGTATTCAGTTGGCTTTTTTGATGTGAGTCATTATGGCCCACACGCTATCAGTGTCTACCGAATCAATCAGGAGTACTTAGACTTATACGAAAGTCGTGATCAAGATTCTAGAAACCTACAAGAACCCAGCACCAATGTGCAAAATGGCCTCGGGATTTTTGCTGGATTTTATGCAGTTCGCGACACATTTCATGTCGACTTTAAGCCTTGATTAGTCTTCATGAACTTCGATCTTTTCGATGAGATCACCTTCACAGATTTCATCAATAACATCTTGTCCTTCTACCACCTTACCGAAGCAGGTGTGATTACCATCTAGGTGCTGTGTATTTTGGCGTCCATGACAAATGAAAAACTGAGATCCACCTGTGTTTCTTCCAGCATGCGCCATTGAAAGTACACCGCGGTCGTGATACTGGTTGTCGCCATCTAATTCACAGTCGATGCTATAACCAGGGCCTCCAGTACCATCACCTTTTGGGCAACCACCTTGAATCACAAAATTTGGAATCACACGATGAAAAGTAAGACCGTCATAGTAGCCTTTCTTAGAAAGATCAGTGAAGTTTTTCACTGTGTTTGGAGTATCCTTATCAAAGAAATCCACTTTCATAATTCCTTTAGAGGTAGTAATTGTTGCTTTCATGATTTTTCCCAGTTATTTAATAGGTTTAAGAATTCTTCTTGTAATGTGATGCCTTTGTCTTTTGCATACCAAAGATGCATTTCCTGGTAGAATTCGGCTTGGGCTTTATTTGGATTTGCCTTGTATTCTTTCAACATTTTTTGAGCTGGTTCCGGTCGAGGGCCCCAAGTACCGAGTACTTCAAAATTCTCAGCGTCTAAGCAAATAAGCTTAGGAATTGACTTGGCTCCATCAGTTAAGTACTGGTTGATCAGTTCTGGATAATCGTCTCTTAGCACCAAGCAAAATTCAATGTTATGACTTGCCTCTGCCATGAGCTTGATAAAGGGAAGGCTTTGTGCTGTATCACCACACCAAGCTTCTGTAAGCGTAAGCCATATGTAGTGTTTATTAAGTCCGGCAAGTTTAGCACCCAAAGCTTCAGTTAGAACCGCACGTTTATCCCACTTATCCATTCGTGATTGGTTAAGCTTGGTGTAATTCACCATACTTTCTGATTGATCCGGTCCAGTAGTTTTACCCATGTGAACCAATATTCTCGAAAGCTCTCTATACTCAGTGTAGCTTATGGCTTTTTCTTCTATTTGTTTGTAATCCATGTCTTAGTGATCCCTTAGAAATACCGGTTGTGCATCGGTGCTCATATCTGAGCTGTAGTAATATCCTTCCAGGTCGAATCCTTTCAAATCCTCTGGTCGATTTACTTTGTTTTTTATAATGTAACGACTGAGGTATCCTCGTGCCTCTTTTCCGTAGGTCTGAATGAATTTGTATTCTCCATTTTTCAGGTCTTTGAAAGTTGGAGTAATCACTTTTGCTTTGAGCTTTTTGGTGTTGATTGAGTTGAAGTACTCATTGGAGGCAAGGTTAATTATGATGGCTTCTTCATCATGCTCCAAGCTCTCATTTAGCTTGTCGGTGATACGGTCTTTCCAAAACTCATAGAGGTTTTTCCCTCTTGTTGTTTTGAGTTTGGTTCCCATTTCAAGGCGATATGCTTGCATTAGGTCAAGAGGTTTTAGAAGTCCGTACAAGCCCGATAGAATCCTCAAATGACTTTGTGCGAATTTAAGATCTGCCTCTGAGAAGCTATCGGCTTTAAGTCCGCGATAGACATCTCCTTGAAATGCGTGTATTGCTTGTTTGGCATTTTCGGTATCAAAAGGTGTGTTCCATACCTGATAGCGTTCATAATTGAGTTGCGCAATTGCCTCATTCACGTGCATGAGTTCTGCAATTTTCTTTGGGCTCTTCTTCTTCAGTACACTTGCTAGGCGTTCTGATTCGCTGAGCATTTCAGGAATACTTGCCTCTTTCGCTGAAGAAGCCTCTTTATAGTTGAGTGTTTTTGCTGGGGATAAGAGTGTAATCATGCTTTGTTGATTTGCTATTGCAATATTATATCAATTGCCTTGCTAGATAAGAACAGAAATACACTTTGATAAGTTCACGACAAAGTTTTTTCAAACAAGATGACAATTATATTGTCATTCTAATTATATTAGCTTTCTAATTGTATTAGATGAATCCATTCCCTTCAAATATCAAATATTTAAGAGCCCGCAAAGGGCTTACCCAGGCCGAGATGTCCAAAGAGTTAGCTTTAAATCGGACTGCCATTGGGGCTTATGAAGACGGGCGGGCAGAGCCTAAACTTCAGGTCTTGAGAAAAATCGCCACACTCTTTGATGTAAGCATTGATGACATGCTGCATTTAGACCTTTCCTTGGGTGCTTTAGCAAGTAAGCCTAATGAAGATTCATTGCGCATTTTACCTGTTAGCATTGATCAAAGTACTGGCGAGGAGCTCATTCCTCTAATCCCAGAAAAAGCTGCTGCAGGTTACACTAAAGGCTATAGTGATGCCGAATACATTGAGTCGCTCCCTCACTTTTCACTTCCCCTTCCCGAGTTAGACAAAAACAGAACTTATCGAAGCTTCCAGATTGAGGGAGAAAGCATGCTTCCTATTGTATCTGGTTCTTATATCATCTGTGAATACCTTGAAGATTGGCGAAGAATTAAGTCGGGAGAATGCTACATCCTTATCACTCATGATGAGGGGATTGTTTTCAAGCGTGTAGAGCCCAATTTGAAAGAGCGCAAGCTTTTATTGATTTCTGACAACAGCGAATATGAAGCTTATGAAATTGAACTGAGTCAGGTTTTAGAAGTGTGGCAAGCCAGAGGGGTAATTAGTTTTAATCTAGAACAGAATTTAAATCCCTTATTGAAGCAAGCGCAGGCTTTGAATGAAAGCCTTGGTGAATTTTTAAAAGCCTCAAGCCCCAAGCCTCATGCTTCAAGCTGATTCGGCTAAGTTGATTTTATACGTGCAATATGTTAATACCACAACTACCAATAGAATGAAAAACTTTAAAAATCTAACTGTCTGGAATAAATCGATGAGCGTGGCAAAATCTTGCTTGAGCATCATTAATATTCCTAAGGACACAAAGTACAATGCCTTATTCAATCAAATTAATCGATCAGCGATCTCGATACCCTCAAATATTGCAGAAGGCAGTAGTCGAAAAAGCACAAAAGAATATTTAAGATATCTGGAAATATCTCTTGGTTCGGCATTCGAATTAGAGACACAACTTCTATTGATTGAACACGCTTATGTAGATCGCGAAAAAAGTCAGGCTATACTATCAGAGCTGATAGAAGTTCAAAAAATGCTGTCGGGCTTAATGTCCACATTAAAATCTGAGTTAAGATCAAAACAACTTACAGCTAAACAATAAGATCAAAAACAAGAATCAAAGGACACAAATCAACAACTGTAATCAAAAAAGGCCTGTAGCTTGTAGCTTGTAGCTTGAGGCCTGTAGCTAAATAAGTTAATGCAAATCGCCCATTTAGATTTAGATACTTTTTTCGTCTCCGTAGAGCGCTTGATGGACTCGCGTTTAATGGGTCGACCTATTTTGATTGGGGGGACCAGTGACCGTGGGGTCGTTGCTTCATGCAGCTACGAGGCACGCCAATTTGGCGTGCACTCGGCCATGCCAATGCGCCTGGCAAAAGAACTTTGTCCGCATGCCACAGTAATTCGAGGTAATACCGGGAATTACACCAAGTATTCCAAGATAGTCACTGACATCATTCGTGAAGAAGTGCCAGTTTTTGAAAAGTCGTCGATTGATGAGTTTTATGTGGACCTTACAGGGATGGACAAGTTCTTTGGCTGCATGAAGCTAGCCAGTGAACTACGACAAAAGATTATTCGAGAATCTGGTTTACCTATTTCCTTCGGTTTATCGCAAAACAAAACCGTATCAAAAGTTGCTACCGGAGAGGCCAAGCCAAACAATGAAATTTTAGTTGAAAAAGGCAAGGAAAAGCCTTTTCTAGCCCCGCTATCCGTAAAGAAAATCCCGATGGTGGGAAATAAAACCTACCAAACGCTCCGCAACCTAGGAGTTCAAAAAATAAAGACTGTACAAGATATGCCCATGGAAATGATGGAGCGTGTTTTTGGGAAAAGCGGCATTGTTATTTGGAAAAAAGCCAATGGTATAGACAAAAATCCGGTAGTTCCTTACTCCGAACGAAAATCGATTTCAACCGAGCGTACTTTCGATAAAGACACCATTGATGTGGTAAAGCTTCGTGGTATTTTATCGGCTATGGTTGAAAACTTGGCCTTTCAACTTCGAAGAGGAGAAAAGCTCAGTGCTTGTGTTACGGTTAAAGTGCGCTACTCAGACTTCAATACACATACACTTCAGTGCAAAATTCCATATACGGCAGCCGACCACCTTCTTATCCCCAAAGTACTCGAGCTATTTGACAGACTTTACAACAAACGACTATTGGTTCGCCTAATTGGGGTTCGTTTTAGTCACCTTGTTGGCGGGGCATACCAGATCAACCTTTTTGAAGATTCAGAAGAACTTATCAATCTATATCAAGCCATGGATCGCATGCGTGAGCGTTATGGTGACCGAGCAGTAATTCGAGCTGCTGGAATCGGAGCCAAAACCCTCGGGCGCTTTAATCCCTTTAATGGGGAGCCGCCTCCATTGCTAGCTAACAGACATCAGTAGAATGATAAACCGAAAAATGTAAAATGATAAAGTCAAAAGTAGCCTTACGGCAGAGAGTTGAAAAACACACAGCAGGATTTAAACTCTTTACTGAAGCAAACGCAGGCTTTGAATAAAGAATTGGGAGCGTTCTTAAGAACCGAAAAATGCAAAATCCGCCGATAGGCGGACACAGTGATAAAGTCAAAAGTGGCCTTACGGCAGAAAGCTCCGCCAGCAAGCCAACACAGTGACAAAGTGAAAAGTGGCCTTACGGCAGAAAATTGAAAAAGACAAAAGCATGAATGTAAAACCACAGCGTAAATATGATTTGGAAGATCGCTTGGTGAACTTCAGTAGAGCAGTAATTCAGTTTCGAAAAACAATGGAAAGAAGCTATTCTGGGGATTATCTTGGAAATCAACTTCTAAGATCAGGTATTTCTCCTAGTCTAAACTATGCTGAGGCACAAGCTGCTGAATCCAGAAGAGACTTTATCCATAAAATGAAGATTTGCCTTAAAGAACTCAGAGAAACTAGTGTATCAATAAAAATTATTCAAGATTCCATTTCGTGCGATGAAAGCCTTCTAATTGAATTACAAACAGAGTGCAAACAGCTTCTTGCAATTTTTCAGAAAAGCATCTCCACAAGTGAGAAAAAACTAACTCAAAAAACTTAAAAAATGATCGTTCAATCTTTGTCTCCAAACATTCATAAACACATAGCGAAGCCACTTTTACATTTTACATTTAGTATTTTAAATTCTACATTCTAATGTGCGGACGCTACGTAAATATCACCAAGGTTAAAGCGATCGAGAAACGTTTTAACGTGAAGGCAGAAAAGCCTGAAGACTATCAGCAAAATACCAATGTATCTACGGGACAATTTGCGCCAGTAATTACTAACGAAGACCCCAATGCATTGCAGTTTTTCAAATTTGGTTTCACCCCCTTCTGGGCAAAAAAGCAGTTTTATGTAATCAATGCACGCTCAGAAGGCGACTTCAACAAAGAGGACGACCCAAACTACAGCGGTGCTATGGGAATCGCAAAAAAGCCCATGTTCCGAAAATCAATTCGTGAAAAGCGATGCCTGGTCGTTGCCGATGCTTTTATCGAAGGACCTAAAAAAGAAAAACTCAATAAACCCTATGTCATCTACAAAAAAGATGGCGACAGACCCTTTGCATTTGCAGGAATATGGGATGAATGGGTAAACCAAGACACTGGGGAAATTGTCAAATCCTTTGCGGTCATTACCACAGTATCTAATAGCATCACTCAAAAAATTCAGCATCATCGCTCCCCAGTCATCTTAAGCCGCGAACAAGAAGCCTTGTGGATAGACAATCAACTTCCTCTTTCTGATGTAAGCAGTATGCTACGCCCCTATCCCGGAAGTGAGCTAAACGCCTACCCCGTTTCGGTGGACATTAAAAGCCCGAAGAATCACGGACCTGAACTTCTAAAGCCTGTAGGTGAACGCATCAAAAAAGAATACGATTACCTCATCTATAACGAACTTAAACTAGAAGGAATGGGACAAACCTAAGCGCGAAACCGAAAAAGTAACGAATAGCATGCTGCTTATCGCTGATGATTAATTGCCACACATATTACAGCTTGCGCTACGGGACTCTAAAACCCGAAGAACAATTGGTTCTGATGAAAGAACTGGGCTACGACTCCTTTGCCCTAACCGACATCAATACCAGTACCTCTTGTTTGAATAGCCTTCGTATTGCCTCGCGCCATGATATCAATTTGGTACTCGGCATCGACTTTAGAAATGGCGTTAAACAGCAGTTTGTTGCGCTGGCACAAAACAATAAAGGCTATCAAGAACTCAACGAGTTCCTGAGCGAACATTTGCGAAGCGGAGAGGCCATTCCATTTCAAGCTCCGGCTTTCGATCATTGCACCGTAATTTACCCTTACCACACCTATCGAACCCAAAAGCTTCGCGACAATGAATACATCGGCATCAAGCCCAATGAACTTATCAAATTCCGGCTTCAACTCCCTATGGTTGCGCGTGATAAATTGGTCGCCATGCCTAGCTTTTCCTTCCGGCATAAACGAGATTTTAACTCCCACCGCTTATTGCGCGCCATCAATCAAAACACACTACTCAGCAAGCTAGCCGAAAGTGAACAGGCAAAACCTACCGATCTCTACCAAAGTAAAAAAGAGCTTCAAGCCGCTTATTCCGACTTTCCTTATTTACTCAAAAACTCCGATCGCCTTTTAGCACAGTGCTCTGTAGAATTTGAATTCAACGATGAAAAAGAACATAAAAATCAAAAAACCTACACCGGCTCAGAAGCAAAAGACTATCAACTCATTCAAAAGCTTTGCCGAGAGGGTTTGCGCTACCGCTATTATAAACCCGAGCAAAAAATTAGGGCGCGCCTAGAAAAAGAACTCGAAATCATCAAGCAAAAAGGCTTCATCTCCTACTTTCTCATCAACTGGGACATCACTTCCTATGCGCGTGAAAAAGGCTATTTCTATGTAGGCAGGGGAAGTGGTGCCAACAGCATCGTTGCCTACTTGCTTCGCATTACAGATGTTGACCCTATTGACCTCGACTTATACTTCGAGCGCTTCATCAATCTTTACCGCAGGAATCCACCAGATTTCGACCTCGACTTCTCTTGGAAAGATCGCGCCGATGTTACGGATTATATCTTCAATCGTTTTCCGCATTGTGCCCTCCTCTGCACTTACAACACCTTCCAATATAGAGCCGTTGTTCGTGAACTAGGAAAAGTATTCGGCCTACCCAAAGAAGAAATTGACAAATTGAGTTCTGGGAAATTTAACCCTAGGCGCCTCGATCAGTTTTCGAAATTAGTGCTGCGTTATTGTAGCTACATCCAGGGTTTTCCGAGCCATTTGAGTGTACATGCCGGCGGTATTGTTATCTCTGAAAAACCACTTCAAAGCTATATTGCCACCTTTTTACCCCCTAAGGGTTTTCCAACTACACAGTTCGACATGGTGGTAGCAGAAGATATTGGCCTTTATAAATTCGACATACTCGGGCAACGTGGCTTGGGTAAAATCAAAGACACCGTTGAGATTGTTAAAGAGAATTACCCAGACAGAGCCCCAATTGATATTCACGATATCAAACGTTTTAAAGAAGACGAAAAGGTAAAGAGCATACTGCGAAACGGAAAAGCCATGGGCTGTTTCTATGTAGAATCACCAGCCATGCGCATGTTACTTAAGAAACTACGGGTGGATCACTATTTGGGTTTAGTTGCCGCTAGTTCGATCATCCGTCCGGGTGTGGCTAAGTCGGGAATGATGCGTGAATACATCCTTCGCTACAGAAACCCCGAACGCAGAAATGATGCTCACCCAGTTATGCTTGACATTATGCCCGAAACCTTTGGCGTGATGGTTTATCAGGAAGATGTAATCAAAGTAGCGCACTACTTTGCCGGATTAAGTTTGGGAGAAGCTGATGTACTCCGACGGGGAATGTCGGGCAAGTATCGTTCCCGCGAAGAGTTTGCTCAAGTGAAAGAAAAATTCTTTGCCAACTGTAAGCAGAAAGGCTATGCTGATGAGCTGAGTGCCGAAATATGGCGTCAAACGGAAAGCTTTGCGGGCTATGCTTTTTCAAAAGGTCACTCTGCATCCTATGCCGTTGAAAGCTATCAGAGTCTATTTCTAAAGGCACATTACCCTCGAGAATATATGGTGGGAGTGATTAACAACTTCGGCGGCTTTTACCGCACAGAGTTCTATGTTCATGAAGCCCGAATGTGGGGAGCCCAGATTCACGCTCCACACATCAACGAAAGCGACTACCTCACCTGCATTAAAGGCAAAGAACTGTACTTAGGCTTTATTCATATTAGAGACCTCGAAACAAAATCGGCAACAAGGCTGGTATGGGAAAGGAATGATCATGGCCCCTATGAGCATCTGGAAGATTTTATGGACCGCTGCGGCTTAGCAATCGAACAAGTAGCCATTCTAATTCGAATGGACGCATTCCGATTCACTGGGAAAAACAAACGCGCATTACTTTGGGAAGCACATTTTCGCTTTTCGAAGGATCAAAAAACATCGGTTCATCAATCGCTCTTCAAGGTGAAAAGCAAAAGCTTCAGCTTACCGCCTCTTCTTACCACAGAATTAGAAGATGCCTTCGATCAATTAGAGCTTTTGGGATTTCCACTAGTAAGCCCATTTAAACTACTCCTAGACAGACCCGCCAATCCACTGCTTGCTGCCGACTTCCCAAACTTTAACGAGAAAACAATCCGCATTCTCGGCTATCTGGTCACCACAAAAAACACCAGTACGGTTACCGGAAAACGTATGCATTTTGGGACCTTCATCGATCAGGACGGACATTTTTTCGACACCACTCACTTCCCCCGCGTATCTGAAAGCTTCCCATTTTACGGTCGAGGAATCTATGAAATCACCGGAAAGGTGGTTGAAGAATTTGGCTTTTACAGCATGGAGGTAACTGCTATGCTGAAGCTAAAGATGATTGAAGACCCACGCTACAGCGAAATGGATTCAAGTAGTAAGATTAAGCAACAGAAACTGACCAGTGAATTCAGTGAAAATCAGGACTACATGAAAAAACGTCGTGATCAACTAGAACTAGGAACATGATTAAAAATAAAAATACCGTACTCAAAAATGCCGATTACGAAAAAGGCCGTGGAGCCCAATTCAACCCCTCCAACCCATTTGAATCAAGCGTACATGAACATTGGTATGAAGACGGTATTCTTCCCGACCAGATTAGCAAAACAAAATACATCGAGGTAGAACCAAAGACAATCGTAAACAAAGTTGAAAGCCCCGACGTGCCTTTCAAATACTCCATGAATCCTTATCAAGGATGTGAGCATGGGTGCATGTATTGCTACGCCCGCAACTCTCATGCCTACTGGGGTTATTCAATAGGAGCTGATTTTGAATCGAGAATCATGGTAAAACGCAATGCAGTTGAATTGCTCGAAAAGAAATTAAGCAGCAGTCGATGGCAAGCAAGTCCGATCATGTTATCTGGAAACACCGATTGCTACCAACCAGCTGAACATCGTTATCGCATCACTCGAGAACTACTCAAAGTATTTCTAAAATACAAACATCCTGTAGGCATAATTACTAAAAACAGCATGATCCTAAGGGACTTAGATATTCTTAAAAGTCTGAATAAACTAAACCTAGTGAGGGTAGCTGTTAGCATCACAAGTTTAGATGAGCGTTTGCGACAAATACTTGAACCCAAAACTGCATCAGCTAATGCAAGAATAAGAACAGTAAAAACACTTAGCGACCATGGGATTCCTGTGAGTGTTATGATGGCCCCTATCATTCCCTCATTAAATTCTCAGGAAATACTGGAAATGTGTCGCCGCTGTGCCGAAGCAGGCGCTAGAGATATCAATCCAATTATCCTCAGACTCAATGGTCAACTGAAAGAGCTTTTTGAAGATTGGCTAAGAAAAAATTATCCCTTGAGAGCAAATAAAATTTTGAAGCATCAAGCCGAAGCACATGGAGGGCAACATAATGACAATCGCTTTGGAAAAAGAATGCGAGGGGAAGGTGAATTTGTAGAACAGATTCATCACCTCTTTAAACTAGGAAAGAAACGCTATTTCAAATCTCAGAAATACGAAGCAATGAGCACTGAACATCACATTAAAAAAGTGGAAGAACAGTTGAGCTTGTTCTAGTCGATCAAGGCGAATTGCCTTAGATGGTGACCCATGTGTTTCTTCTGAAAAGTAAGCCAACCTTCAAAATCCAACTCGCCAAATACAGGATGCGTATAAACCACTCCTGGGTTTTGTTTGTGGTGCTCAAAAAAGCGATCCATTTCTTTTAAAAGAGCATCTTTTGCCGCTTGCAAACTTTCCTTGCGCAGCTTTTGCTCTCCGGGTGCTTGGGTAGGATTTGGAATCCCTCTTTCATAAGGGCGATCAGAAAATAAAAACTCACGGCGCTTTGGCAAGGACTCCTCTGGAACTGCGAGACCAATTTGTGCTCTTCCATTACTTATCATCCATGAACCTACTAGGTGTTCTACCATCGCTTGAGGAGACATTGTCCCCCAAACTCGTTCAGTACTTTCTGTCAGATTAGCTAAGGCTTCTGGAATTGTGTTTTGAAAAAACTCCATGTTTCAATTGTTTAAACAATGCTAACGAAATCAGGCTTTTGCTTTTTTCTTTAGTTGCTTTGCCGTCAATTCTATACTCAAGCCAAGGCGAATCCATCTTCCAGGCATTTGTATGGTTCCAATTTCCCGATATTGGGTATTGAAAAGATTGGCGATTTCTGCATACCAGCCCACACCTTTAAAGTTTTGGTAAAGCCTCATATCCAAAAGTGCATATGGAGCAAATTCAACTTCTCCTCCTTCATTCAAATCGAAATATCCTCCCAAACGGTCTTGGTATCTAATCGACCAACGTGCTTTTAGTTTTTTACCTAAAGATTGGTCTAAGCCAACATAGAGTTTATGCTTGTAGAAATCCAACACATAATTAGATTCAAAGTCACCACTTTCGCGATCTGCATCAATCCAACTATACTTTATTTGAAGTCGCTCCAGGAACATGTCTGGTGCTGTTTGTGTGATATTCCAGTTCAAGTCGAATTCGGTACCGATGAAGTTGATTGCACTTAGGTTAGTTGCTTCTGTTATAAAACTTCCATTAAATCTCACCCAGTCGATCAGGTTATTGGTTTCCCTAAAAAACAATACTGCTTGGGCATTGACAGCTTTGTTCTTTAATCGCAAACCTGCTTGATATGAATTCGAGGTTTCGGGTTGAAGATCAATACTGCCAACAGCGCCACCTAGGTTATAATACAAATCAGTATAAGTTGGGAAACGCATGTTTTGATTCGCCCCGACAATTGCTGAAATTGACTTTGTGAGCTCATAGGAAAGATCGATTCCTGGGAAAACAGCATTGCCAAAGTCTGTATTAATATTATAAAGTAAGCCCGCAGAGTATCCCAGCTTTTTCCATTTACCCTCTTGTTCGAAGTAGATGCTGTTGTTAATTCTAGAAGCGGAACGATTATAATAAGCATCACCATTTCCTTCTACCAAGTTTCTTAATTCACCCAGATTATTGGAAAGGATAAACTCTTGTCGGCGTTCAAACCCAAGATTGGTAGTTCCCAGCTTAGATTCAAAAGATCCATTTAACTCTGTTCCGAGAATTTCAGAATAGTGGTAGTTTGGGTTTTGATACCATCCCGGGATAAGGATTCGATCTTTAGCCAAGCTAGTGCCGTTAAACTCGTAATAACCAGGTCCTTCTCTGAACAATTGAAATTCGTCGAAATGTCTCCTAAAATAGACTCGAGGACGAAGGCTGAATTTTCCCTTTTCCAGTTTTGCTTGTGCTGAAACAAACTGCATGCTCGTTTCTTCATATTGATCTGGAAAAAACACGGAATAGAAATTTTGAGCCCCAAACTTCTTATCGTTTTGTCCGGCCATAAGTTTAAGCTCTGCACCCTTGATGTCAATATGAGAAATTAATGAGAAGTTGTCTTGGGTAAAATCGGTATTTGCTATGTATCCATCCGATTGCATTCTTCGGTAAGACAAGCTTGTGCTTGTGTTTTTTGTAACCACACTTGCTGAAGCACCAGCATTAAAAAACCCAAATTCACCCCCAGCGATGTCGGCATTGACTTTAGATTCTTTCGCTCGTTTAGTGATCAGATTTATTGCTCCACTAAAAGCATAAGGGCCAAACCAGCGACTCCCGCCATGGTTCACTTGCTCTACTCGCTCAATTTGATTTAGGTCTATGGGAATATTGAGTAGATGATGACCTGTTTGTATATCCGACATTTTAACACCGTCGATCATCACCAAACTTTGATCAAAGCTACCTCCTCGAATTGAAACATCCGACTGCACTCCTAGTGCACCACGAGAACGAATATCTACCCCTGTGCTGAGGTTTAACAAATCATTTATGCTTTGAACTGGAGCGTTCTGAATTTCCTCTTTGCTAATCACATAGGATTGCTTCACATTCAAACTCGAATCATTGAGTCGAAATCCTTGAATAGTGAAACCAGGGTAGGTGATAATTGTGTCGATATTGGTCTGGGCACTTATCAATTTAGCAGCTAATAAGACGCATATGACAAGAAGAGTTTTTGGTACATGATGAATCATGCGGCAAAAGTAGAATCCTTTTCGACTTAGCAAAGCTTTAGCCCTTTGGCTTTCAGCCATGGCCTTTTTAGTCCTGATGCTTCGCTCGAATAAATTCGGCTCACGATTAAGCCTCCTTGCAGTCGGCTTCATCCTCAGATGGGGTGGATCCAAAGCTTTAGCCCTTTGGCTTTCAGCCATGGCCTTTTTAGTCCTGATGCTTCGCTCGAATAAATTCGGCTCATTTCAGAACTAAAAAGCCCTTTCCAAAAAAATTGGAAAGGGCTAAAGCTTTGTCGGGTAGAGAGGATTCGAACCACATGTATAACTATTTGAATATCAAAGAATTAGTTTTAAGTGAAAGTGGGTTTTAGGTGGTTTTGGGGAGTAATACTCCCCAAACTAATAATCAATTTTGATGTACTCAATTATTGGTATCTTCAACTTCAATTTCAAATAGAAATTCTGACCTCCTTCTATCCCTTTCTACCCGATTGAATATCTCTCAGAAAATAATTTGAGAAATTCTGTGATTTTCTATCGTTTTAAGATTTACTCCCATACTTATTGATAGTTAACACCCTTCAGAAAGGTGTTATAGTCAACAACCGACAGTATTGTAATATA
>ENA-UOXV01001132-UOXV01001132.1-marine-metagenome-genome-assembly--contig:-NODE-1132-length-37866-cov-6.617175_pt1 | contig 37866 bp, 50 predicted proteins | sample MGYA00238165_ERZ766961 | MGnify/ENA primary metagenome ERZ766961 (study PRJEB28924, sample SAMN03173240) | marine metagenome | biome: Marine; feature: Water; material: Subsurface seawater | place: North... | reverse complement strand
GGCACGATGTGAGCGTCTACCTCGTCAACACGGGTTGGACCGGTGGCGCCTACGGCGTCGGCAAGCGCATGGACATCACTGCAACGCGCCAGATCGTGTCTTCCATCCTCGACGGTTCGATCAAGTCCTCCGAATTCTCCGCGCCCGACAAGCACTTTCAGCTCTCGTTCCCCCTCACCTTGAAGGGCGTCGAACCTTCGGTTCTCGATCCGAGCCAGGCGTGGGCGGACAAGGCGGCCTTCGAAGAGACTTGCACGAAGCTAGCGTCCATGTTCAAAGCCAACTTCCGCAAGTACGAGAAGGACGAGTTCATGGCCAAAGTGGCTTCGGTTGGTCCGGGACATGACGCCCTCCTCCAATAATCCATCAGGCGTGCATGAAGCTCTGTTTCGTTGGCAAAGGCTCTCTGAAACATCTGCATACTGTGAGGGCCAAGGGGCTCTTGCAGCGGAGATTGCTGTTTCTGTATTTGATATGAAGGTGGTGAGAAATATGCTGCTCTGCATGCAGCGTAGCTCGGCTAGAAAGCATATCATTCCTCTCCCTCGTACTGATAGTCTGATTCCTCGCCATTCAGCCCCTCTTCTCTGGGACGGTGCTGCTCCAAAGCACCATCTTGGATGATCGGTCTTGTAGGTAAGCGTCTTGGAGCTGTCGACTCCTCAGACCCCCCCGAAGGCGCACCAGCAGCAGCATCACCCAGGGGTGCCGACAAGAGCTCGCTGTCGCTCGCCCGACCCTCACTATTAGGTATGTAACTTGACTGGATGCCCAGGCCGGAGTCTCGTTCGAGGCGCTTCCGCCGCCGATAGCTCCGAGCGTACTCGCGACGCTTTTCCTCCTCGGCCACCATCTCCTGGAACTCGGAGTCTGCCGCCAGACGGAGGGATCGCGCATTAGAGATTCAAACGCATGGGGCCGAAAGTAACGAAGATTGGGGTTTGGTGCGGGTTCCCGCCAGACTCGAAGAGGTATGCGTCATCATCGAAGGTGGTGAAGTTCTCGTCCCAGCCGCGGTCGAGCACCGCGTCTATCTCAGCCCGCGCCTCCGAATCATTCAATCGTTCCTCGTCGAACATCCTTGCGTAACCCTCAATTTCTTCTGTCACCTCTGCGCCGCGTGATATCAAGTCCTCGAGCAGCGAGGACCGGTGGTTCAGAATCGCGATGCTGAGCACCGGCCGACCACTCGCATCCCGCGCCTCCACATCTGCCCCATACTCATCCAGCAGCGCAAGCACTACTTCTTTTTGTCCCTTCCGCGCTGCTTCCATCAGCGGTGTCTTCCCGCCAGCGTCTCGCCCCTCCACATGCGCCCCCGCGCCAATTAGCAGCTTCACCACCTCAAGGTGCCCCCGCCGGCACGCAAGATGCAGTGCGCTCTTTCCACCCGCCTCACCGCCTAGCCGCGCTTCCAGCAGCCCCTGCTCCCGCTCGCCCGGGGTCGTGCCCTCCCTCTGCCGCCCATTTGCCAGCACAATGTCCTCCTCCCCTGTCCGCTCAGCCTCCACGCCGTCTGCGCCACGGGCGGCAAGGAGCAGGGTCGTAACCGTCTCGACATCACCCGCGTGAGCTGCAAGCAGCAGCTCCCGCGCAGCATCGGCGTTGCCAGAGAGAGCACTAGCCTCTCGCAAGCATGGCAAGAGTAGGGTCTTGGAATCAACGTCCAAAGGGAGCTCTGTCGACGTTTCTTCTCCCCACTCGTCGGGCATAGGCTCGCCTGCCGCATCCATTCGCATAAGCTCGCGAATCTGCTCCAGCGTCTCTCGGTCGCGCCCCATCAGCGCTCGCAGCGTCGGCTCGTGCTCGCGCGAGTACTCCTCCGCGTTCCAATGACGAGCTTCCTGCAGCACCTCCTCTTCCTTCAACGTTGTCCATTCGCCGTTGGCGTAGTACGTGCTGGTATAGTAGCTTGGAAGTCCGGTTTCTGCCTCTGCGTCCTCCTCTTCCTCCTGCACGATTCGACACACATTCATGTATCGCAAAATAGGACCTCACTGAACTGATCCAACAAACAATGTAAGAAGACAACTGTGGGGGCAAGAATCTTCAAGGCAATTACACAAGGCAATGAGCAAGGCACTTGCGATAATGTGCGAAGTCTCACATTAGGGTCCCTGCGTACCTGCACTCCCGCCGTGCCTTGCGGGCCAACATCAAGTGGAGCCTCCCCCTCGCGTGCAACCCATCCGAGACCCCCACTCTGCTCCCGCATTTCCCGCTCCTGCGCTTCTGTGAGTCTCCCAGCCCCCACACCACGGCCGCGTCCCCTACCCCTTCCCGCGCCCCGACCCCGGCCCCGGCCCGTGTTTCCTTGCCGAGAAATACCCGTGCGGCCTCTCGCTGTGCGTCTGTACCCTCGCATTGCGGCACTGTCGTCATCGTCGTCTGCGATTGGGACGGAATCATCAACATCCGCACCTCCCCGGAGGTGCATCCACCCACCGTCGATCTTTCCACTTGTGGATCCCTTAAAGAACACGTCGCAGAACAATCTCTGCCTTTGGCAGTCCTGTGGTATCAAAGAGTGCACATTTGCAGAGGGTGCAGTGCCATCATTGCCCCGCTGCTGAAGCAGATGAGACTCGAAGGGAGCGAAAAGATGCAGTATGAACCAGAGTGATAGTAAGGCGCGATGAAGGAGAAGCCCATGCCTCTCGATCATGTTCGTCGCTACCTGTAGCGAACGACGCGCCCATAGATCCGCTGCATCGTTCCGGTTTTCTCCCTTTTTGTGTAAAACGTCTAGCCTCAGCGATAAAATTTCCGGTGACGAGACGGTACGGTGGGACTTGGGGGTGGGAAGCGGGAGGGCGTAGGAGGTAGATACAGTGGGACGATGCAGGGTGGCAATGACGGTGGAGGGCTTACTGAGGGGATTGCGGCGCTGAATTTGACCATGTCAAGCATCGCCTCCCCAGAGAGGCCCCTTGTCAAGCCGCTGGCAAGTCCCCGTATCCCGTCGTTGCATGAGCGAGTGGCACACAGTTGCAGCGTTGTTCCCACCACCTTGTTTACCAGAGCAAGAAGAAAGGGGGCACCAGAGCCCCGGCATTTCTCGTTCGCGGCATTCCAGGCTGCTGTAGCCCACGTTTCAACCGGCGTGGTGTCTCCAGGTGTCGCCGGAGGTGAGCCGCGAATCGCTCACCAACGCGGTACCAGAACTGCCCGCGGTTGAAATCAGCAAGATTCCGGAGGATGGTCCGAATGTTCAGCTCTCTACGATGGTGGTGGACGTTGATGGCTGGCCTGCGAGCCTGTTGTTCGAGCAGGAGTCATGGGCGCTGCATGCCCCTGAGCTGGAGGCACACAACTGCAAGCCGGGCATGCGCGTCATTATCGCGAAGGCCGAGACCCATGGACCCAAGACGACGCCACACACTACATATGTCATGCACATCAAGACTGCTTTCTCCATACGCGGCATTTCGCGCAGGTTTGCGCCGCGCACCCCAAAAATCGCGGGGGCGCGGACGAAGGACCCTGACGAGCGTGGCTGACTTTGAAGAAACTGTGAATGCAGGTACTCGGACTTCAAGTCTCTGGATCGAGCGCTACGGGCAGTGAAGCGATCGGCGCCTGCGCTCCCGCGCAAAAAGACCTTCGGGAAAATGTCTCCCAAATTCATTACGGAACGCAAGCGGCAGCTGCAGTTGTACCTCGACGCGCTCCTCGGGGACCCGACCTGCGCGGCGTCGGAGCCATTCAAGATGTTTCTGGGGGCAGAGAGCCACGCGGCGGAGATGGATATTCTTGCTAAGGCGGCAATTCGGGCTGCAGACCCGCTGGAAGGGCAGGCTCCTGTGCTTAACCAGTGGCGCGGCGCGGACGCCGCAAGCTTGGCTGGCGTGGAACAGGCCGCCGAGCAGGCACACTCCGCGCGCAACCTCCCGCGCGAGGCGCGCGCGCGGAGCCAGCTGGCAGTCATGTACAGCAACTCGGGAGTCAAGGACAAGGCGCTGGAGGCTGCACGGGTGGCGTACACGTGCTGTCGGCAGGTCCAGGAGGGGCGGGGGGCTCTCGCCGCGGGCACTCTCGCGTGCTGCCTCACCTGGGCAAGCATTCATGCAGCCTTCGGAGAGTACATGCTCGCTCACACGCGTCTTCGCGAGGCAGAGGGCCTCGCCCGCGGGGGCGCCGCCCCTGCTGCGCTGGGGCTTTGTCTTCGCATGCGCGCCTTGGTGCACCACGCCCAGGGGCGCCCGCGGGAAGCAGCAGAGGCAGCGGTGGCGGCGCTACCATTACTTCTTGAGGGAGGAGACTTTCGCACGCTTGCACTGATGCAGCACGGGCTGGGGCTGGTGCTGCTCGGGGCTGGGGAGATGCGGCAGGCGGTCGAGGTGCTTGAGAGCGCGCTCTTGTTCCGGCGGAGGTCCCGTGACAAGCTCGGCCTCGCCGAAACACTCGCGGCACTCGGAGAGACGTTTGCACGGATTGGATACCAGCTGCACGCCATGGACTACTTTGCACAGGCGCTAGCGCTGAGCCAAGAGGTTGGCGATGCTGCGGGCGAGTCTATCTGCCTCCGCTCGCTGGGGCGCGTGCACCACCTGCACGGCGACCACTCGGAGGCGCTCGCGTCCTACGATCGTGCTTTGACGCTGTTGATTCGCCTCGATGACCTCATTGGGCAGTCAGAGTGCCACGAAGGGGTGGCTGGGATTCATCTTGACCTTGGCGATGCACGCATGGCAATCGTGCACCTCAAGGAGGCCCGCTCGCTCCTCAGCGGGCCAGGAGATCCCCACCGTGTGCCCTCTTCGGGCAACGCTGGGGCTTCCCGTGACCAAGACGGGGAGCACGAATACCCCAACAGCGCGAGCAGCGGCGAGGAAGAGGAGCTCAGCAAGGAGATGGGCGAAAATCGTGCGAACCAGGGTGGCTCGGCTGCGGGCACAGAGAACCCCCGACAGGGACAGGGCGAGCGAGAAGATCTTCACCGCCGGCTGCAAGAGAAACTTGAGGCGGCGCGAAAGCTGCAGGCGGAGACATTGAACGCCTACGATGAATACGACAGAGCGCTGCGACAAGGGCCGGTTGGAGAGGTAAGGAGTGCTGATAGCGGGGGCGACGGGCTGGCCGTCCCGCTTCCAGGGGGACTTGCGAGTGTTGGCGTAGGGGAGAGCGCTGCGGGGAAGGGAAAGAGTCCACGGTTTCCGATCAAGTTCAAGCTCAAGATGCCTGGGCAAGACTTTGCCTCACATCTCAAGTTTCTGCAGTCTTGGAGCCAGCACAAGCGCTACTACACGGGCGGTGCCGCTGGCGCTGACGAGCCCGACGACGAGTCCTAGTGGCCCTCGGAAAATGTCTGCTGCGGCGGGCAGTGTGAGGGAGCGCGGGATGAAAGGGCACATTTCAAGACATTAGGTTTTGCGAGTGCGCTATTTCAATGTGTTTTGAGCGTCAACAAAGAGCCTTGCATGATCGAAGTGTACCAGGACCCTTTCAGCTGCTACTGGCCGCATGATGATTTGCCAGTGCTAGGCTATGTCAGCACTCGCTCTACTTGTGCTGCACGCTACCTACCTAGCTGGAACAGCTGATCTGCTATTGTCTTCGTGACGGTTGTCTTCGTGAACGAGACCCATATAGCCTTGCATCGCCCTGCATCACCTTGCAAGCGGTGGACTAGCTCTCGGGTGACGACGCAGCTGCCGGTGCAGCTGCTGGCGGCGAATCCGTCTTGAGGTTTTTGATTGTTTTGATGACTTCAGCGCAGTCCTCGCTGCCCGGAGCGCGCTAATGAGCATTCAAAACAAAGGGGGCGCCGAGAGCACAATCGGGCTGCGGGTCCGACCTTGATTTGTCATCACAGTCGCAATAATTGTGGTCGAAGTTGGAAATAAATTGGATAAGCTTTTCCTGTTGGAGCGCAATGCCATCCCCCGGATACCGTAAGGAGGTGCCAAGGGGTTGGCAATGCTTCATGGTGCAAGGCCTCGTGTTGGCGCACCGTGAGGTTGAGCTGAACGGGGAAACGAGGGATACAGAATGTGCCAGGGCAGCAAGCACGCCCTCTGTGCACGACAAAGAAATTGGGCAACACCTTGTTCTTGGCCAGGATGCCTGTGATGGTCGCCTTCTTCTGTGGGTTCTGGACGAAAACCTGCCGCCGCTCCCGCAGGTTTACTAACCACTTTTCGCATGCTAGCAGCCATCTGGCGCTGGGTGGTGCGTGGCGGATCACCTTGAACACATGAAATGCATCGAAGCAAATTGATTTGCGCTTGTCTTTCAAGAGATTCATCATGACCTGCGAACTCACAAAGAATGAGGAAAACCTCCCCTTTGCAGCAATTTCTCCACGCCTTGCCAGTAAAGCACCGCGGTGCCTAGCGGAACCAGGCGAGATGACGTGGTGCGGCACAGGGCGGGCCGGTGAGGCTTGAGCTGCTCCCTCTCTCTGATTCAGAGGTACGGACCTTGAGTTTCTCGGGGTCTTCGATGTACTTGGTCATCACCTGCTCGTCAGCACCCCGCACCGCCGCGCCCGTCAGAGCCGTTTCTAATCGGCACCGCAAAGAGGGACGGTGCCTTTTGATTTTCACGAGCCATGAGAAGCTCGCAAAGAAGACGGAGCGACTGCCGCTTGGTCGCGTAGTTTTCTGACTTGAGCAGTCCCTCATAGGACCGAAAGAAATCGTCGAATTTTCTCTCCAGGAAATCCGCAACAAGAGCCTGAACCTCAAATTGATTCAGCCTTTCGCGCGCACCCTCAATCACACACCTTTCTGCACCGCACGGTTTCGTGGTAGACCTTGTGCACGAGGAGTAGGTCTCGGAGGGAAGCAAAGGCGTCGGACGCGACATCGAACTCGTCGCCGCGCACATGAGTTTGCAGCAGCTCAAAAACACCTTTCCCATCCTCCCACTCAAGAACCACCCGCGCCAGATCCTCGTGCTGCACGCAGTCGCGCAGTATCTATCCAAGTGATGCAAAAGTCAACCACGTGCACACATTCGTGCGCGGTGCGCTACAGCGGGGTTGGGGGCGAGAGGGGCCCGGAGTCGACGCGCCTGCCCACACGAAGCGGAGGGGGCGTCAGCGCCACAGAGCGATTCGTAACCGCGGATGAGATCTGTCAGCATGCTTGGATTATTCTTGAGGTAGATGGCCGAGAAGCCTTCTTCTGCAGTAGCAAATCGCTTCAGCAGTTGCCGAAATATCAGCGAGATTGTCTTGCGTCCCTCGAAGTCGATGAGCTCGATGTTCTGCACAAGATCCTTCATCACCCCTGTGTCCGCCACCAGCTGTGACAGCTCCTGTAGCTGCGCTTTATCCTTACCATCATCTTCTTCTTCGAGTCCTCGCACATCAACCAGTCTCCGCAAGTCTTCCAAGCACTGTGTCAGATCCTCGTGCTGCTGCCGGAGGTGCGCCCACACGTCAGGAGCACCAGGGGCGCGCATTCCAAGACATTCGGACTAGGCAGGCCAATCAAAACCTCACTGCTTCCATTCAGGGAGCTGTAGGGAGAACCTCTTTCATCGCCGGACCCCAGGGGTCTTCGTTGTTGTCGCGCTTGCTTGCAAGCGTTCGCACTGATCGCCACACAAGTTCGACATTCTCTTTGGTTGTGCGCTGTTTTTTGCCCATGCCACCCCACAGAGTCTGCACCGACGTCGATACACCAGCGATTATCGACGTCATTTTTGCTCCCCCTTCTGATGCGTTTGAAGCTGTAAGACCACGATGCGGGACTGTACTGGACTAACTGCAGGCCAAGAGCGCTCCGCCACGCTCCTTCAGAGCCGTTCTCACTACACCGCCTGAGATCCAGTATAGGTCACTCTAATCACGCGACCGGCATAGCGGTGAAATCGCGCCGCTGTCTCTGCGCGCAGACGTCCGCGCAGGGCGACGTCTTCACTCAAAAACCGGAAGGAATTGGAGCCTTTTTAAAAGGTTCTGGAACGTGAGAGTGCACAAACGTGAGGGTGCTGCGATGCGGGGGCGCCTGCTCCTCACTCTTCTTTGTTCGCTCTGGGCGGTAGCGCTGCAAAACTCAACGTCAGTCGTTCCTGCTTTTGTGATTGCTTGGCCGGCTGCAGCATCCACAAATGAAGCCTTGACAACTTTCCTTGTCCACGGCACGGAGGCAGCGGGGATCGGCAACGGACGGCAGGTCGTGGTGGAGGCATTTTTGCGGCGTGTTACCGTTCCCGAAAGCACGTGTGAGGTCAAAACCAAGAGAGGGGCAGAGAAGGCTTCTCGTTCCCTTATATTCCTGGTCGCGCTGCGCGATGCCTCAGAGCTGGCCAAGCTGAAGGCCGCTGCCCTCCAGGCCAACACGACGCTTGCTAACAAGTGCATCTCATGGACTTCGGATGTTGAAAAGCTAGCAGCTGTGAGCGTGAATGATCTTGGCACCGCAATACCGTTTTTGCCGCCCTACAAGAAGAGTGTGCGGCGTGACGACAACGATGAAGACAGTGAGGAAGGGGTCGTTGCCCACGGCATGGAGATCGGACCGCAGTTGCTGATGGACGCCGGGGCAGCTGCAATGGTGAAGGGCGATTCTGCTGCAGCAGAGCGCCTAATGAAGCGCACGTGCGAGTTGCTGCCCAAGAGTGCGCTAGCACGCACACGGCTGGCAATGCTCTACGGCGCAGGAGGGCGCCCAGAGGAGATGATGGAAACATTGGAAGAAGCTGTGGCGCTCGACCCACGCGATCTGCTCACACGCGACCGTCTTGCTGCCGAGCTCTTCAGTCGAGGAAGGCTGCACGACGCACTCAAGCATGCGCTGGAGGCGCAGCGCGTACGGCCGACGGGGGCTGCGCAGATGGTGGCGGTGGCACGTATCCGGCAGGCACTGGGAGAGACGTACGAAGCTTGGCGCGGGTTCAACGCAAGTGTGTGGCAGCTCGGACAGGCACCAGCATTCAAGGGGGTGGTACGCGGGGACCGCGAGGACCTGGTGACGCAGGCCCGCGCCTTTGCAGGCCTCGGACACGTCGCGGCCGAGCGACACGCCGACCCCGCCACGGCTCTCGCCTGGCTCTCCCGCGCCATTGGCCTTCACCCCTTTCAGCCGGATCACCACCGCGCTGTCGTGCAGCTTCTTCTCCGTCGTCGGGTCTTCCCTTCTCTAGATCTCATCCACATCCACACTAAAGGCCTCCCCTCCTCTTGATCTCGTCCGCACTGAACTCACCTCTTGTGGGGCCCCCGCTCCTTCGCCCTCCCACACTCTACGCTTCCATCGCTTTGTCTCACTTGCTGTGCTCCGGGTGGGACTGCAGAATGACGGAGACCTGGCGCGCGCGCTGGAAGCACTGGAGACAGCCGCGCGTCTGACCAGAGAACCAAGAGGGACTTCAGCAGACCCCTTGGCGCTGCTCGCAAATCTCACGCTAGGCCGTATAGATCAAGCGAGCGCCAGAGCACGTGCGAGCGAGATTCAGGACGCGATTTTAATGCGTCTGCAGGGCACTGCGTCTGAGGAATGCTCGGATAGCGAGCTTCCGCCACTGTGGCTTGGACGTGCAATCGGTCTCTCCTCTGATGCGCTCGAGCAACTCACTGCCGCCCTCGGCCGTCGCGCTCAACGACTCGCTCGCTCAGCCCCGCCACTCCTCACTTCTGCAGGTCTCCTAAACCACCCCGCCTGACCAACGTTGAAGTTGTCGAGAGTGGAGTCTCTCGTGTCTGGGCTAGTGCCGCCTGAACCGGGGACGACAGCTGCAGGACGCCACTGACACTTGCGACGCGAAACGCAGCGATGGCGCGAAAATGGTCGCGCAGCGTCGGCGGCAACATGAAGGGACCTATCACAATCGGATACCTCGGTACGCGGCATGACTCGTCCCCGGCGGGGAGCGCGCTCCTCCAGATGCTCCAAGCACACGCCAATTCGAGTTTGCAAGCGCACGCAGTCCTCCTCTCTCTGGTTCCAGCCGAGGCAGGGGACGAAACTTCGAAGGCGCTGCGCAGATTGGCGAAGCTACACGTGGGCATGTATGAGCAGGATGCGCATGCCCGCGCGTCAAGCATCAATCGCGCTGGCATCCACGTCCTCGTGGTGCACGACGTCGAGCACCCCGGGACACGCGCACTTCTGGCGCTCGCTCCTGCTCCAATGCAAATTGCACTGCTCCACGCAAACCAAGACCCACCCGGCCCATTCCCTGGTTTCCCCCCTACATGGCCACTCCCGAGCCCATAGACCAACTTCCGCCTGGCAACAGGGAGTCACGAGCTCTGGTTGCGCTGAAGCCGTGGCGGTGTGTGGTCGATGGCAGGATTGGTGGGTGACTGGCACCAGCTGTCGGGAGTCGTTGCTGATCGGATTGCAGTGCCCCCAGAGATGGCTGGGGCGTTCCCCGACGCTCTCTGGCTCCTCCCGTTCCGGCCCAGAACTTTCCTTCCCGGCCATTGTCTCCCTTCTGGCACCCAGCCCCAGCTCGCGAGGACTGAGGACAGGGCAAGAAACGATCCCGCACTGCTCGTGCACCTGGCCACCAGGAACGGGGTCGTGTGGCCAGCGGACTTGAAGCTGTGGGTCAAGCTCATGGGCAAGCTCCCAAGCAGCTCCGTCATCGCTCTCGCTTGCCTCCCCGGTACCCGCGCTCTGATCCCCCCCTTTGATGCCGCTCTCTCCCAAACATGTTCTGATCCTCTAACCTCGCGTGTGGGTGGCAGCGGAGAGCGAGGAGGGTTTAAGGCTGCTGTGGGCAAAGCAAGGAGGGCGACAGGCTGCACTGCGCTTCGGCAACCTCACCTCCGTTGCGCCAGACAACGCGACCCTCTTTCTCGACACCACGGCTGCATCCTCTGCTTTCGAGACGGCCATCTCTCTATGCTCGGGGGCCCCAACGGTGCTTTCAATTCCCAACCGCGCCGACCCGGGTGAAATGCGCGGGCCCAACGCATCGATGACCCTCACAACATCATGGCCTGCAACAGGTCATGATTCCCGGTGCATCAGCACACTCTCGAGCCGGCACATCGATGCTGCTGCCCCCGACAGCACCCTCGTGGCTCGCCTCGACCCTCGCCCGGACGCCGGCCGACTTCATAAACGTGTCCTTCCCGCGCCAGATACACTGTGCGCTGTTGCGCGGCGCGGCGCTCTGCCTTGACGGACAGTGTTTGGTTGCAGGTGGCAAGACGCCTCGCGGGCACGAGGAGGGGAGGACGCGTGCTGGAGAAGCTCCGTGAGGATGCGGGAGAATACGTCACGGAGGCTTCCTCAACTACGAGGGCGGAGGCAGAAAACCTTGTTGCCGCACTCGTGCGAATTTCGCGAAATGCGCTCGACGCCGCGCATGCGGACGCGAACCTTCATCCATCCACCACCCGCCGCATCAACATCGTTCATGCAAGCCAAGTGTAGTGTAGTTTCTTGCTCTTTGGCCCTGCTGTGAGCGAGCTGGGCACTTGCAAGTGTCGGCGAAAATGTAAATTTGTGGTGTCGGATGCACCGAGTACCAGTCAGATAGCAATGCAAGTCTTTTGCAGGTGAAACTTCAGCTGCACAACACAAGCAGCAGTAGATGTAATCGAATAGCGTGGTACCCGCATGGCTCACACACTAGAAAGCTGCCTCAGGGCCGAAGCACGCAACACAGCCACTAACGGCGAGCTCGTTATGGCCACCAAAATGATGTCACGTCCTACAAATCACGGACGTGACCAACAGTGACGATCCGCTGAGGGAAAAGACATTCCGAGGTTGACGAAGAGAGCAAGGGGTAGCAGGAACGGGATGGCGTGATACCTGTCCCGCACGGGAACGATGGAGCGTATCAAGGGTATCACGCAAGATGATCTCCGACGACTGCTACATCTACCTGAGAAGGTTCGACCCCCGCACATCAAACGCCATGAAGGTCGCAAGGATCAGTCCCCACGTCACAGGCAGGGGGACGTAGGAACCGCCCCCTGCACCGCACCGCTGCCATCCCGCATGCCTCAACCTACACGCTCCCTGGCTGATTGGCATGTCCGTAAATGATTCTTTGATTAGACCCATGCAGAACACTTTCTGCGAGCCGTGCACGCAGCGATGGCCTCGAAGCGGCGCCGCTTCGTTTGTCGGGCGAATCCGCTGCTTGAATTGCGCGCTCACAGTGCGTGGCCGTCCCGCAGGATGTCGCGAAAGAACTGGGAGTATGTCTTACATCGCTTAAGAAGGCGTGCCGCGTGCACGGCATTTTGCGGTGCCTGTCCTGCCCAGCGTTCTTCCGGAGAGCTGTTCCTTGGCGCAAACTTGATGCAACGCAAGCAAGCAAGTTTTGACAACCTGTCTGGAAATGCAGCACCCCAGAGATACAGAACTGAGTTCAATCCCCTCAAAATGTTGTTGCGCCTGTCGCCTCGTCATGAGTCTCAGGTGCAGCTGTGGAAAGGGTCGTGACTATATTTGCCGCTGCAGATGGCCGTATCGACGGGTGAGATCGGTTGACAAGCGAATTCAGAAGGTTCAGGAGGTCATCGCTTCAGGACCTTCCTCCGAGGACGAGCGTGTGTCTCTCGAGGTGCCATATTGCGCCCCCTTACACCAAGAAAATCATATGAATCGCTCCCTTTGTTGCAGCGCATCCAGCACAGAGACTGAGGCTTCGAGCATGCAGAGGAAGCTAGCTGCGCTACGGGAAGAGCGGGAGCAATTGCCGTACGCAACGTCACGCAGAACTTCAGTCGCGGGTCAGGAAAAAGAAGCTGACTCTTCCGACTCAGATTCCTCCATCGATTCTTCCTCCCGCTCCCGAAACAGGTCCTGCCGCGGCCCTGCCTCACTTATCCTCTCGGTATGGCGAGGCACTGTCACCAATTTGGCTCGTCATCCACTGATGGGCGGATGGTTTGGTGCAGCACTGATGTGGGTAGCCCAAGGCTGCCACTAGGCATGAAGGAAGGTCCGCCTCACGATGCGTTTTCAAAGCCCTCCATCGCCGCTCGGGCAACGCTAGCGCAACATCCAACCATGTCCGATGGCCACAGCCGCGAGGTTGGATCGGATTCAAAAAGAACACCTCTACATGTGGTGAAACTACCTGGGTGGGGGAGTGCGGGTCGGCCTGGAGAATCAACCAAGCTCGAGCTGGCGCTGCCGCAAGACCTGGCAACTCAGATTTCAAGTGGCAAGCTTGCGTGCCTCATCGTCCAGGCGCCCGGGAAGCAGCCAGAGCTGCATGTTGTTCCCGCCAATACTGTTGCTGCAGCTGCACCTGTTCCAGCCGGGGTCAAGCGGGAGGTTGCTCAGGCGACGGCGCGGGAAGACCCTACTGAGGACGACTCGACCGAGTCTGGGGAGGAGAAGTCGACTGCAATCGAGGTGGACCTCGACCTCTTTCTCAAGGCGGCTGATGCCGAGGTGCCTCCGTCTGCCGATGATCTCGGAGCCTGCACGCATCATCACTCCCCTCACAAGGCGGGTCCGCGTGCGCCTGCTGCTACGACATCGAGCCATGTGACCGAGACAAACATCGAGAGGATGGACTGCGGTGACGTGGACTGTCTTGGGTTTCAAGTCAGCACGAGCGGCCTCAGTCTCGACTGTGCGATGGGAGATCTTGATTCGGATGACATGGTGACGCTGCATGCGGCGTCGCTAGCAGCTGGTTCGCCGGGTTCGCCACATGGAAATCTCCTTTCGCTCTCAGGATTCTACCCCTCATCGGGCGGAGGCCCGATACGCAGCGCATCAGCAGCGTGTCCTCTTCAGCCAGATCGGTCCCCATCTTCGTCATGCGGCTACCATGGCAGCCCATGGAAGAATATGACGGGGACTACGTCTGATGGTGGCAGCAGCAGCGCCAAGCCTTTCGGTTGGGAGAACCTCCTACCTTCCGACCACGATATTATTCGTGCCCTTGCCGCTGTCTCACCGTAGCAGCATGCCGCACACGTGTGCACCGAAGGGCAAACCGCCCTCTAGGTTTCCATTCGTTGTTTCCACGCTGGAATCCAAGGCCGCGTGGCATCTGGTATATCTTTACTTGTTACGTTTGAAAGCCTACGATTCAAGGCTGTGTTTCTGCTGGCTTCAAGCTGCAGCACCTGCGACCTGCATCCCTGCAACTTTCCATGATCGTGAGCCTTGTCCTGATGGACGGGCAGTTCGTGCGGTGGCACGGTAGCGGATTAGGTAAGGGAGAGCCGTGGCAGCGTAGTCGAAAGAGGGGTCCAGCTGTCGAATGAGACCCTCAGAAACCGACATGGTCGTGATCGAAAGTGCCACATCGCCCCTGATCGAAACCCCTGCCCTCTGTGCCGCAAGAAGCACAGAGCCGACCACTGCGCCCATGTTGTTGACTGCCTTCGAATTCGAGCGTTTCCCCGCGGCAATGGCGTCGGCGACTTCGTGATGGAGGCGCGCGCAGTCAACCGGGCGCTTGGATGTGTTCAAGTGCAGCAGCTGAGCAGTCGCCCCCTCTGAGTTTCCTGTTGAGAGCGCATGCAACAGCATACCAAATGGCGACGTGGAATCCTGTTCCAGTGCAGTTGTGAGGCCCGCGTCCAACACGAACACGCGGTGATCGTTGGGCGCGCGCGAATACAGAAGGTTCCCTGCATGTAGGTCGCCATGCACATGATTGTCGCGCAGATACATTTTTGCTGTCATGTCAAAGATGCGATGCGCAAGCGCTGTCCGCTTTTCTCTCGAAACCTCTGACGTTGCCAACTCAGCGTCGGACTCAGAGTGTATCTCTGTGAAGTCTGCGCCTTGCACGCGCGCCAGAAGTCCGTCGAGCGTTTCACCTTCGAGCCATGACTCGACAAGCACACCAGAGGCAGCCAGCACCACCTCGGGGAATACTACACCATCGTCTTCGGCAAAGTTTTGGGAAAAGCGAGCAAGATTTCGCGCTTCCCATCGAAGGTCGAGCTGATGACGCATTGCTCTGTCGGCTTCCACTCTGTCGAACGGGATCTGGATATCGGGGCCACCAAGCGCCACGACGACGTTATTGATAGACGCGAAGGAGCGGAAGAGAATCTCGAGATCGACAAAGGTCGTGTCCAGCACGCCGGGGTGTACCACCTTGACGGCAACCTCGCGGACGGGTAACCCCGCGAGTCCGCGCTCTTCGAGGAAGGAATCGCGCAAGATGGCGCGGTGAACCTGTGCCACTGAGCCCGAAGCACATGGCTCTGGATCGAAAACGCAGAACACTTCCTCCAGCTCGCGTCCCAGAGCCGCTTGAATTTGCGCGCGAGTGTGAGCCATTTCATGCTGTCACTCGCCCCATTACTCAGGTTGGAATATGGCAACGGCCAGAGTAATCAGGCAATAATAAAGGCTTGCACGCATATGGCTATAGGAGCGCTTGTCGATGCGGGCGGATACCTGTGGGACGTCGTTGCGGATACAGGCGAGAGCTTCAACAAGGTCTGGCGCGAAAAAGTCAGGTCGCATGCTTGCCCACTGGCCGAGCTTTTGAAAACAGCAACCGCTTCTCTCCACGCACGAGACGAGTAATGCGAGGTACCACGCACGCCATCCAGGTCGCTGCTGCATGCCCGGCAGCAACATCACCACGGTCGCCCCCACGAGCGGGGCGAAGATACCCAGTAGCTGCAGTATCCGGCGTGCAGCGAACTGAATGCGCCAGAAGAGGCCCCAGCTGAAGAAAGGGTGAGCCTGGTCGTTACCATCGAAGTTACACACTTCATCGTCTATCGAAACCACTTTGGTCTCCCCGTCAAGTACCAATACTGCCCCGTCTCCCTGCCTGTTGAGCTTGCCAAGGTAGACCGCACCCATAGCAGACGCTGCCCAGAGGACGTATCCGGGGCGGTGCTTCCACCCACGACCCGTGTCACCCCCTTCACTATTATACCATTTTTGCGGGGTTGGGAGGTTTGAGAAGCTGTGGGCCCGCCCTGGACGGCGAGCACCCACACCGGGCTGAAGCGCGCCCGCAAGCGGGTCTGCTGCCCGGGTTACGTGCGACCGCGAGTGGTGAAAGAGAATCGCAGGTGCAATTCTCGGTAGCACACCCATACGCAGCCATGGAGAAGCCGGTGCCTGGAGAATCACTCCTCTCTTGTTGAGACACACCATGCCCTTGGTGCACCAAGAGAAAGGCACGGAGATCACCTTGTGTGTGGAGTAGTGCACAAAAAGTGACTTCGACGAGCCACTTTTGACAAGCCGAGCAGTTTAGTCGGCCCGTAGGAGTGTGGGAGTGGGGTGAACACGCGGCCGGCCTCTGGGGGTCCACATCGGAAGCCTCTGGTTCCGGGTGTTGCCAGGATGGTACTTTATGATGCAAAGCTGCAGAGGTCCAAGGCGCGCCCCGGAATGGGCCCTGTGACCAAGAACCCTGGGAACGGGATCAGATGGGGTCCACCGGAGAACCTCACACGACTCGGAATGTCCAGACAAGAGGAGAGGCAAAGACATAGAAGCGAGGCCGCGGCACAGGCAGCCCAGGCCCGTCTGAGGGTTGACACTGAGGATCGGCGCGAGAGAAGCAGCAGCGCTGCTTCGCAGCCCCGCTCCCCTGCGAAAACTCCCAAGACGCCGGGAAGTACGCGGAGCAGCAGGTCTGCTTCGCCCACAAGCAGGGGCACATCGCCCGAGAAAAGCCCGAAGCCAAAAAGCCCGACCTCAAAAAGCCCGAAGCAAGCGCAGCTGTCGACGTTGCAGGTCGCCGAGGAGCAGGTAGCCAGCGCCCAGGTGAGCGCAGCAACACAAACGTTCGACCCGGAGCGATCGACCCGCCGCGTTACAGGTGGTTCAGGACTCTTTCGACCACAACTATGGACTCCGGCGGTGCCAAAGCCGGTGGAAAGCGAGCACGACACGGAGCTATTCGAGCTTTTCAGATGTGGAAAGTTTGAGCGAGCGCTGGAGCTCATCGACCTGCGTGAGGACGCGGCAGCGGGATGGATGAAGCAACGCGTGCAATTGTTACTGAACCGACAGAGGGAGGAGTCATGGGCGAGCTCACAGGCGTGGCCACTCCACGGAAGATCTAGCGAGAAGGCGAGGCAGACGGCTGAGCGCACGGCTGTCAACTCGCGGGAGATTGTAAACCCACGAGAGGTGGAGACGCCAGACGAGGCCGCATCGCGGCTGATGCGCGAACTTGCGATGCTGTCTGGGCTGGACGATCCACGCTTTCGCGGGCTAGACTATGGCACGGCAGCGGAGCGGGTGGGGGTTCTAGGGGCGCTCCGGCCCAAGAGCTCCCGAGCGGAGGGAGAGACGCTGATCCCCTCTCCGGTGGGCAACGAGGGCATGGGCAGCGCAGTGCCTGCACGAAGCGGAAACGAGGGAGCAGCTGCCCAGGACCAAGACACGGAGGATGCACCCACCGTACAAGAAGTTTCTGGTGCGGGAGGCAGCCGGCGAGGGGGCAAAGACGCAGTAGGTGGTCGCAAAGGGGTTTCGCTATTCCCCATTGTCTCGGGCGAGACGCGGGTAGCAGCCAACCCTGAGCTACCTGAAGACGCAGCCGCCACGAGGGGGCGCGAGGGAGCGTACCAGCGCGAGAGTCCTGTGCAGTTGAGCTGCGCACTCTCGCCCACAGAAAGGAATCCAGCGTCGCGGCGCAGCGCGGAGAGGCGCGGGGGCGGTTCGAGGTCGCCGCTAGGAGCAGCGCAGGAGAGTCGTGGGCTGAGCCCCACTGGCAGCGTGTCCCCTCAACTGCACCAGGAGGATTTGCTGCGGGTCAAGAGCCCCCCGAATGCGCTGCATGCGGCGTCGGCAGCTGGAATTTCGCAGCAGGACTTTTGGCGCCGGGCTCGGCAGCATGAGTCTGTGCAACGCTACGAGGTCTTGTCCCCCAGCACCTCATCGCGCCGTGCCGACTGGCGCGGCACGCTGGCGTCGCACGGGGGGGGGGCAACGGGCTGGGAGTACGGTACGATGGGGAGCGTGCGGGCTTGGCGGCACGAGGAGATGCTGCACGATGCCAGCGCCGTGAGGTTGCTCAACTCCCCGGGCTTTGACGAGGTGCAAGGCATCCTGACCCGCGCCGCGCGAGAGATTTCCCTACTGCCTGGCGCTGGAGGTCCCTCACCCGATCGCTTCGTGCTCTCGAGCGCTGGAGGAGAGTACACCGCCTCTGCACCTAGGCGAGACACCCGTGAGGGCTCGCCAGCCGTGGACGCCCATCACTCGTGGGACCCTGCGAGCCATCGCGAGAGCCTACCCCCGGCGTCGGGCACGCTAGGTGATGATCGCAGCATGCGGCTCACCACCACCGAGAGTTTCCAGTCGTTGCAACCGCCGCTGCTTTCGGCCTCATCGCTCTCCCTCGCCAACATCGCCACTCCGCCGCGCTCTTCAGTGCGACAGGCGCAGCACGAGGCGGCTCGCGAGGCCACCCAGCAAGCCCGCGAGCGCGAGGCACGGCGCGAGGAGCTGCGGCGCAAACTGGCAGAGGACGGCATCGAGGCACTGGAGGGCGATACGGAGCATCGGATGCAAGGGATTGTGGGCTGGATCCGGGCGCCTCGCTCCTCGCGTGGCGCACAGACGAGGCGGGGTCACAAGGCCAAGACGGAGTGGACTCCGCGGACGTTCCGGGAGCCGAACCCTTTTGTCAAGAGCCAGACACTACTCGACGCAGCCCTCTCCCGAAGCGCGCGCGAGGGGCTTCTCCGTCCCCCGCGCGGTTCGCCGCATTCGAGCGCGGTCGCGCGCGCGCTCCTTCCCCCGAGCTCTCAGGCCCCAACGGACGCGGGAGCTCGACAGGCTAGCCTGGTGCGGGCGGCGGCGGAGAAAGAGTCGGTGTTCCAGGCAGCGCAGCGGACAGTGGATGGTCTTGCGATGGCCAAGACGAGCCCTCAGCTGAGGGACCGAGGGGCGGCAGCGTGCCTCGAACGGGCCAAGGAGTTGACGACGCGCGGAGGGGTCCGTGCAAAGCGCCGGCAGGAGATTCTGGACGCGGTCGCGCAGTGGCCCCGGCAGCTGCGGAATGCGATGGGGGGAACAGGAAGTGCGGGGGAGGTTGAGACGCTACCAGTCTCGCGCGGGCGCTGGGAGGCAGCGCTCATGGTGCGAGCTGCCTTGACACGGGTCAAGAACCTGGCAGGCAAAGAGGCTGCCAGCGCGCGGGCGGCACTGGCGCGGGACGAGATGGGACAGCAGCTAGAGCGTGAGCGTGCGGAGACGCGAAGGCTGCAGGAGACGCGGCTCAAGATTGAGAAGGCCTCTGCGGAGCTTGCGGAGAAGCGGTGCGCACAAGAGAAGGTCCATGTCGACAGCATGGTCACTGCGGCCGAGAAAGCGCGCCAGGAAGCCGAGCGGGCGCAGCGGAAGTTGCAACGAGATGAGGCCCAGGTCGACGCACTGAAGGTGCAGGAGGGACAAGTTGGCGACGATCTGCGAGGTATCGAGGAGCAACAGAGGCAGGCTGAGCAAGAGCTGAACGACTGCTGTGCACTGACAGAAGAGACGAGGACAAAGCTTCAGGCGGCAGAAGAGAAAGAATTCCATGCACAGACACAGGGAATGGTGAATGTGGCACGAGAGCAGGAGGCCGTGGTGGCGGAGCTGCGTAAGGCTATGCATCAAGCCAAGATCGAACAGGATGAGAAGCAGGACTCTGAGGCATACCTGCGGGAGCTGCGAGAGGTGCTGGTACAGAAGCACGAGACGATTGTCCAGATGCTGCAGAAGCAAGCTGGCAAGACTGAAGACTCGCATCGCCTGAGCTGCAAGGAGGAAAGTAGAGCTGAAGAGGCACGGGCGCGACTGGAGAAGGCGGAAAGGCAACTGAAAGTGATGCACGAGCGTGCAGAGGAAAAACAGCGTCGAGCGGATACCACCCGGCGAGAGGTTAAAGCTGTTGCGCAGTGGGTGACGTCCAACGCGCACTCGGGTCTGCTCGTGACAGATCGCCTGCATGCGCGGTCACTCAGCATCATCGCTGCCAAATTGACTGTGCGTCAGATGGCTGGTGGGGTGATTGCGAGCCCTGAAACCTCGGCCCCCGCCAACGGTGGAGCAGAAGGCGAGTCAGGGGAGGGCAAGGAGGGTGGAGAGATGGGTATGGCTCCATCTGTGTATGTGGGTGAGCGCGACGGTGAGGGACGGCGCCACGGGTACGGCATCGTCGAGTTTCCTGAGGGCTGCGAGTACCGGGGAGAGTGGCGCGGGGACCTGCCCTGTGGAAGTGGCATCGAGCGCTACGCAGACGGAACAAGCTACGAGGGGGGATTCGTGGACGGCCTGCGTCATGGTATGGGTGTCTTACGCCTTGGAGCTGGGGCAGATGAGGCGCTGTCTGACGATCCGGGGCCATCGACACGCGGGCTTTGTTACTTTGGGCTGTGGGAGCGAGGGCTACGTCGAGGGCCAGGGGTGGTGGCCAAGCAAACTTCAGAAGCGAACTCAGACTTGATGCCTCCAGCAATCCCAGTTGGGGTCTCACTGGTAGCCTCCGGTGCTACTGAGGAGTCGCATGCTGAGGCAACTGCCTTCTCACCGGACCATCCGGTCCACTGTCTGCTGCTTGCCGACGCGGCGCTGGCTGCTGCGCTGGCGCGCCGAAAGGCGCGTAAGGCTCAGGGCGTTGGGCTTGATGCTTTCTTCAAAGAGGAGCACGATCGCCGCGCCGCGCGGCAGTCGCAGTTTCTGGGCATGCAGGTCGGTCGAATGAATCCGCTGCTCAAGGCCCTTGAAAAGAAACCTGTCTTTCGTCAGGCCGTCAGGCTATCGGGGCCCAAACACTTCAACCGCGTCAGCCGGCAAGGCATAGGTCACAGCTCGAAGGCGCAGAGGTCGCTGGCCCCAGTTCAGGCTATCCAGGACATTCTTGAGCAGAGCCCGCTCGCTGCGCCTCAGGGCCGCTGAGAATCAAGTACGTCACAGAGCTCGCCAGGCGGGTACGACCTGCTGTGCGCAGTGGCCGTGAAAGCCCTTATTGTGTGTGTGCAATGAAGGCTGTTAACGAAAAGAGGCCTCTTACGGCATGCAACATCGGGATAGGAAGAGCATTTCTCTTATATTACCGCAACGTGAACAGGTCTGATAGCACTAGCTTTTCACGTGCTGCACCGTCAAAGTGAAAAAGAATACCCGACCAGCGAGCACCGTACGGTTCGCCAGTCCACACGTCCACACAAATTACCTCCTTCTTTCGAAGTATTGCTCAAGGCTCCTGTTCGGCTTCGTAGTCGGCAGCAGCCGTGCTTGCGCGGCGCTGCTCGATGATATCGTGGGGGTCCTGAGCGGGAACCCACCCGATGAGACCAAGAGGCAAAAGCGTCGATATGTTACAGATGAAAACGAGGAGCCAGAAGTTGTCGAGGTTTGTGGCTGTGACACCAAGATATATCGTAAGCCACGCGCCAATCTGCGTCCCAATGATACCGCCCAAGTTGTTGATAGACATGATGAGCGCATAGCAGGTGCCCTCCATACCCTCCGGGCAGAGACGCGATGCCATGACGATGATAGGCATCGTCGCGATCCAGCCGACCACGGCCTGAACAGCGCTCTCGCCGAGGCAGAAGAACTCGTCTGGAATGCCCCACTTGCGGTTCCAGTGGAAGACAAGCACGAGGTTGGTCAGTCCGAGGAAGGTAGACACCAAGGTCCCGAGCAACAGCACCGGGCGGAACGGCAGTCGCTTCAAGAAGACTTGGAACAGGACGACACCGCCGAGGTTGAAAATCGAGCCGACGACGTTGACAGTACCGAGAAATGTGGGAGAGAAACCAAGCCCAAGGGGAGGCTTGGAGGAATAGAAGTAGAACCATGCACTCCCCGTCGAGGGGGTTGCGTTGAGAAGGAATATGAAGGCGCACGGATAGAAGATCTCCGGCATCATGATCGTGCGGTATAATTCCCGCGCTTGGCGTCGCATTCGGCCCTCATCCTTCTTGGCGTCAACATCCTTGACCTTGTGGTCGGGCGTGACGAAGGACGTGAAGACGAGTGAGAGCGGAAGGAGCGACGAGAGCAGGAAGACTTGGCGGTCGGACATCCATTTGAGCAGGTATCCAGAAAAGAAGGACGCGATCAGCCCCCCGACTGAGGCGGCGCCCCATACTACTGACTGCAGATGCGACGCAAACTCCTGCGATTCGCCTTTGGACCTTTCGACCACCAGTGCTTCTGACATCACGTTGGCAACGGCGATTGCCGCCGACCCAAGGAGCATCGCGGAAAACCCCTGCCACACTCCACTTACTATCGTACCCATTGCCACCCAAGAAAGAAAGCCCAACAGTCCCGAGAGCAGGATATACGGCCGGCGACGATAACCCAAGATGGGGTATGCGTCCGAAATGAATCCGTAGATTGGCTTGCAGGTCCATGGCAGATTGGTCATCGATGAGACTGTCGAAAGTGTAGCTGGGTCCACGTGCAGTGTGTTCTTATAAAAGTACGACACCGCCAAGCCTGAGAGTCCTGAGAGTCCCTCGAGAAATAGTACCCAGCTCGTTGCAAAGTAGAAGGCCGCGCTCGGTGCTTCTCTTTCCCCGCCCCATTCTGTGCCAAAGCTATCTGCGCCTGCTGCAGGATCGCACCGAGGCTCAGCCCCAGAATGTGCTGAATAGGGTGGGACAGGTCAATGAAGAAGAAGAGTGCAGTCGGCCCTGCACAGCTAGAAAACTTCATCCTGCAGCGATTCCTGCGTACGCAAATGCGCGAGCATTGGAGGGGAGCACACCCAGCAGGGGACGACTTTCAGACGCAACATGATCCATACTACCTTTCTCCGCAGCACGGCCGAGCTCCCCAGTCTTGCGAGAAGAGGCCTTCATCCCGGACCGTAAGAAGTGCAGTCCCCGACAAGTGGCCCGCACTCTCTCAGACGTGACGCGTCTGAGGAATCCTCAAATCTGTTGGGCCCGCCTCGGATTGTCTCTACCGCGTCTCTCTCTCCCTAAAATTGCCATGGCTCCCGGCCGTGGTTTTTCGCGGTCTGGGTCGCTCTGCGGTTTGCGACTGTTTGTCATTAAACGTATCTATCTCTCGGTTGTGGTCTTTCCCCGTTTTGGGGGGGGGGGTTGCGTGCCTATCGGTTTGGTTTGGTCGTATGACACCCGGTCTGTACAAGGATATTCAATGCTCTCTCTTTGTCTTTCATTGCCTTGATTGCATTTCCAGATGTCAGTAAACTATTTTCCGTCAATAAATCACCACTGTCGTTTTTACGAGTTCATTCACGGGTTCGTGCCTGTGGTCACCGACACGTCTGGAGCTCTCCACTCCGTGTCATTGAACCTCCCCTACGACTTCGCACGTCTCAAGACGGACGCCGCTGAGCAGCGCGCCGTCGCGAACTCCCTGAGGTCGCCCCTGACATCCGGGCAACTCTGCCAGCGCCGCGGCGCCATGTTTGCTCGGCTAAGGATGGAAGCTCAGCTGTACAGCATCCGGGCTTCGGCTGCACGGCTTAATTGGAAGCACTGGGCTGCGCCCTATGCCTCCTCACTGCTGACGGGATCTCGGGCACGGGCCCGGCGCGGGTCGGGGCCTTTGCCCCGGCTCCGGGCGCCCACGTGCCCGCGTTACGTTATTGGTGTAGGGCTACTGGGACTTATCCAATATACAAAGCTTTTTAGCGCGGTCTCCCGGCCCCCGCTACTCTGGTGTTCTTGGTGTGGGCCTGGGACCTAGTTCTTATCCGGCTTCACTGCTGTGGTCTCCCGGCCCCCGCAACTCTGGTGTTCTTCGCTTTGGTGTTCTTCGCTTTGCGGGGTGTGACTGTTGTCGGTGAACGGATATTTTCTTTCTCTAGCAAATCTATCTGTCACTCTCGTGAGCTTTTGCGCGGCGCCCTAAAGGCCACCTATGCCCCGTGGGCGGATTCCTATGGACACAGCGATCTTGGCAAGATGATCCTCGCGCATGCGCCGCGCCTGCTCCGCCGTTCTCTCCTGCGTGACTGTCCGCTGCTGCTCGGAACGGATGACCTCCTGCTTCTCGCGCTCGATCGCCTCGATCGCCTCGTCTGCAATCGGGGCGACTTGCAGTGGTGCGTTCAACTCCTCCAGAGGGAGCCCAACACCTTCAACGCTTGTCGGCATTCCAATTTCGCTCCCTTCCTCCACAGAAGACCCCCCACCTGGACGCCGACCGTCGTGTAGCAGAACCGAGGGCCGCACCTCCAAGAACTCCGTGGCCTCGGACTTTCCGGCGGCGACTTGGAAGGCACGATCCCTGCTTTCTCCGGCAGCATTATTGCTGTCAGAAACGGGTGAGCATGACTGCTGGCGTGATGGCTCGCGCGACCCCTCGTTCGACTCTGAGCTGCCGCGACGGTACACTTGCTCGGGGTCGCGTGCTCGTGACTTGGCTCGTCGGTCGAATTGCGCGACAAACTTGGAAGGACGTCTACTGTTGGGCTCCTTCGATGACCCGATGCTCTGGCGCCGCGTCTCGCTCCTGCCCAAGCATTCAAAGCGGCACCTCTTTCACGTTTCGCGGTGATGCCGCGGGCCCAACAACGAGCACAACAAGAACACGTGGGACAGGGCCCTCACGGCTGAGAGGCCGACTGAGCGGCAAGAAAAACTCTCTTCCCTTTAGTATTTCGCTCGAGACGTTCTTGCACCATCGTATCGACCATCCGAACCACCTGTGAAATCACGCGCTTAACGCTTGCCCCAGAAGGAACTTAGATGTGTGGAGGGAACAGACCTCATTGTCCAAGGATATCACATGCTTGAAGACCTCCTTCGAAATCTCCAGAATTTCCGAATCTGATTCGGCAATTACTGTCGCAGAGCGGTCTGTGTCAACCAACAGTGCCATTTCGCCAACAGCATCCCCTGCCTTTAGGATGTCCACCAACACAGCCTTGTCGGCGTCAGAGAACTGAAGGTGAACTGAGAGTTGGCCCGTTAAAACTATGTACATGCAGTCGTTCTCACCTTCAACCACATGTTCCCCCTGTTCCATCAGAATCTGCCCCTTGCGCAATGCAATCGACCGGCTGCCTCGCACAAGCAGAGTGACAAGTGTGTCGTCCAGGGCCCTAAGAAGATCAGACTTGCGAAGCTTTAGTACTTTGATATTACGAAGCTCGCGAGCGACAGCTTTCGCGGTGCCTGCCTCGTGGCTCTCCGTGCTGAACACCGCATTCGGCGACCGACGCAAGAGCTCCGAGAAGAGCATGCTCGCAAATTGGGCTGCCATGGCGTGGTAGAAGGACATGGCTGTCGCTCCCCCACTTCCTAGCGTAGCGTCGAGCAGCGGCTTGGGTAGCCGAACCAAGTCACAGCCAGTGGTCGAGCGCACAATCACAGAATTCTGCGCGGAAATGTCGAGAAGGTACTCAAGACCACCAACAAACTCGGAAGGACCGACAACCTTCACAATCTGCTCTCCGTCAGGCGCCATTACAGATAGTGAACCTTCAACCACAAATACCATCCCATTCCCCAAGCTTCCTTCCTCGAATATAACCTCTCCTGCCATGTATGAAGACTTGGGAGCGATGGCCATCAACGTCTCCATGTACGTGGTGTTCTCGATGTGCTTGCGATCTTCGGCCATCAAGCGGTGCAGGTGCTGCTGAGTCGAATTGAGGTACGTGTGAAATTTGGAAAGCATTTCCATGGCATGCGTCCGTGTCCCGCAACGACACTCGTACTCGACACCGCCAAGCACGATAGTCAGATTTTGAACGTCGGGATAGTTATCAGTGGCTGATGAAAGCGCTGTCGCTGGAAAGAGCTGCGGGGTGTTCACAAATTGAGTAAGTTTCGAGGCCTGGGGAGTGGGAGGAGGGTCTCGTTCAGTAAATTTGGTCTGCTTCGCGATGCGCTACGATTTAAGGCCAGGACTACTGGAGATGGTTTACCATTGAATCCGCGGCGGATACGTCATCGCCGGTCCAATTTTGGTCGATCATTATGTAATTGGAAAGGAAGATTACCCGCATGCCAACAACTTCGTCGGCGGGGTCATACACGATGCATCGCTGAATGTGAATGCAAGCTTCATTCACTGGGAGACGGAATTTGTGCAATGCCTGGGCTTCAATGGCGCGCCGCTGCGCGTCGAGGTGCGAGTTGAAGGAACGCTCAGCGGGGCGCGAGGTAGCACTGGGTCGTTGGCGTTCCGCGGTCTGCATCGCAAGAAACTGAGAGAGGGTCTTGAAGAACCGGAGTATATCCTCTGCAGAGAAGCCCTCGAGGCGATACAGCTCTGGGCGCTCAAAGGTGGCACCGTCGTTCAGGGGGTCGGCTTCGCTCCACCGGGTCGAGGTAATCTCCCGCAGAGATCGCGACTGCCCGTCGAGCTGCTTCCCCTCATCGAGGTGAAGCATCATGACAACGCAGTCTGATGAAGCAATGTGGAGTACCTCTGGCAGCCCTATGAAGAACGCACCAAACCCAAAAAAGTCGCCGGCGAAGAGCAGTCCAAGCGTTGTCGCCGAGCCATTTTGACCATGCGTTTCGTCGACGCGCTGGGAGACTGTGCCCGACACAAGCAAATAAAGAACACGTGAGTCTGTCCCTGAATCCAGAATCACCGTACCTTGATCAAACGATTCACGTCGCCCATGCATCATCATCATTTTACGAGCCCACCGTAGCGACTCAAGCATAGACGTCGGTTGGTCCGAGAAGTCCAGCTCCATCGCCAGCTCGGGGTCCGAGAAATCGCGCGCTGAATCCGGGCTCATAAAGTCAATTTCGTCGCGTACCAAACGCTCGCGCGCATTACCAGCGGCCACAAATCCTGTATGCAGCGACACCATGAGCTCCACGCGTCGCGTTGAGCGCCTCTTGAAGAAACCTTTTCCTTCCCGGCGAGTTTCGCTCGAAAGCACGTAAACTACGAAGTCATTACTAACCGTTAGCTCGGGCAAATTCCACACAATGTCGCGCCCGTGCTGCATATTGCTGTCCTCGGTCTGTTGCTCTGAGTCAAATATCGTCATGCCCCAGCACCGTACCTGTAGAGAGAGAGCGAGAGGTACACGGGCACCGTCGCTTTTTCTATTTTGCAAACGCACGCGTCTCAAAACACGCTCCGTTGCCGAGATGGGTATGTTGAATTTGAGGAGACGCTCCACGTTGCGCAATGCGCGGAGCAATGATGCGCCGCGCAGAGCCATTTGGTATGTGCCGTCAGGGTTCTGCCGCCCTGAACGGCGCCGAGCAAAAAGCGCAAGCGCCTCCTGTGCCGTTTTGCAGTGCCCCACAAACATGAGCCACGAGCAGCACAAGACACCTGTGCGGTCGCGACCCGTGCTGCAGTGGATCGCCAGCACAGTACGATGGTCTGACAATAGAAAGAGGGTCGCATTCGTGCAGAAGAGCAGAATCTGTGCGAACCCCCGCACAACCCGCACAGGTTAACACCGGCTTCCAGTACCGGCGACGCTGCATGAAACCATCACCGATGCAAAGCAGAGAACAACCAGGGAGCGCAAGAGCTCACCTCGCTGAGAGTCGGCGGGTGTTTTTCGATCACGTGATAGCGCTCAACCTGGGAGAAGAAAATGGAGGCCGGATAGTCGCCGAGAGCCTCACCGCAGAGGTTGTAAACCAGGAACTTGCTGTAGTGGCGGATCGCAAGAAAGCGTGCCATCTGCTGCGCATCATTGAGACCAAACACCTCACCGTCGTCGGACCGTGCTGTGTAGTGTTCGAAGCTCGGCGCAGCGAACGCGATCACCCGCGACGTCACGTACGTAAGGTCGAGGTCGAAGCCGTGCGCGCGGTACCGCCGAGAGCCCTTGGACGCGTTGGCGCGGATACGCCGGGCGACGAGTGAGCCGACGCGCGAGACTTTTTGCATGCCCAAAATAGCACGCACCACACGCAGGATCATAGCGATGCGCGAGATGACGCGCGTGGACTTGAAAGCCGTGCCAGCCCCCGCGAGCGACCCGGCATCCGCCTCCTCGGAGGGGCACACTGGCACACCACTTAACTGCGCATCGTCCTCGGGCAGGTAGACTCGCGGCGGTAGTGTCGGGCAGTCTACACACAGCACCCACGCGTCATGACTACACAGCTCGGTTCACGGCAGGTGAGGCACATCGGGCGTTCTTCGGGATTTCGGACGTACATGTTATACACTTCCAGTACGGATTCAATTCCATCCAGGCGACCGGGTCGTACTCAGGAAAAGTGCGATCAGGGCATGGAGAACCATCCGCTGGGCAAGGGATCTGCTTGGAGCGGTCTGCTGCCATCTGCAGGATCGCAAACATGAGGGAACCTAGAACCACGGTGATGTCAAACCAAGTTGCCCAGTTGCGCGTCCGCAGCGCGAAGAACTTATGTGGTCCATGCGCCACGCATCGCAGCGTGAGCTCAGCAATGAACATGGTGAGCACAAAGATCGTGATCGACTCCTGCTCCGGAAAGTCCCGGCCGAAGCAATCCTGCCCCAGACAGTCATTCAGGCACAAGCTGGAGCTCAGGAGGCGGCCCGACAGGCGGCGTCGTGCTCCACACTACGCAGCAAGAGAACATGGAGCGTGCAGGCACACCCGCCCGAGATCAGTGTTGAGCGTGAAGTAGGCAATAGTGGCCACGTCCAGCAGGACGCACAGCAGCACTAGCAAGTTCACCCAGAGCGACTCCATGATCCCCACCAACCTACCCAGGTGCAGACTTGTTTGTCAGAGACAGAGCGACTGCAGGCACCACGCAAAAGCTGTGGTGGAAGAAACTGAGGCAGGGATAATCTGGAAAGATACGTGCATCTAGTAGTTTCCCTCGCGGGGCGGGGCCACCTGATGCGCCAGGTCTTGATGATCGCTTCTGCTTCACCAGATGATTGGTCCAGCCCGATCTTCTCGCTGATCTGCACCAGTCCAATTTCTGGCATGTGCTCAAACTCTGGTAGGTCATGACTCTCTGCGCTTTCGAAGCTCTCGTTGCTGCGCGAGCCTGGCATCCCCGGAGCACCACCTATAAAGGATTGCCCTGAAATGACGCTGTGAAAGCTCGAGAACGAGCCATGGAGACCGACCGCAGGCTTGAACATGCCATGGGTTTTGTGTTTCGGCTTGTTCTTCTTCGCGGCCTTGATCACAAGGGGGGTCCTTTGCTTCTTGCTGGAACTCACCGTGACCACCTCCTGCGGAGATTAGCGATCGGGAGAACGTTAGTGCCAGCACGCTGAGCATGTACAATCACCAATATTCGGATGCAAAGCACACGGGAGTAAGGTATGAATCGCCTTTGGAATCGGTGACTAACCACATCGCCGACGTCAAGGTTTGGAACAAACATGGGGAGGTCGTGCCCGAGCCAGGGGAGCGCATCTCCCGGCTGCAGGTCCATCAGGCCCTCGTGAGCCTCAGATCCATGCATGGCCAAGCTATTCATGCTGCCCATGCTTTTCATCGACTTGCCACGCCATCGAAGGACCTCCCCCCCCTCTCGAGCCAAGCTCGCCTTCCTCTTGTACTTCATCGAACCACCTGATGACCGACTGTAGATCGCGGGCTCGGGCCCATCCGGAGCTGCAGCAGGAGGGAGGTCGAAGGATCCACCATTCGAGTGATGTGACATGCCGGTGCCGTTCGAGTGGTGCGATAGTGCAGTACCGGCATTGCTCACCCGACGCTCATCTGAGACACCCATACGTTGCCCCCACCCCGTTGCCGAGATCCGCGGCGATTAGCAAGTCACGGTGACTTTCTCGAAACTTTCGGAGAAAATCAACTTAGGCGGGTATTTGATCCGAGGCAGGGGCGCCTGCCTATTCCGGGGTCGGGGGCGTGCATTTGACGACCTCGGGATGAGTGCGCCTCGAACAGTGATGATCGGGGGTCTAATTGGTGCTGGTATTTGGTTAGTGCGGTCCCGGCATGGGTTCTTGTCCTCGCTCCGTGGGGCAGCATCGGGCAAGTCTGCAGACGATGGGGTGGAAAACAACACTGAGGAGATCTTGATGGTATCCGAGGACGATAGTAGCTCTGTGACAGACAGTGGAGCAAGTAGCTTTACATCATCATTTAGGAGCGTAAGTGACGATCTCTTGTCGGACGTGCGTGTCGACGAGGCCGCAAAGGCCCTTCGGGCGGCCTTCCAGGAGTCAAAGTCCGTCGAGGAGAACATTTCAACTCAATTGCGCCTCATGATCGAACGAAAGTTGAGTGTACTCTCAATCGAGGACCGTGCTATTTTGCAAATGACACTGAAAGCCCTGGCAAACGGGTCCCAAGACGAGGGTATTCCGTACGCGCTTAATCCGGCAGCGATGGGCTCGTCGAAAGACATCAAAAATGTAGTGGTGCAGGAGTGGCTTCGTGACTCTTTCACCGCAGGAGGAAGAAAGGTACCAGAGCGACTTGCTCCGCGTAGACGCAGGAGTCACATGCGGGGCATGTTTTCGAAGAGTATCGACAAGGGCATCGAGTCAGCTCTCAAGCAGAAGCGGACGCTCATGCCGGTGCCATCGCCATCTGAGGAGGAGCTCGACAGCGGGGTTTGTCACATACCGTATGAAGTTGACGACGAAGAGCGTGGGGAAATTCTCAAGTTTCTCTCGCGCGATGCAAGCTGGAGTTTTGATGTCTGGGCCTTCACGGCTGCAACAGGGGGTCGCCAGTTGGGAACCCTCGCCTCGAAGGTTCTCACAGAGTGGGGCTGTCTCGAACGTTTCAAGATCGATACCGAAACGCTCTACTTGTGGCTTGCGTTTGTGGATGAAATGTATGCAGACGTGGCCTTCCACAATTCCACCCATGCGACTGATGTGCTTCAGGCTGTCCACTGCACTATGAAAACAGGGGGACTCTCACAGCTGTTGAACCCACTCGAACGCTTCGCGTTTCTTATCTCAGCAATTGTGCACGACCTTGGGCATGACGCGATGAGCAACAACTTTCACAAGAACTCTGTGTCTGAGCGATCTCTTCTCTACAATGACCAGAGCAATCAGGAGATGTTTCACTGCACGACTTTTTTTGCAGCCATGCAAGACAATCCAGAGATCAACATTCTGGCGAATCTCACCCTTTCTGAATTCAGCGAATTTCGTGCGCTGGTCATTCGTCTGGTTCTACAAACGGATATGACACATCACTTTTCTGCCCTCAAAGACTTCAAGGTCCTTCAGAACACTCTCGGAAAAGACTACGAGAATTGGCAGGAGCACAAGGCCGACGTAATGTCGATGGTTTTGCATGCGTGTGACATATCAGCGCAGGCTCGCCCTCGATCGCTTGCCATTGCGTGGGCGGAACGCGTGCACATGGAATTTTTTGCGCAGGGCGATGCAGAAGCCCTTCTAGACCTTCCCATCTCCCCACTGTGCGACCGGTGAGAGCAAAATGCAGCGCTGGACAGGCTTTGATATGCTGAAATCATTTTGCATCATACCGCCGCGTATTGATGGCTCCGAAGGCGAATAATGCGAGTGCTGGCGTGGGCAGGGCGAAAACGGATGTGACGGACTCGCAGATTGGCTTTATCGAGTTCATCGTGTTGCCCATCTGGCAGGCCATTGCACCTTTGTTGCCCATTCTCTCAGACGAAGTGCTGCACAATCTTAAGGAGAACCTCAACTTCTGGAAATCAGGCGCTGCAAAGAAATTTTTCGGGCCCGGATTCCTCAAGCGCCCTTCTACCCCGAGCCCATGGACTTCGTCAACTTCTGTTGGACTATCTTATGGAAACCAGGGCTCGCCCATGGCCGCACGTGCTTACAACCGGCGCGGAACAATTGACGGTTCCACTGATACGTCGGCCGCCCGCAATGAATTGTGCGTCCTTACTCGTTGCCCGCCGTGTTCTTCTCTTGGCAAAGTGCGAGTGTGCCTCATGGGCTCGATTTCCTTCAGAGTTCTGGTAAGATGCAAAAACTGTGCTCTGACAGTGTGGCCCACCGCAGACTCAGGCAAAAGGAAAGCCTACACTCTGACAGCCCGCTTGGATCAGGCTCCGTTGCAGGAAAGGTGGCATACCGAATGATGCGGAAGCAGTCGTCAGCGCTGTCGCTGTCTCGTGATGGCTCTGGAGGTGTCGATTTCATAACGAGGGCGCTCTCAGACGGGGAAGACGAGGTAGAAGAAAATATCGACTTTGAGCGACGGCGGCAGGCGATGCGAAATGCAGCATCAGTTGGTGCCGCAATGTGGGGGCGCTCACCCACTAGCATCAACAGCTCCGCCTCCTCGCGACGTTCCATCAATTCTGTCGGTTCGCCCTTGAGCGAGGCGGCGCAACATTTCGGCGAGATCCATGGAAAGAGTGAGGAGCTGACGATGACGCAGGCAGGAGATAGCGGAGATGAGGTTGAAATTCACACGGCGGGTACGCCCCTTCGCGCATTAGACGATACAATCCACGAGCAAGAGGGAGAGGATGAATTGGGACGAGAATGATGCGAGGCACCCAGTTCGCCGGGCCTTTGTGTGCGTATGAATCATCTGTAATTATATTTCCACAGCACAAAATAGAGTATGGAGGAGATTCCGATCCATTTGCAAGGGAGCATCCTACACTAGGGTCTGGACACTTTCTAATTAGAAAGTGTGCAATCGATGACAACCTTGCCGCGAGTGCCCTTGTCGTCGAGCTTGGCCAGCGCGGAACCGACTTCGCTGAGTGGCAGCACGCTATCAATGACTGGGTCGATCTTTCCCGAGGCGATCAAACCGAAGAGGATGTCCATGTCGCAAGCCCAGTCGCTCCCTGCGCCCTTTGATGGGTCGTTGTCGGTAATCAGATAGAACTTGAATGTTCGGCGCGAAAAAAACGAAGTAAGCCAGCCAGAGAGTAGATTCCAGACGAACTTTGCTACACCCCCTAGCTTGCCCTGCTCACGTGGGTGCAGGCAGGAGGAACCAAAGAGCACCTGCACGTGTGGCCTCGCGTCAGGCCAGCCGCACAACCTGCCAGCACGAAAAGGCGGTAGAGGACGACCATTGCGCCATTCTTGCGCAGTACTTTGTACGATGTGTCGGTGGTACTCCCTCCTACAGGGTCGAAAACCGCTTCCACGCCCTCAGGCCCTGCCAGGCGGGCCACCTCTTCGACCCAGGCCTTCTTGCTATAATCAACTGGGTCTCCCCCAAGCCGTCGAACCAAGTCGTGCTTCCCTGCCGACGCTGTTCCAATACAACGGATCCCGTATACACTCGCAAGCTGCAACATCGCTGTTCCCACGCCCCCTGCAGCACCATGGACGAGGATGACTTGAGTTCTTCGCAAGGATCGCGTGGTTTCCTGATGCAGCTTGGCCGAGCGAAACATCATCTGATAGGCAGTAACGTAGTTGAGGACGAGAGAAACCAACTTCTCATCCGATACAGAAGAGCATGTCATGGGAACCAATGCTAGGCGACCTCGCCCACCCTTCGGTGTGAAACTGTCGCCGCGCCCTGGACCCTCAGCTGGAATGTTCACGTACTGTTGGTGCGCGCTCCAGACCGTCAGCGCGACCACGCGGTCCCCGATTGCATAATTGCTGACACCAGAACCAACCGCTGTGATGGTCCCGACCAAGTCGTACCCAAGTGTTACCTTGCCCTTCGGGACACCAGGGTACAAGCCCAGGCGCTGCAAGACGTCGGCGAATGCAACACCGGCCTTGGAGACCTTGACTTGGATGTGACCAGCGGGCGGCGGTTCGAGCTCAACCGTTTCTACCTGAAACACGGCTTGCTCTGCCGTGCCATTTTTCTGCAGGACCGAGCGCAAGAACTTCGGCATCCCCTCTCACGCACTCTTGGATCCCCTCTCTCGAAAAAGGGATTTTTTCGAGGCCAGTTCTGTACCTTGTAGCTGGCTGTAAACCCGGGGGGGTGGGGGGGGGTAAGCAGCGTTGCTTGCGGGCGGGCACTAAAGTGCGTCGGCCCCACTTTGCGACGCCGGTGCCAACATAGGCGCCCTGTGATGTCAGCCTTGGACAGCGCAGAGAAGTGGAACGAGCTCCGGCTCCTCCTTTGCTCTCTGAAGGTGGAGGATCGCTGGTCAGCAGTCTCGCGGATCGGCAACGAGCTCCGTAGTGGCTATCGCCCTGCGGTAGAGTGGCTGATATCTCAGTGTCTTGAAGCCTCTGAACGCAATCCTCACGGCACGAGGCAGGACGATGGAGAAAGGACGATCAACGGTGACAGTGCGGCACATGCCTTGCTTCCAGTAGATGGTGCTGCCTGGGCATCGGCTCTTTCTCGGATCGGTGCGATGGGAGATACTGCGTCCGTGAATGCGCTGGCGGTGCTTATTCTTCATGCGAATGACTGCAATACCTCAGAGGCGGCACTGGCGGCGCTGACGCACCTGACGAACGGCGGCACAGTTCCCAAGTTCGGGTGTAGCGACGCAGCGACGAGAGACCTCCTCCTCACGGCATTCGCTGTCGCGAATGGGTCTGAGGAGAGCAGAAAGGCAAGTGCAGACGGTTGTGAGCTGCGAGGGGCTACCCGTCTCGCGGTGAAGCTGCGAGCAGGAGCTCTGGCGCTGGCACTTGGGCTCGGCTCACCGGAGGCACTCAGGCGCGCGGCGGTCGGGGTAAGGAAACCAACCATACTGCAGTGTGGTGCACGAGACAGGGTCCACTTCAGAAATCTCTGAGCCCCTGACGGGCTGATCTTGGAGCGTGGAGCAGGGCGAAGCGTGGAAAATGGAGGGATTAGCGCAGGAGTTGCAGGAGCCAGACCGTGATGTTTCGGCGCAGAGCATGTGCGCAGAAGAGGCGGTGAGATCAGCCAACCAAGGAGTGTCCAGCGTCACGAGCCAGCCAAAAGCCCTCAGCCCATTCTCCTCGGTCAGGCGGCGATTGCATGTGGCAAGATTCTGGCGGCTTCAGGGTCTCGCTCTGAGGCTCAAAATGTGCGGAAGCTGATTGCTCGCTTCTACAGATCGCTCGCACCAGGTAAATCTGCGTGGGGTTTAGATCCAATGCTAGGTAAGTGAAGAACAATGGCACCGGCAGAGGAATCTGTTTCCTTAACATGCCACACTTTCTGGATAATCCGGACAGGTGAAGGGCGTGAAGAAGCCGTGGACGCAACTTATGTGCGCAGAACTGAGTCGGAACGACATGAAAATCATCCAGAGGACGGTGCAATCTTGTGCCTCTGGCACTGGGTGCCTGAAACTGCGACTCGCACGCTGGCCGCCCTGCAACGGGCTTGGGGGATTGAACATGGCATGCCAGAGCAAGGACCGAGCGGAACTTCAGAAACACGCAGAGCCTTCGTCGAGAGTCAGTTTCGCTCGGCTGATTTCAAGGCAAGTGGCCCTGTGCGCTCTAGAAGGTTTGTTGAGCAAAATGCTAGCACTAATCGCACTACTGTCTGAATGCCACGCCCATTACAGGTAGTTCCAAGAGGGCATGAGTCACTCCGAATATTCTCAGAAACCGACTGGGCCGCAAAATTCCTCGCCCTGGCACCTTTCAGCGACAGAGACTCCTTGTTGCTCCAATCGACGCGCCGTCGTGTCGTGCCAGAAAGCGACGCACGAGTTGCACTCCGCGGGCAAGATAGTTTGATCGCGGCCGTGCATATCATGCCTGGCACCTTGTTTCCGGTGAACTGCCCCCTTGCTTGGGAAGATGAGTACTACGCGCCGCTCAAGACCGAGGCAGAAGTGGAGGAGTCGGACCGCTATGCGTTCGAGTTTGTCAGCGGCACGCCAGACGAAGGCGGCAAGCCTCTCATTGCAGATCTTTATCGCGGGTGTGAGACCGCGATTGATGTTGTTGCTTCATTAGCCTGCCTGCTACCGCTCCATAGGGAAAAAATCAGTTTAGGGGGAGTTCTTGCCTGACCTGCCCTCTGCACAGTGGCGAAGCACGCCTCCTCAACGATGCAAAGGGGCTCGATACGGCAGAGCGCGCAAACATGGAGTTCATCGAGCTCGTCTGGCGAGGGTCACACCCAACACTTGCGTAGCACAGATCGCAGATAGTCATGGTAGACGCATGTACTCTCCAGCGTTCTGAGGTTCTCCGAGCAGATTTCCGCTGCTGGCCGTGGTTTCGCTGGAGGATATTTCGCCTGGGGCGGAGTTGCTCATCGAATATGGGGACGAGTACTGGGACGCGCAGGAGGCACAGGTCCTGCGCAGTAACGTAGTGCGAGGCATCCTTCTCAAAGAGAGGTGCATGGTGCCTCCTCCAGGCTAGCAGCACGCGGCACCAGGAAGCACCAGTATCAACATTTTCTGACATAATTCACATTTGCTCTCTACACTGCAACCGGTACTTGTTCTGATCAGTGCGAGGGTCTCTTGAATTCCTCACTCGCCGAAGTGCCTCGCCGAAGTCCGCCATCCTTTGATAATTTCATGTCACCGAGTACATCCCCGTCCGTTTCTGCGACGCTCACATTGCTTTGAGCATCCCAGTCGGAATTTGATCCCACCTGAGAGGCCATATCTTCGACCGCACGTCGCTTCTGCTGCTCCTGCCATCGCAGGAAGTGTCCCAAGGCCTGTTGTATTGCCGCAAATGAGGCCCGTTCGTCCATCCTGTGGTCCATTCCAACCACCTGTTTCCAGCCTGCGTCAGCTAAAAATTCCGGCACGGGGGTGAGTAGGGTGATCGTCCTTTAGGCAATGGACCTTGAAGGAATCAGGAACTTCTTCCCAATCGTCACCTCCCCAGAAGACCCACCAGTCCCAGTCAGGGTCCTGCTTGTCTTGCTCCCCGTCCAGTGGCAGAGCACCATCCGCCTGCGCGGTGCCCGCCTCAGACTGCCATGCCGCACTGGTAGTAGCTGCTGCCCTAAGTTTCTGGTGTTTGGGACTGAGTGCATACCTTGGGCGCAGCAGGACGCTTCGGAGGTTTGGGGACTGCAGGGTGACCGGAATCGGAGCGGATGCAGAGCGTGCCCTCCTCTGCACCAGGTTCGTCAGCAACAACCCACCAGCCATCTCCATCGACGCGCGATGTTCCGGCAAACCGCCAGAAGAGGAACGCCTCCTTTCCTGCTGAATGTCGGTGGAAGTAGAGCGGGCGGTCCGTTTGGCCAAACACCTCCTGCACGAGGGTGTAGTGTCCAAGGACCTCCCCGCAACCTGGGACGATGCCCTCCAGCACGACGTGGCAGAGCGTCCGCTGTCCCTCAGCCCACGGCTGTAATGCAGAATTGCGAGTGAAACGGCGAAGTAAGGGGTCAAAGAGTCGCACAGTTGCTTCTTGCAGGCTCTCGGTGGCCGAAACCACGCTCGCGCGACGGTGCAGCGCGTCTCCCACTGCGCTGACGCCGCCCGTGCTGCCCACGGCGCTCGGACTGCGAGCAAACTCTGTCGATGGGAGGCGCGGTGCAGCAGTTGAAGGAACCCTGCTGCCGAGTCGAGAAGCTGCGATGACAGAAGGGAGACGGCTACCGATGCTCGAGGCAACACGGCCCTCGGCGAGCATCGGGGGTTCTGCAGCTGCATCTGTTGGAGGTGCAATTGCAGGGTGCAGATCGATGCGACGCTTGACACTCTGCCGAGTGGCAGTGTCCCACTCGTAGTAACATCCCTCAGAGAAGAAATAGATCACTGTGCGGTGCCGCCATGCGCCATCTGCCTGGTGGAGCAGCTGCAGCGGGCCCGCGCAGAACTCAACAAAGTCGGGGCCCCCAATGATGACGCGCGGGATCGCGCGCGGCCCGTCTCGAATCACGCTCGCACTGCCCTTGCCAGCTTCATCGCGCTCGAACTCCCAGACGTGGAAGCCTTTGAACACCAAAAACACTGCTCGTCCGCCCTCGAGCTGCCACACACACACAACACAAACCCGGTTCAGGGCCGCGCAATCGCGTATGCAGATTGCGCTACGCTGTGCGGACGCCGCTTTGCTGGCATGGGGCACACCCACTCCCCAGTCGCGCAGTCAGCGCCTTCCCAGTCAGGCTCATAGCGCTTTGGCTGTCGTAACACCGAGCTTTTTCGAGACATTGATGGCGCACGGTGAAGCGAGTTCTGACGCCTCAGCGACGGCGCGCGATTGATCGAGTTCTCACGCTTCAGCGACGGCGCACGATTGATCGAGTTCTCACGCTTCAGCGACGGCGCGCGATTGA
>ENA-UOXV01001126-UOXV01001126.1-marine-metagenome-genome-assembly--contig:-NODE-1126-length-38027-cov-6.582245_pt1 | contig 38027 bp, 30 predicted proteins | sample MGYA00238165_ERZ766961 | MGnify/ENA primary metagenome ERZ766961 (study PRJEB28924, sample SAMN03173240) | marine metagenome | biome: Marine; feature: Water; material: Subsurface seawater | place: North... | reverse complement strand
GGTAGCGTCCAGCGGAAAGCAGGAAGAAGAAGCCTACCTAAAGAGTTTAGGAGCAATCCGAAGAGAGGATCGAGCTTATACAAATGATGAATCGAGCAGACCTTTACTGAGCAAGAAATGGGCAGGAGCCATTGATACGGTGGGAGGTAACACACTTGCCACGCTTATGAAGGCTTGCGGAAAAAATGGAAGCATCGCTGTTTGCGGATTGGTAGCAAGTCATAAACTCGAGACTACGGTTTATCCCTTTCTTTTAAATGGAGTGAATTTGATTGGGGTAGAGTCGGCCGAAACTTCTATGGATGTGAGGTTGCAGTTATGGGATAAACTCCAAGATGTTTGGAAACCAAGCCAGCTCGAGCAAATTGCACATGATATCAGCTTAGCAGAACTTAATGATCACATTCTTAAAATACTGAAAGGAAAAACCAGAGGACGTATTATCGTCAAGCACGATTAGTGAAACTTCATTTCACCTGCCTCAAGCATAATGTCCAGCCTGTTTTCTGGAGGTGGAACTACACATGAATAGTCCTTGTTGTAAGCACAATAGGGATTGTAAGCCTTGTTGAAATCCAAAACAACATAATTTGAGTCGCTTAAGGCAAGGTCGATATAGCGCCCCGATTCATAAGTGCTTTTTCCATTGCTCAAATCTGCGAAAGGCACAAACACACTGGTACCCTCTTCATTATCGGTAGAAAAGGCTTGCAATTGAAGTTTTTTTCCATTGAGCTCAAAGTTCAGAAGTCCGTATTTGTTGTAGTCGGCCATTCGTTCACCTGTAGTGCTTAAGCTCAAGTTGATTTTCCGAGTTTCTTTTTGAATTTGTGCCCAGACTTTGTATTCGGGCTTGATTTCAAAATAATTCAGGCCAACGAAATAGGTGCGGTCTTTGTCTTCAAGGGGAGAGCTTTCACGGATCAAAAACTTCTTGGTAATCTCTTTTCTGTGTGCTTTTATTTCGGTCTTGTAATCGCTGCTTGAGTCCTCGCCGCAAGATAAAAACCCACAAGCTATAATAATGATTAACAGGTACTTGTGCATTATTCCGGACTGTTTAGGAACTTTTGTCTTGCGTATGAATTAACCCAAGCAGATTGAGTATCTACTCCCATTACATAGAGGTAGTAGTTTTCGTTTTCTAACAACTTCGGTTGAGTAAACTCAGGTCCAACGGCTTCATAAAAACCAAAGACATCGTAAAATCGAAAACTGGTATTTTGAGTAAGAACGGAGCTCAATATTTGGTCTTGCTCATCAGCGATAGCAAAGAGGTAGCTATCCGATTGGCGTTCATTTGCAAACCATTCGAAGTATGGGTTACTCGCATTCCGAGAATCGATATCGCGAATATTCAGGCTTGTGCTCCTCTGTTTCCAATGTTTGAGAATATGGGTTTGGGTCAGATAGAGGGTATCGCCAATAGTATAGCTCGCAATCAAATGTGGCTCGCCTTCATAAAGCGGATGTAAAAATTCAACCCAAAAGTTATTTGTAGTCTCAATGTCAAAATTCACAAGTCTGAAAGTCTCTTCTTGCTCTTCAGAATTTCTAAAAACTTGGAAGTCTTTCGCCGAATCAGGAGCGTAAAAAAACAGTCTGACCGGCATGTCCCTCAATCCGCTCGATCTGCCAAACAACCTAACATCGGTATGCTCTACATAGCTTGCTCTGGCGACGATACTGTCCAGTGAAGGTTCATTTAGCTCCTTTAAATCAAAGGCAACATCCTTTTCACAAGACAGGAGTATAAGAAATAAAGGGATTAAATATCTCACTCGGTAAAGATAATGACTTGATCTATTGTGGTAAGGTATTTGGTTTCTAACTTAAAACTCCTAGCCATGAAATATTTATTTGTCCTACTTGCCAGCCTCCTCTCCATAAATCTTCTCGCGCAACAAACGGAACTCTCAGGTCTTATAAAAGATGCTGAAAGCCTCGAGCCAATACCTTTCGTAAATGTGAAGATCGAAGCTTCACCAGATTTTGTAAAAGGGGTCAGGACCGATTTTTCTGGAAGGTATCATGTAAAATTAGATTCAGGCATCTATAAGATTAGCGTGGCATTCGTTGGATACGAGCCCCAAGTAGTAGAGCACAGAAATTTGAGGAAGAAAAGAGAACGATTGAGTTTCATGTTAAAGCCATCTGTTGCGGTGCTTGAGAGTTATGAGATAGTTGAATATAAAAGGCCATTATTACGGAAAGCTATGAGCTCAATGAGCGTTAGGACTACTATACGCGGAGCTCGAAGTGCTGCTAGTGAAGGTTATTCTGTAGATGGAGTGAAGACAGGAGGAGCTGCTTATAAGGAGTCAGCCGGACAGCTAACCGCAGGGCAGATTAAGGATTTTCAGGACTGGGACCTTTGGTTGGATATCAATAAAGGAGAGATGAAGGCCTTTCAGGAAAACTGGGGACTTAAAGCCTTAGATCGCTATTCGGTTATTGTTCAGAATGAAGCAGGAAAGCCAATGTCTGATGTCAAAGTGGAGCTCTTGTCTAAAGCTGAGGTGATCTGGACAACGCGTACCGACAATTTTGGTCAGGCAGAACTTTGGGAGTCATTTCTAAAATCGAAGGAATCTGGAAATCAGATTTTAGTTCACCACAAAGGCAAAACATACCCAGTGAAGCGGCCAAGCTACTTTGATGAAGCGATCAATTTTGTGGTGATACCAGGAGCTTGCGATTACAGTGAGCTTGTTGATCTTGTTTTTGTAGTAGATGCTACAGGTTCGATGGGAGATGAGATTAACTTCTTAAAATCTGAATTGAAGGATGTTATTGAAAAAGTAGAAAAGGAAAATCCGGAGCTTCAAGTGCGCTTGGGAAGTGTTTTCTATCGTGATAAAGGCGATGAATATGTAGTTAGAAAACACGAGCTTAATGCAGATGTAAAAGCAGGGATCAAGTTTATAGGTGAACAGGCGCCAGGAGGAGGAGGTGACTATCCGGAAGCGATGGACGCTGGAATGGAAGCGGCCATAAATGAACTAAGCTGGTCTGAAAATGCAAGGGCAAGAATCATGTTTGTTTTGGCTGATGCTCCACCACATGGTCAGACGGAACATGTGCAGAAAATGCAAGAAACAATCAAGGCTGCAGCCAGAAAAGGAATTCGAATTGTGCCAGTTGCGGCCTCTGGGGTCAACAAATCCTTGGAATACCTTTTTAGGTCTATGGCGCTAGCCACCAATGGTAGCTACACTTTCCTCACGGATCATAGTGGAATTGGAAATGCACACATGGCACCTACAACTTCAAAGTATGATGTAGAGAAGCTAAATGAATTGATGTATCGCTTGGTGGACGAGTACACTTATGTACCGAGCTGTGATGATCAGCAGGCAAATACGCTTCGCGATACGCTTAGCTTTATGCTTCCAAATATTCTTCAATCTGAGATCTTGAATGATGCTTGGGTAGTACAGTACAGCGACTCTCAAACAGTTTACTATGATACAACGAGCTTTATAGCTTACAAGGATCCGAAGTTTAAGAAACCGCTAGAAAAGAAAGACTCGCTTTCGGATAAGAGTCATTTGCTCGGAATCACTATTTATCCTAATCCATGTACAAGTCATTTTAATTATGCCCTAGATGGTCATGCAAACAAGCTCATGTTATTGAGTTTGAGTGGTAAGTTGATTAAAAGCTTGGAATTAAGCGAGGGTACCCGAAATGGTCGAATAGAGGTGGAGCGACTTCCCAGTGGACTTTATCTTTTGATAGCAACAAATGGTACAGAGAAGATTACTGCTAAGATTCAGGTGCTTTAAAAACTGGCCACCAGCCGGAGGTTTATCCTTCTCGAAGTCAGGTAATTCGGAATAGCATACTGTCTGTCGCTTACATCGCGCACCCAGAGATAGCTAATGGTGTTGTTGATTTGCAGAATGTTGAACACTTCAGCGGCAATCCACATATCGTTAAAGTGTCGGAAAGGTCCTTTGTTTTTGCGCTCCCTGTCTTGTTTTAAGAGTGATTTTGAAAAACCAATATCAACCCTACGGTATGCCGGAATTCGAAGCGTATCCTGGTAACGGTTGTAACTCGGTGGTCCAAATGGTAGTCCAGATCCAAAAACCAAATTAAGCGACATCTTGTAGCTAGGGAATTTCGGAAGGTAATCTTGGAAGAACAAGGCAAAGTTTACACGCTGATCCGTTGGACGTGGAATAAATCCAGGACTTACTAGGGTGCTGTCGGTAGCCACCTGATCAAAAGTAAATCCAGGGACAATCTTTTCTCCTTCAGCATTGAAGTAGTCAAAATAGTCGTCGTTAAGGATGTCTGCTTTGGTGTCCATTACCGACATACTCACCCATGATTCAACTCCTTTTACGAATTCACCATTCAGTTTTAAGTCGATACCACGAGCATATCCTTCTGAGGTGTTTTCAGCGTAGTAGCGCAAACGAACATTGTCGATTTCATAAGGGATGAGGTTTTTGAGCTCTTTGTAATAAACCTCTCCTGTGAATTTGAACGGACGTTTCCAAAGTCTGAGGTTTATATCGGTTCCTAAAACATAGTGTATCGAAGTTTGAGCCCGAATATTTCGATTTACTTCTCCGAATAAGTTTCGCATTTCACGGTAGAAGGGAGGTTGGTGGTAATAACCCCATGAAGCTCTAAATAAGACATCCTTCTTCCAGTTCGGAATAAAACTCATGGTAACCCGAGGTGAAAACAGCAATTGTTGATTTAAATCCCAATAGTTAAGTCGAGCTCCAGCAGTAAATACAAGCTCTGCTGAATCGAGTTCAATTACTTTGTCCCATTGGAAGTAAGTCATGGCACGATTAGACACTACACGATTAGTAGCTCTGATGACTTCCTCCAGCTGGATTTCATCTCTCGGACTCACTGGGATGGGGTTGAGTTGCAAACTGTCTTCAGGCAAGAAGGTAAATCCAGTAACACCCTGACCTTGAGGTGAGCTAAAGCCTGCACTATCAACATAATACCATTCGTTGAGTTCGTCGAAAATATCATCCCTTTGGTATTTTAAACCCCATTGAAAGAGTTCATTTTGTTTCTTGAATTTCCCTTTGTGCTCCAGGGTATTTACTACTGCATTCAGGTAATTACGAGCGTGATCGATGAATCCTCCAACACCTCTATTGAACTTTACATCACCAAACTCTTGAGAGCTAAGGTCTCTTTCCAATTCATCCAAACGATAAGCGCCTTCGATATCGAAGGTTTCCACTTCGTCTGAGATGTAATTCGAGCTAATGAATTTCAGCTCAAGTCCATTAGGGCGATGGTAGTTAGCAGTAAACGCTCCCATGGCAGTTTGGTATTCATCAATTTCTTGTCCCTGAAAAAACACAGTCAGACGCAAGGCTTCATTCACAGTACCGAAGTCGGTTTCTCTTGTTTCCGGCACAAATAAATAGCGATTACGACTGATGTTTCCTAAAAAGGAAATCTCCCAAGCATCACTTAAGTCGTAGCTCAAGTAGGTTTGGTAGTCAAGGAAAGAAGGTTGATAGTCTCCTTGCGTATCCAGACTTCCGAGTATGTACTGATTGCTTCGGTAGCGTAATCCATGAATTTGAGTGAATCGATAATTCTTGCTTGCATCTTCGAGATGTATTGAGCCTCCCAACAAGCTTGCTGAGAAGCTTCCTCCAAAGCCCCTTGGCTTTTTGTACTTAATGTCTAAGACCGAGCTCATTCTATCGCCATAACGCGCCTCAAAGCCTCCAGCAGAGAATTGAATGGAAGAAACCATATCGGAGTTTATAAAGGAAAGACCTTCTTGTTGGCCGCTTCTCACGAGAAAAGGACGATAGACCAATACGTCATTTACATAGATCAGGTTTTCGTCAAAATTCCCGCCACGAACAGAATAGGAGGAGCTTAGCTCATTATTTGAAGTGACTCCTGGAAGAGTGAAAAGAATGGCTTCAAAGTTTCCAGAAGTGGAGGGGAGCTTGTTTACCACCTTTGGGTCGAGTCGCGTTAAGGTACTGCGACGCGCTTCTTTGTCTTCTACTACAAACTCTCTAAAAGTTTCTGTTTTACGCCTGAGTTTGACTTCTACTTTTCTGCTTTCTCCTTTTTTGATGAAGATCGTGAGGCGCTCCGTATAAAACCCGATGTATGAGAAGTAGATTGATACACTAGAATCGTCTGGGACCTTGAGATTAAAGTTTCCCTTTTGGTCGCTGGAGGTTCCTCCCGGGTATCCAGGGATGGAAATACTCACCGCTTCAATGGCATCTCCGCCGTCAGTTAGAACCTTCCCTTTAAGTGTGGCTTTCTGGGCCTGAAGCCCAAAACTTATTAGAAAAAAGAATATGCTAACGCGAAACCACATCATGAGCGGGCAAAAGTACTTGTTTGGCTTAAACGGAGATGTATTGAAATATTGTTCGAAACTCATTCTTTGTTTCTTTGTTGAAGTTTAAAACGAAAGCATGGAATACAGAAGATTAGGAAGATCAGGTTTGCAGGTAAGTGAAGTGTCATTTGGCTCTTGGCTCACTTTTGCAAAGCAGGTAGAAGATGGAATGGCTGAAAAGCTGATGGCTTATGCCTATGACAATGGAATCAACTTTTTCGATAATGCCGAAATCTACTCGAGAGGAAAGTCTGAAATCGTGATGGGCAAGGTGCTCAAAAAGATGGGCTGGTCGAGGGATACTTTCGTTGTGTCTTCAAAAGTATTTTGGGGCGGCGATAAACCAAATCAAACCGGCTTGAGTAGAAAGCATGTTTTTGAAGCTTGTCACGCTGCCTTAAAACGTTTGCAGGCAGACTACTTAGATCTCTATTTCTGTCACAGACCCGATAAGAATACCCCGGTTGAAGAGACCGTGAGGGCCATGAACGACCTTATTCAGCAAGGAAAAGTCTTGTATTGGGGAACAAGTGAGTGGAGTGCTCAAGAGATTCAAGAAGCTTATGGTATTGCGCGCCAATATGGTTTGATTCCACCAACGATGGAGCAGCCACAGTATAATATGCTGCACCGTGAGAGGGTAGAAGTAGAGTATTACAAGTTGTATCGAGAGATTGGAATGGGAACTACGGTATGGTCTCCATTGGCTTCAGGAGTTCTTAGTGGAAAATACAATGATGGTTTTCCAAAGGATACTCGCTTAAGTATTGAGGGATTAGACTGGTTGAAAGATCGTGTCTATCGAGAGGAAAATTTGGAGAAGGTGAGGAGTCTAACTTCCTTGGCAAAAGAGCTTGGAATGTCGATGTCGGGATTAGCACTTTGTTGGGTTCTGAAAAATGAAAATGTAAGCACTGCAATCACTGGAGCATCGAAATTAGTTCAACTTGAACAAAACATTCAATCAATAGAAAACAAATCACTGATTACAAGTGATGTAAGTGATAAAATTGAATCTATTTTAGGCAACAAACCAGCAATGCCGGAGTATTAATGAACGACCCTTACAACCTTTCCATGCCTCTTGTAAATGAGGACTCAGATTTTGCTGAATTGGCAGTTTTAAACGCTGATGGTTTGGTGGGTATTTCAGAAGATTTGAATCCCGAACTAGTCTTATCGGCTTATGCCTCGGGCGCCTTCCCATGGTATAAGTTTTTAAAAGTTTATTGGTGGCATTCACCTGATCCTAGGATGGTTTTGTTTCCTGAGCAGCTGAAGGTGTCAAAGTCGATGCGACAAGTCATTCGAAAAGAATGTTTTAAAGTCACAGCCAATCAGGCTTTCGAAGCAGTGATGGATAAGTGTGCTAAAGTTCCGAGAAGAGAGCAGGAGGGAACATGGATTACTCCAGAGTTTAAGCAGGTTTATAGCGAACTGCATGAGAAGGGCTTTGCTCAATCCATCGAAGTTTGGCAGGATGACTTGTTGGTTGGGGGGTTATATGGAATCAAGTTAGGTGATAATTTCTTTGGTGAAAGCATGTTCAGCGAAGAATCAAATGCTTCCAAACGTGCCTTTATTGCGCTTGCTCAAGGTGAATTGCTCGATCGTCCTAAGATTATCGACTGTCAAGTGTATACCAACCACCTTTCGAGTATGGGTGCAGCACTCATTGAGCGGGCAGAGTTTCTTAAAATCATCAAGGCTCAAGGGTGAATCAGTTCAAGTTACTTTCAGAGCAAGGTGCCGGTCGAGAAGAGCTCTTTGATTTTCTCATGGAAAAGATCCATGAAGAGAAACTTTGGGTCTTACGTCAGCCAGTAGTTCTTCCTGGTTTATTTCGCAAACGTGCCAAGAAAATATTCGATTTAGTTGAAGATTTTAATATTTCTACTGATGGTTTAATAGAAGTAGGTCAAAATACTGATATAGAATTAAATAAGAGTTTCGATGAAAGTCTTGATTTGGCGACTTTTCTTCGAAATTATGACCCTATGATGAACAAATTCAGGCTGAACTTCATGAATAGTGAGGTGGCAAATGACTTGATTATAAGTTTGAGTCAAATGGCTTCTCTGGAAGAGGCTTATTACGAACATTTAGACAAGTCTTTTGATCTAAATGTTGTAGACAAAGTTGATACTCCGCCAAATGAAAAGCTTGCTGCCTTTCGATTGTTGGCGCTCTTAGAATCTGGTCAAGCTCAAGATTCGCCTGAAATACTCAATGAGTTACAACGGGTTAAACGCATACTATCGGTTTACCGCAAGGCCTAATTAAGCTGATTTTATCGTATATCGTAGATGGGTGTATAGCTGTTATTGCAGAGTAAGGCTCAAGTCTATTCTGAGTAAAGGCCAAAAAAAACGATGGACAAAGTCCGTCGCTCTTTTTAGAGTTTTCTTGTTGATGATTAAAGATTAATCATCCAAGTAAATTGCCTTAAGGTGTCACCGAGTAATGTCTTTCTGTTACTTGTCAACCCCCACCTGAAATGATGTGTAAGCTGAAGTTATTTGCGCTGACACCTGTGAAGGTCCAGTTTTCAAAGCCAGTTCCACTGTTAATAGCAATTGTATTCCCGTTAATGGTGTACTCAGTGCTAAATGTCGGATTTGGATCAGTGGCGCAATTGCAATAGTTGAAATCAGTGTTGTAATACACATCGAACTTGCTGGTTGTTCCATTGATCAATTCATACTCAAAACCATAACACTGTCCCGGCGTGGTAGGTGGCGTGCAGCCTGAGCTAGCATCTGGAAGGTAAGAGGAAAGAGCGTAGTTTGTTGATGCTATTTGATTAGGATCTATTACAGTTCCGTTGTAGGTAGTGGTCGAATCTAAGATCACCTTTTTACCTACGAAATCACCAAAGCTTGAGCTTGGAGAAGTTTCATTGCCAAACAAATTTCCTTCACTTTTATTTTTGATTTTTCCGTTAATAAAATCGGTCATAAAATTGCTCTCAAATCTGTTTTGGGCATTTACTTCTTGTTCGGTAAATGGTATCCAATGATTTAATCCAAACTTTTCTTGAATGTTAGTATTAAAAATTGTGTAGCAAAGACAATCATTATGAAATTCAAAGTCTTGATTCCAATTACTATTTGGAACTACAAATTGGCCTCTGTCATTTATCCAAGTTTGGTCTAAACATTTTCTGACAGAATAATATATTGAAATAGGGATTAAATTAAGACTGCTTATCCACATACCCCTTGGATTAGCCATTTGTTCCTTTTTGTTTAGAATATAAACAATACCATTTTGCTGAAAGTCATTTCCATTTGTACCGGCTAAAAATCCAATAAAACCATCATTAACTTTGAATGATGAAATCCATTTATTTATGTAATAACTTTTCCCAATTGAATACAAACCTTTTGTGCCAATAAAATCTCCTTTTTCATTGTAAATATCAGTTGATGCACTACTAAAAACTTCTTTGATTTGAGTATTCCATATTTTGAAACCAATTGGAAATTTGCCTTTTACATTATCAAAAGTGTAAGCTGGTGCAATAAACATTTTTTCAACTTTTGCTCTTAAAAAGTTTCGTAATGAAATAAATGCAGAACCCTGTAATAATTTGAGTTTAGAAAATTCAGCGATAAGTACATCAGGAATTTCTGCATAAATCCTTATTAAAAATTGGGCATAGATTTCTCTGCCTGCTGTTCCAAGAATTTCGTTGTATTTAGTGTGTGTTTTTGAGTGATTTACTCCTGCTTTACCTTTTTCCCCAACACTTGAAACTTCTGCGTAAGGCGGATTTATATAAATAATCAAGTTTTTACGCTTTTCTTCATCATTGATAATGTCTCGCAAACTTTCTGGCAGTTTGGTAAAATCATCATTCAAAAAGTCGAATTGAAAAACGTGATTTTTCAACAAGTTGGCTCCGTGGTCAATACGTTCTTGCATTACGTTAACATCAGATTGGTCTAATGTACTAGCGTAAATGTTGTATTTATTTGTCAAGCCTGTTAAAAGATTTCCTGTACCAGCCGCACAATCCCAAACATAGTATTCGTCTTGCCAGTTTTCCCCTAAATAATCTGTTAAGTATTTTTGTGAAAGTTCAACCCAAATTCGAGGTGTAAAAAATGCTCCTTTACGTTCTCTAATGTCTTGCGGTACGAGTAAATCTTTGCGTTCAATTATATAATCTTGAAATTCTTCAATTGGTGGTCGTTTGTAGAGCTTCCAAAATTGCAAATAAGCGTCTTTATTTCTAATGTTTATGGTAGCATCAAACATTTGCTTGATGTTTTCTTTCGCTATTTTGTAACCTTGGTTCTGAAATACTGCAAAAAGGTTATCTCTAATAGTTAAATCATCATCAATATTTTGTGTGCCTTTATCGTCTACAAATATGTCTGCTAAATAAAAATCACTATCAAAAATATTTGCTTTTTTTAGGTCGTCCCAATTAACGTCAATGATTGGTTTTACAATCTCAATCCAACGTAAATAAATGGGAATGAAATTGTTTTTATCAATTTTTATTTTACTTTTTGTTGTGGCTTTAGCCACATTATTTTTAATGAACGTATTGAGTAGCTTTTCGTCTTTTTGATAGTCAAAAACATAAGTTTTCGTTTTTAAGATAGATTCAATTCGCTCTTTAATTAATTGAAATTCGGCTTTAGTTGGGTTGATGCTTTCCCACCAGCCGTTCAAAAATTCAAGGTTTAAATCCCATCCAAGGTAAATTGCTGGGAGCAAAATGAAAAGGATGGAACTGAGAGTCAAATAAGCAAAGGCTCTTAATTTCCCTGAGTACAAATAGGTAAGGAACAAGAACGAGAGGAAGGAGCTTGACATTAATAACCAAAGCAAGTAGCAAAGCTCCAGCGATAGGCCTTTTTGTGTTAAACAAAGCAAGACTCTCCAATGCTCCCCAAAGTATAAATAGGGTTATTTGGAGCATTTCAAAATTGTGCAGTATGAAACGCAAACTGAACACTAAACTGAAGGCAAGAGTCCAGCTTAAAAGCTGTTTGTTTTCGACAGAACTGCCGCAATATTGACCTAATACTATCCAAATTCGGTATAAAAACCAAAGGTTCAAAAAACACCAAATTAGATTCGAAACAAAGAAGGGTAAGTAGCTTAGAGGAGCTAAAAGCATCGCCCAAAATGGACTGTAGTAATACAAGCAGTAGTTGTTCCCATTTAGCTGGAACCAAAAATTGTATGGGTTTTGGCCTTCCAAAAACATCTTGGAAGCATCGAGGTATACTTTAAAGTCTCCATTCCCAAGTGACTCCTTCACGAGATAAGCTAGTATCAAAGCTATTGATACAATTGCCAAAAATCTGCGTGCCTTCATCACCGGAGTATAACTTTACTTAGCTAGATTTTGAATAGCAGCTCTCACGCTTCCATGCTCCTTAAGCAATGCTCCGGCTTTTTCGTATTCAAGACCAGTAGCCTCCATAATCATCCTTGTACCACGATCTACTAACTTATTGTTAGAAAGCTGCATGTCAACCATGCGATTGCCTTCTACACGACCCAATTTGATCATTAAGGAAGTAGAAATCATATTGAGCACCAACTTCTGCGCGGTTCCCGCTTTCATACGAGTGCTGCCTGTGACGAATTCTGGACCAACGACCACCTCTATCGGGAAATCTGCTTCCTGAGCAACAGGGCTTCCTTCATTGCAGCAAATACAGCCGGTGAGTATGCCATGAGCACGACTTTTATTTAAAGCTCCAATCACATAGGGAGTAGTTCCTGAGGCAGCAATGCCTACTACAACATCTTTTTCGTCTAACTGATATGCTTGCAAATCACTCCAACCAAGCTCAGTATTGTCTTCCGCAAATTCAACAGCCTTCCGAATCGCGCTGTCGCCTCCTGCAATTAATCCGATCACTAAATCATGAGATACCCCAAAAGTAGGAGGACATTCGCTGGCATCGAGGATCCCTAATCGACCACTGGTTCCAGCTCCCAAATAAAAGAGTCGTCCACCTTCTGCAAGCTTCCCATAAGCTGCGTCAACAAAGGCTTCTACTTGTTTGATGCTCTTTGAAACGGCCTTAGCCACGCTCTGATCTTCAGCATTGATATTGCTTAAAAGCTCAACAGTGCTCATTTTTTCCAAAGAATGGTGATTCGATTCTTTCTCCGTGTGTTTCTCCATTAAAGGGCTTTCTTGTAATTCTTAATCTGCTTGTTGAAATAATAACCGGCCTTCAAATTCAAATAGAAAGCGTCAAAACGAGGTTTGTCGGTTCCAATCACTGGACCATCAGGATCAATATTGTCATTTAGCTGTCGTTGATACATCGGCTGTACTGAGATTACCAATTTAGCCTTTATGTATTGAACAATTCCAACGCCGGCACTCCAAGCAAAATACTCGCGCTTAAACCAATCAATATTGTCTCTTCGGTTGATCGCATTTTTAAAAAGAGGATCTTCAATCTCATCAGGAGCGTCGAATCGTTTGCCGCTAAATGTTTGATTGATTAAAATCCCTCCATGCACTGCCGCCGAAGCCAAGAGGTAAGTGCGATCGGCAAGCTTGAAGTGTTTATCGAAACCCACTGGAATCGTGAGGTAACGAGCCGAAATGATGATGTGTCCTTTTCTTTCTTCATCAATAATACCGGGAGTCGACATCACTCTGGGTCGAGTGCGAAAACCTTTGTTTTGAAAGTGAATACCAAGGGTAATACTCAAATCTGGATCAAGAAAACCCTTGTATTCAAATCCGAAATGGTAGCTTGGTTTCCATTCTAAAGGTAAACTCTGACCAATATTTCGGTCGCTAATTTTTTCGAAACTCGGACTTAAAACCGCGGTAAGGTGGTATTTATCCTGTGCAATTCCCAAAATAGGAAAGAGCGCGATAAAAACGCAGAGCAGCTTAGTAGATACGTGGATATGCTTCAGGATCTGATTCATGCATAATGCCATAGGCTGCATCAAAGATATCTTCTAAACTTGGTTTAGAGAAATAATCTCCATCGGAACCATAAGCAGGCCGGTGCTCTTTAGAACTTAAGGTTCTTGGCTCGGAATCCAGTAAGTAATATGCGCCTTGCTCTTCAAGAACTTTCTGCATCATAAAGGCTGAAGCTCCGCCAGGAACATCCTCATCAATGAAAACAACACGACTTGTTTTTTCAAGCGAATCTTTTATGCTGTGATTTATGTCAAAGGGTAGGAGTGTTTGAACATCAATCACTTCAGCAGAAATACCAAATTCTTCAAGCTGAGTAGCTGCTTGCTCTGCCATTCGAACCATTGAGCCATAAGTTACAAGGCTAATATCCGATCCTTCTTTCATCACTTCCGGAATTCCAAGCGGTACTCTAAATTCACCAAGGTTAGAAGGCATGTCTTCTTTTAAACGATAGCCGTTGAGCGATTCAATCACTAATCCAGGTTCGTCTGATTTCAGCAATGTGTTGTAAAAGCCAGCAGCCTGAGTCATATTTCTCGGAACGCAAACATGGATTCCTCTACAAGCATTGATAATCATGCCCATTGGAGATCCTGAATGCCAGATACCTTCGAGTCGGTGACCTCTGGTTCGGATAATGAGCGGGGCTTTTTGACCTCCCTTAGTTCTGTATTGTACCGTTGCCAAATCATCACTCATAATTTGCAAGGCATAGAGCAAGTAGTCTAGGTATTGGATTTCAGCAATAGGACGCAATCCACGCATCGCCATTCCAATTCCCTGACCAATGATGGTAGCTTCACGGATACCTGTGTCAAACACACGGTGTTCTCCAAATCTGTCTTGCAATCCTTCAAGACCTTGGTTTACTCCACCAATACGTCCCGAGTCCTCTCCAAAAATGATTACTCGAGGATCATTGTCTAAAATTGCAGCAAAGTTGTCGCGAAGAATTTCTCTTCCGTCAACTCTTTTAGAATCTTGGTATGCTGCAGCTTTCGGTTCAACCGACAAAGCAGCCTCTGCCGATTCAGAGTAGAGGTAGGAGTTAAAACGATCTTGATTTACCGCCTTGCTAGCCGTATACCAGTTGAGTAATTCCGTTTTTGAGCTTAGCTCTTCTTTGGCTACATATCTCAATGCCTTGCGAGCAGCAGAAACAATGTCTTTGCGCATTGGATCCATGGCCGATTTAAGCTCTTGGTGTAAGCTACCTATGGCAGTGTTTCCAGACTCAGTGCTCAAGCGCTCAAGCATAGCCAGTACTTCTTGGTACTCTGAGCTCATCGAGCTTGTGTAAGCAGTCCAAGCTACTTTTTTAGCCAACTTAACTTCTTCTTTGGTCTCTTTTTCAATGGCCTCAAGCTCCTCACTTGTTGCTAAAGCTTTTTCAAGAATCCATTCTTTCATTTTAAGAATTGGATCAAATTCTTTTTCCCATTGTAAACGCTCTTCTGACTTGTAGCGTTCGTGCGAACCTGATGTAGAGTGACCTTGTGGTTGAGTAACTTCTTCAACATGCACCAATACCGGGATGTGATCAACTCGAGCAGCCTCTGCCGCTTTTTCGTAGGTAAGAATCAGGTTAGCGTAGTCCCAGCCTTTGGTTTTGAATATTTTGAAACCATTGGTTCCTTTTTCTTTTTCGAAACCAGCAAGGATCGTCGAAATACTTTCTTTGGTTGTTTGGTGTTTCTTTTCTACTGAAATTCCGTGTCCATCATCCCAAACCGACATCACCATAGGTACTTGCAGCACTCCGGCAGCATTGATGGTTTCCCAGAAAATCCCTTCAGAGGTAGACGCATCTCCAATTGTTCCAAATGCGATTTCGTTTCCTTTATTCGAAAATCCAGCTTGATGATCTTTTAGTTCAGGGTTGTTTCTGTAGAATTTAGAAGCATAAGCCAAACCTAATAACCGAGGCATTTGTGAGGCTGTAGGGGAGACATCAGCTGAGCTGTTCTTCTGAGCCATGAGATCTTTCCAAGATCCGTCTTCGTTCAGATTTCTGGTAGCATAGTGTCCATTCATCTGTCTACCGGCAGAACTTGGATCAGCTTCAGCATCGGTGTGAGCGTATAGTTGGCCAAAGAATTCTTGTACACTAAGCAATCCTGCAGCCATCATGATGGTTTGATCTCGGTAATAACCTGATCTAAAATCACCATCTTGAAATTGTTTGGCTAGGGCGATTTGAGCAATTTCTTTTCCGTCCCCGAAAATCCCAAACTTGGCTTTTCCAGTGAGTACTTCCTTTCGGCCGAGCAGGCTAGTTTCCCTTGAAAGGTTTGCTAAGCGATAATCTGCTAGCACCTCTGCTTTAAGTTGTTCTTTGGAAATCTGTACGTCTGCTTCGCCTTTTGCCATAATATCCAGCTAAAATTTGCCCTGAAAAGATTTAACCGACCGCCAATAATTGGTCGGAGTAGTGGCGCGAAGATACGAAAACTTAGGCTAAATTTCGCTTAGTATTTAGGCAGGCAACTCAAAGCAAAACCGCGCTTTCACTGCATTAGCAGTCGGCGCACTCCAATCCTTCTTCTGTCATTGTCCAGATGTGAAGCGGCATTTCCTGATCGAGGGTATTGCTTTTGTTTTCGATGTCCCAAATGATACGTTCCATTCCTTTTTCCAGATAAACCGATTGAGAATCGGGTAGCAATAGCTTAATTTCTAATTCTTGCTTTCTCCACTTATCACTTCTGTAGATACTGAAATAGGGGTTAAAACTCAATTGTTGATTTTCTAAGTCGAAGCTATAGTCTATAGATGTAGCGCGTTGTTTAGCTTCTTCAAGATTGCTTCCTTTTGCTCGGCGAATGATCTGTAAATAGATGCTGTCGTTAGGCGACCTTTTGATATCAAATTCAATTTGTCCGAGTTGTGCTTCTTGCTCATTGATGTTGAACACGAAATCGTTTTCAGCGTCGTACCAAATGTTCTCCACCTTATTTAGACCAATACTTAAGGTGTCGAAGTTATTGCTTGGGATAACTAATTCAGACTGAGTTCTTGCTTCAGACCAGAAGCCACGTTGTGTTTGGGTTAAGGTAATGATAAGAATTCCGAAGCCAACTACTGAAGCGCCTAAGCCTCCGAGAAGGATGTACTTGAAGTTGTAGCGTGATCCTAGAAGAACAAGGGCTAAAACGAGGAGCAAGAGGGCAGGGAACAATCCAAGGAGGAATACCCCAGCCGCTGTCATCCAATAATGACCGCTGTCGTCGAGAAGATATAAGGCGAGTTGATGAAAGCTGGTTTGGATACTTGACCCATCGGTACTGAAGGCGATGCTTCCTTCGCCACCTAGCACAAAGAGCACCAATGCTAATATGCTCAAGATACTTACTGCGAGGAGAGAAACTCCGATGATTCCTCCAAAGAACTTGAAAAAGTATCGGATGATGTTCAGTAGGAAGTTTCCAAACCTTGAGAAGATGCTTGTTAACTCTGAGCTAAAGCTGTTGATTGAGCTGGTAGCACCGCTATCATCTATCTTTTTTTTAAATCGTCGGCTTCCTTTTGAACCCTTTTTTTGATGTTGTCTACGGTCACCGCTCTACCTTTCATTTGCAGTTTGTCTGCTGCGGTAATGGCTTTAGGAATTACTGCCCAAAGGATGAGATAGAGTAAAAATCCTGTTCCAAAGAAGATTACCGCTACAATAAAGAGGATTCTTATGATCAATGGATCGATTCCAAAATAGTGAGCGATTCCTGAACAAACACCTCCAACCAGGCGATCGTCAGGATCTCTAAAAAGTCGTTTCGAACTTGTTGACTCAAAGCCTTCTTCTGTTTTTTCTGGCTCTGTAGCTTCGTCTCCTAAGAAGTCTTCAGGCTGACCCATGAGTTGAATCACATGGTTCACATCATCTTCTGAAACCACGGTTCGGGCTTTACCCATGCGTTCTTGGAACATTTCAGCAATTCTGCTTTCAATGTCAGCCATGATTTCTTTTTTACCATCTGCTTCACTGAAATAACCGCTAATGGTGCTGAGGTATTTGTCGAGAATCCTGTAGGCATGCTCGTCGATGTTAAATACGATTCCTGCTAGGTTTATAGATATGGTCTTATTCATGGCTTTATTTCTTTGTGCTTGATTTCTTTTGAACTTTGTTTACTGCTTCTTTAAGCTCGCCCCAGGTAGTCTCCAAATCAGAGCTGAATTTTTTTCCTAGTTCGGTGAGCTTGTAATATTTTCTGGGTGGACCTGAGCTCGACTCTTCCCAACGATAGGACAGGAGTCCGGCATTTTTCAGCCTCGTGAGCAATGGGTAGAGGGTACCTTCTACTATAATGAGTTTTGCTCCTTTCAAGTCTTCAATAATTTCAGAGGGATAAGCCTCCTTTTGGTGAAGGATGGATAGAATGCAGAACTCAAGAATTCCCTTCCTCATTTGTGCTTTTGTATTCTCAATATTCATGCTTTAGTTTCTGTTTCTGAAACAAATGTATATAAAATTATAGTACTATGTATTACAAAGTACAAAACAAAACCCACTAGTAGGTTTAAGATATTATCTAAGTATCTGTTAATCAGATATTAATAGAGAAAATAAATTTTGAAATAAAATTTTAGGCTAGGAGGGAGGAGCGGTAAAATTCATCTTCAACAAACAAAGTTGAAAGAGCCTGTTGACTTGTTTGGCTAAGAAAGACCAAATCGAATCTTTGAAAAAGGACTCTGAATACTTCAAGATGTTCTGATCTGAAGCTTTAGAATTTTGGGCATAAAAAAACCTCCAACCAATGAAGGAAGGAGGTTTAGTTCATTTTACAAAAGCTTAGTAGTAGATTCTACGTTGAACTTTTGCGATTTTTTTAGCTAGACGAATCACTTGTTTCGTGTAACCATATTCGTTGTCGTACCATACATAAAGCACTACATTCTTGCCATCAGCACTTGCGATAGAGGCTTCGCTATCGAAAACAGAACAACAAGAATTTCCAATAATGTCATTTGAAACTAGTTCTGGTTCAATAGAATAGTGAATCTGGTTAACCAAGTTGCCTTCAAGGGCTTCTTTTTTAACGAGTGAATTCACATGCTCAACACTTGTTTCTTTTCGAACATTCAAGCTCAAAATAGCCAAAGAGCCATTTGGAGTAGGAACTCGAACTGCATTTGCCGTTAGTTTACCTTTTAGATCTGGAATCACCTTAGCAACCGCATTACCAGCTCCAGTTGATGTAATCACCATATTGATAGCTGCTGAACGACCTCTACGAGGTTTCTTGTGCATGTTATCCAATAGGTTTTGGTCGTTGGTATAGGCGTGAACTGTTTCAATGTGTCCTTTTTCAACACCTAAATTGTCTTCAATCACCTTTAATACAGTACTAATTGCATTGGTTGTGCAACTTGCAGCTGAGAAAATGGTTTCATTTTCTACATCGATGTCTTGGTTGTTTACCCCGTAAACAATGTTCGGGATTTCTTTTCCAGGAGCCGTAAGCAAAACCTTAGAAATTCCTTTTGCTTTGAGGTGAATAGACAATGCTTCGCGACTTGTATAAGCCCCTGTGTTGTCGATTACCAAAGCGTTGTTAATACCATAAGAAGGGTAGTCAATTTGATCTGGTGATGGAGCAGCAATCAATTTGATTCTTTGTCCATCAATGATCAAGCACTTGTTCGCAAGGTCTAAATCAACAGATCCTTCAAACTCTCCGTGCACTGAATCCATTTTGAAAAGCGCAGCGCGCTTTGTAAGTTGCTCGTCGCTGTCATTTCTAACCACGATCGCTTTCAATCGAAGTTGTTGACCTTTTCCAGCTTGTTTAATGAGCTCTCTTGCTGCTAAACGTCCAATACGACCAAATCCGAAAAGAACTACATCTCTAGGTTCGATGGAAAAGTCGCTTCCTTCATTTAAGAAGTCAGATAATTTGTCTTGAAGAAAAGAGCGCTTATCATCGTAGTTAGCCCCTTCATTCTTCCACTCACTAGCTAATCTTCCAATGTCAATTTTGGCAGGACCAATGTGAAGTTGAGTAAGTTCTTTAGCCAGATCAGCAGAATCTGCAACACTAATCTCTTTCTCCACTACATTTTTAGCGTAGTTGTGAAGTTTCAAAATTTCGGAGGTACTTCTGTCAACCAAATGGTTTCTGAAAAGCACAAGTTCAACCGAGTTATCGTATAGGAGTTGACCTACAGCGTAGCTTAGCCTTACTGCAGATTTCTCGTCATCAATATGCCCTTGCCACTCCTTATCTTGTGCAAGTACATCTTCTTTTAGGACGCTCATTTCAAATGTAGTAGTTCGTAGTTTTAATTATTGACCCAGGTAGGCTTTAAGAAGTTTGCTTCTTGAATGCTGACGCAACCTTCTTATTGCTTTCTCTTTAAGTTGACGCACTCGTTCTCTTGTTATGTCGAATTTGTCGCCAATTTCATCCAGCGTATGTTCGTGTTTAGCACCAATACCATAAAACAACATAATCACATCGCGTTCTCTTTCGCTCAAAGACTTGAGTGATCTTTCAATTTCATGCATCAGCGATTCACGTACCAAATCACTATCGGTATCAGGCACATCGTTGTTTGGAAGTACATCAATTAGCCCGTGATCTTCACCCTCCTTAAAAGGTGCGTCCATAGACACATGACGTCCACCAATCTTCATAGTTTCCTTCACCTTATTTTGTGTTAGCTCAAGTTTGTCTGCGATTTCATCCATAGATGGAGCACGCTCAAATTCTTGCTCAAGTTGAGAGTAAGTTTTGTTGATCTTGTTTAGTGATCCAACTTGGTTAAGTGGAAGTCTAACTATTCTACTTTGCTCAGCAAGTGCCTGAAGGATACTCTGACGAATCCACCAAACTGCGTAAGAGATGAATTTGAAACCTCGCGTTTCATCAAATCTTCCTGCGGCTTTTATCAATCCTAAATTACCCTCGTTGATAAGGTCGGGTAAACTCAGACCTTGATTTTGATATTGTTTTGATACCGATACTACAAATCTCAAATTCGCTCGAACCATTTTTTCAAGCGCTCTTTCGTCACCTGTTTTGATTCGCTTTGCCAGCTCCACTTCTTCCTCAGCAGTAATCATTCCTTCACGGGAGATGTCTGATAAGTATTTGTCGAGCGACTTACTTTCGCGGTTAGTTATGGATTTGGTAATCTTTAATTGCCTCATATTCAGTCCTTTCTATCTCAATGTTCAATCGAACAAACCTTCCTAATTGCGGGCTGCAAAGGTAGGCTTTATCATTCTTAATTCCAAGTAATTAAGCTCTTAATTTAAAGAGCTTAATACTCCTTAGCTCACATACCAAAACCGTAATATCCAGTTTTTCCGTTGGGGTATATTCCTTCAACCAGTACGCCCCCTTTTTTGTTCTCTAAAATTTCATAAACGTCCTCCTCATTATAAATCTCTTCACTGTCAATTTTCGTAACGATAAAATTGTCTTGAACTCCCGCCTTGCGCAGCTTACCATTGCGGAGATTCACAACTCTCACACCATAACTCAGCTCAAGTTCTTTCTTCAATTGTTTATCAAGGTTCTGAAAATCAGCACCTAAAACAGTATTTAACCTTCGGGTCTCTTTATTCACCAATTTGATGGTTCCTTGCTGGTTTCTCAATTCTACAAGGAAGTCCTTGCTTTCTCCTTTGCGTTGAACGCCAACCAGTACTTTGTCACCCGGACGGTATTTACTTAACTCTTCTTGGAGCTCCGGAATATTGTTGATCTGACGCTTGGCGATTTTCTTGATCACATCACCTTGTTTCATGCCCGCCTCTGCAGCAGCTCCATTGTCTGTGAGTCCACTCACGTAAATTCCATTTAAGTCATCCAGTTTTTCCTCTTCAGCTAGTTCTTCATCGATGTTGCGAATCGACACTCCAATGAAGCCTCTTTGTACCACGCCAAACTCTGTGATGTCGGCCACAACCTTCTTTACAATGTTTGCAGGTATCGCAAAGGAGTATCCGGCATATGATCCTGTGTTAGACTTAATAGCCGTATTTATTCCGACTAAATCACCACTGGTATTTACCAAGGCTCCTCCTGAATTTCCTGGGTTCACCGCTGCATCAGTTTGAATGAACGACTCAATTGGAGGTAAACCGCTGTTTGGATCAAACTTTAAAATATTGATGTCTCTTCCTTTAGCACTGATAATTCCAGCCGTTACGGTAGAATTCAAATTGAATGGATTTCCTACAGCCAATACCCATTCGCCAACTCTTGTTTGATCTGAATTGGCATAATCGAGGTATGGGAAATTAGTCTCGGCTTGGATTTTCAATAAAGCGATGTCACTGGTTGGATCTGTTCCTACCAGCTTTGCGTCATAAGTCTTGTTGTTATTTAGACTCACTTGGATAATGTCTGCCTTATCGATCACGTGATTGTTGGTAACGATATAACCGTCATCTGAAATTATTACGCCTGAACCTGATCCCATTTGTGGTCTGTGAGGTCTGTTCTGATAGCCCGGACCAAAGAAGAACTGCATCCATGGATCGTTCGAACTTACATCCTGACCTGCGATGGTGGTTTTGACATGAACCACCGCGTTTAAGCTTTTATCAGCTGCCTCGGTGAAGTTATCGGGAGCCGGACTCGCGATATTCAAACTAGCAAACTGATTTGAAGTCTGATTTTGATCTGGATTTTGAATAATGGTCTCTTTAACAAAGACACCACTTTGAGCTACAAAAAATATGCTCAATACACTTCCTAAAATTGCTGCAAAAACTAAACTGCTAAACTTTTTCATACGATCGAATTATTATATTTTTTGTTTCAATAAACGGATAGCCATGGCCTCATGTTTTTGGCCTGCTGTTAATGGATGTTAAGCGTTTGATTTTAGTCTAAATTTGAAGTCCGAAAAGGAACATCATGAATATTGAGTTCAAAAAATATCAAGGCACGGGCAACGATTTTATCATCATCGATAATCGATCGGGTGCATTGGGTCATAAAGAGCACGATCTCTACAAAGCAATGTGCGACAGGCGATTCGGGATCGGAGCCGATGGACTCATACTTTTTGAAGATCACGACATAGCTGATTTTCGCATGGTCTACTTTAACTCTGACGGACATGAAAGCAGCATGTGTGGCAATGGTGGAAGATGCATTGTGCGCTACGCCAAGGATGAAGGTTTAATTAGCAAAAATGAAGTGAGCTTCGAAGCCATCGATGGCATCCATCATGCGCGAATTCAAGATGAGCTTATCGAACTTCAAATGCAAAATGTCAATAAAATTGAACCTTCAGGAGAAGGCTACTTCCTCGACACTGGATCACCTCATTTCGTGGCAATGAAAAACGCTTGGGACGACGATCATTTCATTGAAGATGCGCGAAGAATAAGAAACGGAGCGAAGTATAAAGCAGAAGGTGTAAATGTGAATTTCATGTCTTCAGAAGGTGACGAGCTTAAAGTGAGAACCTATGAAAGGGGAGTGGAAGACGAAACCCTGAGCTGTGGAACTGGTGTAACCGCTTCTGCTCTTGTTTATATGCAGCAACAAGGCAATGCGAATCCAATTACTATCGAAGTGAAAGGTGGAAGCTTAAAAGTAAAAGCGAAACAAAGTGAAAACGCTTATGAAGACATTTGGCTAATTGGCCCTGCCTCTAAAAGCTTTGAAGGCCTTTACGAAGTCTAGCTATTCAGCATCACTGGCATAACAAGCATGATCACGTGCTCGTGGGCATCACTATCGTCGCCAGGAACCAAAATACCCGCTCTATTTGGAGCCGACATTTCTAAACTCACATTATCACTTTCGATATTCGAAAGCATTTCGATAAGAAAACGTGAGTTGAAACCAATCTCCATGTCTTCTCCTTCGTAGTTACAAGTTAGGCGCTCATGTGCTTCATTACTAAAGTCGAGGTCTTCAGCAGAAATACTCAATTCACTACCAACTACTTTTAATCGAACTTGATGAGTCGTCTTATTGGAGAATAAAGAGATTCTCTTGATGGTATTCAGGAACAGCTGTCTGTCTATTGTCAGCTTGTTTGGATTCTCCTTTGGAATTACCGCTTCGTAGTTTGGGTACTTGCCATCAATAAGTCTGCAAATAAGCTGAATATTTCCAACCACAAACTGAGCGTTGGTGTCGTTGAAAATCATTTCAATATCATCGTTAAAGCTTCCTAGGAGCGACTTAAGGATGTTATTTGGTTTCTTCGGTAAGATAAAAGAGGCCTCTTTTTTAGCGCTTAAATCTGATCTTTCATACTTAACCAATTTGTGAGCATCAGTGGCAACAAATACCACTTTGTCTTTGTGGATTTCGAAGAAAATCCCGCTCATTACTGGTCGGAGCTCATCGTTACCTGTAGCAAACAAACATTTATTGATTCCGCCAAAAAGAGCCTCAGCTGAAACATTCATCTTTATTGATGAAGATATTTCAGGAAGTTTCGGAAACTCATCTGCAGAAACACCAGGTACTCGGTACTTACCATTATCAGAGCTGATTTCAACTCCAAAGTTCTTTTCGTCTATATCAAAGCTCAAAGGCTGTTCAGCGAATGTCTTTAGCGAGTCTAAAAGGATTTTAGCAGGAATGCATACGGCACCATCTTTTTCTCCTTTGCTCACGTTTACTGAAGTAATCATCGTGCTCTCGAGGTCAGAGGCTGAAATTTTCAAACTTCCACCTTCGAGTTTAAAAAGGAAGTTGTCCAGGATAGGTAAGGTGTTGCTGCTGTTGATAACTCCAGCAATATTCTGTAGCTCTTTTTGAAGCATTCCACTGGAAACGATAAATTTCATAATATCAGGGTTTTAGCTCTTGTGTGATTAGGTAATTATGAGCTAGCAAATATATTTCCTTTTGCCTATATGACTCCTTTCTGAAGCCCTCGTAAAGCCTGACTTATCAACAACTATTCTTGTAGCAGGTCTTGTTTGGTTTTTATGAGTGGGTCAAACACATAATATTGAATCACTACAAAATCTCTATCATCAATGAGGGCATACAAACGATCCAAATCGTATTTGATTTTGTTACCGTCATAATCTTCATATCCTGCCGGTACAGGTTTGATATAGGTCTTTACTTCTTTTTGAACGCCTAATTGATTCGTGATTCTAAAAATAACGATAGGCCGAATTAACTTTATAGAGTCGATATAGGCCTCCGACTTCGTTTCTTCAAAACTTTCAAAATTGATGCGCTGAAACAAACTGATATATCTAAAGAACTGCGCTGAGTCAATGTTCTGATAAAAGCCTTGTGTTTCTTCATTGAGAAGGCCAAAATTGCCATCCTCGTTTTGAACGATTTTGAGATTTTTCTCTTCTTGTCCAGGATACTCAAGTTCAATCGATTTAATATCATCAAGCTGATAGTTGTAAATCACAGTGCTTCTCCATTCGTTTTCATTGGTGAAGAACCTCGGACCTAAATATCCATAATGGCCTTCTAAGTGCATTACATAAGGTACACTTGAATTTTCCATAAGCATGTATGTGCCACTGTGATCTTGGTTCGAACTTCCTACATAGAAAGTCTTAGATGGACTCGATGACTTGTTCTGAAAGACCTCCACCTTTACAGATTTACCGGCAATATTCTTAACAATATTGTCAAAAGCACTTTTGGGAACAGGAGTTCTCACTTTGAGCTCCTTTAGCGTGTAGATCAAGTTGTCTATGGCATCTTGTCGTGCTAAGTATTTTCCATTCATCATCCATCGTCCCGATTCTTGCCTTTCAAGCAGAATGGTATTGTCGGCCTTATCAGCCATAAAGATCTTGGTGATGGATGCCGTATCCTCAGTCGCGAAATTACTGTTTTCAGATTTTAGTGTTGAGCTATCATCATTGGATAATAGATATACAGCACTGAGTCCTAGAATTAGAATTCCTATGACAATGAGGTTTCTTTTCATAAACTACGCTTTGAATATTTTCTCTTTCTACTCCAAACTTGCCAAAATCCAAAGAGCAAAATGAATAGAATAGGGCCAGCGGTATTAAGTACTTGCCAAGTGAGCTTCTCTGCTTCGATTTTTTGTTTGTCGAGTAATCGCATTTTAAACTCCTTCGACCTAAGGTCTAACAAGTCGCTTTCTTTTAGTAGGTAATCCATACTGTTGAGAAGAAATTGCTTGTTGGCATATTGCTTTCGAGTGTACTTATCGAAGCCTAGTCCAAAGTACTCCTTCGTCTTCTTATTCACGCCATTTTTAGCGATATCAGCATCTCCTACCACGATCATCTTGGTGGCTTCTGAAACCGACTTGAACTTAAACTGAGAGTTATCTATAATTTCTTCAGGAAGTCGGTTATTGAATACAGATTCAAATTCCCCTTCTAACAACACGGCAAAAGGAATATTTCCTTCTGTGTATCTTCTTTTATCAGGCTCTTCGCGCAGTATATTCAAACTAATTCGAGAAGGAGTGCTTTGTATTTTGGAATAAGGACTGGAAGTCAAAAGGATACTTTTCTTAATTCCTTTTCTGCCAATCGTATCAATCGAGCTTACAAATTCGGTTTTGATTCCATCGAGGTTCTTCACAATCGGATGATCTGAAACAGGAAAAGCCAATGGGAAATAGAACCAAGGAAAGAGCTCCTGTCGAGGTTGGTTTCCAACCATTCCAGTGACTACAGGAATGGGCAAAGCTTGTAAGTCCATTACAAGATTCGTGTTCAAGCGCACCCCGTATTTGAAAAGTGCATCTTCCAAGTTCACAGATTTTGGAATACTCACAGTCACATTTTGAGCCTGTAAACTGTCCATGCTAGCCCAAGCGCCATCGAGCAACCAAAGTACCTTTCCACCGTCCATAATAAACTGGTCGATAACATATTTGTCCTTTTCAGGGTAGGCAGAATCAGGACCTGCGATGATGATGGCATCATAAGATTTGAGGGCCGTTAGTTTTCCATTAATAGGAAGCCTGCTCACTTCATAGTCGTTTTCAAGAGCATAAGCAAAGTCGGCAACTTCAAGTTCTTCATACTCTCCGTGGCCTTCGATAAAACCAATTTTGGAGGACTGGTTTTCTTTCAATTTCGAAATACTCGAAGCCAATTCGTATTCTACCTGTTGAATTGAAGAGTTAATCACAAACTCCTCTGGAGCGCCCATTATTCCTTTTAAAAGTTGAATCGGACGTTCTTTTCCTTTGTAGGAAATGATGGCTCCCGGAAAAATGATTTTTTCAGCGTCTTTGTCACCATCTTTAAACCGAATGCTCGTGTACTGCAGCCCCTCTTTCGTAAGCTTCTGATAAACCTTAACTCTCGCTTTTTCATCCGGACTTTCATTTGGATTGATGAATTCGTAGTTCAGGTTCGGGTTAAGCGCCCTGAATTCATCCAGCATGTCCTTGGTTGATTCCTTAAGTTTTTGGTAACTAGGAGGTAAATCCCCGTCGAGGTATACTCTTACAAAAACGATATCATCTATCTCATCCAAAAGGTTTTGGGTGGATTCTGATAGTGAGTAACGCTTATCACTGGTTAGGTCAAAACGTTCGTAAACACGCTGCGATACTAAATTGACAAGCACCACCACCACGATGCCCCCAATTAAGCTTATCCAACTCGATAATTTCTTTGTTCTCCCAGCCATCACCAACGTCTGCTTTCAATCCTAATTTTAGTGAGCATTAGGAATACTAGGTTAACACTTAAGAAATACACTAAGTCGCGTGTATCAATCACACCGCGACTCATAGAGATATAATGTTCGTTGATTCCTAAATTAAGGATCAGGCTTTCAATCCCACTCAGAAAAGGTATGCTGCTCAATGATTCAAATCCGATGTAAACGAAAAAGCTCAAAAACACAGCGATAATAAAGGATACGATTTGGCTTGAACTTAAGGAAGAAGCAAAGATTCCAATGGCAACAAATACGGTAGACAGAAGGGCCAAGCCAAAATAAGATCCCCAGGTTGCACCAATGTCGAGGTTGAATTCTGTGATTCCGAGTTTGCCAACTGAGTAATAGTAGAGCAGGGTAGGGATAAGCGTAAAAAGCACTAGAATGACTGAAGCTAGATACTTCGATAGGATGATTTGCCAATCCGTTAGTGGTTTGGTAAGCACTAATTCGATACTTCCTGTTCTGAATTCTTCCGAAAAGCTTCTCATAGTGACGGCAGGAGCTAGGAAAATAAAAACCCAAGGAGCAAGAACAAAGAGGGTGTCGATATTGCTGTATCCCGCTTCAAGCAGATTAAACTGTCCTGGGAAAATCCACATGAATAATGCTATTGCCAATAGAAAAAGGCTCATAACAATGTATCCTATCAGTGAATTTAGGAAACTGCTTATTTCTTTCTGAAGTAAACTCTTCATCGGGTGCAAAAATAGAATTCTGAACTTGCCAAGGCTTGCCTATGTTTAGGAGTATTCAAATAAGGACTAAAAGGTCATGACTTGATAAACGAGTAATGCGCTCAAGTAGGCCAATCCACTCATGAAAACTAATTGGTACAAGGGGTATTTCCAAGACTTTAATTCGCGCTTTACAATTGCAATGGTACTCATACATTGAAGTGCTAAGGCATAAAAGATGAGCAGAGACAGCGCTACCGGCAAAGTGAAGATCTTGTTTCCTTCCGAATCAGTATCGTTTTGCATGCGTTGTTTAATTGTACTGGGTTCGCTGCTATTGCTTCCCAATCCGTAGATGGTTCCCATAGTGCCTACAAATACTTCTCTGGCGGCAAAACTTGTGATGAGAGCGATACCAATTTTCCAATCGTAACCCAATGGCCTGATTGCCGGTTCTATCCCTTTTCCTAAGTAACCGATGTATGAGTGTTCCAGTTTATAAGCTTCTACTTTGGAATTGATTTCTGCTTCATTGCTCAAGCTCGGATAGTCTTGCTTTACAATTTGTTCAGCATTATCGAATTTTTCATTAGGTCCAAAAGATGCTAAAACCCAAAGAATCAGCGCAATACTTAGGATGATTTTACCGGCTTCCAAAACAAAAGTTTTAGATTTTTCATACATCGTGAAAAAAGAATTTCGAAAGCTAGGAAGCTTGTAGAGCGGCATTTCCATTAGCAGACTTCCTTGAGTCTTGTTTTTCATGATTAAGTTCAAGATGAAAGAAGAGCCTAGGGCAGTAGTGGTGCCTAAAACGTACATTCCAAAAAGTGCCAAAGCTTGAAAGCTAATGCCATAGAAAAACCCAGAAGGAACAACAAGAGCAATCAGAATGGTGTAAATAGGCAATCGTGCTGAACAGGTCATAAAAGGAGTAACCAAAATGGTTAATAGTCTTTCTCTCGGGTTTTCAATGGTTCTGGCCGCCATTACTGCAGGGATTGCGCAGGCTGCACCTGATAATAAAGGAACTACACTTTTTCCATTTAGTCCAAAAGGTCGAAGCAAACGATCGGTGATAAAGACCACACGACTCATATAACCTGTTTCTTCTAGGATAGAGATGAACAGAAACAACAAAGCGATTTGAGGAACAAAAATGATTACACCCGTCAGGCCGGGCAATAATCCCTGGCTAATGATGCTATTGAAAAAACCTTCTGGTAATGATTGTGAAATCCAAGAAGCCAGCAGCCCCATGTTTTCATCAATGAAATCCATTGGATAGCTCGCCCATGAAAAAACGGCTTGGAAAACGATCAGAAGGATTGCAATGAACAGCACAAAGCCAAATACTTTATGGGTTGCCACTTTGTCGAAGGCTTTGGTTAGATTTACCTGTTTCAACTCAGTTTTTCGATCTAAACATGCATCTACAACGCGATCTATCTTCTCAAATCGATATATGATTCCCGCTGTGAGATAACTGGCAACATTGATTTTATGCTTTTCCAGTAGTTCTTTGAGCTTTGATTGTTTGCTCGAATCTAATTGCTGAAAAATATGATCTTGACTCACATCTTGCCATGCCAGAAAAGGATATTCAAAAGGAAACTCTGTCTTGAGTTCTTTCAAGAACCCCTCCAGTTCGGGCTTTTCCTCAACGAAAGCATCTTCTGCTTGAAAAGGGTAATTGTCAGCACTAAAGCTTTTAAGGTAATTCTTGAGTTCTCGAATCCCTTTTCCTGTTCTTGAAGAAAGCAGAAAAACCTCTGTTTGCAACTCTTTCGAAAGGATATCTAAGTTGAGTATCCAGCCGCTCTTTTCGAGAATATCGGCCATGTTTACTACCAAAGCGACAGGAATACCTAAGTCTCTAATTTGGCTAAACAGGAGCAGTTGACGTCGCAAATTAGTAGCATCTACCACCACCAGTACTAAGTCGAAATTTTTAGCTCCTTCCGAGATGAGTTCATTGATTACTACTCGCTCATCCTCTGAACGAGCATAGATACTGTAAGTGCCAGGAAGGTCAATTATTTCGGCGTGTGACTTGTAGAAGCCTATCTTCTTGTCGACAGTTATTCCAGGATAATTTCCAGTTTTTTGATTCAGTCCAGTGAGCTTGTTGAACAAGCTTGATTTACCGCTATTTGGATTTCCTGCTAAACCTACTTTAAGCATCTTCAATTCTACTCTTCAACAATTATCATCTCAGCTTCAGCCTTGCGAATCATCAGGAAATATCCACTCACTGCAACACAAATTGGATCTCCGAAAGGTGCATCATATTCTCTTTTAATACGGATGCCCGGAATACAACCCATTTCCATAAGTTGGTTCTTGCTTTCTTCGTTTTTGAAATCGATTAAGGTAGCCTCATGTCCTATGGCTAAATCACTTAATCGCTTTATCTCAGAAGCTCCTTTTTTCATTTGCTGGGCAAAGTTAATTTTAAGCAAATGAGAATGAGATTTTATTTAGACAATTTCTAAATAAGAACTTAAAACATTGTGGCTATCTCACTACATTTGCGACCCTTATGAAAGTTTTAAAATTCGGTGGTACATCTGTAGGAAGTGCTGAGCGTTTAAAGAACGTAGCGAGTATCGTTCAGTCTCATGCACCGGTGGTGGTTGTATTGAGCGCCTTTTCAGGAACAACAAATCAGCTTGAAAAACTGAATTCTTTGCTTAAAGAAAAGCAGCTAGAAGAGGCGCATCAGCTCATTGAAGAGCTCTTCAAGCATTATAAATCCATTGTAACAGAACTTTTTGAGTCCGAAGCTTCCAGGTCCCAAGCCTTCGATTTTATTCAAGAGAAATTTGAAGCACTCAAGGCCATTAGCCTAAAGTTAATTACTCCGTCGATGGAGCGATCTATCTTGGCTCAAGGCGAGTTAATGAGTACGGAGATCTTCTTTCTTCTTTTAAAAAATCTAAAGGCTGATTTTAACTTGATAAGTGCACTCGATTTTATGCGTATCGATCAGTATGGTGAGCCAGACAAAGTGTTTTCATCCAACTGGTTAAAAGAGAATCTCGATCAAAGCAAATCATACATCACCCAAGGTTTTATCTGCAGAAATGCCTTTGGCGAAATCGACAATCTAAAGCGCGGTGGGCGTGACTATTCTGCTTCTCTAATTGGCGCGGCAATAAATGCAGAGGAGATTCAGATTTGGACCGATATAGATGGTATGCACAATAACGATCCGCGTATCGTTGAGCACACAAAGCCCATTGAACGTCTTTCATTTGAAGAAGCTGCAGAGTTAGCTTATTTTGGAGCAAAGATTCTGCATCCAAGTAGTGTAAGGCCAGCGGCTGAATCGCAAATCCCGGTTAAGCTCAAGAACACTATGAGACCCGATGCGAAAGGCACTGTAATCTCTAGTGAAGGAGATAATTCAGGCATTAAAGCAATCGCCGCTAAGGATGGTATCACAGCAATTAAAGTGAAGTCGGCCCACATGCTCTTAGCTTATGGTTTTCTAAAAAGGATTTTTGAAGTTTTCGAATGGTACAGAACTTCAATAGACATGATCACAACCTCAGAAGTTGCGGTTTCGCTTACAATTGATACCGACGAACATCTCGATGCAATAGTTGAAGACCTTTCAAAATTCGGTTTGGTTGAAATAGATAAAAACCAATCGATCATCTGTGTAGTTGGCGATCATTTACAGGCTGAAAGTGGAATTGCGGTAAAAGTGTTTGAAGCACTTAGAAAGGTCAATATCAGAATGATTTCCTTTGGTGGAAGCAAGAATAACATTTCCGTGCTCATTGATTCTTCTCAGAAAGAACAAGCGCTTAAAGCACTAAACGCTCATTTGTTCGCCTTATGAATATTGCTGAATTAAGTGAGAAGGAGACTCCGTTCTATCTCTATGATACGGGAATACTGCGTAATAATCTGGAGAAGCTGAAAGAAGCTAGTGATCGTTACAATTACAAAGTGCATTATGCGGTGAAAGCCAATGCCAATATTCCTGTTCTTCAAATGGTTAAGGACTATGGTTTTGGAGTTGACTGTGTTAGTGGAGGGGAAATAGAACGTTCTATTAGTGCCGGTTTTAAGGGTGATCAAGTTGTTTTTGCAGGAGTGGGAAAGAGTGATCGTGAAATCGAAATTGCGCTCAGTCACAATATCTTTTGCTTCAATGCAGAATCATTTGAAGAGGTGAAAGTTCTGCACGACTTAAGCAAAAAGAACAACAAGGTGGCGAAAATTGCCTTGCGCATCAAGCCTAATGTTGACGCAAGAACCCATAAGTACATCACCACTGGATTAGAAGAAAACAAGTTTGGAATCGATTTTCATGACCTCCCTGACATCATTGAATTCATCAAAGGATCCGAGAACCTAGACCTGATTGGAATTCATTTTCACATTGGATCACAAATCACTGAATTGGACGTTTTTCGGAACTTATGCTTGAAGGTAAATGAAATTCAAAAATGGTTTCAATCGCAAGGACTGAGTTTGGAGCATTTAAACCTCGGAGGCGGACTTGGAGTAGATTATCTTAATCCAGATGAGAATCACCTCCCAGATTATGAGGCGTTTTTCTCCTTATTCGATCAACAACTCGACTCCTATGAGGGTCAAGAGATTCATTTCGAATTAGGGCGTTCTGTGGTAGCACAATGTGGTAGCCTAATAAGTAGGGTTTTGTATGTGAAGAAAGGAATCGCAACTGATTTTCTGATTCTAGATTCAGGGATGACTGAGCTGATTAGACCGGCCTTATATCAGAGTTATCATAAAATTGAAAATTGGTCTAAACGCTCTAAACCATTGAATAACAAATATGACGTGGTAGGTCCAATTTGTGAATCAAGTGACTATTTTGGCAAAGCAGTTCAATTTCCTGAAAGTGAACGGGGAGATATTATCGCCATTCGATCTTGTGGAGCTTATGGGGAAGTGATGGCCTCCTCCTGTAATCTGAGGCCAAAAGCTGAAGCACATTATGTATAAATACCTTTCATTTTTTCTGGTTTTATTTCTCTTTAGTTCTTGTAATCCAAGCAAAAATTTAAAGTCCGAAAAGGAAAGCTTTCACTATTCATTTTCAGATGAAAAGCTTGCTTATACTTTTCATATCCAAAGGAATGGCCGAGTTGAATTCCAAGCTGAAAAAGGCTTGAGCGCTAAGGGAAAAAAGAAGTTTAATCTCGACGAAGGTGCTATGGCTGGGATTTGGAGCATTATTGATGGTCTGGAACTCGACTTTGGTCCAGAGGTAGATCTCAAGATAGATCCCGCAGGACCAACAAAAAGCGTCGAATACATGTTAACTAGGAAACAAGGAAGTTTCAGCTACACAAGCTCTCCAAAAGGTTTTGCCGAGCTGGAAACGATTTTTGGTGCCTTATTGAATTACCCAAGTATTAAAGAATGAGAATTTACCTAATAGCCATTTTCAGTTTTTTGAGTTTAGGACTCCTAGCTCAAATTTCCACACCTAGTTTGGGTCAATTCGATGCTGCTCAAGAGCTAAGGGAATTTAATTCTTGGAAGGCAAAAACAGATTTATCAAAGGCGAAAGGTTGGAAGTGGTATGCCCGTCATAAAGCCTTTGAAGCAAGCCGCCTTCAAGGAAATGGAGAATTGCCTTCCATTGATAAGCTCATGAGAACCTACACGGATCTGGCAAATACGAAGCGGAAAATGCAATCAGCAGCACGTGCTGGAAGTGCTTGGAGCCCTGAAGGTCCCGATGTTCGCCCTCCTGGAGTAAGCGTCTATGCTTCTCATAATTTGGGAAGAATCAATTGCGTGGCTTTTCATCCCAGTGATTCAAACATCATTTATGTTGGAGTAGCCCAAGGTGGTGTTTGGAAAACAGAGAACCATGGTGACTCATGGCGTCCTTTAACGGATGATCTTCCAATCATTCGTGTGAGTGATATAGCTATCAATCCGAATAATCCACAAGAAATTTATGCCTGCATTGGGGATTACGCATACCTAGGTGTGGCACTTCATACAGACGGTCGAAAAAGAAATACGCATTATGGAATAGGTGTGTATCGTTCTATCGATGGTGGTGAAAACTGGAGCCTTAGCGGACTTGGATTCGACTTAAGCTCTCTTGATGCAGGATTAATGCGAAGGGTAATCTTCGATACGCTTCCAGGAAGAGCCGTGGCCGCAGGAGTTAGTGGAACATGGGAGACTCTTGATTCTGGTATGAATTGGAGTCAAATAGATACTTCTATGATCTGGGATATTGAGCAAGACCCAAATAATTTGGCTACGCTTTATGCGACAACAGGTTATGTCTTGAACTTAAATTTAGGCTCTGCCGGAATTAGAAAAAGCACCGACTTTGGAAGAACTTGGACCACCTTAAATTCTGGAATTCCGCCCAGGGATGCGCAGCGAGTTGAAGTAACTGTAGCTCCGTCAAACTCAAACATCGTTTACGCATTAGCTTGTGGACTCGATAGAGGGCTACAGGGTGTTTATAGATCCACTGACGCTGGAAATACCTGGACTCTAAGAGCCAACCAGCCTAACATTTTGGAGTGGAGTGATGGATTAGGAACCGGAGGACAAGGAACATATGACCTCGCTATCATAGTAGACCCACAGGATGCCAATAAAATATACACAGGAGGAGTCAATATTTGGGGAAGTGAAGATGGCGGTTTGTCTTGGAAAGGAGCTTCATATTGGAATCACCGAGATGGTTGGAGTACGCATGCAGATCAACACTATTTCAAGTACAATCCACTCGATGAAAAGTACTATGTATGCAATGATGGTGGATTATATAGAACGGATAGTATCGGACTTGAAGATTGGTCTTTAATAGGACAACCTTGGAATGTGCGGTGGCCTACCGACTGGGAGAACATTACAAATGGCATGCAGATTACCGCTTTTTATAGGTTAGGAATCAGTGCCAATAATCCTGGATATCTTATTTCAGGAGCACAAGACAACGGTACTTATTACAAAGATCAGACTTCCTGGACCAATGTTTATGGCGGTGACGGAATGGACTGTTTAATAGATCCAGATGACCCTAACACCATTTATATGAGTTCTCAGTATGGTAATCTGCAGCGCTCCTACAATGCCGGGCAATCCAGAAGGTCGATAAGTAATAATATTTCTGGGAATGAAGAGGGTGGCTGGACCACTCCTATGATGTTAGACCCAAATAACTCTCAGGCTATTTATGCCGGATTTGGAAACCTGTTCAGATCTGAAAATCAAGGTAGTTCATGGAATCGACTGACTAATTTCTCCAATATGCCTGGATTCGGAGCGCCTAATTTGATTTCTTGCTTTGATGTCTCCAATCAGAATAGCGCAAAGCTTTATTTGGCAAAGCGCGTTTATTTCGAGTATAATCAAGGTTCAGAGGTATTTGTATACGAAAGTGGAAGCCTTACGAATGTGAGTCAAGGCTTGCCTGACAGCTTATACCCAACATCTATTGAAATCAATGAAGCTCATGATGACACAGTCTGGGTTTCTTATGGTGGATTTGTTGATTCAGTGAAAATCTTTGAATCAAAAGATCGTGGTGCAAATTGGGCTAACATATCACAGGGTCTCCCAAATATTCCTGTTAACGTCATCAAAAAACAATTCTGTAGCGGACACCAAACCTTGTATTGCGGCACTGATATCGGTGTTTACTTTAAGAACGACACCATGACATCTTGGGAACTGTATAGTGATGGCTTGCCTAATGTTATTGTCTCAGATTTAGAAATCGATTACGACACTGAGAAAATTTACTGTTCGACTTTTGGCAGAGGTGTATGGTCTGCAGAGCTTTTAGATACCAGTAGCTTCCCAGAACCTGATACAACGCAAAACCCTAATTCTTCTGGATTATTTCAGCTAGAAGATTTAGAGGAACTTTCTTTATATCCAAACCCGAACAATGGACACTTTAATTTAGAGCTCAATTCCGCGTCTAAACTTGATGTGTCACTTGAGATTGTTGATGTTGCGGGAAAAGTAGTGCACCAAAGTAAGGGAACTATTATGGACTCTTTCAAGCGCGAATTTGACTTGAAATTAGATCCGGGATTGTACTTTTTAAAGATTCAAAAAGGCAGCAGTAAGCGAGTTAAGCGATTTGTTGTGAGCAAAAGATAAAGGCTTTTATATTTTTGCGTACTAATAAGACTCGCATGAAGCTGCTTTATACCCTTTTGTTTAGCATTATTTTTCTTCAAGTATCGGCCCAGAAAAAAGCTGAAGACATTAGTGGTACATTCCTTACAATCCAGGTAGGTGCTTACATGTCGCCCCCTCCAGTTTCATTTTTTAAATCAAGCGAAGAGCTTATTATTGCTAATTCTCCTGAAGGTCTGCAACGTTTTAACCTTGGAAGGTTCGAGAAAATTGAAGATGCTCAAGCGAGCCTTTTGAAACTTCATAAACAGTTTGAAGACGCATTTATTACGGCCTATATCAACGGCCAAAGAGTTGCCGTAAAAGATGCCATTGGAATCAGCACTGATTTAATGGCAGTGGAAGTAGAGAATATGAATACAGCTCCTGAACCAGCTCCTGAACCAGCTCCTGAACCGGAACCAGAACCCGCTCCAGAGCCTGAGCCTACTCCAGAACCAGAGCCGCAGCCAGAGCCAGAGCCTGTGATCGAATCAGTAAGCAATGAGGAAGAGCTTGCTCTTAAGGCAGCAAGACTTGATAGCATTAGAAAAGATAGTTCTATGCGCGCTGAGAAAGCGCTAGAACTTGAACGACTTAAGCAAGACAGTCTCATGAAAGTTGAAGCTGAAAAGCAAATGCAGGATAGTTTGATGAGACTTAAGGAAATGGCACGCATCGACAGCCTAAGGAAGGATAGCTTGATGAAAGCAGAGGAGATTCCTTCAGGAATGGCAGTTGTTCATCACAACACAAAAGTAGATACCGCTGGAACAACAGATTCGACAATTGACGAGGAGCAGCCTAAAGATAAGTTAGACTCCCTTCTTGCCAAAGCCTATGAACAGGATTCAGCAGAAACTCCTGTTGAAGCTCCCGACAATAAAGAAGAAGCAAGTGCAAGTGATCAGGTGCAGAATATCTTGAATATTCAAGGTAGAAAGGTGCTTTTCAAAGACACCATTTGGAGTCAAGGTGAAAACTCTGAGTTCATCTATAATTTCACGAGTCCGGCTACTTTGTTTATCAATGTTACTGAAATTAAAGGGAAGCCTTTAAAAGCTTTTAAGCTTGACCAAATGAAATGGAAAACGGATGGTACGGTGGAAGTGAACAACCTTTTCGCGCAAAATGAAAAGTTTAAGACTCTTTCAGATGCTCAGGTAGATGTGCCAAGTCCAGGTGTTTATCGCGTGAGCTTTATTCAGCCTCCTAGTTCTTTTAGAAAATTATCAATGAGCATTGAGGCAAAGCATGAAGATGGAAGTAAATATCCAAGTATTGCAAGCCCTTCTAAAATGTATACCTACGAAAAGAATGAGTCAGGAAAAACTTTGATTGGGAGTCAGGTAAAAGCATTTACTCACAGAAAGGTACTTATTGAAACTCTGTATAAGGGAGATATATTCATCGATGCTGATGAGGTGAAGCAATTTGACCAACAGTATTATAGAGGAAGTATTCTCAATCTAAGCTGCTGTGAAAGTGGACGCGATTACAAGGCTAAGTATTCATCTGAGCGCCCTATTAAGGAAATGGTGAAGTTGGAAGAAGGAGATACGGTGCTTTTTATGCTCAACGAAGTTAGAGATGATAAAGGAGAGTTGATTAAGCTCAAAACACTTGAATTCAGACGTTTTGGCTGTAGTAATTCACTGTTCGAAAAAACAGATGTTCAGAGTTCGAAATTTGCATTTGTAGTGAATAAAACGGGTTATTACCAGATAATCTATGATACCTACACAAGCAGTCCTTATTTAATCAGTGGAGGACTTTCAGTGCTTGCTAAAAGCGGAAAGCGTCCAATTAAAACTGAGGACTTAGAATTGGTGTACTTCTACGAATACAATACCTACACAAAAAAGGACGACCTCAAATTTGGTTTGGCTCCTGTGGAGCATGTGAAAGGAAACATGAAGAAGTAACTACAAGCGAATCTTAAACTCTTTCCTCACCTGGTTTCCGCATATATCGGAGACTTCAATTGCTAATATATGAGCACCTTTAGGAAAGGCTTTTAATTCTGTTTGAGCAATACTTAAGTTCCCATATTTTTTATCGAATTCCATCAATACCCATTCACCATCGAGGTAAGCATCGAATTTTTGGATATCGCTCAATTTATCACTGGTCTTTAATTTTAGTTTTTTCAAAGAGGACACCGTGCTTTCATTGCTAAAGTTGATGTTCTTTAGGCTAGGTGAGAGGCTGTCTATCATCACTGTGTAATATCCCAAATCCCTGATCTCAGCTTCAAGAGTGTCTCCTTTGCTTTGGGTAGCAAAGCT
>ENA-UOXV01001124-UOXV01001124.1-marine-metagenome-genome-assembly--contig:-NODE-1124-length-38040-cov-8.832223_pt1 | contig 38040 bp, 35 predicted proteins | sample MGYA00238165_ERZ766961 | MGnify/ENA primary metagenome ERZ766961 (study PRJEB28924, sample SAMN03173240) | marine metagenome | biome: Marine; feature: Water; material: Subsurface seawater | place: North... | reverse complement strand
CTGATGTGAGAGGATGTTCATATAAAGTTCATTGCGATTATTTCGAGATAGAGTTCGAGTAATTGATCACCCTCACTCCCTCAGCAGATCGCGCCACTGCTGCACCAGCTTGTCCACTTTCGCCCTGGCGTTCTCATGCTCTAGCTCATCAATGAGGTCCTGCACCAGCTCAAGCATGCACTGCAGCTCTTCGGCGGTGAAGTCTCCATCCTTCTCGAGCTGCTGCATGATGCGCTCGCGCTTCTCGTGGCTTGGAATCCTTCGAATGATATGCGCGGCTTGCGCTACGCGGTCGGTGTGATCCATGCCCAATGATGGGCGTTGGGTTCGTGGGTGTCGGCGGTCGGTTTGTGAGCGCATAGAAAAGGCCACGCCATTGCGCAGCCTTCCCCATGACAAAGACCTCCCTTTTACGCCTGGAGACGGGCGGACGCCTACTCAATCACATATTTGCTCGCGTGCAGCGTCCAACCTAGGCGCCCCCCGCCGCGTACCTCTATGCGCCTGCCCTCATGGTAACCAATGGCCACGATGCCTCGGTATTGCCTGGACACATCGCGCAGCACGCTCGTAGGTATCGGGCTATCATTCTCCCCGTCCGGGTCTAACAATAGGCCTTCAATGACATTTACCGCGGTATACTCTGTGGTGCGGGGGCTGCTGTTTTGATGCCTTATATCCGCTGATGGGCAGGGGATTTGTCGGTGGTGGCGTGTCCAAAGTACACGCTTAAAATACTAACATACAGTGAGTTGCATTTCTTTTGTTGTTCGGTGCGTGTTATTTTTGATGCTTCATTTTTGACACGGAAAACCGACAGGCATGGGACGGAAAGTCAACTTTATCGCATTGGTCGCCTTTGTACTCATGGCGGCATTGGGCAGCGGGTTCGCCTCACCTGGTCATGGTTGGGGACAGGTCATTGAAACCAATCCGGGCGATGTGGCCTGGATGGTGGTGGCGAGTGCGTTTGTGCTGCTCATGACGCCGGGTCTGGCCTTCTTTTATGGAGGCATGGTGGATCGGAAGAACGTCATCTCTACCATGCTTCAGAGCTTTGTGGCGCTGGGGGTCATCAGCATTCTCTGGGTGGTGGTTGGGTTCAGTCTTTGTTTTGGCGACTCCATCGGTGGCATCATCGGCAATCCATTGACCTTTCTGAATTTCAACCATGTCGGGTCGGCGCCGCACCCGCGGATCGGAAGCAGCATCCCGTTTCTGCTGTTTGCCCTGTTCCAACTCAAGTTCGCCATCATCACGCCCGCCCTCATCACGGGCAGCATGGCCGGCCGCATCCGGTTCCGCAGCTACATCCTGTTTATGGTGCTCTTCTCGCTGCTGATCTACGCGCCGCTGGCGCACATGACATGGCATCCCGATGGGCTGCTCATGAACCTCGGTGTGCTGGACTTTGCCGGTGGGACTGTGGTCCATATGTCTGCGGGTTTTGCTGCATTGGCTGGCGCGGTCTTTTTGGGGCCGCGCAAGACAAACCGCTTGGAGCACGCCAACATTCCGTTCATCATTCTCGGTACGGGATTGCTGTGGTTTGGCTGGTTTGGATTCAATGCGGGCTCGGCGCTCGGCGCCAACAGCGATGCGGTGCTGGCCTTTGCCAATACGCACTTTGCATCGGCATCGGGGATGATCACGTGGATGTTTTTTGAGCGCTTTCAGGGGCGCAAAATGAATGCGGTGGGGGCCTGCATTGGAGCGATCGTCGGCCTGGTGGCCATCACACCGGCTGCCGGTTTCGTTACGGTTCAGGAGAGTGTGCTCATCGGATTCATCGCGGCATTGGTGTCGAATTGGGCCATTTCGCGCCAAAAGCGCAGCGGCCTGGACGACACGTTGGATGTCTTCCCCTCGCATGGTGTAGGTGGCATGGTCGGTATGCTGCTCACCGGCATTTTTGCGGCCGAAGTGGGCCTGACTTCAGGCGAGACCACCACCTTTATGTGGCATGTTATTTCCCTGTTGGGGGTGGCGGTATTCACCTTTGGCGGCAGCTATGCGCTCTTCAAATTGGTCGATATGATCATCCCCCTGCGGGTCAGCGGTTGGCAGGAGACGCTGGGGCTGGATGAAAGCCAGCATGGAGAGCAGATGGACTGACCGTTCAAAGGGCTCTCTGCACAATCAAAGCCAACGCTCACCAATTCCTTCACCGGCGGGGGATTCTAAAGGCTATCTTTGCGGCGCACGACGCATGCGTGATCCGAAATAACGGGTAGTGAAGTTGCGTCAAATCAACATCCTTTGACCGACTTTCATTCGCTCGGATTGAGCGAACCCCTCATGCGGGCCCTCGAACCTCTTGGTTACGAGACCCCTACCCCCATTCAAGCCCAAGCCATTCCCCACGTACTGCAAGGACGAGACGTCCTCGGCGTGGCACAGACCGGAACGGGCAAAACCGCGGCCTTCTCGCTGCCCATGCTCCACAGGCTGGACAAAGCATCCAACCACGATGGCCGGCGCGTGATCCGGGGGCTGATCATCAGCCCCACCCGCGAGCTGACGGCCCAAATCGGCGAGAGCATCCAGGACTATACCGCCCATATGAAGCTCTACCACACGGTCATTTTTGGCGGTGTGAAACAGGGCAAGCAGGTCGCCGCCTTGAAGCGCGGAGTGGACATCGTGGTGGCGACACCCGGACGGTTGCTCGACCTCATCGACCAGGGCCACATCAGCCTCAGGCACCTCGAGTACTTCGTGCTCGATGAAGCGGACACCATGCTCGACATGGGCTTCATCCACGACATCCGCAAGGTGATCAAGCTGCTGCCCGCCCAGCGGCAGTCGCTGTTCTTCTCGGCCACCATGCCGCAGAACATCCAAGAATTGGCCGACACCATCCTCCATGACCCCCTCACCGTGGAGGTGGCGCGGCGGAGCACGGCGGCGGAAACCGTGGACCAACGTGTGTATTTCGTGCGCCAGGCGGAGAAGAAGCACCTCCTCGTGGATGTGCTCAAGGCCCCCGAGGTCAGCAGCGCGCTGGTCTTTACCCGCACCAAGTACGGGGCAGACAAACTGGTGCGGCACCTGCGCAAACAAGGGGTGCGCAGCGAGGCCATCCACGGCAACAAATCACAGCCACAGCGCGAGAAGGCGATGAAGGCTTTCAAGCGCGGCGATTTGGGTGTGCTTGTGGCCACAGACATCGCCGCACGTGGAATTGACGTGGACGACCTGAGCCACGTGGTCAACTTCGAGATTCCCAACATCCCGGAAACCTATGTGCACCGCATTGGCCGCACGGGCCGGGCGGGAGCGGAAGGCATCGCCATCTCTTTGTGCAACGAAGAGGACGAGCGGACCTATTTGCGCGACATCCAGCGGCTGATTCGGCGCGAGGTGCCCCTGCACACAGACCACGACTACCACCTGCCCCTGCCCCCCATCCCGCTCGACTCCGGTAAGCCTTCGGGCGGAGGCCAGGGAGGACGGGGTGGTTCCAAAGGCAAAGGAGGCGGCCGTGGCCGAAAAGGCGGCGGCGGCGGCGGTGGATTCCGCGGAAAAGGGCCATCGCATGGCGGACAATCCGGGGGCGGTGGTCGCCCAGGCGGCAACCGCAACAAAAAGCGCAGATTCGGGAATTCAAGTTCCGGGAAAGGCCGTCCCGGGGGACAAGGAGGCGGCTCTCAGGGCTGACGGGCTTGGTCCTGTCCTAATTTTAGTCCATGCGGAATTTGCTTGACAGGGCTTACGGGCATGTGCTGAATGGCGGCCTGTTGGACACGATTGCGGCCGAAGGCAAATTCATGACAGTGCCCAAGGGCGACTTGATCATGGATGTGGGCGATCCGATTCCTGGGTTGCCGCTGCTGATGGAAGGTGCCATCAAGATCCTTCGCGTCGATGAAGAAGGCGATGAGATGCTCATTTACTTCCTGGAGGCCGGGGACAGCTGCGCCATGACATTGGGGAGCTTCTTTGGCGTATCCAAAAGCGCCATCCGCGCGGTCGCCGAGCAAGACAGCAAGCTGGTCATTGTCCCGATGGACAAGGCCTACGCTTGGGTCGGCGCGCACGCCGACTTTCGGCAGTTTGTGATTGAAAGCTTCAATACGCGCTTGCAAGAGCTCGTCGAGGCCATGGATTCACTCGCCTTTCTCGACCTCCATGACCGATTGGCCAAATACTTGAGCGACCGGGTAAAAGTGAACGGCAACACCTCCTTGACGACCACCCATGCGGAGATTGCAGCGGACCTGTACACCTCGCGCGTGGTGGTGTCGCGCATCCTGAAGCAGCTCGAGCGGGAGGGCAACATTGAGCTGCACCGCAACCGCATCGAGGTGCTCAAATTCTGAGCGCTGTGGGCCTTGCGCAACCTGTGTATCCTGTCGGCGGGTCGGTTGGCTTGTACTTTGCAGGGTGAAGTCATGGGTTCCTTTCCTTGATTGGCTCCCGCGCTACAGGCGCAAGGACCTCTCCGGCGACCTGCCGGCCGGGCTGACCGTTGGGGTCTTGCTCATCCCGCAAGGCATGGCCTATGCCACCATTGCGGGTCTCCCTGTCGTCTATGGCCTCTATGCCGCGCTGGTGCCCCAGGTGGTGTATGCCCTGTTGGGCACCTCGCGACAATTGGCCGTCGGGCCCGCGGCCATGGACTCTTTGCTGGTGGCCTCCGGGCTGGCGGGCATGGCGGTGGTGGGGACGGACCGGTACATCGAGCTCGCCCTGCTGCTGGCTTTGATGATGGGGGCGATCCAATTGACGTTGGGGGTGATGCGAATGGGATTCCTCGCGCAGTTCCTCTCCCGGCCAGTCATCAGCGGATTTACCAGTGCCGCCGCCATCATCATCGGCCTGAACCAACTGCCGAGCATCCTCGGCATCGAAGCTGAACGGAGCGCCAAGCTGCATGTGCTGGCGGCCGATGCGGCAGGTGCCGTGGGTGAAACCCACTTGCCGACGCTGATGCTGTCTGTGGTAACCCTCGCCCTGCTTTTTGTCCTGCGCCGCTGGGCACCGCGGATCCCTGGCGCCCTCGCAGTGGTGGTATTGGGCATCCTCGCCGTGGAGCTTGGCCATCTCGAAAATGTGGGCATTCAAGTGGTGGGCAGCATTCCCGCCGGATTGCCTGGGTTCCACATGCCCTCCCTTTCGGTGGCAGACCTCACTGCGCTCGGACCGATGGCCGCCACCCTCGCGCTCATCGCCTTCATGGAGGCCTATAGCGTAGCCAAAGCCCTTTCCCAAAAAAGGGGGGACCACGAGGTATCGGCCAACCAGGAACTGCGCGCACTGGGCGCGGCCAACGTGCTGGGCGCGCTGTTTGGCGCCTACCCCAGCACTGGCGGCTTCTCCCGCTCGGCGGTCAACGACCGGGCCGGCGCAAGGACGGGAATGAGCGCCCTGATCTCGGCAGCGGTCGTGGCCTTGGCCCTCACCTTTCTCACCCCCCTTTTCCGCGCGCTGCCCGCGGCGGTCCTCGGGGCCATCATCGTCGTGGCGGTTTCCGGGCTGGTGGACGTGCGCTATCCGCGCCACCTGTGGAAGAGCCACCGCAAGGAGGCCGTGCTCCTGCTCGCCACCTTTGTCCTTACCGCCTTTGGTGGCATGGTCCTGGGAATCGCATCGGGCCTCGTGCTGAGCCTCGTGCTGACCATTTATCGCAGCACCCGGCCGCACGCTGCCGAACTGGGCACCATCAATGGCGTTTTCCGCAATGTCGACCGCTTCCCGGCGGCCGAGCGCATGGAAGGCTGGCTGATCGTGCGGTACGACGGGCCGCTGCACTATGCGAGCCAGGCGCATTTCAAGGAATTCCTCCAGCACCGCCTCGCCGAGCGTCAGGCCGGCGGTCAACCGGTCCACACTGTGCTGCTCCATGCCGAGTCCATCCCTTACATCGATGCTTCAGCGGGCGCCACGTTGGGCCACCTGCTCGACGACTGGCAACAGGCCGGCATCGGCCTCAAGATTGCCGGCGCCATTGGCCCCGTGCGGGACGTCCTCGAAAGAAGCGGGCTGATGGACCGCATCGGCCACGACAACTTCCACACGGGCATCGAAGCGGCACTGGGCATGGCCAGCGAGGACGCCGGACATCAGCGCATCGCAACGCAAACTCGTGTGAAACGGTAACCTGCGTTTCCTTTCCTTCCAGAGAAACTCCCGAACTTCGCGTTATGAAAGTCGAACAGATCTATACCGGATGCCTCGCTCAAGGTGCTTATTACATCGAGTGCTGTGACGAAGCCGTGGTGATCGACCCGCTGCGCGAGGTGCAGCCATACATCGACCGGGCAGAAGCGGGCGGAAAGCAGATCAAGTACATCTTCGAGACCCACTTTCACGCCGACTTTGTCAGTGGTCACGTGACCTTGTCCGAAAAGACAGGCGCCCCCATCGTATTTGGCCCCAACGCCAACCCCAGTTTTGAGGCGACCATCGCCGAGCACGGACAGGTGTTTAAGGTCGGCAAGGTGACCATCGAGGTCATCCACACGCCCGGCCACACCATGGAGTCGACCACCTATCTGCTGCGCGACAAGCAGGGTGCACCCCACGCCATCTTCACCGGCGATACGCTGTTTCTCGGCGACGTGGGTCGCCCTGACCTCGCCCAGAAGGCCGTAGACATGACACAGGAAATGCTCGCCGGCACGCTGTATGACAGCCTGCGCGAGCGCCTCATGACCTTGCCCGATGACGTCATCGTCTACCCGGGCCACGGCGCGGGTTCCGCCTGCGGAAAAAACATGAGCTCGGAAACCGTGGGCACCCTCGGAGACCAGAAGGCCACCAACTATGCCTTGCGCGCCGACATGACCAAGGAGGAGTTTGTCAAGGAGGTCACCGATGGCCTGCTGCCCCCACCGGCCTACTTCCCACTCAACGTCAAGCTCAACAAAGAAGGCTACGCCCCCATCGACGAGGTGCTGGCCAAAGGCGGCCGCGCCCTCTCTCCTGCCGCCTTCGAGGCGGCTGCCAACGAAACGGGCGCTGTGGTCTTGGATGTCCGCAGCAAGGAAGCCTTTGCCCAAGGCCATGTGCCGCGCAGCACCTTCATCGGTTTGGACGGCAACTTCGCCCCTTGGGTGGGCGCCATGATCGTGGATGTCGCGCAGCCCATCTTGCTGGTCTGCGAGGACGGTTCCGTGGAAGAAACCATCACCCGGCTCTCCCGCGTCGGCTTTGACCAGGTGCTCGGCTATCTCGAGGGTGGGATGGCGGCTTGGCAGGCCGCCAATATGGAAGTCGACCAGATCAACGCCATCAGCGCCGCTGAGTTTGCCCAAAGGCGCAACGCCAGCGACATCGACGTCATCGACGTGCGCAAACCGGGGGAATACCTCTCCGAACACGTGGTCGCCGCAGAATCCGCCCCTTTGGCCGCCCTGAACGACCACCTCGCGGAATTCCCCAAAGAAGGCCCCTTTTACATCCACTGCCTCTCCGGCTACCGCTCGCTGATTGCCCTGAGCATCCTCAAGGCGCGCGGCTACCACAACGGCATCAATGTCGAAGGCGGCTTCGAGGCCATCAAGCAGACGGACGCCCCATTCAGCGACTACGTCTGCCCCACCACCCTCTAATCTGTGCGGTCCCGACGCTTGATGTCGGAGATAGCAGGAAAGGCGTTATTTTTGGCGCCCCAATGCCGGCAATGGCCGGCGGGCGACCTACCCAGGTGGCGAAATTGGTAGACGCGCAGTCTTCAGGTGGCTGTGTCTTCGGGCGTGCGGGTTCGAGTCCCGCTCTGGGTACCTAAGAGTCATCAGCAATGGTGGCTCTTTTTTGTGCAGTCCGATGGCCTTTGGCACTGGGGATTCACCCTCAAGCGTGCGGAACTTCAGCGGCAGAAGGTGCTTCTTTGTGCTGCCAGTCATTGACATCGAATCTGCCATGAGAAACCTGCCCTTCCCGCAAGCCCTGCTCTGCTCCCTTTTGATTTCGATGGCTTCGGGGATTCACGCGCAAACCACTGCCATCCCCGACCCTGTGTTTGAGCAGGCCCTCATTGACTTGGGGTTTGATTCAGGAGAGCCCGATGGCGTGGCCCAGAACCTGTTTCTGGAAAGCATCATTCTCCTGGACATCGCGGACCTCGGCATTGAAGACTTGACCGGTATAGAAGCGTGCACCGGTCTCGAGCGGCTCTATTGCCAGGACAACAACATCTCCTCCATTGACCTCAGCAACAATCCGTATCTGTGGCGCCTCTATATCAACGACAACCAGCTGGACAGCCTCGACCTCTCCGATCATTCCTATTTGGAATATGTGTCCTGCGGCTCGAACAACCTGTCCTATCTCAATCTAGAAAACTGCCCTGCCCTGCGCGTCCTTTTCAGCCGTTACAACCCCTTGGGCACACTGGATGTCAGCGGGCACCCCAATCTCGAAATGCTGGTCTGCTACTCCAACGAATTGAGTGTCTTAAATGTGGATGCCAATTCCGCCCTCGAAGGACTGCACTGTGGCAACAACCAACTGACCTCCTTGGTCCTCGACAACCACCCCTACCTGGAGTTTCTGAGTTGTTCGAACAACCAACTGACCTCGCTCAGCCTGCACTCCTCACCGGAGCTTGAGGAGTTGGAATGTGCCAACAACCAGCTCACCTGCTTGAATTTGAATCCCGGCTCCACCCTTTCGCTCGAAATCGATGACGACAAGTTCATGGCCCAGGGCAACCCTGACCTCTATTGCGTTTCGATTTACAACCCGGAATCGGCCGCGCAGTACCTCTCTCCATTTTTCGACAACGAGGTGGCTTTCATGACCGATTGTGGCGACGGTTGCGGCATTGTGACCACAGGAAACAGGTTGGACATGGCCCCACCGAAGGTCACCGCGACCTTCGACGTTCTGGGACGTCCTGCTGACATCCGCGCGTCCACCTTGCTCATTCAACTGCTGGACAACGGGCAAGCGCGCAAGGTGCGCTTCGCGGAGTAGCGGACACCCGGGTTTCCGTTACCAAAGCGCCCTGACGCAAATAGCCAAATGACCGGGGGCCTCGGCTCAGGTATAGATCACACCCGCAGCCACCGTCAGGCGGTTGCCGGGGTCCACGAGGATGAAGGAACCCGTGGCGCGGTTGCGCCGGTAGTCGTCCACCAAGATGGGCGCGGCGGTGCGGATGCGGACCCGCGCAATGTCGTTCATGCCAATTTCGAGGTCGTCCTCGATGCGGTGCAGGCTGTTGATGTCGAGTTTGTAGACCACCTCCTTGACGACGGCCTTGGCTTCGCGTGAGGTTTGGTGCAACTCGTACCGGGTGCCGGCGCGCATGGGCTGGTCGCCGAGCCAACACACGCGGGCATCGAGGTCCTGGGTAGAATCCGGCTGGTTGTTTTCTCTGACGAGCATGTCGCCGCGGCTCAAGTCGATGTCGTCGGCGAGGGTCATGACCACGCTCTGCGGCGGGAAGGCCATCTCGACGGCTTTCTCGCCGATGGCAATGGAGGTCACTTTGCTTTTTTGGCCACTGGGCAATGCCACCACGTCATCACCCACCTTGAATACGCCACCCGCCACGCGGCCGGCATAGCCGCGGAAGTCGCGGTGCGCGTCGGTCTGGGGACGCACGACATATTGCACAGGGAACCGGCAGTCCTGCAGGTTGCGGTCGGCGGCCACGTGCACATGCTCGAGGTGGTGGAGCAGCGTGGGACCGTCGTACCACGGCATGCGGTCGGAGCGGTCCACGACGTTGTCGCCTTGCAGCGCACTGATGGGGATGAACTTGATGTCCGGAATGTCCAGGCGGCTGGAAAAGCTGCGGTAGGTCTTCACAATCTCATTGTAGCGCGCCTCGTCCCAATCGACCAGGTCCATCTTGTTCACGCAGACCACCATGTGCTTGATGCCCAAGAGGTGCGATATGAAGCTGTGCCGGTGCGTTTGCTCGAGCAATCCGGCCCGCGCATCGATGAGGATGATGGCCAGGTCCGCTGTGGAAGCCCCCGTCACCATGTTGCGGGTGTACTGGATGTGGCCGGGCGCATCGGCGATGATGAACTTCCGCTTGGGCGTAGCAAAGTAGCGGTAGGCTACATCGATGGTGATGCCCTGCTCCCGCTCGGCGCGCAGGCCGTCGGTAAGCAAAGAGAGGTCGGCGCCGTCCGTGCCGCGCTGGTTGGAGGCCTCCTCGATGGATTCGAGTTGGTCCTCGAAGATGGTCTTGCTGTCGTACAGCAACCGTCCGATGAGCGTGCTCTTGCCGTCGTCAACACTGCCTGCCGTGATGAACCTGAGGAGTCCCTGTTCCATGGTGTCTTCTGCTCTTTTCCTTGATTCGCTCGCCGCTCAGAAGTAGCCTTCCTTTTTGCGGTCTTCCATTGCGCTTTGGCTGCGCTTGTCGTCCATGCGCCCTCCGCGCTCCGTCTTGCGGGCGGCGGCCACTTCTGCCACGATCTTCTCGAGGTTGTCCGCATCGCTCTCCACGGCGCCCGTGATGGTCAGGTCGCCGAGGGTGCGGAAGCGCACTTGCAGCTTTTCTGGGGTCTCGTCGGGGCGCAGGTTGAGGTAGTCGCTGTTGGCCAGGATCTGGCCCTCACGCCGGATGACTTCGCGCTCGTGTGCGAAATAGAGGCTCGGAATGGCGATGTTTTCGCGCAGGATGTAGTTCCAGATGTCGAGCTCCGTCCAATTGTTGAGCGGGAACACCCGGAAGTGCTCACCGGGTTGGTGCTTGCCGTTGTAGAGGTCCCACAGCTCGGGGCGCTGGTTTTTGGGGTCCCACTGGCTGAAGTCGTCGCGGTGGCTAAAGAAGCGCTCCTTGGCGCGGGCTTTCTCCTCGTCGCGTCGGGCGCCGCCCACGCAGGCGTCAAACCGGTGGGCCTCGATGGTGGAAATGAGGGCCGGCGTCTGGATGCGGTTGCGCGATGCGTTGAAGCCCTTCTCTTCGGTTACCGCCCCCGTGTCGATCAACTCCTGAACGCTGCCCACAATGAGCTGCACGCCCAACTCGGCGACGAGGTCGTCCCGAAACTGCATGGTCTCCGGGAAATTGTGACCCGTATCGATGTGCACCAGCGGCATCGGAATGCGGGCGGGCGCAAAAGCCTTGCGCGCCAGATGCGTCACGCAGATGCTGTCCTTGCCCCCACTAAACAAAATAGCGGGCCGATCGAACTGAGCGGCCACTTCCCTGAGAACATAGATGCCTTCTGCCTCGAGCTCGTCGAGGTGGCTCAAATTGTATTCACTGCTCATCTTTCTCTTTTCTGCCTATGCTGCCATAGCGGAACCATACCCGTTCGTGGTAATAGTACAGGACCATCTTGAGGATGCTCTCCATCACCATGATGCCGCTGGCTGCTTTCACATCTCCAAAAACAACGTAGACAAACGTAAAGGTCGTGGCCGACGCGATGATGCGCCAGGTAACAGTCTTGGCAATATGCCGCTTGCGTGAGAGCTTCTGGTCCATTGTTCAGGTGATTGAAGCAAACCCAATAATGGCGTTTACTCCTTCTTCCACAGAGATGTCCGTGGTGTCGAGATTGAGGTAGTCGGTTTCCGGGGCACCGTATTCGGATGAATGGTAATGCTCCCTGCCCCGCACTTCTGTTGTGTGAACGTAGACCTCCTTCACGTTGGCGCGGGATTTGAATTCTTCGCGCAACCAAAGAAACGGTGCCACGACCGCCACAATGACCACCCGGCCTTGACGGCTGAGGTAAAGGGCGATGTCTTGTGCCCTGCGGATGTTGGCCTCTCTGCCCGCCTGACTGTAATCTGCGTTTTCGGTCAATGCCCGCAGGTCATCGCCATCGACCATGAATACATCTTGGCCCGCTGACTGCAGCGATTCCAGAAGGGCCTTGCCTACCGTAGACTTGCCCGCTCCAGGTTGCCCAGTGATCCAAATGATGGGGCGCTCCTCAGCCATGGAGCGAAGATAATGCCCTAATTCAGGCCAAAGACTTCTAGTTTGGGTCTTCTTGTTTGTGACGGAGAAAAAATATTTCTACGCGCAAACACCTTGTTTACAGTGCTTTATACATAAGTCAGCAAAAAAAATGAAGGATTTTGTAACCTCAGAGGAAGCCCCACAGTAAAGGGACATGGTTTTGGTTACAGCCGCTCCCGCAAGGGAACAGGCGATTTGGTGAAACGAAGGGGCTCTCGAACGCGAGGGCCCTTTCTCTTTTTACCCCCTTGCCAAAGCCGAGGCGAGCTCAGCCCCCCCTGTACCGGACGAAAAAGTGGATCCAAATGGACCGGCTCAGCCTTTGGACCGGAGGCAGGAGCAACAGCAGCGTGGCGATGCCTGAGAACAGCACGGTCTCAGGTTGGTCAAACAAGCCGGTGAACGTGATCCACCCGAGCGCTCCGAAGACATACAAGGCCACCAACACTGCCACCCACAGCGCGACGGTCATCGCGTAGTTGACATAAGCGGCGCCGAAATAGAAGCCGGGCTCTCTCAGAAAACTCACGCCGCACCTTGGACAGCTGGCGTGCATGTCGTTCACGCTGCGCAACCGATAGGGATTGCGCACCTTGAACAGGCGGGCTTCCCGGCACCCAGGACAGCGGTTGCCCAGCATGCTCGCGAGGTAGGAACGCGGTGGTTTCACACGGCAAAGCTACCGCGACAGGCGCAGCGACGGTGCAACCCGGGCCCGGGGAGTCAGCCCTCGAGTTGTTGGAGTGCCACCATCCCGTGGTAGCGGCCAGAGGCGGCCATCAGCGCCTCGTGGGTGCCTGATTCCACGATGCGCCCCTCTTCCATGACAACGATGCGGTCCGCGCGGCGCACGGTAGACAGGCGGTGTGCAATGACGATGGCGGTGCGGCCCTCCATGACCCTTTCGATGGCCCCTTGAACCAGCCGCTCGCCCTCTGCATCGAGGGCGCTGGTGGCCTCATCGAGCACGAGGATGGGCGGGTCGTGATAGAGCGCCCGGGCAATGGCCAGCCGCTGCCGTTGGCCGCCCGACAGCCGGCCGCCGCTGTCGCCAATGGGGGTGTCCATCCCTTCGGGCAGCTGGTCTATGAAGTCCGTCGCGTTGGCGATTTCCGCCACCTTGGCGATGCGCGCAGCGTCGAGGTGAGGGTCGAAAAGCGCGATGTTGGCCGCCACGGAATCGTTAAACAGCAGCGGATCCTGCGTCACAAACCCGATGAGGCGGCGCAGGTCACCGCTGGCGGCATCGCGCAGGTCTACCCCGTCGATCCGAACGGCGCCTTGCTGGGGGTCGTACAAGCGCAGCAGCAGCCTGGCCACTGTGGTCTTGCCGCTTCCAGAAGCGCCAACGAGGGCGACGGTTTCGCCTTTGGCAACGTTCAGCCCAAAGCCCGTCAGGGCGGACTCGGAGGCGGCGGGATAAGCAAAGTCCACGCCCTCGAAACTGATCTCGCGGTCAAAGTTGAGCGGCTGGGGGCTGATGGGCTCGGCAACCGTGACCTCGGCCTGGAGCACTTCATCGAGCCTGTCGAGGGAGGCCGCGCCCTTTTGCACCTTAAAGATGGCATCGCTCAGCGACCGGGCCGGGGGTATGATTTGGCTAAAAACGACCAGGTAACCGATGAAGAGTTCACCCTCCAACCCTTCGCCGCGCAGGACCAGACGGCCACCCACCGCGAGCAGGATGGCAATGACCGTCATGGATACGAATTCGCTGACCGGTGAGCTCAGGTATTCGCGCTTGTAGAGCTTGCGCATGAGCCGGAAGTAGCCCTCGTTGTGCTCGGCAAAGCGGCCCCGAAACCGAGGGGCGGCGTCAAAGGCTTTGACCACCACGATGGCGCCGAGGGTCTCCTCCAAGCGGCTGATCAGGTCCCCCAACCTGGCCTTGCCCCTCCCGGCAGCCCCGCGCAGTGCCGTGGCGATTCGGGAGATGATGAAGCCGGATATCGGCATGAAGACCAGGGCAAACAGCGTCAATTCCCAACTGATGGCAAACAGCGTCACCAGCGAGAGCAGGATCATGATGGGCGCCTTGAACAGGACCTCGAGGGTCCCAATGACGCTGAATTCGACCTCCATCAGGTCGTTGGTCATCCGGCTGATGAGGTCGCCCTTGCGCTGCTCGGTAAAGTACCCGACGGGCAGGGCGAGGATGCGGTCGAACAGCTGACCGCGGAGGTCGCGCGCCACACCTGTACGGATGGTGGCGAGGCTGTAGAACGACAAGTAGGTCACCGCGTTTTTGACCAATGCGAGAATGGCGATGGCCGCGCACATGGCCAGTAAGGCTTGCTCTGCGCCATGCGCCGCAACGAAGGCGTCGAGGGCCTCCGTGATGCGGGCGAAGGCCGCGTTGGATTCTCCGCCAGACGCTTCGGCAGCGTCACCCGTGCGAAACAGGATGCGCAAAAAAGGCACGATGGCCAGAAAAGTAAAAAGCGAAAGCACCGACCCCAGCGCGTTGAAGGCGATGTTGCCAATGAGATTGAGCCGGTATTGGAGGACCAGCTTGAATAGGTCGCTGAAACGCCTCATCCGCCGGTGGTCCCGGTGTAGTTGTGGGGGGTGATGGCCCGCAACTCGGCCTTGACCGCGTCGCCCACCTCCAGCCCACCGATGAACTCGGCGATGGAGGCTGCGTCGATGCCGGCTTTGCCGCGCGTGAGGGCCTTGAGCGCCTCATAGGGATTGGCCACCCCTTCCCTCCGCAGGATGGTTTGAATGGCCTCGGCGACGACGGCCCACTGGGCGTCGAGGTCGGCACGCAAACGGTCCTCGTTGAGGATCAGCTTGCCCAACCCCTTGCGCAAGGCGTTGATGGCCACCACGCTGTGCCCCACCGGCACCCCTACATTGCGCAGGACCGTGCTGTCGGTCAGGTCGCGCTGCAGGCGGCTAATGGGCAGTTTCCTGGCCAGGTGGGCGAGCAGGGCATTGGCCACCCCGAGGTTGCCTTCGCTGTTTTCGAAATCGATGGGGTTGACCTTGTGCGGCATCGCCGAAGAACCCACTTCACCGGCCACGACCTTTTGCTTGAAATAGTCCAAGCTGATGTAGTGCCACACGTCGCGGTCCAGGTCGATCAAGATGGTGTGGATGCGCTGCAAGGCATCGCACCAGGCTGCGAGGTAATCGTAGTGCTCGATTTGCGTCGTGGGATGGCTGCGGTGCAGGCCCAGCTCCTCCGCGACGAAGCGGTCGGCAAAGGCGTGCCAATCCACAGCGGGATAGGCCACGTGGTGCGCGTTGAAGCCCCCCGTCGCTCCGCCAAATTTGGCGGCAAAAGGGACAGCCTCAAACTGGGCAATGGCGTGATCGAGTCGCTCTACAAACACGGCAAACTCCTTGCCCAGCGTCACTGGACTGGCCGGCTGGCCGTGGGTGCGCGCGAGCATGGGCACGGCGCTCCATTGCTCGGCCAGGGCCGCGAGGTCTTCCCGCGCGGCTTGCAACGCCGGAAGCAGCACATCGGCTGTCGCCTCGGCCATCGACAGTGGAATGGCCGTGTTGTTGACGTCCTGCGAAGTGAGCCCGAAGTGCACGAATTCCGAACGGTCTGCGAGCCCGAGGCCTTCCAACCGGGCCTTGATGTAGTATTCTACCGCCTTCACATCGTGGTTGGTGGTCTTCTCAATTTCCTTGACCTCCTGGGCATCCGACTCGCCGAAGGCGATGTAGAGGCCGCGCAGTCCGCGGACCTGCGCGTCGGTCAGCGCAGGAAGTTGCGCCAAGCCCAGTCCGTGCAAGGCGATGAAGTACTCCACCTCCACACGTATGCGGTACTGGATCAGACCGGCCTCGGAAAAATAGGCGGCCAGGGGCTCGGCATGGCGGCGGTAGCGTCCATCGATGGGACTGATGGCGTGCAGGGCGGCGGAATCGGACATCGCGTCGGAACGGGTTGGGGGCTCAAATTACTGCGTCTCGCGCGGGGGGCACTTACCTTTCGCATATGTTGATACACACCGTTTCTCACGGGCTGTTCAAGCTTGATGGAGGCGCCATGTTTGGGGTGGTCCCCAAGCCGCTGTGGTCCAAGGCCCACCCAACCGACGACCGGAACCGCTGCGACTGGGGCTTGCGGTCCCTGCTGATCGAAGAGGGCCACCGCCTGATGCTGGTGGATTGCGGCATGGGCGACAAGCAGGGGGAGAAATTTTTTTCCCATTACGCCCCCCGTCCCCAGGACCTCGACGACCAGCTCAGCGCCCTGGGCTACCACCGCGGCGACATCACGGATGTCTTTCTGACCCACCTGCACTTTGACCATTGTGGCGGCGCCATCCGCCGGCGCGCAGATGACCCGGAGCGCTTTGAACCCGCCTTCGAAAACGCCACTTTTTGGAGCACTGAGCGCCACTGGCAATGGGCAAATGCGCCCAACCCCCGAGAAAAAGCCAGCTTTCTCAAAGAGAACATCCACCCCATAGAGGCCTCCGGCCAATTGCAGTTTGTCCCGCGGCTCGAAGGCACCACCGACACCCGCGCCCCCATCCCAGGGTTTCCAGACCTGGACGTCCTCTTTGTGGATGGCCACACCGAGAGCCAAATGCTGCCGCTGTTGAAGCGCGGTGAGGACAAGGCCCTCTTCACAGCAGACCTGCTGCCGGCCACGACCCACATCCCCACCGCATGGGTCATGGGCTACGACACGCGCCCGCTGCTCACGGTGACCGAAAAAACGCGCATTCTCACCTGCGCGGAACGCGAGGGTTGGACGCTGCTGTTCGAACACGACGCCCACCACGAGGCCGCGAAAGTGCACCGCACAGAAAAAGGCATTCGGCTCGAGCGCGCGGGCGACCGGGGCGACTTTGGGTGGTGATCAGCGCAGGCCGGAAAGGCAATCGCGCACGATGCCTGGGCCTGTGTAGACCATGCCGCTGTATACCTGCACGAGGTCGGCACCGGCTTCGGCCTTCTCCCTGGCGGAATCGGCGTCTTCAATGCCCCCTACACCGATGATGGCGAAGTCCCCCCGCTGGCGCAGGTAGCGCACCACTTCCGTGCTCCTCCTGCGAACGGGAGCCCCGCTCAGCCCACCTGCCCCCAAGGCTTCCACTTGCTCCCGCGCCATGCGCAGCCCGTCGCGAGAAATGGTGGTATTGGTCGCGATCACGCCATCGATGCCCGTGTCGGCCACCAGGGCCACGATGTCATCGAGCTGGGCATCGGTCAAATCCGGGGCGATTTTGAGGAATACCGGCCGCTGAACGGTTTGCGCGCGGTTGTGGTCCTGCAGGCGCAGCAGCAACGCCGTCAATGGCGCCCGGTCTTGCAGTTCGCGCAGGCCGGGGGTATTGGGCGAGCTGACGTTGACAGCGAAATAGTCCACGTGGGGGTGCAACGCCACAAAACACGCGTGGTAGTCGTCCGCAGCCTGCGCATTGGGCGTGGTTTTGTTGCGGCCGATGTTGCCGCCCACGATGAGGCCATCAGGCCGTTTGCGCAAGCGCATCACCAAGGCATCCAGCCCGCTGTTGTTGAAGCCCATGCGGTTGATCAGCCCCCTGTCTTCCTTGAGGCGAAACAACCGCGGCTTCGGGTTTCCGGGTTGCGGTTTCGGGGTGACCGTGCCCACTTCTACAAATGCAAAACCCATGGTGGACAGGGCGGACAGCCACCGTCCGTCTTTGTCAAACCCCGCCGCCAACCCCACCCGGTGAGGAAAGGCCAACCCCGCTACGGTCACCGCATCCGAGGGCCCGGCATCAGCGGCCAAGGACCGGCGCAAAGCCGCACCAATCAGAGGAAGGGACAGGCCAAAACCGAACAACCCCATGGTCCAGTAGTGGGCGCGCTCCGGATCCATGGCAAAGGCCAAAGGCCGAACCAAAGACCGATATACCCGGGTTCCAAGGGGTTGGGGGGTGCCTGTGCTCATGGCCCGCAAAGATGTTAATAAAGATGTGGACACGGACAGATGCGGGGGCGGAGTCACGCCCTCTTCCTCCGGGTAGCTTTGAAGCAACCTGTATCATGATATTCAACTGGGGAAAGAAAAAGCTCAAGCCTGAAGAGGTGGCCCGCATGTTTGTGCATGCGACCCTTGACAGCGTTGAGGACGCTTGGCCCGAGGTGCTCGGACTGATGCGGGAGACGCCCCACATGGAGCGTCCGCCGGAAATCGACGAAACCGAAGTTGGCCCCTTCCTTTTGGTCGTGCTCGCCGGCAATTTGGATTTCATTCCGCAGTTTTTTGAGCTGGGCAGCGACCAGCGCATCGTGGAGTGCATTCTGGCTGAATTGGCGGTGCAATTGGATTTGCCCATTGATCAACTCGCCCAACGCGTTGGGCACACACGCGACGCGATGGTCAAGTTGAACAAGCCGTCCAAGAAAACCCTGAGTGCCATGGCACGGGGGATTTACTTGGGATACGAATTGAACGACTACCAGGAGGATTACTTCCGTTCATTGGGTGCCCCCAACCCGCGGTTCCTCATGCAAATGGAGGAGATTCTGCAGCACTTCCTGTGGGATTGGACGTCCTTCCACGAGCAATACAGGCTCCAGACGCAGACGCAGTCCGGCGTGGTGGCCTGACCCCGGTCTACCCTACCCCCTTCTTTCCAAATCCCGGGCCTGGTCCCTGTCTTTGATGGTGTTGCGCTTGTCGACGAGCTTTTTGCCCTTGGCGATGGCAATTTCCATCTTGGCGTAACCGCTCTTGGCGATAAACAGGCGCGTGGGCACCACGGTCACGCCCACGTCCCTGAGCTTGCGCTGCAGCTTGGTCAATTCGGTGCGCTTCATGAGCAGCTTGCGAATGCGCCGGGGCTCGTGGGTCACATACCCCGCATTGCCGTAGGCCTCGATGTGCATATTGAAGACGTAGAACTCGTCCCCTTGAAACCTGCAATAGGCCTCCATGATGCTCGCCTTGCCCGCCCGGATGCTCTTGATTTCTGTGCCCTGCAGCTGAATGCCCGCGGTATAGCTATCCGTAAGGAAATAGCTAAATGCGGCCTTTCTGTTCTTGATCTCAATGGACATCTCCGGGGCAGCAAATTACACCGTGTGCACCACGGCATGTCACCTTTTTGATTTTCATGCGTCCTTTGTTCAGTGAATCGATTGCTTCTCGTGTCCGCCTTTCTCGCAGTGTGGTCTGCCGTTACCGGACAGACCGTCGGACTGATGCTCAATGCGCCCGAGGCTTTTGACGGATATACGCTTGTGGCCCCGGCGACAGCCACCCGCACGCACCTGATCGACAATTGCGGACGGGTGATCAACCAGTGGGACAGCGAATACCGCACGGGGGAATCGGTTTACCTCCTCGAAGACGGGTCCTTGCTGAGGACTGCACGCCTGACCAGCGAAGTCTTCAATGGCGGTGGCATCGGTGGTCGCGTAGAGCATTTCAATTGGGACGGAGACCTGATCTGGAGCTACAACCTGGCCACGGACACGGCGCACCACCACCACGATATGGCCTATCTGCCCAATGGTAATGTCGTGCTGCTTTGCTGGGAGTACAAAAGCCCGGAACAGGCCGCTGCGGCAGGCAGACAGGATGAAGGGCCACTCTGGCCGCCCATGCTTGTGGAAATCGCGCCCGAGGGCGCCGAGGGCGGCACCGTGGTGTGGGAGTGGCACGCTTGGGACCACCTGATCCAATCGGTGGATGACAGTTTGCCTCATTTCGGGGCGCCCAGCGAAAACGTCACCCGTTTCAATGTGAATTACGGACCGGTGACCGGCGGAGGCTTTCCCGGTGGTGCCAGCGGAGGGGACTGGTTTCACTGCAATGCCGTCGACTACAACGAGCAGCTGGACCAACTGGTGCTGAACTCGCGCAATTGGAATGAATTCTACATCATCGACCACAACACCACCTCAGCGGAAGCTGCGGGACCGGCCGGTGACCTCCTTTACCGCTGGGGCAACCCACAGACTTATGACCGGGGCAGCGCAGAAGACCGGGCTTTCTTTCAACAGCACGATGCGCACTGGTTGCTCGGTGAAGGCCCTTCCTCCACTGAAGGACAGGACCCTGCAATGACCATGCTTGTCTACAACAACGGCAACGGCCGGCCGAGTGGGGATGGCAGTTCGGTGGATGAGTTGATCCTTCCTTGGGACGGCACCTCGGGCATGTACACCCTTCCTCCGGCGGATGACCCCACGGTTCCGTTTGGCCCCGCGGGACTCGATTGGACCTGGCCCGCATTGCCCTCCATGGACTTTCACAGCCACAACATCAGCGGCGCAGAGAGACAGCCCAATGGCAACACACTCATTTGCGAAGGCAACAAAGGCCGGCTGTTTGAAATCACACCGGAGGGCGACATCGCATGGGAGTATTTCACGGCCTACAATCAATTCGGTCCCATTGCGCAAGGAGACAATGTCTTTGGCAATGCGACCTTCCGCGCCTATCGATATGCGCCTGATTACCCGGCATTCGAAGGAAGGGACATGACGCCCGGTGACCCTGTCGAGGGCAACCCCATTCCCAACGACTGCGTGACCTATCCGGCCCCCGTGGATACGGGCAGTACAGCCGGGTTTGGCACCCGGCCAGGGCACTTCGTCCGCATCGGGCCCAATCCTGCCGACGGCCGGTTTTTCCTGCAGGCCGAGGCGCCCATTGGCTGGACGCTGACCGACGCTTCCGGCCGCACCGTGTTGCGCTCTTCCGCCTGTGCCTTTTCGCATGTGGTGGAAACCAGCGATATCCCCAGCGGCGTCCTCTTGCTGCACCTGCTGGACACCCGTGGATTGCGCATCAATTCGCCCCGGCGCGTCCACATTCAACACTAAAAGGGGAAATTCGCCCCGAACCTCACGTCAACATGAACATGCGCACCCTGGCCACATTGGCCCTTTTGTTCTCCTCTGTGCTCACCAGTGCACAGAACACCGTGGGCACCATTGCTTACGACCCCGACCTCTACACGGAGGGCTACACGATGATTTATCCGCACAACCAAAACCGCGCGATGCTGCTCAACGGTTGTGGCGAGGTGGTGCACGATTGGACCATTGATGCTGACCGTCGCCCCGGCAACACGGCTTATCTCCAGCCCAATGGAGACATCGTCATGACCTCTCGCCCCGCCGCCATCGGCGACGACGCGATATGGGCGGGCGGAGGCGGCGCCACCATCGAACGGCGCACCTGGGACAACGAGGTGTTGTGGGCCTTCACGGCCAACAATGACAGCCTGCGCCTGCACCACGATTTCACGGTGATCCCGGGCGGGAACGTCATCGCCATTTGCTGGGAGGTCATCGACAGCCTCGAGTGCATCGCCAATGGGCGAAACCCGGCACTGCTCGAAGGAGGTGAGCTCTGGAGTGACAAGATCATCGAACTCCAACCCGATGGAATGGGGGGTGCGGATATCGTCTGGGAATGGCGCGTCTGGGACCACCTCGTGCAGGATTTTGACAGCACCAAAGCCAACTATGGCGTGGTCGCCGACAACCAACACCGCATCGACGTCAATTTTGGCACTGTGCTCAATCAGCCGCGCGACTGGCACCACATGAATGCCATCGATTACTTCCCCTTTTACGATACCGCGGGACAGATCATCATGAGTGTGCCCACCTATGACGAGGTGTGGGTCATCTGGCATGACTACCAGTTCAGCGACGACCTCATCTGGCGCTGGGGCAACCCCGCCGCCTATCAGCGCGGAGACAGCACCGATCAGAAACTCTTTTACCAGCACGACATCCACTGGGGCAATGGCCTCGGTGTCAACCCCGGCAACCCGGACTTCACCAAGTTCTTTGTCTTCAACAACCGGGTGCCCAATGCGGACACCACGGGCACCCACAGCGAGGCCGCCATCATCTCTCCGATTTTCGACGAATACGACGGTGGCTATGAATTCAACGCAGCCACAGGCCGCTGGGGTCCTGAAGATTTCCAGTGGACGTACACCCAACCCGGCCTCAGCAGCACGGGATTGAGCTCTTTTCAGCGACTCGGCAACGGAGGAAACCTCATCTGCAATGGCCGCACAGGAGCGCTTTTTGAAATCACCGAGGATGGTGAACTCGCTTGGGAATACCGCACGCCCTTGCTCCAAGGGGCTCCTGTGGAGCAGGGCACGGAACTGCAGATGAACAACAACTTGACCTTCCGGGCCGACCGCTATCCCGCCGAATTTCCTGCTTTTAGCGGTCAAGACCTGTCCTCGGGAGAGGTCATCGAAATCAATCCTGTGCCGCTTGAAGTCTGTGCGGGCGGGGCTTGCGAAGACCCCATCGCCTGCAATTTTGGTGAAGCGGAGGATTGTGAATACATCGATGCCAACGCGCCCGAAGGCACCCTCGGCATGATGATGCTGGGACTGGTCGATTCAGCCTCCTGCAGCAACGGCTATGAAGTCTATGACGACGCTTTTGTGACGCTGGTGCCCTCCTCGGGCGGCATGATGGAAGGGTATGTCTGGTCCATTACCCCCGAAGTGGCGGACTTGATGTTGGCTTCCGGCTTTGAGGTTCTGTACAACGACCTCACTTCCCAATCGGTGGCAGTATGCGGCACCGAGATGACCGTGGTCAGCGGCTTCTTTGGCGACACAACCGTCGTCAGCTACGATGGCACGGGATGGTATTGGCCCCTCTATGACGGCTACACCGCGCCCGCCGTCAATTTTGAAACCGGCTGTAACGATCCCGCAGCGTGCAACTTCAATCCCTGCGCCTTGGCCGACTCCTCGCTGTGCACCGTGCTTGAGGTCTTTTTAGAGGTCAACCCTGCCAGTGGCATCCTCACGGTACAGGCCGCGGGCGGCACCGCGCCGTACAATTTCGAGGTGCTGGATGGCGACTTGCAATCCATCGGTTTTCCCGCCACCACCCAAGATGACCCCGCCTTGGTGCTGGTGGGCCTGCCCGATGGCGCCTATTGTGTCCAGGTATCCGATGCCAGCGATTGTTTTGCCCAAGCGTGCGATACCCTCGGCATTGTGGGCATGGACCACTGGGAGGATGTGGCTTTTACCATCCACCCCAACCCCGCCTCGGAATCGGTCTCATTGACCCTGCCCACATCATGGGATGTTCAATCCATTGCGCTGCGCGATGTTGCCGGCCGGACCGTGTGTTCCCCGGTGGGCAGCTTCTCCACGAGACTTGAAGTGGGACGCCTGACGCCCGGCACCTATTTGGTCGAAGTGCGCCACGCAGGAGGCGTGGCGGTCGAGCGGCTCGTCGTCCACAGATAAAAGGCGCATTACATTGTAGCCGATGCATGAAGACACCATCCTAACAACCCGTGAGGGCGGGGTTCTAACGTTGACCTTGAACCGCCCCGCTGCCTTCAACAGCTTCACCCAGCCCATGGCCGCCAGTCTGCAGGACGCGTTGCGTGCTGCGGATGCGGATGATGCGGTGCGCTGTGTGGTTCTGACGGGCGAAGGCAAGGCCTTTAGCGCCGGCCAAGACCTCAAGGAGATCACCGCCGAAGACGCCCCCTCGTTTGAAGAAATCGTGGGTGGCTCCTTCAATGCCACGGTGCGGCTCTTGCGGGCACTCAACAAACCCGTCATTTCGGCCGTCAACGGTGTGGCTGCGGGGGCGGGCGCCAATCTCGCATTGGCCTGTGACCTTTGTGTGGCCACCGAAAGCGCCAAATTCATCCAGGCATTCTCCAAAATCGGCCTCATCCCCGACAGCGGCGGGACCTGGATCCTTCCGCGCCTGATTGGGCTGCAGCGCGCCACGGCGTTGGCTTATTTGGGCACACCGGTCAGCGCCACCGAAGCTGCGGCCATGGGCATGATCCACCGCGCCATCCCCACCTCAGCGTTTTCGGAGGCTGTTTCTGCGCTCGCGGACACCTTGGCCCAGATGCCTACCCGTGGATTGGCCTTGACCAAACAGGCCTTCAATCAGGGGTTCGAACAGGGTTTGAGTGCGCAATTGGACACCGAATTGGAACTTCAGGGGGCCGCCTCGCGTACAAGGGATTACCATGAGGGTGTGGCAGCCTTTCTTGAAAAGCGCCGCCCTACCTTTCAAGGACATTGAAGATGGAGCAGATCAAAGTCACCAGCGTGGGCTGGATTGCTTGTGAAGAACGCCTGCCTGCAGATGGGCAGCGCGTGCTCGCTGTCGTGCCCGGCAACGAAGTCTTGCTTCCCGGCAAGGCCAAATTCGAGATGCGCGAGGTGCTGGTCCTTCGCTTCATGGAGAATTTCTTTGCCGTTCAGTCCGACCAGGCCGACAATCACGGCCGCCATTTCTGGTCTGGCGAAGGGGCCTCCAACCAATACTTTGGTGCCGTGACCCATTGGATGCCGATGCCCGACGCCCCAGAGTTTCCTCAAGAAGGAGAAGACTAAAGGCGGTCAAGAACCGCTCAGCGGGAAGAATTGCCCCGCAACACCCACAAAAACGTGGGATTCTCCGGCGATGTCTATGGTGTACACCGAGGCGACCTTCAAATCCTGCCGCTCCGCCATGGCATTGGCAGCGGCACCTGCGATTTGGCCAAGCCCCCGCCGGAGTTTCTTTCCCAGCTCGGTTTCGCCCGGCGCATCGTCTGCGAGTTCATCCTGGACATAAACCGAGAGGTAGGCCGAAAAGGCCTCCTGGTTGGGATTGGTGATGTACAAACCTGTGCCCACGATGGCGAGCAGGAGGGTCAGTCTGAAAAGGGATCTCATTTCAATGCGTTGACAATGTGAAAGGCCTGGACGGCAAAAAGGGCAGCAGTTTCGGTCCTGAGGCGGTGCTCGCCCATGGTGACAGGGACAAATCCCGCAGCCTCAAAAGCCTGTATTTCATCCGGGGTGAAATCGCCCTCGGGCCCGATGGCGATGACGGCGTCTCGCTGGGGTGGCAGCGCATCGGTCATGGACTGCCGCTCCCAATGCGGGTGCTCAGGCACCGGACAGTGGGCGATGCCACGCCAGTGGTTCGGGTATGCGTCAGCAGTGTGGTTGAGGGCATCCGCCAGGCCAGTGGCGGCGTGCAAAGTGGGCAACCAGGCCCTGCGCGATTGCTTCATGGCCTCAGAGAGGGTGCGCCGCCATCGGTCGTGCTTCTCCACGCGCCGTTCACTGCGGGCCGTCCACACCGGTTGTATGGCGGTCACCCCGCATTCGCAGGCCTTTTCGAGAAACCACTCAAAGCGGTCCGTCTGCTTCGTGGGTGCCACGAGCAAAACGAGCTGCGGTGTCGGCTCGGGGTGGCATGCGGGGAGGCCGACCTCAAGCAAGACGTCGCGTTTGCCGACCGAAGTGATCTCTGCGGGAAATACAGCGCCCCGGCCATCGGCCAGCTCTACCGAATCCCCAGCCTGCGCGCGGAGTACCTGTGCCAGGTGCCGGGCTTCATCCGGTCCCAAGGAATAAGGACCGGGCTGCACATCGGGAGCATGGAAACGCCGCATGTAGGCAAAGAAAGTACCGTCCGGGGCCATTCAGCCCCAGCAGCGTACCGTATCATTCACAACGGGCGGTCAGCCCACCGTCACACCTGCTCTGGGCGCTGCAGCGCGCACCTCGGCCGAAACGCCGTCGGCAAACTGCTCGAAATTGGTGTTGAAAAGCGCAGAAAGCGCATCGGCCTTGTCGTCAAAAGCAACGACATCGTCCCATGTATTGCGCGGATCGAGCAGCGCGGCATCCACGTCGGGCGCCGCGAGGGGCACCTCCCAGCCGAACCGCTCGCAGCGGCGGAATTCCTGAGAATCCATGCTGCCATTGAGCACGGCAGCCAGCAGGGCACGCGTGTCCTTGAGCCGCATGCGCTCACCTACACCGTGCTGTCCGCCGGTCCAACCGGTATTGACCAGCCAAACCGTGGCGCCATGTGCGGCCATGCGCTGGCCCAGCATATCGGCATAACGGCCGGGGTGCAAAGGCAGAAAAGGCGCGCCGAAACATGCACTGAACACCGCCTTGGGCTCATCGATGCCATCCTCCGTGCCGGCGACCTTGGCGGTGTAACCACTGATGAAGTGGTACATGGCCGTAGGCGCATCCAATTTGGCCAGGGGCGGCAACACGCCGAAAGCATCACAGGTGAGGAAGAAGATGTGGTCAGGGTGACCGCCTTCACCACTCGACTTGGCCCCCTGAATGTGATGCAGAGGGTAGCTGACCCGCGTATTCTGTGTGGTGGTCGCGTCGGCAAAGTCCGGTGTGACTCCGTCTGCCGCAAAACCGATGTTTTCGAGCAACGCACCATGTTGGATGGCCGAGAAAATCTCGGGCTCACGCTGGGGGTCGAGGTCAATGGTCTTGGCATAACACCCCCCTTCAAAGTTGAACACCCCGTCCCTGCCCCAACCGTGCTCATCGTCTCCGATCAACTTACGGCAAGGGTCGCTCGACAAGGTTGTCTTTCCGGTTCCGGAAAGCCCAAAGAAAATAGCGGTGCGGCCATCCTCTCCTTCATTGGCGGAGCAGTGCATCGGCAACACACCCGATTCCGTCGGAAGCAGGAAGTTCATCGCACTAAACATGCCCTTTTTGATCTCTCCAGTATATCCGGTGCCCCCGATGAGCACGCGCCTGTGGGTGAAATCGAGCATCGCGAAGTTGGACTGCCGCGTCCCGTGTACTTCGGGATTTGCCTTGAAACCCGGGGCACAGATGACGTGCCAATCAGGCTGGAAGCCCCCAATTTCATCATCGGCAGGGCGCAAAAACATGTTGTAGGCAAAGAGGTTGGACCAGGCCTTTTCCGTCATCACACGCACCGCCCTTCTTTCTGTCTCCTTGGCGCCAATAAATGCATCGCGCACGTACAGGCCCTTCCCATCGAGATAGGCCATCAGGTCGCGGTGCAGGACATCGGCTTTGTCCCGATCGATCGGTTGATTGATGTCGCCCCACCACACCTCGTCGCGGGTGACTTCATCGTCTACGATAAACCGATCGAGCGGACTTCGTCCTGTGAAGCGGCCGGTATCTATGGCGAGGGCGCCGGAAGAAGTGAGTTTGCCTTCTCCTGAGAGAAGCGTGCGCTCAATGAGTCGAGCGGGTGGGAGATTCCACCAGATATTTCGGGCTTTGGTCAAGCCAATCTTTGCCATATCCGGACGGAATGGCGTGTTTCCTTGGTGTACCATGCGAGAAGGGGATCGATCATTGCGAACCCATTCAAAAATACGTCAATCAGCCCCTGTTCAACGCGAGCAACCGTAAGATTTTTCTGACCTTTGTTTTTGAGAACGCGGGATTGTGTCGGTGCAGCAAAAGCCAAAAAGACCACTTTCCCCTGCGCAGATCTGCAGAGGAATACCTGTGAGGACGGGTAATTTCGTTCATGGACAAGTGTTTCATTTCATTCAGCATTTACAAGCTCAACGGCCTAATTTGCACTTGAGAAATTCACCTAACCGGCCCGCTGCGGCGCCTCTGTTTTAGCCCTTACCATGAACTTTACACGCCTTCTCCCCGCCCTTGTGACCGTCTTGCTCATGGCCTGTGGAACGGGAGCGCCTCCCACCTCCGAAGCTGAGGGCAACACAGCTGAGCAGACGAAGGAAAAAGACGAAGCCATCAAGGTCAAAGGCGAGCGTGGACGCCGTTCGTATACCGCTGAGGAATTGAATGAGCCTTACAGCCGCGTCAGCCCATGGCGCTACATCGTCACGAGCCCCGAAACGGAATATTTCGAGCGCATGGTGGGGTCCTCCACTTTGGCCCGGACGGTCCATGGCAGCGGACACGCCGTGCTCGTGCCGGAAGACTTGACCTTCAAAACAACCGGTGATTGGAAAGGCATCCTCGACCCCGGACAAGAAAAGGCGCTCGACCGCCTTGTTGGCGCGCACATCATCAAAGGAATCAAAGGCCCGAAGCTGTTGGAAGGAACCTATGAAAACCTCAATGGTGACCAAGTATCCATCGAAAAAAATGCCCAGGGTCAGCTCGTCTGTGGGGGCGCGAAATTGCTCGGACGGGAGCTTGAAACCGACCAAGGCCTGGTGATTCCCGTTTTGGGTTTGGCCGAGCCCATCGCTTGGGATTGACTTTCTGTCGGTTTTGTCACATTGCCTTCACTTGCGAGGTAACACCAAGCAACCGATTTCAGGTGTTCCCGTTTTTGATTAGATGACAGGTATGATATCAAAGTGGTCAAAGGCCATTGGTCGGTGTGCAGTGCTCTTTTTGTTTGCTGCATTGACCTCGGTGCCTCAAGCCATGGGACAGGAGGCCACATTTCAACGGTGGGACACTGTCTCGGTTTTGGGCTTGCAAGGCCAGGAGCTGGACAATCCGTGGGTCGGAGGCTTCACTGCACCCCAATTTTCCATGGCGGACCTCGATGGAGATGGCGTGCAAGACCTGTTCGTTTTTGACCGCAGTGGTCACCGCATTGTGCCATTCCAGGGATGCGTTTCGGCCTTGCCCGAATCCCCATTGACGTATTACCACAGACCGGATTGGCGGGCGATATTTCCTCAGGGCATGCGCAACTGGGCGCTCTTGCGCGACGCGAATTGCGATGGCACAACTGACCTGTTCGTCAATAGCCAAAGCGGTGTTCGCATCTGGAACGGATCCATGGTGGATGGCCTGGTCCAATTCCAGGATGCGCCTGCGGGCAATGCTGTGGCCAACTGGGATTTTGGTGCGGGCGACCAAACACTGCCCATGGTGTGCCTCAGCACAGACATCCCCGCCATCGGGGATTTTGACGGGGACGGTGACCTTGACATGGTCACCTGGACAGAGACCTCCTCCACGCTGTATAGCTATACGGGACGTGGTGCTGACCCTGAGTCCGTGGGGTGTGGCGACACCTTGGTCTGGGATGTCACCAACCGCTGCTACGGCATGCTCGACGAGGCTTCGGAGGACAACACCCTGTTTATTGGTGCACTCCACGACTGCGCATTCAATGTGGCGGATCCCCGGATTTCAGGAGGTGGTGTGGCCGAATCCCCCACCATGCGGCATGCGGGCGGTACCACAGCACTGCTCGAGCTCGACGGTGATGGACACCTGGACCTCTTGCTCGGCGATGTCTCGTACAATCAATTTGTGGCTTGCTACATGGCGGAGGCTGAGGACGGTCAAGACAGTACCATGTACACCACGGACCATTGGCCCGCCGACCTCGGCACAGAGGACACGCTGGATGTGCAGCGCTTCCCTGCGGCCTACCACGAGGATGTGGACCAAGACGGCGTGCGCGATCTGATGATTGCCCCCAATGCCACCTTTGAGGTGGACGGCAGAAATGGCAGCTGGTGGTACCGCAATGTGGGCTCCGAAAGCGCCCCAGAGTGGGTCCTGCAGACCAAGGCCTTCCTGCAAGAGGGCATGATCGACCTCGGACGGGGGGCCTACCCCGCATTCACTGACTTCGATGGGGACGGCCTGATCGACCTGGTGGTCGCCAACAAGGAACGCTACTTGGGGCCGGGACTGACCCCCGCACTGCTGGCGCGGTTTCGCAATGTGGGCACGGCCACGGCCCCCGCGTTTCAGCAGCTGGATACAAACTGGCTCGCCCTCCCCGACTATGGACTGGAAAGTGTCATTCCTGAGTTTGGTGACATCGATGGCGACGGCGATGAGGACATGCTGCTTGGCGACGAATTGGGCAACCTTCACCTGTGGGAGAACGTCGCAGAAAGCGGGGCCGAAATGGAGCTGGTCCTCACGGAGGCCGCCATGGCCGATGCCGGTGGCACGGCGATTGACGTGGGGCAATTCGCCGCCCCCCTGCTCCATGACTTTGACGGCGATGGGGACCTCGACCTTTTGGTCGGAGAAAAAAACGGCAACCTCAACCTGTATGCCAACATCGGCAGCAGCAGCGCGGCTGCGTTCGAGCTGATCACGGCCACGGCGGGCCAAGTGCTGGCGGACAACCTTCTTGGAATCAACGGATTTGCCGTCCCTGAAATCTGGGCTACCGACTCAGGACTTGTCCTGTTGGTGGGCAATGAATTGGGGCGGGTGCAGCTGTTCGACTGCCCCGAAAACCCGCTTGCCGATGCCGAAGAAGTGTGGACTGAATTCACCAACCAGTGGTTGGGGCTGTACAATGGGGAATACGCCGCCCCAGCCTTGGCAGACCTCGATGGCGATGGCCACCAAGACCTGGTGGTTGGCGTGCGCGATGGCGGCCTGACCTTGTGGAATGGGAACGCCACCGCTCCAGCTCTGAGGGGCTGCGCCCCAGTGGTGGATGCCATCGCAGAACTGGACCGGGGGCCGGCGCCTTGGCTACCCGCTCCAAACCCCCTGGAACGCGGCCGGCAGCTGTCCGTCCCGGGGTATGCGTTGGGTGTATTCGACCTGCTTGGACGCCCAGTGGGCACCTTGGTAGCCCAAGGTGGTCAGGTCACATGGCCCGAGGATTGGCCAAGCGGCTCTTACCTGGTGCGGCCATTGGCCCGCGCAAACGCAACGGGCGCCCCTCCCATCGGAAAAGGCGCCCGCAGACTGGTTGTGGTCGACCGTTGAGGCCGGCGCGGTTTAGACGGCCATGCCGTCCAATACTTCGGCCACTTCCTTGACGGCCTTGGCGCTCTCGTGGAGCATCGCCATTTCTTCTGTGTTGAGGTCGAGCTCGATGATCTCCTCAACGCCCTTGGCGCCGAGCTTGACCGGCACGCCAATGTGCAGATCGCTCAGGCCGTATTGACCGGTGAGGCGGACGCAACACGGGAAGATGCGCTTCTGGTCCTTCACGATGGCTTCCACCATCTGAGCAGCCGCTGCGCCGGGCGCATACCAGGCTGAAGTGCCCAGGAGCTGTACAATTTCGCCGCCACCTTTTTTGGTCCGGTTGACGATGGCGTTCAATGCGTCCGCATCAATCAGCTCGGTCACAGGAATGCCGCCCACCGTCGTGTAGCGCGGGAGTGGCACCATGGTGTCTCCATGGCCGCCCATCAGCACGGCTTGGATGTCCTTCGGGCTCACATTGAGGGCCTCTGCGAGGAAAGCGCGGTAACGGGCAGTGTCGAGCACCCCCGCCATGCCCATCACGCGGTGGTCGGGCAGTCCGGCTGACTTCCACGCCTGATAGGTCATCACATCCAAGGGGTTGGACACGATCACGATGATGGCCTCCGGGCTGTGCGGCAGAATCTGCTCGGTGACGCTCTTTACGATGCCGGCATTGGTGGCGATCAGGTCGTCGCGGCTCATCCCAGGCTTGCGGGGCAGGCCGCTGGTGATCACGACCACGTCGGAACCGGCCGTCTTGGCATAGTCGTTGGTGGAGCCTACCGTGCGGGTGTCATAGCTGTTGACGGGGCTGGTTTCCCAGATGTCGAGCGCCTTGCCTTCGGCAAAACCCTCCTTGATGTCGAGCAGGACGACCTCGTTGCAGACTTCTCGGGTGGCGAGCACATCGGCGCAGGTGGCGCCCACGTTTCCTGCTCCTACGACGGTGACCTTGGTGCGGTTGATCATGGTGTGTTGGGGATTGGGTGAATCGGTTTGCAAAAGTAAGGGACCGGATACTGCGGCCGGTTGGCTGTTCGTTCCCAATTTGGTCCTGCAATGCGTTCAATCCTCCTCCTCCTCGTTCCGTGCTTGATTTTGGCTTGGCCTGCGGACCTCACAGCCCAGCCTGACCCAGACACCTCACAATGGCCCGATGGCCGGCCAGGAGAGCAATTCAATGTCACGGATGCAGCCGGATTGAAGCAGGGGCGCTGGATCCGGGTCTACCCTGACGGCAAACTCTACTACAGCGGTTCTTTCCAAGATGGGCGACCCGTGGGACACTTCACTTTTTTCAGGGAAAGTGGCCGCGTGCTGAGCGAAGTGGAGCACGACTCCGAAAACAACATCGCCAAGGCCATCCTCTACCGCGAGGACGGCACGCCTTCTCACCAAGGCCAATACCGCACGTTGAAAGTCGATGGCGAATGGACGCAGCGCAAAACGGGCGTGTGGGAGGCCCTCGACAAGCAGGGCCGCATCCGGTTGAAGGAACACTACCTCGACGATCAGTTGGATGGTCCGCAACAGACTTTTCACTCCAGTGGCCAACTGCTCGAAGAAGGGCAGTTCAACCAGGGCCGAAAAACCGGACTGTGGAAGGCCTACGACCGCAGTGGCAACCCGCGTTCGGTGGAGATGTGGCTGGAAGGAGAACGACATGGCGAGGCCAAGGTGATGCAAGATGGCGGGGCACTGCTGAGCAAGGGCACCTACGCACAAGGCATACCGATTGGGGCCTGGACGACCTACAACCCCAACGGAAAGGAACGCGCGCGCATCACCTACGAAGAGGGGCGCATGGTGAAGGAAGAACCACTCAATGGCGAGTTTGAGGCCCACTACCCCAGCGGCCGCCCTGAATGGGTGGCGCGTTATGCCTTTGGCCGGCTTGACGGCCCTTTTACGGCTTGGCACGACCTCGGAGAGTGGGTCATGGCACCGGCCGACGCGTCCCCAGGCCAGTCTGCTGGACCTCCGGGGTTTGCGCCGCAAACGGGCAGTGAACAAAACCTGCGGCGGGAATTGCGGAACCAACCCAAGAAGGAGATGGGGGAATACACCGCCGGCGTGAAAGACGGAACATGGCGGTACTTCGACGAACAAGGTGGGCTGCTCCGAACAGAGCGCTGGGCGCTCGGCAAACTGACCGCGACGGAAGAATGAAAGCATTGGCTTCTCTGGGGCTTTGGCTGACCCTCTCTGTGATGGCGTCTGCGCAGGTGGCACCCTTGCACCATTGGGTGGGCTTTGCCGACAAAGCGGGGTGCGGCGTGGACCTCGCTGCTCCGAATGCCGGCACCTTGTTGCTATCACCGAGGGCATTGGAACGTCGCCAAAGGCAGGGCATCCCGTTGGATTCCTTGGACCTCCCTGTGTCCCCAGCGCGCATTGCGGCGGTCCTGGCAGTGGGCGCGACCGAGGACATACAGCCCATCCACATGCTGCACCGCAGCAAGTGGTTCAACGGCATCGTGATCACCCTGGATACCGCTGTGGTGGATTCTGCCGGCATGGCGGCACTCCTCCAGGAAATCGCCCTCCTGGAAGGCGTCGTCGAGGTGCGCCGTGCACAATGGTACCAGGACGATGACCCCGCGCCAGTGTTGCCACAATTGCGCAGCGCCCATGCCCCCCTTTACCAAAGTGGCCCTGTGCCCTACGGTGCCAGCTGGCCGCAGGTGCGCCAACTTCAAGTGGACCTGATTCACGGGCTGGGCCACCGCGGGGGCGGCATGATGGTCGGGGTATTGGACAGCGGATTTGACCGTGTCGATTCCAACCCTGCGTTTGCCCGGGCGCGCGGCGAGGACCGCATCGTCATCGGCGGGAATTTTCCCAATGGAGGGGGGATCTCCCCATGGATCTATGACGAACACTATCACGGCGCCATGGTCCTTTCGACCATGGTGGGTTTCCTCGACACTCCGGGGGGACAGCACTACATGGGCACTGCACCGGACGCCACTTATGTGCTGTTCCGCACCGAAGACGTGGGCTGGGAGCACCTGGTGGAGGAATACCATTGGGTCGCCGCAGCTGAGCGCGCCGACAGCATGGGGTGCGACATCCTCAACACCTCGTTGGGCTACTCCCTGTTCGACGCGGGCTCGGAGAACCATGACCTCAGCGACCTCGACGGGGACACCTTTCCCATTACGCAAGCCTCCGACATCGCCGCTACCCGGGGCATGCTGGTCTTCAATTCGGCGGGAAACAGCGGCAACAGTCCATGGCAGAAGGTCACGGCCCCTGCCGATGGCGACAGCGTCATCGCCGTGGGAGCGGTTGATTCCTTTGGCACCCACGCCACTTTCAGCAGTTATGGTCCGACAGCCGATGGCCGCATCAAACCCGACCTGTGTGCCACTGGGCGGAGCGCCGTCTATATCCACCCCGACGGCTCGATCCGCGACGGCAACGGTACTTCGTTTTCCTCCCCCATTCTCTGTGGAGCGGCCACCAGCCTCTGGAGTGCACACCCAGAGAAGCCCGCTTGGGCCATCCGCCAGGCCCTCATCTTATCCGGACACCAGTCCCAAGCGCCTGACACCCTCTGCGGCTTCGGCATTCCCAACCTTTGGCAAGCCCACCTCTCACTGGGCGGTCGGTTCAATAGAGAAGCCGAAGACCTCCTCATTTATCCCAACCCAATTACGGCCGCCGACGATGGTTTGCGCGTGGTCTTCGAAGAAGGCAACCTGCTGGCAGCGGCAGGCAGCGCGTTGACTTGGATGGTCTCCGATGGGCGCGGACGCATGATCGCTGTAGGCGCCATTGAACGAGAAAAGGAACCGCTGACCACCTTGACTGTGCCTGTGGACATGTTGGAAGCGGGGACCTATACCCTCACCCTGTATGGGGTGCCCGAAGAGGACGCTTCAGCATCCCCGACCCCGACATCCTGGGCACGGTTTATTGTGGAATCGCGTTGAGCAAAATGATGAGGCTACTGACCGCTCGGCTGGGTTTGGTGATGGGTATGCTCTTCATCGCTGTGGTTGCAGGCCACGGCCAGCGCGACCGATCACAGAGTGCCCAATACCAAAGGAAGGTGCAGATGAAGCTCCAAAAGGAGCGCGAGAAGGAGCAGAATACAGCCTTCCGCAACGGCCGAAAAGCCCACTGGAAGGCCCAAGACCGATCCACGCGCAAACGCTGGCGCGCGCAACGCCGCGCCGCTAAACGGATGCGCCGTGGCGGCGGTCCCGATAACTGGTACAAAGGGCTGTTCAAATCCGGGCGACCGATTCCCTGGACGAAGCGCGCGGCCAACAAGGTGGGCAATCTGTTTAAGCGCAAAAACAAGCGCCGTCATTATTGAGCGACGGTATGGCTTCACCGAGCGAAGCCATTTGTACGGAACCACCCTCCAGAAGAAGCGCGACGCCCGCAGGCGTCAGGGAATGAAAAAGCCCCTCATGGGAGGGGCTTTTTGGAGCCGATAAGCGGACTCGAACCGCTGACCTACGCATTACGAATGCGTTGCTCTACCAGCTGAGCTATATCGGCTTGCACATCGCTTTCGATGGCGGGCGGCAAAGATACGCAGGTGGTATAAGTATGGTTGCAGTCCGCGGCAATTTTTAGTCGCGGAAACAAGGCTCAGCCCTTCTTGTCCCCCCACAATGCGCGGAGGTACTCAGCGATGCCCCGCTCTCTCGGCGAGGACCCTGGCTTGAACAGCCGCGTGCCAACAAGGGCTTCCGGCAAACACTCCTGGCCGCTGAATCCTCCGTGGTCGTGGTCGTATTGGTAGCCGCTCCCGTGCCCCAGCTCCTTCATCAATTTGGTGGGGGCGTTGCGCAGGTGCATGGGTACGGGCAGGTCGCCATGGTCTCGGACGGCTTTCTGGGCCGTCCCGATGGCGGCATAGGCGCTGTTCGATTTTGGGCTGGAGGCGAGATAGGTCGCGCATTGAGACAAAGGAATGCGGCACTCGGGGTACCCCAGTCGCTCTACAGCATCGAAAGTGGCGTTGGCCAGTACGAGGGCAGTGGGGTTGGCATGACCGATGTCCTCGCTGGCTGAGATCAACAAACGCCGGGCGATGAACTTGGGGTCCTCGCCCCCTTCGATCATCCGGGCCAACCAATAGACGGCCCCGTCCGGGTCGCTGCTCCGGATCGACTTGATCAGGGCGGAGGCGATGTCGTAGTGGGTGTCTCCGGCCTTGTCGTATCGGGAGAGGTTGGCCTGAATAAACCGAGACACCAAGGCGTCGTCTATGGCCATGCCGCCTTCGCCTTCCCGCTCGGCGGCGGCGCCTGCCACCACAAGCTCCAGCACATTGAGCAACCGCCGGCCATCGCCGCCACTGGCGCGCAGCAAAGCCTCCCATTCGACCACCTCGATCTGGTGGCCCTGCAGCCATTCATCCTGTGCGAGGGCGCGGTGGACGAGCGCCTCCAATTGGTCCCGGCCAAAGGCCTCCAAAACATACACCTGGCTGCGGGAAAGCAGGGCTGGAATGACCTCGAAGCTGGGGTTCTCGGTGGTGGCACCTATGAGCGTCACCGACCCGCGCTCCACCGCACCGAGCAAGCTGTCCTGCTGCGACTTGGAGAAGCGGTGGATTTCGTCGATGAACAGGACGGCCCGGGTACTGAACATGCCCTGCCGCTCTGCGCTGTCGATCACTTCGCGGACTTCCTTTACGCCGCTGCGGATGGCGCTGAGTTGGTGAAAAGGCCGGCCTGTGGCCTCTGCCATCAGCCGGGCGAGGGTGGTCTTGCCGACACCCGGCGGTCCCCACAGGATCATGGACGGCAGTTGACCGGCGGCCAATGCGCGGCGCAGGGTCGCATCGGGCCCCACGAGGTGCTCTTGACCCACGTATTCCTCGAGGGTTCTTGGCCGCATCCGCTCGGCGAGCGGCGCTTCAGGCGTATTGAATCCACTCATGAGGCGGGGGTCGCTGCGGGCTGGACATCGGGCACTTCCACCTCGTTGAGGGGAACGCCTTCGGGACGGGGATGCTTCCAGCGGGTGTGGGACCACAGCCAATGGGCCGGTTCCTCTCGGATTTGCCGTTCTATGCGGTCATACGCCGCCTTGAGCAGGGCGCCTTGGGGCCACGCCTTGGGAGAGGTGGTGATCAACTCATAGCGCACTTCCCAATGACCGCGGGGTTTGCCTTTTGCCTTGCCCACGGCAAAAAACACCACGGGCATGTCGTATTTCCGCGCAAAGGCCTCCAATCCAAAGTGCATGGCTGTTTCTTGGCCCATCCACTCCATCCACCACGCTTTTTTGGGGTCGAGTGGCCGCTGGTCCACCGCGAGGGTGACGGCCTTTGCCCTGCCGGCCTCATCGCGCATCCACTGCGACACTTGCTTCATGGGCACCAGTTCCGTGCCCTGTTTGCCCCGGGTGCGCAAGATCAAATCGTCGTAAAAGGCGTTGGACAAAGGCTTGTAGACCCCCATCACCGGAATGGGCAGGGCGCCGCCGGCGGTCACCGCGTATCGCTCCCAGTTGCCGTAGTGTCCGCAGCACATCAACACGCCGGGGGGCTTGTCCGCAAAGGGTGCCAGCACTTCGGGATTGACATGGTGAAACCGGGCACTCAATTCGTCTTTGCCGGCATGGAAATGGCGCAGGGACTCCACGAGCACCTCGGCCAGGTGCACATAGAACTGCTGCGCTGAGGCCACCCGCTCGGACTCCGGCTGATCAGGAAATGCGCGCTGGAGGTTGGCCAGGACCACATCGCGCCTGTACCCCGACCACCACAGGACCTTGGCCAGCGCATCTGCCAAGCGATAGAGGATGCCGTAGGGCAGCCGGCCGATGGGCGCGACGAAAAGGAAGTGGAGTACCCGGGTCATGGCACGGAAATTTTCAAGCCGTCCTCACCGAGTGCGACGCCCCTTGGCAGGTCCAGTGACACCTCTCGGTGCCGGCCCAAGAGGTGGCTGATGTGCGTCAGGTAAGCCTGCTTTGGCCCCACCTTTTCGATGACCTCCAAAGCCTCATCGAGGTTGAAATGGCTGATGTGCTTTTCCTTGCGCAAGGCATTGATAACCAACACCTCCACCCCCTCGAGACGGTCCCATGTCTCAGGGGAAAACCGGTTGGCATCTGTGATGTAGGCCACTTTGCCGATGCGGAACCCCATGACGGGCAGCTTGAAGTGCTGTACCGGCAGGGGGATCACTTCGACACCGGAGACAAGAAGGGGGGCCGCGTCCAGGTCGTGGAGCTGGACGCGCGGCACCCCGGGATAGGGATTGGCCTCAAAAACATACTGGAACTCGCGCTTGAGGGCGGACTGCACCTGAGGCGTGGCATAGACGTCCATGTCGCGCTTTTGACGGAAGTTGAAGGCCCGGACATCATCAAGACCAGCCACGTGGTCCTTGTGCTCGTGGGTGAAGAGCACGGCATCGAGTGACTTCACCTTGGCGCGCAGCATCTGTTGCCTGAAATCAGGGCCGGTATCGATCACAAAGGTGCGCGGCCCATCTGCGGCATCGGCCCCATCCACCTCAAACAAGGCGCTGGACCTCAGCCGCTGGTCCCGGGCATCGGAGGATGAACACACCCCGCAATCGCATGCAATCACAGGCACCCCTTGAGAGGTGCCGGTGCCAAGCAATGTGAGATGAACGCCCATGACGGCAAAGTTAATCGGCTCTGGGTCCGGCGTTCCCACTTTAGGTGGGTACCTTTGTAGGGAGCAACACCCTCAACCCAGAAAACGTGGAATCCAACCGTGTCGTCCTTTCGGCCAAGCAGAAGGCCCTGCGGATCAAC
>ENA-UOXV01001123-UOXV01001123.1-marine-metagenome-genome-assembly--contig:-NODE-1123-length-38123-cov-6.547336_pt1 | contig 38123 bp, 31 predicted proteins | sample MGYA00238165_ERZ766961 | MGnify/ENA primary metagenome ERZ766961 (study PRJEB28924, sample SAMN03173240) | marine metagenome | biome: Marine; feature: Water; material: Subsurface seawater | place: North... | reverse complement strand
CATCATCGTCCTTCAAACATGATGATGATGATGATGATGTTGAAGAAGAAGAAGAAGAAGAAGGAAGTTCCGCAAGGGTTCAGGCAGATCAATCTGCGGGTGACTTTGAAGACGAGTGTGAAAGTTCACATGCTGACGGCAACCAGGGGTACGTGAGTGACACCCCGTCCGAGATCGCCAGGGCTCGACGCAAGGACCTCCTTGAAAAGCAAGCGAGCAGTGGAAAGGAAGTGTCACGCCCCTCCGCATTGCGAATTGGCACTGGCGCGAGAGGGAAACGGGCAGCAGCGACCAAGCGGGGGAGCCTTCTCGGAAAGAAACGGAGTAAGCAGCTCGCTGCAACTTTACAGGCTGTATCAGCACCATCCGAGCCGCGCCATAAGCTGCTTGGCGAACTTGTCCAGGAGGAAGGGCCGGACAGCTGGGGAACGGGGGTCGGCGGTGGCGCAGAAGATATCACAGACGCGAAGGAAGATCATGAGGCGAGCGCACGCATGCAAAATGTGTCGAGTGAGGAGATGCAGGAGTCGCTGCGCGGAGTGTTCGGGCACCACGACTTCCGTGCTGGGCAGGAGCAGGCGCTGCAGCGCATCCTGCGGGGCGAGTCGACTCTTTTCATCTCTGCCACTGGCGGTGGCAAGTCACTGTGCTTCCAGCTTCCTGCGTGCCATCTTTCGGGGACGACGCTGGTCATCTCGCCGCTCCTCTCGCTGATTGATGACCAGCTGAGCAACATGCCACCGCGCATTGTTGGTGCGACGCTCAACTCCACGCAGACACCTGAAGAGCAGGCTCAAGTGGTCGAGGGCCTCAAAGAGGGCAAGATCCAGGTGCTCTTCGTCGCGCCGGAGCGCCTCCTGACAGACCAGTTTCTCGCCCTCGCGCGTCAGCTGCCGCCCTTCAACCTCGCTTGCATCGACGAGGCTCACTGCGTCTCGGAATGGGCCCACACCTTCCGCCCGTCGTACCTTCGCCTGAACTGTGATTCCCCCGCCCGTACGATTTTGCAGCCGCTCCTCCTGGTCCTCGGCGCGACTTGGGAACCTGATAGCCTGCATGAAGTGAGCCTTCTCACATTCGGTACCATCGCGCAGCAATTCTGCGGAACCAGCTACGGGTTTCTGCCATCCTCGCGCTTACAGCGACCGCTACAGTCGCGATGGAAAAAGACATATGCCTGTCGCTCGGCATCCCGGCAGCAGGTGTCGTGCGCGTGAACTTGATGCGACCGAACCTGCGCATCACCGTTTCGGCAGATCCCGACCGTCAGAATGCCCTGCTTGACATGCTTTCCAAGGATCCTCATTTCAAGGAGGGATCCACGATCGTTTACTGCTCTTTGCGCGCACAGTGCGACTCGATCGCGCAGTTCCTGCAGCAGCGTACTCTATCTGCCGAGCGATATCACGCAGGACGCTCCACTGCTGAGCGAACGCGCGTACAACGCAACTTCATGACTGGCAAGACCCGCATTGTGGTTGCGACGGTTGCCTTTGGTATGCTTCTCCGCCCGCGCTGCCCCGCCGCATAGTCCCTCGCGTGGGGAAAATGCCAACAATCATGTTCAATCCGATCCTGCGCCTTTACGGTGGGATGCGACCCTGATGGCCGAACGCGCTGCGTACCCCAGGTATGGGCATCGACAAGTCAGACGTGCGATCGGTGGTGCACTTCAACTGCCCCAATAGCATGGAGGCATACGTCCAGGAAATCGGGCGAGCCGGGCGCGACGGTGCCACTGCGCACTGCCACGTCTTCTCGGACCCTGCGGACTTTGCACGGCTGCAGACGCTCGCGCGAGCCGATGGAGTCGACTTGCCCAACGTCGCGGCTGTGATCACGCGAGTGCTGACGCCGCCGAAAGGCGTTGCGACAGACGCTGGCTGGCTCGTTGCGGTTGCAGAAGATGAGGATTCGCGCTATGACATCAGCAAGGAGTCTCTCGGTACCGTGTTGACCTTCCTGGAGCAAGAGGGTCTCGTGCAGGTGTGCAACCCGAGTTACTCAGAGGGCGCAGTCGGTCTGCTACACCCGGAAAAGCTCGACGACATGGTGCAAGGCAGCCCTGTGATGTCCGCGGTGGTCCGTCTCGGGAACTTGAAGAACGGCCAATACAAATTCTGCCCGTGTCAGGTATTCCTCCGATCGATCCCCAGCTCGCTTGTGAGCGTGTAATGACACTGATTCCCTGCTCGGACGCTGTTCGAAGGTGGCGACGGCCGTTCGATGCAGTGCTGCCAAAGTGATTGCTGAGCTGCGCAACCTCTCGCGTGCTCGTCTCCTGCGTGTCGATTGGACCGGCAAGGCGTACGTTGTCAAGGTCCCCCGCGCTGTGGACGCTGCGGAATTTGCGGCCGCCTCGGCGCGCGTGCAGGCTCGCCTTGGTGCCCTGGAAGAGCGCAAGGTGTCGCGAGTGGAGGCGCTCAAGAATCTCCTTCAAAAGAACCCGGCTGGTTCGTGGCTGAAGGCCATGGAGCAGTGGCGTGTTTTCTCCGCTGCCGAGGCACCACGCCCTGAGGCCGATGGAGAGGAGACAACTGCAGGGGGCGCAGCAGCGCCCGAAGTCGTTGGAAGCGGTGAAGCAGCGGTGGCGGATCGTCCAGACGTGGCGATCCACCAGGCGATCAACGCCTATTTCACAGAGGCGCTTCCCACGACGCAGGTGACGGCGGGAGATGCGCCCACAGCGCCGGCTGCCGAGGAGGGCGGAGGTCCTGCGCGTCGGACAGGGGCAGGGTCGGACCGCTTTCTGCGTGGCGACATCATTTCGTTTGTTCACAGTGTGATTGGTGGTGACACGAGGTCGAAGCGCGACAACCTGCTAACTGGACGTGCGGTCGCGCGAATTCTTCACGGGCTGCACTCTCCGGCATTCCCAATCAAGATTTGGGGTCGGAATCGGCTTTGGGGAAGATACGATGCGATCCCGTTTGAGCGCATACGTGAGATCTCGGACGATGTGATCGCCGCTAGCTACTAGGTGGTGGGATCGGTTCTGGCGTTGCCCTAGCCGTACGCGGGTATACGAGCTGAAATGTGTGCTCGCAAACGATAGGGTGAGGGCGACAGAGGTGCACACAGTATGCCGCAGGGAGATGAATGCGGCTTGATGCGATTCTTGATTGCGAATAAAGGAAGCTTTCGCGCATGCTTACGGGAACAGGCACAGGAAGACCGCGCCCGCCCACACTGGTCAAATGTTTTTTTGTCTCAAGTTCCTCAGGTTTGTTCAAACCGATTTCAGATTCGAAACCTGATCCCGGGAGGCGCCAGTGCCAGTGCGTTGGGCCGGTGGCACTGAGGGCAGCACCCGGAGGGTGTATGCGCAGAGGCTGCTAGAAGAGAAGTGGCACAGAGAGATACGACTGGGGTCCAGCGCCGGGCCCGCATCAGCGGATACTTGCGGATGCGGGGAGCTGCAAGGTGTGCAAGCTGGTGGAGCGCTGGGGGTATGGCCGCAATCCGGGGGCGCTGGTGGCTGGGGACAACGCAGCGTGTGTGTCTAGTGTTGGCCTTCATTTGTGTGGCCTCAGTTGGGGCTCAGGAGGAGTTGCCACTGTTCAAAAAGGACCCAGCTTCATGCAAAGATGTTGAGCCGAAGGGGACCTACACTTTCGACCTTCCCTCTCTTTCCTGCAAGACGTGCAAGGCACCAGAAGTTCCGTCCCCGACAGGGACTGGCTGCGTGTGTCCGGCAGGATACAAATCTGAATTTTCTGTCGATAATAAGCGCGCGTGTGTTCAGTGCCCGGCGGCGTTTCCGGAGGTCTCTCATGACGGGCTCGAGTGCCTTGCTTGCCCGAGTTCCTCATCGAACTCGAACAGCAGTGGATCTTCCAGTGGTGTTGTTGCCGCTGAGACAGATCCAACGGTGGACGAGAACGGGGTCTGCTCATGCCCTACTGGATTCATGCTGTCAGACCTGAATTCAACGGGACAGCGCTCTCCGGGTTCTCTCAAGACTTGCATTCTTTGTCCATTCTCAACATACGTGGACGACGCGGATCCTTTCTCGTGCAAACCGTGCCCCGACACGCTCATGCATCGGGCGCCGAGCGGAGAATGTGTTTGCAAGGATGGCTACGTCGAGGATTCAATTCTGATCGCGGAGGGCGATTCGCTCGTTGTTCCTTTCGTGGGCCGCCACAAATGCCTCGACAAAGAGGTTGTCAACACGATCACATACAACGTCGCGCAATACGCCAAGTTTTCATTCTATAACGCACTTGATGCGAGCGGCTCGCGCACATCTGTGATAGCGATCGAGCAGTCTGCCCCCTTCATGAAGTACTTCCTCGAGGCTGCTGTGAAGTGTTCCTCGGCCCGCTCGGCTGAGTCATGCCAGACCCTTGCGAATCTTTGTGCACTTCAACTCCACGATGAGGTGACCATCTCGTCCATGTACCCGCTTTCCTCTCCTGTGCCGGCCTGGGACTGTACAAGGGTTAGTGACCCGTGCTTGTTGAGCGCAGGATGCACCTTCGTGCAAGCTTCTCTCAACGCTATCTGCCCTCGTGCTCAACAAGGCGGTGCACAATTTCGCGGGGTGGATCGATGGCTTTCCCTGGACAGCCTACGAAAATAAGGCGCGCGATGAGCTCTTCACAACGGACATCAACCGCGTGGTTTCGCTGCGAGGGGGCAGCTCCGTCATGTCCATGACCCTCTCTAAGTACGCCATGGACGGGACTTTCCTCGGCTTCGAGTCCCTCAAGACGCAGCTCACGCTCTGCCGCGGGGACGAGCGCGTGCTGGCGTCCTACCAGCGCTTTGGCTCCAACGTACGCCGGGAGTGCACGGTGGACCTACGGCAGCTCATTGCAGACCCTTCCGAGCCGGTGTTCTACGAGTTGTGGATCGACGACCCTGTCGATCGCGCGGGCAAGGAGCGCGCAGAGGGCACCGCGCTGTACCCGGTCCCTGTCATCATCGCCAATTACGGCAGCCCGCCTGACGACGCGCCCAATCAATTCCTTGCCCGGAACCTGAACATCGACCTCACCTTCGCGTCGCCCGAGCTGGAGAAGGTTGTCCTGCACCGCCGCTTTTTCCTCGTCGACGCTGTCTCGGGACGCAAGTCGCGTGGCGCTACGGCCGATCGCGAGGACCCGTCACTGCAGGTGGTGCGTTGGGCAAAGTCGGTCATCCTTCGTGTGAGCTTGCAGATCGACGACCCTGACACGCCGTTTGACGAGTCGCTCCGCATTCTTCCGCCGTATGTGGTTATCGAGTATGAGCAACAGCAGACCTCCATCATTCCAGAGGAGGATCTCGGCTTTGGCGCGGAAAACGAGGCACTGCGCTACGCGCCAGTGTCGTTCGTGTCGCAGTACACCATGAACCTGGAGTACTACTGGCGTGTCATGTTCATTCTCATGTTCGTCATGATCGGTCTCGTGATCATTGACTTTGGCGTGAAGATATCCGTCCGCACCCAATCCAAGGCCATGGACCCTATCGGCATAGCAGCCGACTTGTTTGGGTCGGTCGCGGGTGTTTTCTTCTGGTCGCTGTGGTTTTTTGCGGCCTACTGGTTCTTCTTTTTCAAGTTGCAATCGGAACCCAAGACGCTGATGCCACTCGAGAATCCGCACCACGACTACTTAACCTTGGTCATTATCGCCATCAGCTGCAAGGTGCTCAACGTGATCTTTCTCGTGTACCGGCAGTGCTGTGTGGACATCTTTTTCATCGACTGGGAGAAGGAGAAGGCGCCTGACGACGGGATCGTCAAGGAGAAGGCTGGAGAGCTGCCAAACGTGTCAGTCTGGCGCTACATCCTCATTGCAAACGAGTGGTGTGAGATGCAGTGCAATCGGCATACAGATGTGGACTTCACGCTCATGTTCTGCCTTCTCTTTCTTGCGGGGCTGAAGTTCGAGCATCTTGCAACGCAGCAGCCGAGTGCGACAGACCTCACCCCTGGTGAACCAAACATGGTCGTCCGCTTTTTTGTCATATCCATGTTTTACTTCACCGTCGTGCTCATCCAACTGCTCTACAAGGCGCTCACGTACCGCTTCGAGCGTGACCCGCTCGACCACTTCGCAGACCTCTGCAACCTGGCCAACATTTCGACCTTCATCCTCGACGAGGAGCTGCACGGCTACTACATCCATGGCCGCGCGGTGCACCCGCACTGCGACGTGAACATGCAGAAGATGCAGGCGAACCTCGCGGCGGAGGCCGAGGGCAACCTACCGTTCCGCGGGCTCACGCAGAAGGGCGAGGCCGACCTCCAAGGCGCGTCCGATTCGGTGTTCGAGCTGTACGTCACGAACGATATCCGCGATAAGTACAGCCAGCACGTGGAGGGGGCGCTGCGTGGAGGGGGAAAGAAGTCTGGAGCGCGTGTGGACCAGCAGGCGGCTGCACAGCACTCGATCAACGAGTTCCTCGGCCATCACGTGATCGACGACCTCGCGCAGAATGCATCCGATGTCGTGATCCTCCCGTCGATTGCGCACAAGCTCACGGGCGCGCCACCGAGCAGGAAGAGCGAGTCCGCAGTGCTGATTCGCGATTCGGCGAACCTCTACTCGCGTGTGCTGTTGTACGGCATCGAGTACGACCTCATCCTCTTCGATCTTCTCGTCTTCGTTGCCTGGTCCGCCCCATGCCCAATAATACCTACGTGCGATCTTCCCGATGACTGAAGCCACTGCTGACGCAGGGATCTGATTTTTGTGGACGTTTTCATCGCCGCGCTGTTTACATACATTATTGCACATGCGCTGATCGAACTGAGGGCGAAGTACGGAACTGCCAATGTAGCAGCCAAGACGCTCGTGGACGAACGGTTTCTTGCGTGAAGACAGGGGCGATGACTGGGGCAGTTCTACAGACGATGCAAGCATGCACCATAATAATAAACAAGCATGTGCACAACTCAGGGAAGCGCTGTCATTGCGCCCAAAGACCGCATCCACCTAATCTAACCTAGAGGTCATCTCGATTCTCAGAAGATGCGTCTGCAAAATCGCCACATACCGCAGAGGCGCAGACAGTCAAGCGCACTTCTACGACTTGCCCCAGGATAATCTCTGCGGCTGCATCCCCTCCCTCTGTCTCCGCCTCAGACTTGCTCTCCACAAGTTGCGCTCGTAGAGTATGCTCCCCGTCAGGCATTGCTTGGAGCACACCTCCGCACACCTGTTGCGGCCAGACGGTGAGGACTGCAAAAGTGCCAGTGCAGAATTGTGTCTGAGCGGAATCACCCGGTCAGGGCATCTAGTCATTTCGCGCCCATTTAGAGAGAACGAGATGTAGCGCCTGCCACACAAGAGGCCTGCGTCATTGAGAGCTGAAGGACATCACCAACTACTTGGGGCTACAAGCCATCCTCTTTTTTGGACGACCGGCGGTCGAAAACAGTAACGGACACTCACTTTGGGTGCAAGGGGGAGAGAAAATTGTGCGAGGCGATTCTGAAAACCACATCCGCCTCCGCCAATGTGTCGCCACCGAGAGGCGACATAAAGAAAACGGCTGGCGCTCCCTGCAAGTCACAAGCTGCTTTAGGAGAGGTTGCGCAGTGCTGGGCAGTTTGCAGCTTTGCCTAGTACCTCCTGCCCTGGGCCAAAGGACTTGGGAATCGTCGTTGGGAGTGACGCATCGATCGATACCAGACCATGGTAAAACGAACCAGGCGGAAAAAAATGTGGTTCTGCCAGCAGTGCGGTGTATCCTTGCTGCTCAAAAGGCGATTCCTGCTCAAGATTCAGTCTGGATGTGTCAGACACAAAACGCTAGGCTTTGCTTCGGTGAAAAGGGGGGATACGTGATACGGCGGCTTGGACGAAGCATTCAGCGAGTCTGGAGTCGAGAAAGCAAATATGTCGAGAGAGGTCAGCAAAGTCTCGTGAATCTGAGAATCGATAGATTGGTGCAACGGTCGAAGAGCGTGGTAGAGCTTTTCAGCGCCATGTTTTGTGACAACGTATGCGTGTGTTCCCACGGTCTGAGATGGCCGAAAAAGTCTTGGATTGACCCACTCTAGAGGAGCACGATTGTTGCATCCCGCTCCCAGATAGACCTACAGAGTGGGGCTATGAAATAAGTTTTCGCATTCCATCATTCCTTCAAGACCTTCCGCAGTCTTGTTCGAGAATTATGATTGACACAACGACCTTTCTTGAATTGATCTGGGACATGAATCAGAGCTCACCAAGTCGAATCTCGACGGTAGTGGCAGCGCCGAGAAAGAGTGTGACAAGAGTCGTGGGAAGTGAGGAGGCAGGAGAAAGTCATCTTCGAGGACCAGTGTGAGGCGATTGGTCGAAGTGATGACATGCTCGTAGACGTTCAGGTGTACCTTCAAGATCAATACATGTCATTTCGGACAGCAATAGGTGAAATCGATCTCGTCAAACTTCGTTCAAGCGAATCAAAGCATTTTCCTAATTGAAGGCCAAAAAGAGCTCACCAGCGCGCAACCCAAAACTGAACGAAGTCCATCGTTTACAAGAGAATCATGTTGCGGCGAGACTACTCCTTCATTTAGCAGCTTCTGTATATCTTCTGACTGCATATCAGCACCATTCACTCCCTGCTCAAACGGGGTGGAATCAACAGCAGAGCACGTCGGCTGAATAGAATGTCCCCACTCTCCCGAATGGGCCGAAGATTACAGGAAATCTTGTCGCCTTAATTCCATACTTTGACAGCTGTGCTTCGGCCTGCGAAAGACAATGGTTCGGTTCTGTTCAGTGAAAGACGCGGGCAGGCCACTGCTCAACACTCAGATACTCTACGGAGAATTCAGCCATGATCACCTTGGCCCAGCGAAGCGCATCTTTGGCCGTCGAGTTCATGTTGACCACCAGAATCTCTGAAATGTACCCTAGCGCCCCAAACTGTGGGCCATAAGCATCGCATCGCCCGGCCGGTCGACCTTCCTGTGACAGCAAAACGGGATCTGCCACGGTGAACCGCTGGCAAATCCCGTTTTCCCCGCAGCTGTCTGCGCCGGCGCAATCGCAGTCATTTCGGCAACCTGGTTGGGGGTAAGTCCCGACATCCAACTCCTCCGCTGGCGGCGGATTGCCCTGCCCGTCCCATTCCCAGGTAGAGTGCGAATGCGGCTCCTCATCGCCCGCGCCCGTGTCCCAAACCTCGAAGAGTGATTCGACTTTAGTGCGAGCTTCCTGGATTGCCTCATGCAGCACAGAATCGTCCGCATCTTTGCCGCGATTCACCTCAGCCCAGCACGCGAGATCATAATGAGCACACTCTCCCTCCGTGACCACGCTCGCGGCCCCAGTCGCCCCAACAGCAGCTGGCTGTCCGCCATCGGACCATGCACTTGAATCTTTTCCCCACGCACTGCCATATTGGACCAGCCTCCCGACGTTCATCCCGACGGCTTGCTTGTGACCCCTCCACCATTGCAGCACTTTTGCGCGCCTCTCCTCGTAACGCTCATTTCCAAATGACGAAATCAAGTCCGAAAGACGGCTCCACACATCGCATGCTCCCCCAGCCGTGTATCTGCCTTCCTCTGAGCCAACAGCCCCCTCTCCCCGTCGCACTCTGTCTGCTCTCTCTTTTGAGACTTCCAAGGGCGGGCACAATTTCGCATCCATTCCCTCCGGAAACGCCAGAGTGGGAAGCGAAAAGTCGGACCCGAGAAGTCTCGCGTGGTACTCGTCCGGTTCGACAACCGGGAGCGAACCACCCTCGAGCGCCTCGTACATCCGAAAGGATTCCGGGTGCACGAATCTGCAAAAGCCCAACGCAGCACTTGATTACTTTAATCATGACATGGGTTGTCAGGACTTCGAGAGGTGGGTTAGCAGTTCACCCGCGTGGGCAGAGCGTGAAATTGGATCTAAGAAGAAGCGTCCGGTAAGCCTCTGTGTCAAGTCCCGCAGGGTCATTCCAAGAATGTGTTAAATGTACTCGGCCGCCCTGTCGCACAAGCGTGAAAGTCAGATGCCTCTACTAAGAAAACAAATATCAGCGGTGCATTTTGTGCAGCTCACTGGAATCGCCTCAGCTGCATTCAGCATAGCCCTGCGAGTCAGCTTGCCGTCGGCTTGCCCTGCAAAGTTCCACGACACATCTTTTTCCGCACCGTCCACCAGGCGGTAGCGCGCCTCCAGGTCATGCTGCAGCACCGATGGCCAGAAGCCACGCTTGTAGCCCAGTGGCACCTGCATGACACCGTCAGGGCAACGCGCCTGGCATCACTCTGGGACACATTGGGAGTGATCGGAAGAGCACCGCAAGAACGTGCGGAAGAATCACGAGCTCTGGGCGTCGATGGTTTCGCAACACATATGAGACCCACGGATAGAACCTGCGTTGCGTTATGGGCACTATCGTAAGATGCCCTCTGTTCTTGTTCTGGCGATCGATTCATAATTTGCAAAGGGAAGCGTGTATGACCGCACTCCCATCCCACTCACAGCGAATGGTGTGGTAGCTCACCATGGGGATGCGGTATGGTCCTCGTCGCTGAGGTGAAGGATGCCCACTCGGAGTCCACGCCGTCGATATTCGAAGAGATAACGGGCCAACACGGTGCTGTCCCGCCCTCTCTCGTCGTTCTGCGTCAACAAATCGCAGGGAATCAGGTGCCTTATCGGCGCATCTTGGCCTTCATCATGCCCTCCGGAGCCAAATGCGTTTGGGCGGACAAGTTCCTGACTGACAGCAACCAGCGCATTCGGCACGAATGTAGAGAAGGTGCGATCAAACGAAATAGAGAACGGGACCCCTCCCTGAATCAGAAGCTCGGAGATCCAGTCTACCTCCCAGTCCGGACATGTCCATATGATCTGAACTTTCTCTCCTGGAGCCGCAAGGGGAGATGGCAAAATCGGCGGGGTGCTCGATGCGGGGAGAACGCTGAAGGTGACCACGCCTTCTTCCAAAACCTCGGCGCTGGAGTCCTGTGAGGCTAGCGAGCCTCAGCGGCCTGCTGTTTTCCAACGGCGTGTTGCTTGGCTGCATTGCGGGCAAGGGAGTACGTAATATGCAACCTGCAGTGAAATAGCAATCGAGTGCTCTCCCGGTGGCAGCGCAGGGAGCTCCACCGCTCCTGGCCACCTAGAGTAGCCCGCGTATAAGTAGACTGAGCGACACTCCTCTGCAAGCGCACCCACTGCAGCACCGAACAGTCAGAAGAACAGAGGCTCCCAGAGTAGCGTGGGGATCTACTGGTCCAGGCGCGCAGCCAGGTTGTCGTCGATGTAGATCGCCAGGGTTCCATCTTGCGGCGTGTGGAATCCTGCGATTGAAACGATGAGTGACATGCGGATCCGTGGAGGAATCATGAGGTGGGCCAAAGGTTCACTTACGCTCTATCGATGCGATGAGGACGTTCTGCCACTCAGCTGCCAGCGACTGACCCTCGAGAGGATGCAGAATTTGCACGGTTGGGCCCTCTAGAATGCCCACGGCTGGGTAAACTTCGTGGACGAAGAGCGCCGCGAAAATGACATGAAGCAACGTTAGCCGAGAAGACCATCGCGAGCGCATCGGGCACAGAGCGCTGATGATTGAATGCGTTGAGCTCGCCACTGCCACAGCTACGGCCAACGGAGAATGGCACAATATGGAACTGTCATCAAAGCTTCGAAGCCATCCCAAGGGATGGCACGTCGGTCGAAGACTCCAAAAATTGCGGCTGATGGTTTGTGGAAATCGAGAGTTTTGGTCTCCCGTGGGAATGGTCGCATAGGATCCTCATGAGGCTGCTGCAGTGTGCGCTTCTCAGCGCTTGCTACCATTCTTGTTCGAGCGGGCCCTTTGTCGCCTTGTCCCTGCCATTACCTCTCTGCACGGTTGGTGGAATCCCCGATTCGACATGGTCTCGCCGGGTTCATGTGGGTGGTCTGGCACGCTGCAGTCTGCTGACAGCTTTGCGTGGTGGAAGCTCGAGCGACATGAGTTCTTTTGTATGCGATCCAAGTGGTCTCTTCCCGTCACACTGCCACAGTCTGCCCCAAGTGCGATTGCGCAGCGAGGAGGTGCAATGAAGAAACACGGCTCCACACCGATATGCGGGGCCACGGCTGGATCCGCAATATGTCTTGAGAACTTGTGTTGTCGCCCAATTGACCCTTTGTGCGGGCAGATCCCTACAGTTCCGTCAGCTCCTTTGTGATTCCAGATCACATGATGCGCGGGTGCCGCCCCCGCCCTGCTCATTGGCCCCTTTCGTTGTGGAAATAGTGCGGCTCTTGTGGTGACTACGTGGTCGCTACCGCGGGGTGTTGGACGAGGCAGGGACGATGGAGTTCCAGAACGCAATCCTGCCGGGAACATATGGGAGACCAAGTCATGGCGCGACCGCATCAGGTTATTCCTTGCGCGATGGGGGAATCTGCCGGCGCGCGTGGCTCAGCGGAGCGGGTTCTGCACAGGGCACATCGTCAGGTCAAGGAAGGCCTCACGCGGACCTTTGTCTCTCCCGTAGGGACAATCCGATACGTGCGCGCCCACCCGATCCATGCGGGAACGGTTGGAGGGTGTTGTACACGGGGAAGTCGCAGTGCGTGTTCACAGCGCGCTGACTCGGAGTGGCTCGGGTGCGGATGCAGAAAATGACCAAGGACTGGTTGGACGACGCGGCCGCGGAACAAGACCGCGTGCCGCCCGCGGTCCGCGCGCGCTTCGAACAAGCAGAGGAGATGGTAGACAGAGAGGAGGTCTTCCCTCCCCCCGGAGCATGGCCGCCCGAGAACAAGCATTTACGCCTGCCTCACAACTTCAGAAATGCAGGTTTCTTCACACCTTCGAGAGAGCCTCGGTGTACCCTATGAAGCCGACTGATTCCTGTCTGGCGGCAGAGGGCCGCGAGGCGAGAGGCCGGTGAGGCGAGCTCAGACAAACAAGATGAGGAAGCACAATCTGCAGGAGGAGGAGAGGATGAAAAAATGTCAAGCGAGTCTCGAGATCGATCAGATGGTCAGCACCAGGCTGCGCGTGCGCGGATAGAGTTCATGGCCGCACTCGATGCGGGCTGGGTTCCCGACGATTCGACATGACGCATAGATGAGTGTGCGCTGTGGATACAATAGATTGCGAACGGTTGCGAACTGCACCAAAAGCATCATGCGGGGGCGCAATGCGAACTGCACCAAAAGCAACATGCGGGGCCGCAATGCGAACTGCACCAAAAGCAACATGCGGGGGCGCAAATCCTTGCAGCATCATGCGAGGGCTCAAGCTGCCTGGAGACCCACGAGAAAGTGCGTGCTTCCGCGCGCAACGCGTACGGTGGTATCCGTAGTTTCGCGAGCAACGCCATGATAGGGGCTCAGCGGGCACCACGTCGAAGGTAGGATACGAGTGGGAGCGATTTGTTCGATGGGGGATGTATAGGAGGAACAGAGGGGATCTCAGATCCGCGACCGAACCACAAACTTTGTGTCCACATTTCACGAAATGTGGACATTTCCTGCGACCAGTGCCGCGACGCCGGGCTGTAGCTGAGCTGGGGTGTTCAGTGGAGCAAAAGGACTCTCTTTGAACCCTTGGATGGGATCAAACCCTGCCTTCCAGCCTCACGACACGGAATTGGGGCATCAGCGACAGATTTTCTTTGAATCGAAGGCTGCAGAGGAAGGCGAAATGACTGCATCCGCTCACAGAGATAGAAAACCACTCATAGTCCTCGGGTTCGAGTTGAAGGGATCCGCATGGATGCAGTTTTTGGTGTGCGTGGGCGGCGTATTTGCATGTTCAGTTGTCCACGACTTTCTTCAGGTACTCTCTCCTGCAACCTTCAAAGAGGAATTTCCGTGCCTCCGCAACCATACTCGTGCCTACAGGGAGATGACAGAGACTCGACGCTCCTTAAAAAGCGTGCTTTTGGGGCAGGAGCTCGTGTTTCGGCACAAAGAGTTCGAGTTTGGGTGGTTCATGACGCTTTGCGAGCTAGGGGTGATTGTTGCTGCTGCAACCTTCGCGCTGGTCACAGAAAAGGGGTTTGACGAAATCGCCAAGACTCCATGGGGGCAGTACATTAGCTTGACCATTGTCCTCGCAATCACACAGGGCTTTGGCTCTGTGGCACTATCCTACGTTAATTACCCGGTCAAAGTTGTGATCAAGTCCTCGAAGCTGATCCCCACAATGGCGCTCGGCCTTGTTGTCATTCGCCGCTCCTATTCGTTCGCAGAGTACGCTGCTGCGGTTGGAGTCCCCTGCCTTTGTAATGGACCAGGATCCGTTAAGCACGGTATAAATTTTGGTGCAGTGCAGACGGAGCTAATATCCAACCACAACCAGGTCATGCTTTGCATCGGTGTGGCGGGATTCACGCTCGTGGACTCAACCGTTCAAGCAAAGTTTCACATCGCGGGGTCAGTGTCTCTCCGATTCCATTTTGTCATTAGTTTGAAATGGATCTTGATTGTAGTGTCTTGCCTCAGGATCGCGCTACTCGTTGGCGCTGTTTTTGGAGATGCAATGACCGCGAACCTCCAAGAGCGGATTCTCCGCCAGGTCGTCGATCTCAAGAGAGAGAGAGAGAGAGAGACTCAAGAGGGAACCCTGCTTTTTTTTCTCGGAATTTGACTTGTTGGCAAATGTCAGATGCAATGTTCCAAGCAGCAAATGATGTTTGCGTCCAATCTCATGGCTGCTGGCTGGGTCACTCTTCTGGTCATTGGTACGGGCGAATTGACGCAGGCTGTGACACTTATTGTGAATGGTGTGTCTGGACCCTCCACTTCATGCGATCACACATTCGCCAGAAGGTTGAATGAATGTCTGCTTACTGACAGGGGCACCTCTCAGATGAAGTCTCGTTCTGAATTGCGTTTCACAATCCTCTGTGAGCAGTTCCAGAGATCGGGGGACAGCTGTTGCTACAGAGCCTGGCTCAGTACCTCTCTGTATCCTTCTATCTTGCTTTAGTCCAACGATTTGGGGTAATTACCGCGGTAATCCGGTCTGATTGACAATATCTCAGCGTTATCGTCGCAATTGTTCACAATGCCGCGTCACGGGTCCCGACCGCGGTCGTCTGACCGCGTCACCGTTGCTCCAGGGGGTCGTTGCTATTTGTGTCACTTCCTGTAGAAAGATCCTTACCATCTGCATTTCTTTCGTGGTTTTTTCGAAGCCATTTTCCACCTTGTACATTCCGACAGGACTGCTTTCCCTGGTATGTCGTGCTGCCTGGCCCTATTGGTCCCCCGGTATGCGATATGTTAGATGTTCTGCGAATTTAATCCTTGTGCCGTCACCAGGTTGGGATCCTCCTCTCGGTGGTGGCCAAGCAGCAGCATCCCAACAGGCAGCACATCCAGACTATGTACCTTGTTGGTAATCGCCAAACTTTGCCTGTCGAATGCGTCAAAGCCCTCTCTGATTTTGGCCTATCTTAGCAGGTGCTCTGCTTCTCGTCTGGTTTGCAGGAATTTGGCGAAATCCTTAGGGTTCGACTGAAGGCCTGTTGTATTCTTAATATTCACGCGCGCGCCTGCCACACGCGTCTGTCTTCTCCTAAATTGCTTAGAATCTGAATCTGACGGGCGTTCCACTCGCACCTTCCTGCGGAGCGCCTGCCCTGGTCGGTGTTGCTACGTTTGTCTCGGCAGGGCCCATCGCTAGCCTGCGACGCGACGGCGTCTCTTTACCGCTCCTTGCATTGTTCTCGTCGCCAGGATTTGACGCTGAACGCGCCAACTCCTTTGTTGTTGCGGCGCCCCGAGCACTCGTCGCGCCCGACTTTCCCGGGGTCCGCACGGCGCTCGTGGTAGCTAACCGCCTCGATGATGTGGGCCTGGCTGGACTCGCTAGCCTGCCCTGATGGTCTGCAGCGTGCTGCATCTCAGCAACAGCCTTCCGGATGCTGATTGGCCGCTGTGATAGAACAGTTTGCGGCAACTGCACCGCATCCCCGTGTAAGTTATCCTTGCATGCTTCCAAATTTTCCGTCCCAGACGCAGAGAATTCGGTTCCTGCGTCAATTTTCACGATTTCCTCCGTCTCTGCATCAAGCCAGAGCTGGGGTGCTGATTCCCCCGCGTCTTTTGTCGCGCCTGCACTCCCACGCGCCACCAGAGCACGTAACCGCGCGACCTCCCTCTCGGCCGCCAGCGCCCGCGCCTCCATCTGAGCCGCAGATGCACTCGCGACGTCGCACGCCCGGCGCACGTCCACCAGTTCTGCGTCGCGCTGCGTGCCACCCACTCCGGCTGTCGCCTGCCGCTTCCGCGCAGGGCCAAGCACCACGTTCTTCACCCGGGCCGCAAAGTGCAGCGCGCAGGTCGTTTCGGACGCGTCGGCGTCCTCCGGCGAGATGCACAGGATCATCAGCGTCTTGGAGTCACCGCCCAGCGAGTCCTGCAAGAGGTGCGTGAGCTTGGAGTTGCGGAACGGCACGTGCTTGCTCTTGGAGACAAGCGACTGCACACAGTCGCCGAGTGCCGAGAGCGACCGGTTGATGTTCTGAGCCTCGCGGAGACGCTCGCCCTGCGCGCCCGAGCGCGAGAGGCGCTCGGAGCCCGCGAGGTCGACCAGGTGCAGCTTCCCGAGCGTCGGCGCCGCGCCAGAGCGCGGCGTGGCGTGCACCGTCACGGTCAGCACCATGTGGCTGCGCGACGAGTGCGCGTTCATGTCTGTCCCGGCAACGGACCGGTTCAGCCCGCCGCGCGCCATCGCGGCCTCGACCTCCGACACCGAGCCGACTGGGAGGAGCAGCATGCCGGGCACGCACGTCCCGCCGTCGGGCGACGGCTTCACATCGAGGCGCTTCTCCTGGCCGTCCTCGCCCGTCGGCTCCAGGAGGTCCCGGATCCCCTCGTTGTAAATCTCGATCAACGACACGTGCACAGCGGTGTCCGCGTCGCTGCTGCGGGTCGCAGCGAGCTCAAAAACGTCGCGCAGTGCTCGACCATTCACCCCACACCCAACGTCACCCATCACACCCTCCTCACCCTGCATGGTGTACGTCTTTCCTGACCCGGTCTGCCCATATGCGAAAATGCATGCGTGGTAACCGTCAAGCACTGATACCACAAGGGGCTGGCATGCTGCGTACACACGCTCCTGCCCGTGGGTCATCGAAAAGACCTCGTCGAATGCAAAACGCTGTTCTCCTCCGCCAGAGCTGACGAGCAGCTCCGTGTCGGACAGTATCCGCACCGCTCTCGATGCTGCGCCTGGGCGCGTTCGGCACACGACACGGATGCTCCCGCGCAAATCCTGCACCACATTGTGCAGGCGACGGCGCTCAGCTGCTTCCAGCTGCAGCCGCTCAAGCGCATCTCTGGCTCGCGCCTCAAGTCTAGACGCAGTTGTACTCACGCATGCAACCATCTGATTACAAGCTGCCGTCATCTCGGTCTGCGACTCGGTGCACAGTGTCTCCGCGAGCACCCTTGTCTCCGTCCAGGCTGCGCGCACACATTGGACTCCTGCACTCACCGCCCGAATGTCCCTTCTCCGTTTTTGTACAAGAGATGCTTCGTCCACCGTGGTATCTAATGCAGCTGCAGAAGTAGCATTCAACTCGGACTGGGAGAAGAACGATTCCGCAGCAAGGTTGCGCCGAGCGCTCTTCGTTCGTTGGGTTGGTGCAATACCAAGAATCATTTCATCACGCGAGCGTTTTTCAAGCGCACCCTGCCATATGACTCGTGGTTCTCCGTCAGGCTGGTGCGGCGCGGCGAGGAGCACAACCTGGTAGAGAAACTCTGCGGCCTCTGGCACGGAAAGAGTGAGCTCCCACACGCCATCCTTCTGCATCATCTTGCGAGCGCGTAGGGTATCCCATGAACCAAGCGACGGTAATGATCCCATAACATATAGAGTGGAGTCCGTCGGCGCTTCTGGAGGTGGAGCGGCGCAGAAAGTCACCGTGACCATCGAATTTCGGCGAGGACTTTTCAAAGAGGTCTCTCCTTCCAGTGAAACATCGGGACCCAATTCCGGTCTGGACCAGGGAGACCCTTTTGGAGAGATGCATGCCAGCTCCGGTCGTCGACCAAAGAGCCCCGGAAACGCCTTGAGCATGCTGGTCCCACAGGCAACAGCTGCTTTTCCTATCACTCTCTCGGTGTTCAAATTCGAGCAGGCGTGCAGCCAAATCGTGTGAGATGACCTAAAATATGAATTCTGAAGGAGGGAATAATCCCACCACGCAAAATGCCGCGGAAGTTCAAGGCAGAATCGCGCTCCAAGAGCCCGCTGCCACGGACTCCAAGTGGAAAATCATCCAAGCAGCTTGCTTCAGGTCTTGCAGGCGATCTCCTGGTACGCTCAAATCTCATGAAACTCGTTTCAGAATCGCTGCACTCCACAACACCCGCTCTGACCACGACCAGTGGGCCCCGCGGGCCATTGCCGATCCTTGGCACGGTCATCGATCAGAGCAGTCTTCGCCCCATTTTCTGCAACACAGAACATTTTGCTAGTTAGCATGCACGGACTCAGTTGTTTCGCATGGTTTCTGCCGGCGATGCTGTCTGTCCTGAAGATACCAACTCGGCGCGTTGACATCAGCAAGCGCACTGCAGGTCACCCAGTGTGATGAAGGCGCTGGAAAAGGCGCTGAAATCAAATTCAATGTCTCATCGACTGGAATCCAGTCGCGTCCTTCGACTCTGCGGTAAGCACTTGGCAAATAGGACAACGGAAATCCTCTTTCGTGCTGGGCTACAAAGTTGCGCCCTTTCTGTAGAACGCTAGATTAGCAAAGACAGCGAGGCTGCTAGGCCCGCAGCTAGAACGAACACCCTTTGATCTTATCTACGCCTTCTTTCAGACGTATCAGTGGCGCCCCAGTCGAGCTGCTCAGCAAGGAGGGGTTACTTCACGCTGTGCTCCGCCTCGCCAAGGCAGTTTTCTTGCCAGACGGCTATCCTTCCAGCGTCTCAGGGGTGAGCGCCCGTCCATGTTCCATTCTTTTACGCAAGAGGACAGATAGCATACACCCGCTTTCAAGGTGTGAAGCGCCAAGCTGATCTTGTGGCGGTGGAGCAGGACTACGTGGAGTACCAGATCTGGGACACTCTGCAGGCCTTCTGCTCGACGGTGATGGGCACGCTGGCAACTAAGGCATTGCTCACGAGCATGGGGGTGGGGAACCAGGTATATGGTGTCAAAATGTTTGATGTTCTTTACGGATCAGTGCGACCGCAGGATGCTGCACCGCCACGCAGGCACGTCAGGAGCGTGCGTGTGCTCCATGGTTTGATCGAGTGCTTGGGCGCAGGACGCGGCAGTCACTGCAGCATTGTGGCAGACGACAATACGCCGCAATATCGGAAAGATTGCACGTATTGCTTTCACTGCCTTCAGGGGCACGGACCTTGACAACAACAGCAAGTTATGGCGCATCGTTGCTGACGTGCTCAACGGTATGACGCCTCAACCAAAGAATTGAAATGGTCCATATGCAACTGCACTCGCCTTGCGTGGCAGCAGTCACCCAGTTTCATTGCCTGTGTGACGTAGACGCTCGGTCATGCGGTGCTACTCGCTCAGATATCGCAATGGCGTTGATGATTGTGTCTCCCTTCCTGTGTGGGGCTGCGGCGCCATTATCCCCTGCGCCTGCGGCTGAACCTGACGAAGAGGCTCCTGCAAAGGGCCAAATTATGCGCAGCGCTTATGGTAAGCCCGATTTCCCACCCTTTTGATAAATAGACTCGTCGCTCTGGCCAATCCAGTCACTCCAAGCCTGACCCTGCACCGCGCGCGCAAGCCTACTTTGCCTCTGCGGCTGAGGCCATGGTAGAGTATGTGGCGACTGGCGGCGGGTCCGGCGAGGCGGCGGGCACCAAGGACTGTAACACCCAGTGGTCCGTCTTTATGGTGATGGCAGTGCCCAGCGCCTAGGTGTGCCTTTCGGCCAATCGGGACCCCTGATGCGTGTGCGAGGGGGGCAGGTCATCTGTGCGGCGGAGGTGTGCCAAGCAGTGGTCGGCGTGGCGGGGGGTGCGTCGCGCGCTGCGCTGACACAGCACTTTTCGAAGCGCGACAACTACGGTGATGTGCAGGCCAAGGATGGGAACCAGGAGGTGTTTGTCGAAATTGTCGGGAGCGTGGTTGGGATGTGGTTCACGTGGTTTGTGAGCGAGTCGGACATGCTCGCAGGCGTATTTTTCCTTGTGTTTGCCACCCTCCACGGTCTTGCCCTCCACAGCCTAGACGTGTCCGCTTAGTACGGGGCGAGGGACGCGGCGTGTCCACTTAGTACAGGGGGAGGGGGGGAAATGTGTTCCTGAACCCCCTTTCTCAATCCGTAGAGTCAGGGCGCTGCCCCTCGCCTGCCTATCTCGCCACTGAAATCGTCCCTCCCCGAGTGCGCAGTGTTCTGCAACATGCGGGCGTGCAAGGCCGTCACACTCAGGACGCTCAACCGTCAGCGCGCAGCTATTCTGCTGCGCCACTGGGCAAAGACGCAAGTCGTGCTCACGCCGGAGGAAGTGTCGGCCCGGGAGGCAGTCGTGCACGTGCCCGGACTGGAGTTCGGCGCAACCTCAATCATCCTCGGCGCGAGCGCCGCGCAGCTCGCGGTAGCTGACGACCTCCCAGCGCTCTTCCGCGCGGGCACGCCCGGCAGCGCCGTGGTCGCCGAGGACAGCACTGCACCGCGCTGGCCCTTTCGTAGAAGCTTGCTGGTTGGGCTGCAGGATCGCGCCTCGCCGCTGGATACCATCGAGGCGTTTTTCCGCGCGGCACTGTGTGCCGAGGCAAGCCACCTTGCGCCCCCGGCTTAATCCTTCACTCCTAGCTTACGATGGAAATGAGTCGCCCGCGCATCAACTCGCCGCCGCTACCTGACGCGTTTCGTTTCGTTGCTGCGCCAGGGGCATCGCGGCGAGGCGGAGCTGGACGCGGGCCTTGTCGCGGGGAAGCTGAAGGACAAGGGCTGGCGGACAGACTCGCACCATCTTGCCGCCACCTCTGTGCGCCTCCGCCTCGATTGAAGACTAAGAGCGCGAACACAAGGCCGCAACGGTGCGAGGGGCTGCTGGCAAAGAGTTGGGGACGTGCAGGTGCGTGGCACAGCATGGTGCAGCAAGACGAGTCGTGGAGCTGCGGGCTCGGACCTCCCGATAAAACGTTTTACTGGTATAAAATAAACGTTATTCCACCAACTTTCCACCCCGGTACCACTTGAATTGGATGAAGCTTCTCTGAACGAAAATGCTCCGGCTGATTTACTCGGCCGCAGCGGGCTTGGCGTTCAGGGCGGCCGCGGCCTTGGTGTAGGCCGGGAGCGTGGCGCCGGAGCGCGCCGCCATGATCGCCTGGTAGGCCTTGTACGAGTTGACCGTCTGGAAGGTGAAGGTCTCCATCGGACGCGAGTTGGACTTGCCGCCGCAGCCGCAGCACCCAGTGAGCGGGTTGCCCTCCTCCTCCATCTCTTTGGTGAGGTACACCTTCACCAACGAGTGCGGCCAGATGACAAGCGACATCACCGCGAAGGAATAGATGAGGGCAAGGAGGAAGAGAATGTTGCAGGTCACATAGAGACCGACGTTGATGCCCCAGATGAGGCGGGCGACAAGCTCGTCCTCGGCCTTGGCGCCGAAGAACTCGACGAGGTTAGCGTGCACGAACGAGTGGAGGAAGTCGAAGAGGAGCGCGATCAAGAAGTACTTGTACGCCATCTCCCAAAGAGCCGGCACGGTGAAGCCCCAGAACTCCCCAGAGATGACAGACACCTTGGCAACGTTCTCGATCGGCCAGCAGTCCTCGCGGGCAGTGAGCTGGCAGGTGCCGAACGCGGTGGCCTCGCGCTTCTGCGCAACGATACGCTTGGTCGTCACTCCGAGTTTCCAGACGCGGTTGCCGCAGCCGCAGAGGAGCATCTCCATCATCGAAGCGGTGTGCGGCTCCTCCGAGTGGAAGAAGATCTCCTCGCCGGGGATGAGGAGGAGGTTCGAGGTCACGTCGTTCTCATCAAGCATCATCTCCTCGTCCTCGGTCTTGATCATGTGCGGGCGCACGTAGCGGATGTAGCCGAAGGTGAGGATCGCGCAGAAGATCACGAAGAGGGTCCAGTCGAGGTGCATGCCGAAGATCTCACGGACATCGTGGAGGGAAGCCGGCCACTTGATGCGGTTGAAGTGGGGCACGACCTTCGCCATGAAGTTCTTGTGGGCGTCCTTGGCCTGGTCGATGTACGTCGTCTCGCCAGCCGGGGCAGCCTCGGCCGCCGGGGCAGCCTCAGCGGTCTCCTCATCGCCCTGAAGGGAGATGGGGCCCTCGTAGAGCTGCGAGCGAAGGGCCTGCTGGGCAGCCACCTTCGCGGACATCACCGCCGGAGCGGAGGAGCCGCCGGTGGCCGACACGACGGCGAGCACACCAAGGGCGACAACCATGACGCCGACGGCAAGCTGGAGGCGCTTGCGCACATCCGAAGATGTGGCGCTGCACACAAACGAACTTTGGGTAAGTGTTCTGGTAGTTCACAGTACAGTTCACACCACATTCGGTCCGTTTGCCCCTTCAACTCGCTGCACCCTGAACCTTCGCAATGAAAGGCGTGGCACATCGTCACCCACGCCAGCATCCGGGTAATCGCCCAAGGGCAACACGAAGATCACGTGATCCAACACGCACCGCACCCACTATTCGATTCGGGAAGACGCTCGAAATTCAGGACCTAGGAACGCACGCTACGGTGCTTCAATCTCTGACTGAGCGGGCTGGCTGCTAGCTTACGGCGCGCCGGAAAAGACATTCCCAGCGTCTCCCGCTCGACAACACATGTGAGCAGTTGGTGCCGGCCTTCTCGGCGCGGCACAGCACAGAGCCGCGCCGTCGAATGCAACAGGCGACAAAAGCATAGGATTATCGCTTGCCACGCTCCTAAATGGCATGCCCTCCGAGCGCCTCCTCGGGGAGGCAGCAGCCCTCACTCAAGTTCCATCAGCGCGCCCCAGCTACGCCAGCACTGCCCTACGGAGTAATGCGACTCCATTCCGTGCCAAACCGCCGCTTTCTGGGCACCAGCAGCGTGCATATTGTGTCTATTTCGCATTAGTGTCGGGACATGCAGGGAGCGCAGACCTGGAGCCTGAGAGGGGTGCGTAAGCTGGTGCCATGATCCCCTCGTCCTATTTCTGGCTTTGTGGTAAGGTTGACCTAAAACGGGGCAAGTAGCCTGCGAGAACAACTTTTGTTTGCCACTCCTTTCAAAATTCAACAAAGGTTCCAAAAGGGGAAGGGATCTCCGTGAGCCGCCGGGATCCAGAAGCCCAAGTTCCGCGCAGCATGTTCTCGCTTCTGAGGCAGCTTGTGCAGACGCTGGAGTCGCAGGTTAGACCCGTGACCACTTAAGATAATTTCTCCGGTGCCCTGTAGCCCTATGAGCGCAGCAATGGGTGCTGTTGCGCCCAAGGCTCGCGCTTCTTCCGCCTCGCGCCGCGGTGCTGCCGGCTAGGGTGCCACTGCAGCTCCTGTTTTCAGAGCAACGGGTCCATTGCTTCCGCGTAGCTGCTGCCTTCCTGGTACGCTATGTGACACCGGCGTGTTGGGCATCGCAGGTCACGATTCTTGCTGCAGACGAGGCATCCTGCACCATGACTGCCAATGGGGGTTTGGAGTACGGTGCTCTTTGCTATGATGTGAATGGATGCTGCCCGGTTGGAGCCGCAGCACACACAACGAAGTCGCGGCTCGGCGAGGACTCATCCTCAGCAGCGTAGTGACTTAAATTATTGCGGTCAAGTGTGCGGACGCACCGTGCTTTGGCGGGGCCTGTGGCGGTGCCTGTAGCTAGTGATGTACAATAGATTATTTTTCATGTCGCACTTGTGTACTCTATTCGCGTGACAAGCGTGTTACATGGTAGTAGCCGCACATCGTATGCGACTGGGGCACTGTACCAGGCCTGTAGCCGGGCCAAGCTGAGTTACCACCAACAGTTCTTCACGCACGCACATCGCTTCCCGTGATTCATTATTGCTCCCTTGAGATTCCACAACTACTTGCAAGGCACAGCACCATCCCTACAATTACATTGACTGTTACATGCGTCCTACCGGAGCGCCAGAAGCATGAGGGACGGGTCAGCGAGGAGGGCCTTGAAGCGGTTGGAGAAGCGCGCAAGCGTGGCGCCCGCGAGAAGCCGATGATCGCCAGACCAGGACATGCGCATGACCATGGTCGGCGCCAAGTTGCCTTCTGCATCGTAACGTGGAATGCGCTCGATTGCACCCATCGCGCCAATGCATGCCTCTCCGGGCATCAGAATCGGCGAGGTGTATGTTCCTCCGATCGCGCCCACGTTCGACAGCGTTATTGTTCCACCCTCGAGGTCTGCAGGCTTTAGGCTGTTGTTGCGGGCCGCCTCCGAGAGGCGCGCCAGCTCTGCAGCAACCTCGAGAACAGACAGGTTCTGCAGCCCCTTGATGTTTGGCACCACCAGGCCAGACGGCGAGTCAACAGCAATACCGATGTTGTGGCTGCTCAACAGCACCCCGGGCTTGAATAGCACGGACGAGAGAGTGGGAACGGGAAATGCAAGGGGCTACGTGGCTGCTGCTGCTCACCTCCCTCGGTACGTGATGGTGCTGTGGTCCGGTGAGAGCGTGGCGTTGATCTCAGGGAAGTCCTCGAGGGCGACGGAAAGCGCCTTGATGATGATGGGCATGTATGTCAACCGCGCCCCGCGGCCCTCCGCCAGCGGGAGCAAGCGCTTGCGAAGGCTGATTACACCATCCATCTGCGGAGCGATCGGTCGCCAAGGGCGCTGAGCACACGCCGGCGCAAAGCTCTGCAGGCGCCATAGAGGGAAATCGGAGGTCCAGCTGTGGCGAGCTAAAGGGCTACGCATACCTCGTACTCGTCGGAGTAGCCGAAGTGCGGAACCTGCACCTGGGCTTGCATGGTTTTGATCATCGTCCGCGTGTAGCCCCGCACAGGAATCGCCCTGTCCTCTGGCAGCGCCCCGGCGGCCCTGCCCGCAGGCAGCGGCTGCTCATTCCAAGCGGCCGCTTGTGCAGACTCCGCTGCGCCCAACGAGGCGGATGCTCTCGTTTGGGGAGGCTCCGGAGCGCTGGGAGCGTAGTGCCCGTCGGAGTTGGCGCCAAGTGGGGCGTCGATTGAAAGCAGTTCGAACTGGCGCTCCTCGATGACAGCCAGCATGTCAGCCTTGGTTACACGCCCGCCAACCCCGGTCCCCGTGACCGTGGATATGTCAATTTTGTGCTCCTTCGCAATTGCTCGCACCGCAGGCGTAGCAAGCTTCTTCCCATCCCCAACTTCTGATGGATGGTTGGGTGCCGCGTCTGCGGCCGGATTTTTCTGCTGCTCCTCATGATGAGGCGGCTGAGGCGGCGAAGTGGCAGCAGCAGCAGGCGAATGTGGAGAGTCGTTGAGGCGAATGAAGACCAGCGGGGCACCGACGCGTGCGACGGCGCCCGCATCATGGCAAATTTTGACAAGCTGCCCGGTGTAGCGGCTCGAGATCTCGACAGTGGCCTTATCGCTTTGAACCTCGCAGAGTCGGTCAAACTCGTCGACGTGATCCCCCTCCTTCACAAACCATTTCAGTACCTCAACCTCGGTTATTCCTTCTCCAATATCAGCAAGGTTGAAGGCCACGATCGCATCGCCGCCCACGACAGCGCCCCCAGACTGAGCAGCGACAGCGGCGCTGCTAAGTGCCCGCTGTCCGCTTAGTGTCGGTACCGACAACAATGATAGATCACAAACAATGATAGAGGTTCTTGGTACCGCTTGAATCTGTGTCGGGTCATGGAACACCACGGTCAGCAACCTGCCCGATCCGGCAGTACGGCAAAAGATGGGGTGCACCTGCAGCGCAGCTCGTACAGGAATGCGTGGGACAAAACGGGGGGAGAGAATGTGCAGGCGATTGAACGAGGCCTGGATGATTGACGTGCGCGGCATTGCGATGGTCGTAGACGAGACGATTGCACTGCGAATCCCAGAACGATTCGCTGCAACTTGAGCTGCAACTCAGGCTACGCGAGCTGCCAAACAGCGCTGCAGAGAAAGAAGCACAGAGGAGGTCACTTCTTGCAGCGCTGTCACTTTTGAACGCACTCTCTTGCTCGAGATCAAGATCGATCTTGCCCCCTCTGAGGTGTTGACGCGGGGAGTTGGTTCGCACTGCGTCTGCCCTGGTTGCTGCGAGGAAGGACGCTTTTAATTGCAAATTTTGGGAGGCGAAGGCCATGTCCAAGACTGGAGTTCCCCGTAACATACTGTAAGGCGTTGATGGCTTGGCAGACTCGTGTGCGGAAGGGGAGAGCGCATATTGCTTGAGCATTGATGTACGTAGTCACCGACATGTCGCGAGAGGCTGGCGGAGGAGTCACCGGGTGGGGGAATGACGTCGATATGGAGTTGGTGGGCCTTCCTGATTCAGGAGGTGATAGAGCGGGGCTTCCAGCATCGTCAGCGGTGGCTTTGCCCTCGCATCGAGCTGCTGCTGCTCCCGGGTCTGCACAACATTCCTTTGGCCATGGCCCGCAAAATCGCTCTGTGTTTCCGACTGGAAGATCCACAAAATCGCCTGCGCTCAGTGTAAGCAAGCATGTAGGCGCATCGGCCACCGGGAAGGTTGCACAAGTAGCGGTCCCACAGAATCGGGTAACAATATCCTTCGATGAAGTTAATCAGCAAGCCAACATATCAATCTTCCACGCTGAGCAAAGCGCTTATGAGGACTCGCAGCAACGGAACGCCAGCAGCCGGCGACAGACAAGGACCAAGTCCCCAAACACAGGCCAGAAGGGCCGGATATTCCTTGCGCCGAGCTTCCCACCGGTGCAATTCGCACCCAACCATTGCATTCCCCGTGCTCAGCTTCGATCTGAGGGGCCCAGACCATGGCGTTGCCTCAGAATCTCAGAACTAGTGCACCGCGACCGTCCTTTCCATTGCATAGGCCCTGTCGTTGCTTCCAGCGTGATAGCCCCTTTATACGTGGATATTCGATACATCCCTCTCTCACTGCATGTCCTCGGTGAACAGGTAGAATCTTCATATCTGCCAGGAGTTGTTCCAACCATCACAGGACTGAAACGGACGGCAATGTCTCCAAACTCTGTAATGCTCCGACTGCCCTCGGCTGCTCCACCAGAGAGATCACAGTCTTGACCGAGCCCCTACCTCAGGATGGGTGGAAATCGCGTCCGGATGCTTTCTCAGCCTCCCTCCGTCCAGCTACAGCCGAAGGGATACTTGGGCAGGAGCAGCGCTCGAGCGTAGTGGAAGGCGCGGTAGATCGCAGCTACAAGTTTGCAGCCGGCGGCGATCTGCGTGCGAACAGAGCCCTGAGTTTTGGGCGGACGGGATCAGAGCCGCATCGAGTGGCCTCTACAGAGAGCGTGCGCCGGCCTGGTGGTGGTGTGAGAGACTCGCAGCCGGAGGCTCCCTTCAGCGCGCCGTGGGAGTCATCGGCACGTCTTCTTGACAAGGTAAGGGACAGTCGCCTCAGACCAGGGTGTGGGCTCCTCGTGGCTTGACCGATTCTGCGTGAATGTCGATTGATCCCTTGCAGCCTCTTGCATAGCGCTATGTACAACTCAGACCTTTGTGACGTGCGCGCGTTGCCGAGCAACGTGGGTGAGTTCTGTGTGGCCCGTTGACCAGGTGCCTGGAGCTGAGGAGGTCAGCGAGGTCTTCAGCCATGCAGCCGCAGGCCGCACTGCTCGGGCTACGGGCAACGCCCGCGGGGCGGAGCAGCTACATCATACTCGCGCACATACGGTGTGATCCTATTTCCCCGCGAGTCTCCTGTTGAAAGTGCAAACATCTGATGATGTCTTCTGCTGCATCGCAGGAGCATGCGGGGACGTCTCCTCCTCCGTCTGCCTCTGGCGCAAGGGTGGAGCGACATCGCACGAGGCCTCCGATCGATAGCGTGGTGCTCTCGGGCGTCGCGAGCGATGTGCCGCCGACGGCCAACACACAACGGATTAGGCCGCGGACATCCACAGCCGCGCTGAGACAGACGCTCTCGACGGTTGAAAATGTTCCGGGTACACGGGGGCTGCAGAGGGTCGCTGGACCGCAGCTGCTTGGGCACCCGCGAATGCCAGCCGTTGCCGGCCCAATAATGTCGCAATCACCGGAAGAGGAAAGAGGCGCGTTGAGGATGGCCAAGCGAGCCTCAGCCTCGCTACACTCGGGCGCTGCCCCTGCGCCAGCGGCGCGCCTCGGCCCATTCCACCGATCCCGGGTTTCGGAAGAGCCCCAACCCAACACCTCTCTGCACATGACGTCGCCGGCTGTGGAAAGCCTCGCACCTGACGAGCCGCATGACGTCGCTCCGGGGAGACATCTTGCTATCATCCCACACCTATCGCGAAGCCCCGGACGGCATGGCCCCAAGGACACACCGCCCGGAGGCTTGAAGATTTGGAGCCCAACCCGGCAAGAGGCAGAGGAGCGGATCTCAAGGGTGTTTGAAAGCCCGTGGGAACGGGGAAATCATTCAAAGAGCCCGCCTCGGAACCGCGCTACCGAGAGGGAGCGGGCAGCAACTGCGCCAGGAAGACAACGGGACGTTTCACCGGGGCCGCGGGCCAAGCCGTGCGTTCCCCCCTCGGACCTCGCTCTCGAATTGGAGCGGACGCTCATGAATCCAAGGGCCGGAAACGCACTGCACCGAGCGGTGTGCGCGCCAGCTGAGCAAATGCTCAGCTCCGAGAGTGTCACAGCGACGCAGGCGAAGAATGCTGGGAGCGAGGAGGACGCAACAGCTGGGCAGGGCGGGCCGAACTCCCCTCCAGAGATCGACCCCGACGGGACAGACGGTAGCGTCGGGCCGACCGACCAAGGTCGCATGCGGTCAAAAGCGGGTGACCAGGCAGATGGATCTGGCGAGGAAGCAGTGGCAAGTGTGCTGGCCGTGCGGCCACAGCAGCCTCTCATGGTCATCACGATTTCCGAAAGGTCATCACGATTTCCGAAAGAGAGCCGTCCAGCCACTTCACGAAAGAGCCCGCAGGTAAAGGGGCCGGGGCGAGATGACCGTGCAGGGGTGCGGCCGAGGACGCGGGGGACGATTGTGGACGGCATCCGGGCAGAGAAGGGCCTGAGGGGGGCAGATTCCTACGGGGGGCTCAAGCAGGGTGACGGGCTGATGCACATCCTGCCCATCGACATGGCCGGTGCCAGGGGCGTGCGTGACGTCACCCGGCTCATCGAGGAGCAGGTGGCGCTGCCCGCGGTTGCGTCACCCGGCGCGCAGCGGCCGGGCAGCCCGTCGCTCAAGGTCGTCATCAGTAGGTCGAGGCGCAACTCCATCTCCCCGAGCAAGGAGCCCTCGCCCGCGGGCTCCCCGCAGCCGGGGCAGGTGAGCCCAGCGGCGCTCACGGTGCAGCTGAGGGGCGCGGCGTCCCGCGACTTGAGCGCCGAGATACGGAGCGGGGAGGGGGCGCTGGTCGAGGCGCGGCATGGCGCAGGCGTGGATGCACGGTACGGGAAGACAGAGCGACGAGCGGACGCGCAAGACCCCGCTTTGGCCGCAGAGGGATCGGCCCTGCTGTGCAAGCTGCAGCCGAAGCACGCGGCAGCGCCGACCCTGATGCCCACAAGCCATGACGGTGCCAACTCTGCGGACCTCGTTCGCTTGTCGCCGGGAGCTGCAGCACCCGTGTGGGTTCCGCGGCCGGTCAGCGGTTTCCTGCACGGCACAGGCCTCATGGAGAGGGAGGCGCCCGGGCCCACGGATGCAAGCCACGCGTCGCGCCGTGCCTGCAGCACCTTCCGCGCCCACCACCGCGCCCCAAAAGTCGACTACTGCCCGAAAGTTGACTACTTTGCGTCTGTGCGCGGAGAACGCGTGGGCGGGAGGAGCGCGCTGCTCTTCCAGGGGCTGCAAGCTGCGCCAGATGCAGGCTTTGCCGCCTCTGGCCCCGGGGTGGGGGCGGCGAGGCGCGCAGCCCCGCCGCTGGGTGCGGGGGCGGCGCCGCCGCTCGCCCGGGAGGCGCGCGACGTGCGCGTGGCCGTGGTGTACCTCGCTGGGGACATGCTGCCGCAGGGCCAGAGCGTCGGAGAGCGGTTCCAAGGCGGTTTCGCGTAGCCGGGTCTCGCCCGTTTGTATATATAAGGAACGTGGCTGGGACAGCGTGCGGCTCCGAGCGCGCAGCTCCACGAGCTTCTATACCCCGTGGGGGATTAGCGCCGCGGGCTCATTTGTTGAGGCGGTCCATGAGCGACATGGCATCGGAGAGGTACCCGCCGCCAAAGAGGTTGTAGTGGTTGAGCTTATGGTAGAGCTCGTAGAGCACCGCACGCTTCTCGAAACCCACGTCCTTTGGGATCAGGGAGCGGTAGCCCTCCCAGAACTTCCCGCCGAAGCTCGCGCACCAGCTCATGCCCCACTCCGCCTCGTGGTGCCCGTAGTAGCACGCGGGGTCGAAGATCGTCGGGCGGCCCTCGCAGCCGGCGACGTTCCCAGACCAGAGGTCCCCGTGCAGGATCGCCGGCTTGACCGTCACGCCCTCGAAGAGCGCGGCCAGCCCGTCAGTGTTGTCACAGATCTCCTTCCAGAGTTGGTCGAGCCGCCCGTCTCCTGCGAGGCGGACCTGGTGCCCGATGCGCTGCTCGCGGAAGAAGCGCACCCAGTCGTCGTCCCACTCGTTTGGCTGCGGCGTGCCCCCGATCGTGTTGGGCACCGGGAAGCCGAACTTGCCCGCGCGCGCCTCCTCGTGCAGCGGCTCTGCGAGGTGCATCTGCGCCATCGCCTTGCCGAATTCGTACTGGTCCTTGGAGCCTGCCCCGCAGCACGCACGGCATCAGCGTCCGCAGCGCACCCCTATGAGTGGCCGGCTCTGCTTACCGCCGAGGGACAGATACTCCATGATGATGTAGCTCCCGCTGCCGTCGTCCTCGCACGCGTACACCTTCGGGATCCGCACGGCGCCGGCATGGTACATGGACTGCAGGCCGAGGGCCTCGCCCTTGAACATCTTGTCCGCTGACTGCCCTGCTGTCTTCACGAAGAAGCATTGGCCATCCTGTGAGAGCAGATGGCCGGGCCGGTCAGGCCGACGGTGTGTCCGCTGCAGATTGGGCTGCTTTATCTGCGCTGCAGCGTCTGGTTCCCGAACCCCCGTAGGCGCAGGGATGTACCTTGGCCTTGTATTGGTACATGCGAGCCCAACCGCTGCCGCCCATGTTGTCATAGGTATCGATGTCATACCCGTTATCTTTGAACCAGTCGGAGATAGACACCATGGCCAGACCCCGCGAGCCTGCGCCACGAGTCCTCACGCTGCACACACGGTCAATAGACAAAGTCAGACTGCCTGCAGTCAAACACGAGTGACTCCAATGATGCAGCAGCGCAGCAGTTACAGCATTCCTTCGATCCGTGAGGTGGCTGCGGTGGGGCCTCGAGGATCATACCTCGGAATCAGATCGGACGCCAGAGCGCGAGTGCGCACTGCTGGAGTCGACAAGACAAAGGCAGAACCCCCCGGATCGCGGAATGCAGAGGACGAAACTACAAAGCAGGTGAAAATCAAGGCAAAAGTAGACAGCGCTCTCTGACCGGATGAACCCAAGCGCATCACTGGGCCGCCTGGTTCACACAAGAGGCTTCTGATTCTGCGGCGGAACCCTGCCCGAAAAATGGATGGCTCAAGTTACAAGGCTCAAGCCCGCTTGTTCCCAGATCCTGACGACAGGAAGCTCCAGCGAGAGCACTGGTGCTGGGCTGCTAGCACCATGGCCATGCTGGAGCATCCTCGTCTGACCGGTGCGCTGCGGTCGTCATATCTCCTCCATGACACCTTCGACCTGGCGCACCATCAGGCTTGCCGAGCGCAGGTGGCCCCCAGCTGTAGCAGTGCGCTTCTTCACTTTAGCTGACGCGCGGCCCGTCTCAAAAACTAAACATGGTTGCGTTTGCGCCAGGCCCTTGCAAAAGCGCGACTGCGCCGATCAAAGGTGTGCCTTGTGCCCAACAATTTCCCATGCCTTGTGCCGTCTCGCACGTTTCTGCTTTACGGCAACCTGAGCATGACACAAACAACTCGGCGTGGGTCAGGGTGGTGGCTCCGGCTTCTCTTGGACGGCCTTTGCAGGTGGAGCAGCATCCGGCTCCGATGCAGAAACCAAGACTGCTAGGGAGCAGCACAAACGACTTATATCAGTCGTGAGCGGGATGGTGGGCGGGGACGTGAGCTCCCAAGAGCTGCACGGTGCAGCGCAGCTTGTCTACGAGCTACTGGGGAGCGAGGAGCGCAGCGTGCTAGAGCGGCGCGCTGCACTTGTTGCAGCTATCGGGTTCGTCGAGCAGGACCTCTTCAAGGAGGCGCTCCAACTCGTCCCCGCCCTGCGCGCGTGGCGTGACGCGCGTACAGGGCTCGAAGAGCCGGCGGCGCGTGGTGCGCTTTTGTCTGCGGGCGCCAGCGAATTTGTGCCCGGCGGGGTAAAAGACGTGGAAATCACGCCGGGGAATCGGGCGCATGGAAGCGGCGAGGTACTGGTTTGGGAGGAGGGCGCGGGCAGTTTGCCGCTGTACGCCAGCGATGAGGAGGAGGATGACGATGAAGACTACGATGACGGGGTGGAGGCAGCACAAGCGGGCGCTGGCGGCGATGCATTCGGAGTGGGCGCGGGAGCAGCAGAGGGTGAAGGCACCGCAGAGTGGCTCGAGGCGCTGATCCTTGAGCACTGCGCGATGGTCGGGCTGCCGGGCGAAGAGATGATTGGTTCGCTCTACTCGGTCCTCCTTTCGCGGCAGAGCGACGACGATGTGCAGGCACGCCTGTTCGACCTGCTGGGACTGGAGGCGCTAGAGCTGATCTCAGCACTGCTCAAGCACCGCGCAGTTGTGCCGACTCCTGCTGAGCGCCAGCTCCGTGCCAGGGAGGCTTCTGGTGCGCACGTCGGGCCAATGGTCTCCCAGATGGGGGCGTTTTCTGTGATGACAGCATCGGACAAGGCGTTGATCAAGGCGCTGCGCCGCGAAGGGAAAAAGGCGCGGCGGCAAGCGGATCTTGGTGCGGAGGCGGCGGCTGGGGGAATGGAGCAGGAGAGTTGGCTGAAGCAGAAAGGGTTCGACCCGGCGGCCATGCGAGAGAAGCGTCTGAAAGAGTTGCAAGAGGGTCCAAAGTGGACAGACCGACAGACGACGTTTGACGGATCCGTGTCTGGCTTTGGGGGGGTCAATACGGGTGGACCAAAGCTGAACTTGCCCCCAGGCACTCAGCGAATCGTCCACAAGAAGGAGGGCTACGAGGTCCCTCCACCTTTGCGGTCATATCTGGGGCCAGAGAGCATTTCTAGAGCGTCGTGTAGAGAAACTGTCTGCGTGTTTTGCATGCTGCATTGATCCTAGCTGATCTTTTTCACACTGAGCTTTGCGCGGCGGCGGCGCAGGAAATCCTCGTCCCTCCCGCGACACCCGCGCCAAAGAAACACACAGAACGGCTCATACCTGTAGAGGAGTTCTCAAGCTTCTGTCAGCCGGCGTTTGCGGGGATGACGTCGCTTAATCGTGTGCAGAGCATGGTGTTTGATTGTGCGTACAAGACCGGGAATAACATGCTGGTGTGTGCGCCGACTGGCGCTGGTAAGACAGAGTGCGCGATGATGACGGTGCTGCAGACTCTGGAGGAGCATCTCGATCATGGCGTGCTTCGCAGTGAGGATTTCAAGATCGTCTATGTTGCACCGATGAAAGCACTTGCTGCCGAGGTTACCGCGAAGTTTTCTACTCGTCTGCAAGGTCTTGGTCTTGTTGTAAAGGAGCTCACGGGTGATATGCAACTCACGCGCCAGGAGATCACCGACACTCACATGCTAGTCGTGACACCTGAAAAGTGGGACGTGATGACACGGAAATCGTCTGACGCTGCGCTCACCTCGCTTGTAAAATTGCTTATTATCGACGAGATTCACCTTCTCAACGAAGATCGTGGAGCCGTGCTGGAAGCGATCGTGGCGCGGACGCTCCGTCAGGTAGAGACATCGCAGTCGATGATCCGAATCGTAGGACTCTCTGCGACTCTCCCCACCTACAAGGATGTCGCACTCTTCCTCCGCGTCCAAGATAAAGATCTTTTCTACTTTGACAATTCCTACCGCCCGGTGCCGCTCGAAACTTCCTTCATTGGTGTGATGGGCAACAACATGAACAAGCAAAAGGCCGCTATGCTTGAGGTGACGTACCGTAAAGTGCTTGAACGTGTCCAGCAGGGCCACCAAGTGATGGTCTTCGTCCACTCGCGTAAGGATACGTACAAGACTGCCAAGACGCTCATCGAAATGGCGCAACAGGAGAACACCACCTCAGTATTTGACTGCCGAGAGGACCCAAAGCACACAATGTGGCAGAAGACTGTAGACAAGTCACGCAATCCGCAGATTCGCGAACTGTTTTCGTCAGGCTTTGCATGCCATCACGCAGGAATCCTGCGCTCGGATCGCAATCTGGTTGAGAAAGTCTTTGGACTTGGCTTGGTCAAGGTGCTCGTCTGTACGGCGACACTTGCATGGGGCGTGAACCTTCCTGCTCATTCTGTGGTGATCAAGGGGACACAAATTTACGATGCAAAGGCTGGCAAGTTCGTGGAGCTTGGAGTCCTAGACGTGATGCAGATTTTTGGGCGGGCTGGTCGCCCCCAATTCGATAAGAGCGGTGAAGGCATCATTATTACGACTCACGACAAGCTGAACCATTACTTGCAGTTGATGCATAACGCGCTGCCTATCGAGTCTCAGCTTTCCTCCTCACTCACGGACCACCTCAACGCGGAAGTAGTCCTTGGAACGGTAAGAAAATTTGTGCACTGCTGCACCCAATTGATTGAGCCGTCTGAAATTCGCTCTTCGGTTGTGGTGGCGTGAGATTCTCACGTCTGTTCCGGCGAGCAGGTGAGAAACACGCAGGAGGCAGTTGCTTGGCTGTCCTACACTTATATGTACATTCGAATGTTGAAGAATCCGGCACATTACGGGGTGCCCTACCACGAAATCCAGGCCGATCCGCGCTTGACTGCGCGATGCCGCGAGCTTATCGAGGGCAGCATCAAGGAGCTAGCCAAGGCCAAAATGCTGCGGTTCAATTTCGAGACATCGAACATGAATACCACGGATACTGGCATCGTAGCTTCACATTTCTACATCAAATACGCTTCGCTCGAGCTGTACAACGAAATGGTACACGCTGCGATGTCCGAGGCGGACTGCTTTGACGTTCTCTCGCGCTCTTCAGAGTTTGAGAATGTGCAGGCACGTGACGAAGAAAACCCTGAGATGCTCAAGTTGCTCGCCAATGCCTGTCCAGTCAAGGTGAAGACGAACTTTGTCGAAGGCGAAGGGATCGTCGTCGATCAATATTCGAAGGTGCGGCCTGCTCTGATCTCACGTTCAGTGAACAACGCACACTTCTGCATGTTCAACTCTTGATAAGTAAATGTGCACTACGCGATGCAGGTCAACATACTTCTGCAGGCGTACATTTCGCGCGTCGAGATTGACGGCTTTGCCCTTGTCTCTGATACGCACCATGTGTCCCAAAGCGCTGGTCGAATTTTCCGTGCGCTCTTCGAGCTAGCGCTGAAAAAGGGATGGGTCACCCTAGCATCCAAGCTGCTCACCCTGTGCAAAGTTGTGGACCGCCGCATCTGGCACACGCAGCATCCGCTGAGGCAGTTTGAGAGGGCCATTCCGAATGATTGGTACTACAGACTGGAAGAGAAGAACCTCGACCTGGACAAACTCGTGGACATGCAGCCCAACGAGGTTTCGCTGATGCTGCGGCAAAATGGCTCTGGAAATGTGCTCATGAAGTTTGTGCGACAGTTCCCGTACCTCGAGATTGATGCGTCTGTGCAACCAATCACGCGCACTATCCTGCGAGTCACGCTCAAAGTCATGCCGCAGTTTGAGTGGAATGATAGAGCAAGCGGCTCGGTCGAGCCTTTTTGGGTTTGGGTCGAGGACAACGAGAATGAGCGCATCTACCACACGGAGTATCTACTCATCCACAAGAAGCAGAAGGACGAGGTTCACACGCTCGCCTTCACGGTTCCAATCTTCGAGCCGCTGCAGGCGCAGTACGTCGTTCGGGCGGTTTCCGACCGCTGGCTTGGTGCAGATTACTCTCAGATTATCTCTCTTGCGGGGATGGTACTTCCCGAGAAGTATCCGCCGCACACGCAGCTGCTGAAGCTATGTCCGCTGCCCAAGTCTGCACTGCAACAGGAGAAATTCGAGTCGTTGTACAAGTTCACCCACTTCAACGCTATCCAAACACAAGTGTTCCACAGCATGTACCACACAGACCTGAACATCCTCCTCGGGGCACCGACGGGTAGTGGCAAGACAAACTGCTGTGAGCTTGCTATGCTGCGGCTGTTCCGCACTCGACCAACGGCCAAGGTGGTGTACGTGGCTCCGATGAAAGCGCTCGTGCGCGAGCGGATCAAGGACTGGCGGGTGCGCCTTGTCGAGAAGCTCGGCAAGCGCGTCGTGGAGCTCACCGGGGACACATCCGACATGAGCAACGTCGACAGAGCAGACGTGATCATCACGACGCCGGAAAAGTGGGATGGCGTGAGCCGCGCGTGGGCGTCGCGCAAGTACGTGCAGCACGTGGGCCTCGTAATCATTGACGAGATCCATCTGCTCGGCGAGGACCGCGGGCCGGTGCTCGAGATCATCGTCTCTCGGATGCGGTACATCTCGCAGCAGACCAGCTCGCCGATCCGCTTCGTCGGGATGTCGACGGCGATCGCCAACGCCAAGGACGTGGCGGACTGGCTCGGCGCGGAAGAGGGCGGCGTATTCAACTTCCACCCGTCCGTTCGCCCGGTGCCGATGCAGGTGCACATCCAGGGCTTTGACGGGAAGCACTACTGCCCGCGCATGGCGACTATGAACAAGCCATGCTTCGCGGCGATACAAGACTATTCGCCAGACCAGCCCGTGATCGTCTTCGTGTCGTCGCGCCGCCAGACGCGCCTGACGGCGCTCGACCTGATCCAGCTTGCGGCCCAGAGCGACCAGCCGCGGCGTTGGGTGCGCATGCCGGACTACGAGATGGAGGATTGCGTGCAGCGCGTGCGGGACGCGAACCTGCGCCACACGCTCTCGTTCGGCGTCGGGCTGCACCACGCAGGCCTCGCGGAGAGCGACCGCTCACTCTGCGAGACTTTATTTGAGGCCGGGAAGATCCAGGTCCTCGTCTCCACCTCGACGCTCGCGTGGGGCGTGAACCTCCCGGCGCACCTCGTCATCATCAAGGGGACCGAGTTCTACGACGCACCGGCGAAGCGCTACGTCGACTTTCCGATCACCGACGTGCTGCAGATGATGGGGCGCGCGGGGCGCCCACAGTTCGACACCGTTGGCATCGCGGTGGTGATGGTGCACGCGCCCAAGAAGGCCTTCTACAAGCGCTTCCTGTATGAGCCGTTCCCAGTCGAGTCCGCGCTCGCCGACTGCCTGCACAACCACGTGAACGCCGAAGTCGCCGCGGGGACCATCCGTTGCGAGCGCGACGCGGTCGACTACCTGACCTGGACGTTCTTCTTCCGGCGGTTGCTCGGGAACCCGACCTACTACCACCTCGAGGACACGAGCCAGGAGGGCGTCGCGTCGTTTCTCTCGGACCTCGTTGTGGAGACGCTGCGCGAGCTCCATGACGCAGGTTGCATCGAGATGGCCGCCGACGGCGCTGAGGCCGTGGAGACGACGACGCTCGGGCGGATCGCGTCGCACTACTACCTCGACTACACTTCTGTGAAGCTCTTCGCCGAGCGCGTGTCCGCGGTGCGCACCGAGGAGGGCGCGCTCACGCTGCTCTGCGACGCGACGGAGTTTGCGGAATTGCCCGTCCGGCACAACGAGGAGCACCACAATGCCGACCTGGCCAAGGAGGTGCGATACGGGCACGCGGGCGCGATGGAGAGCCCGCACACCAAGGCGAGCCTGCTCGTGCAGGCGCACGTCGACCGTGCGCCGTTCCCGATCGCGGACTACCTCACAGACCTCCGCTCGCTCTTCGAGCAGACCGGGCGCACGCTGCAGGCGCTCATTGACGTCGCGGCCGACGCGGGGTACCTACATGCCACGCGGCACGCGATGCGCCTCTCGGCGACGATGGCGCAGGCGCTCTGGGCTGACGCCTCGCCGTTCCTGCAGCTCCCGCACTGCACCGCGGTCGTGGCGGAGCGTCTGCAACAGTCTGCGCCCCCCCCCCCCCC